>WNFU01014428.1_pt1 | contig 10122 bp, 11 predicted proteins | sample 5400121 | NCBI WGS metagenome assembly WNFU01 (sample SAMN13153360, study PRJNA577476) | soil metagenome | isolation source: 100 cm soil or saprolite under grassland replicate 1 | place: USA:California | collected 2016-06-15
CGCCACATTCAGTTCAGTAAGTTGGTTGCTCCCTCCCACCTGCCTTGTCGGCAGTGTTAAACGGCCTTCAATGGCGGGGCAGGGATTGTGTGTCTTCTATGTCGTACATGCACGAAGCAGGTTTTTCACAGCAGGCGCAACGGAAATTAGCCGGGGGTGTAGCCCGAGCGTAACCACCGGGATCATTGGTAAATCTATTCCCAGCCTCGGAGGGGCGACAGACCAATCTCGGTCTGTCGCCCCTCCGGGGCTGGATGAATGTTTTCGATTGGATCCGGTGGTTTCTCCACCGGCTAATATCAGCCGTCCCTCCGGGACGAAGAGGAATCCCGGACATCTGTAGAAACTTTAGCTGGACAGTTTGCGCTACGCCTTTTGCGATCTCGATTTCTTTTAGCGTCGCGGACCGAAGCCAGAGTTACTATTGCCGCGTTTGTTTCTCGTCCACGAAAAGGGTTGAGGTCGTGGATAACCTGAAGTTGCACGGCGCGCTGAATTTTACCGATAAGGAGAGCCGGGCGGTCGTGATCTACTTCCGCGCTGAACTGTTTTACAACCTCGGCTCGGCGCCGTGCGACTACGCTTATCTGACGTCGTTTTACGGGTTGGCCGATACGGTTGCGCCTGTGTTGCGCGCCGCTGATCCGGCGGCATTGGTCGTGCATGAAGCCTTGGGCAAATTGCTGCGCTGTTATTTCGACACGCCCGCCGATCCGTATTCGCGCATCGGTTGCAAGACCTATCTGTCGGAAATCCTTTATCTGTTATCCAAACATTTTGGCGCTTCGGAACTGGCGCGGGCCGAATACGTGCGCCGCCGCGAACAGGCGCGGCGTCTGGGCGCGCTGGTGGATTACCTGAACACCAACTACGCCGAGAAGATCGCCGTCCCGCAGGCGGCGGCGATGGTCGGCATGAGCCAATCCACTTTCAACCGCTTTTTCAAGCAGGCCGCCGGAATGACCTTCGTGGATTACCTGACGCATTTGCGCGTGACCAAAGCGCGCCAGTTGTTGCGCGACCAGAGTTTGAGCATCGCCGAAATTTCCAACCTGGTGGGGTTCACCGATCAGAGCTATTTCGATAAACGCTTCAAGGAACATTTCGGGAAATCGCCGCGCGAATGCCGGGAAATGACAAAATCGTCGTAAAAAAAAGCAAAATCTTTCTAGCGGCGCCTGCCCACTGCCCTCAATACTTCGGCCTCATCAAAAATGCGTGGCGAATTCGAAAGCGTCGGCCGACGCGCGTCAATTCCGCACGCGCATCTCTCGAACTGTCAGCGCAGTAACGGCTGAACCCCGCAAACCCGAATAGGAGAAAACCATGAGTATCAGAATCGCCGCAGTCCATCGGCTTGTCGCTGTTCTTTTTGCGCTCTGCCTACTCGCTCCGCTCGCATGGGCGCAATCCACCGGGAGCGCGCAGCTTTCCGGCACGGTGCTCGACGAGAGCGGCAGCGCCGTCGCGGGCGCGGAAGTCACGGTCACGCAAACCGCCACCGGCAGTTCGCGCACCGTCACGACCGACGCCGACGGCAGCTATACCTTTCCCAATCTGCCCGTCGGGCCTTATCAATTGCAGGTCAGGAAGCAGGGCTTCAGCGCCTACGTGCAAACGGGCATTGTCTTGCAGGTCAACGTCAATCCGACGATCAATGCGACGCTCAAAATCGGCGCGGTGACGGAACAGGTGCAGGTGACTTCGGACGCCGCGCAGGTAGAAACGCGCAGCAACGGCGTAGGCCAGGTGATTGACCAGCAGCGCGTCGTCGAATTGCCGCTCAACGGGCGTGTGGCGACCGAATTGATTTTCCTCTCCGGCTTGTCGACGGCCGCTCCGGCGGCGGATTTGAATACGAATAAAAACTATCCGACCGTCACCATCTCGGTCGCGGGCGGACTGGCGAACGGGATGACGTATGTGATGGACGGCGGCACGCATAACGACCCGTTCAATAACCTGAATCTGCCGATGCCATTCCCCGACGCCTTGCAGGAATTCAAGGCCGAGACCAGCGCCCTGCCCGCGCGCTACGGCCATCACGCCGCGTCGGCGGTCAACATCGTCACTAAATCGGGCACGAATAAATTTCATGGCGACTTGTTCGAGTTCGTGCGTAATTACAAATTCAACGCGCGGAATTTCTTCGCCGCGCAACGCGGCAGTCTGAAGCGCAACCAGTTCGGCGGCGCGCTGGGCGGCCCCGTCAGACAGAACAAGCTGTTTTTCTTCGGCGGCTATCAGGGCAAGATAGAGAGATCGAATCCGGGCACGACCATCAGTTTTGCGCCGACGGCGGCGATGCGCGGGGGTGATTTCACGGCCTTCGCTTCGGCGGCCTGCAACGGCGGCGCGGCGCGCACGCTGGCCGCGCCTTTCGTCAACAACAAGCTCGATCCGTCGAAGATCAATTGGAATACTGGGCGGGCGACGCGCAGTCACAGCCGCCAACTGGGCCGCGCCTGTTCTTCGGCACGTCCAACGGCGAACTGATCGCGCTCGACGCCAAGACGGGACAGCCTGCGACGAGCTTTGGCGCGGGTGGCGTCGTGGATATGAAAGTCGGCGTGATGAATGGTTACGATCAGGTTCCTTACGGCCTGTCATCGCCGCCGATTATGTACAAGAGTTTGGTCATCACCGGCGCGCATACGCAGGAATCGCCGATGCTCGGTTCCTCGGGCGACGTGCGCGCTTGGGATGCGCGTACGGGCAAGCTGGTCTGGACCTTTCACACCGTGCCGCGTCCGGGAGAAGCGGGCCACGAGACCTGGGAAGGCGATAGCTGGAAAGACCGGTCCGGCGCGAATGTCTGGAGCATGATGAACGTTGATGTAGCGCGCGGCCTGGTTTTTCTTCCGCTCGGTTCTCCGACTTACGATTATTACGGCGGCGACCGCAAAGGCGCGAACCTGTACGGCAGCACGCTGGTCGCGCTCGATGCCAACACCGGCAAAATGAAATGGCATTTCCAGGCCGTGCATCACGACTTGTGGGATTACGACCTTTGCACGCCGCCGACTTTATTTGATGTCACTGTCAAAGGCCGAAAGATTCCTGCAGTGGCGGTGATGTCGAAGATGGGTTTGCTCTTCATTCTGGATCGCCGTGACGGCAAGCCGATTTATGGCGTCGAGGAAAGACCGATTCCGAAAACTGATGTGCCGGGCGAAGCGAGCTGGCCCACGCAACCCTTTCCGCTCAAGCCCGCGCCGCTTGCGCGCAACAGCTTCAAGCGCGAGGAACTCGCCGACCTGACGCCCGAACACCGCAAGTATTGCGAAGCTTTGTTCGACCGAGACGGCGGCATGCACAACGAAGGGCCGTACACGCATTACACCACCAAGCCTTCGGTCGTCTTTCCCGGCACGCTCGGCGGCGGCAATTGGAATCCGATGTCGTTCGATCCGAAGCTGGGATACTTGTTCATCAACACGCAGGATTTGGGCGGCATCGGGCAGATGCAGCGGAATCCCGAGGGCGGGCGCACGCCGTGGTCGCGCACGAGTCCACTGGGACCGGTGACGAGATTCTGGCAGCCGGAGATCCGCTGGCCGTGTCAGCAACCGCCGTGGGGCCGTCTTGCGGCCGTCAACGTCAACACGGGCGAAATCGTCTGGCAAGCGGTATTGGGGATTACAGAAGGATTGCCTGAGGACAAGCAAAAAACCGGCAGGCCGAATCTCGGCGGCTCGCTCGCGACGGCCAGCGGATTGGTCTTCATCGGCGCGACCGATGACAGCCGCTTCCGCGCCTTCGACGCCAAAACCGGCAAGGAATTGTGGGCGCCGAAAATTGACGCGGGCGCGCATTCCGCGCCGATCACGTACATCGGCAAAGACGGCAAACAATACGTCGTGATTACGGCGACCGGCGGCGGCTTCATCGCTGACCCATCAAGCGCCGACACGGTGATTGCGTTCGCCTTGCCGTAAACTCTGATTTGAATGAACCCTTATGAAATCCATCAGAACGCTTCTGCTCGCGGCGTTACTCGGTATGGCGCCGCTTACCTCCGACGTTCAATCAAATATGCAAAACAACCAAAATGCGCGGTTGAAAATCCTCGTCGTTCACGGCCCGAATCTGAACCTGCTCGGGAGGCGCGAGCCGAATATTTACGGCGTGACGACGCTGCCGCAAATCAACGAGCAGTTGCAGAAACTGGCGGCGGAACTGAATGTCGAGCTGATCATCGTGCAATCCAATCACGAAGGCGTCATCGTGGACACGTTCCAACAACACATTGACGACGTGGCGGGCGCCATCATCAACCCGGCAGGGCTGAGCTTTCACAGCGTCGCGTTGCACGACGTCATAAAAGCGATGCCGTTTCCGGTAGTCGAAACGCACATCTCCAACCTAGGTACGCGCGACGCGATTCACCAGGGCTCGATCATCACGCCGGCGGCGCGGGCCTCGATTATGGGGCTGGGCTGGCGTTCTTACACGGCGGGCTTGCGCGCGCTGGTCGAGATTGTGCGCGAAGAAAAAGCCGTGAAAGAAGGGAGCAGGAAATGACGAGCGATTTTTCAGAAGAGATGGAAGCAAGCAAAGAGTCGGGTTTTCCGTCGCGTAGCGACGATGTGAGTTTAGCCGTGGGTTTCAACCCACGGTGGCCAAGCATCCCTCCCCCGTCGCGTCAGCGACGGTTGAATTCAACCGTCGCTGACGCGACGCGCAAAATATCCGCGCCTTTCCGTGGGTTGAAACCCACGGCTACAATCAACCTGTCGCTACGCGACAAAAGAATACTGTCCAGCGGCGCGGCTCGCGTCGTGATTCTTTTCGCGTGGTTGCGTTTATTTCCAATAGCGCAATCGGCGCAACGGGCTCCGCCGCAACGTCCGCCGCAGCCTCGCCCTACGCGCAAACAGGTGCTGGCGTGGGGCGATGTGCGTTATGGCTTCCAACACGATTCCGTCTCGCACGCGCTGGCGACGATTGAACGCCTGGGCCGCGAATCGGGTTTGTATGACACCTACATCCGGACCGATTCGCAACTCATCACGAAACAGCCGATTATGCTGGGTGGCCGTCCCAGCAACGCCAAAAATCTGAATTACTTCGACGCGATCTTCTTTTTCGGGCTGCGCGAAATTGAGCTGAGCGACCGGCAAAAGGCCGACCTGATGTCCTTCATCAAAGAGGACGGCAAGGGCTTCGTCGGCGCGCACACGGCGACGACGGCGTTTTTCTCGTGGCCGGAATTCGGCGAAATGATCGGCGCGCGCTTTGACGAACATCCCTGGAATGTCATTGACGGAACCGTCGTGATTGACGACCCGCTGTTTCCCGCGATGAAGCACTTCCCCAGTGTTTCGGTCATCAAGGACGAGCATTACCAGCACAAGGACTTTTCGCGCGATAAAATCCGCGTGCTGGCGCATCTGGACGTGAGCAAATTGGATATGAAAAATCCTCGCGTCCATCGAACAGACGGCGACTATCCCGTCGCCTGGGCGAAGATGCACGGCAAAGGCCGCGTCTTTTACGCCACTCTCGGACACGCGCCGGAAAGTTGGGACAATCCGCAGATCCAGAAAATGTATTTCGAGGCGCTCAAATGGGCCATGGGCTTGAGCGAAGGCGGCGCCAAGCCGCTCGCAGGAAAGTGATGCGTAACGTCGTCAAAATTGTCTTGGCGGCAATCGCCGTCGCCGGCGGAATTCTGGCGCAAACGCCCGAACCGCCGAAGCAGCCGCTGCCGTTCAGCCACAAGCTGCACGTCGCGCAGGGGTTGAAATGCCAAACCTGCCACGTCAATCCCGACCCCGGCGAACAGATGACCTTTCCGGCGACGGCGAAATGCATGACCTGTCACGCAGAGATCGCCACGGACAAAGCCGCGATCAAGGAACTCAACAAATATCATCAAGACAATGCCGCCATCCCTTGGGTTCGGATTTATCAAAACCCCGACTGGGTCTGGTTCAGTCACCGCGTACATTTGGAAGCAGGCGCGAAATGTGAGCGCTGTCACGGCGCGGTCGCCGAACGCCACGCGCTCTGGAAAGAGAAGCCTCTCACGATGGAAAGCTGCATGAATTGCCACCGCGAAACCAATGCCAGCAACGCATGCAATTATTGCCATCAGGCGCATTGAAGCCATGGTATGGTAAAACACTTTCGCAAATCGGTGCGGGTTGGTTTGATCGGCGCAGGCATTCAGGCTTCGCGCTCGCCACACCTCCACGAATGCGAAGCCCGCGCGGCAGGCATCGTCTGCTCCTATCAATTGATTGATCTGGCGCAACTCGGCGTCGGCGTCGAATCCTTGCCGCAGCTGCTGGACGCAGCCCAACAGCAGGGGTTCGCCGGAGTGAATATCACACACCCCTGCAAACAATCTGTCATCCCGCTGCTGGACGAACTGTCGGAGGACGCCGCCATCATTGGCGCGGTCAACACGGTGGTTTTTTCAGCAGGCAAACGAATCGGGCACAACACTGATTGCTGGGGGTTTGCCGAAAGCTTCCGGCGCGGCCTTGCCGATGTCGCGCGCGACCAAGTAGTCCTGCTCGGCGCAGGCGGCGCGGGGTCTGCCGTAGCCAGAGCCGCGCTGCAAATCGGCGTCACAAGGTTGGTGATTCACGATGTGGTTTATACGCGCGCTATTGCGCTAGCCGAACGATTGCGCCCTCGCTTTGGCGCGGATCGCATCGCCGCCGTCACTGACCTCTCGTCGGCAATGGCCGCGGCCGATGGATTGATTCAAGCGACGCCCATCGGCATGCTCGGCCATCCCGGGTTGCCATTGCCTATTGAATTGCTGCGGCCTGCGCATTGGGTCGCCGAGATCATTTACTTTCCGCTCGAAACCGAATTGCTGAAGTCAGCGCGCCTCCTGGGTTGCCGCACGCTGGACGGTGGCGGAATGGTTGTCTTTCAGGCCGCCGAGGCGTTCCGTCTATTTACCGGCGTGGCGCCGGATTACGAAAGGATGCTACGATGCTTCGCCAGTCTGAACTAATCACTACAAAGAAAGGCTCCATCCACGGGGAACTGATTCACTATGGCGGATTGCAATTGCGTGTACGGTGTGGGGCGATAGGCATTACGCCCAAATGCACAAGTGAGGATGCGCGCGGTTTCGAACTAACCCGCAACACTCTGAGGACACATCAGGAGACTCAACGATGAAAATCAAAACGAACCTGTTTGTCTTTGCCCTGGCCATTTTGCCCATGAGCGTGGCCGCGCCAACCTATGCGCAACAGCCCGTGATTCCCTTGTATCCCGGGGTCGCGCCCGGTTCGGAGAACGCCAAACAAAAAGAAGTTTCGTTCGTCAATCCCGACAAACAAACCCGCATTCGTAACGTCACGCAACCTACTTTGACAGCGTATTTGCCCGAACGCGCCAAGGCCAACGGTACGGCCATTATCGTTGCGCCGGGCGGAGGCTTTATGCATCTCGCAATAGAAAAAGAAGGCTCCGATATGGCGCGTTGGCTGCAAGCGCGCGGCGTCGCGGCCTTCGTGCTGAAATATCGTCTGATGGATACAGGCACGGAAGAAGAATACCGCGAGCGAGCCGCCGCGATGGCGCGCGCGACGCGGCCCAATTCCACGGCGCCGGCGACGCAGCCTGCGCCTAATCCCGCGAGGCGCCAAGCCGTCGAGTTCGCCATCGCCGATGGCGCGCAAGCTGTCAGACTTGTTCGCCAGCGGGCGGCGGAATGGGGCATTGCCCCTGACCGCATAGGCCTGATGGGCTTCTCGGCAGGCGGCATGCTCACCATGGGCGTAGTCATGAACAATGACGCGGCGTGCCGCCCCAACTTTGCCGCGCCGATTTATGGCGGCGCCACGAACGGACAAACCGTCGCGGCGGACGCGCCGCCCTTGTTCATTGCCGTCGCCAGTGACGATCCGGTCGCCGCCGTCAGCAGCGCCAAACTTTATTTGGAATGGAAAGCCGCCGGGCGTAGCGCCGAATTGCACATATATTCGCAGGGCGGACATGGATTCGGCATGATCAAACACGGCTTGCCAGTGGATGGTTGGGTTGAGCGCTTCGGCGAATGGCTGCAAATACAAGGCTTACTCAAAACCAAAGAATGACGGGAAATCATCCTGACGCTCCTGCGGAAAATAAAGTAGCCAAGATCAAGCCTGATTCCAGAAGGGACACCAAACTCTCAGCGAATACCCTACAGGCGCCTACACCTCGAAGCGCACAAACCAAACGACAATTGTCGGAATTTTATAGCGCTTTTCTAAATCCGGGTCTATCCAGGTCTCCATAAGTTCAACGTTCACAGCAACCGCAGTCAGGAATAAGCGTTGCTCTATGTGGCATAGGCATTCTGCAGATATCAATCGGAGGCGTGCTATGGATGGGACCTGGCCAAACACATCTCAGAGAAGAGATCGAACCAATCACCATAACGGCTACGAGGAGGACCGAACGTGCAGTCATCAGCCGCAAGGGAGAGTCGAAGTCAAAAGGTAAAAGAGTTGGAATGTGAGGCCTCGGTAAGCCGGCTTGACTAAAGACCAGCCCTAGAACAAGCCGGCTTACCGTTCTGGAAGCCTTTGTCAATCAGCATACCGAACGCAAGACGCGAGTAGAAAACAGTCGCTCACTTGGTAGAGATAATCTCTCGAATTATCTTCATCGTACTAGTGTTCGCGATCATAGCCCCACAATTCTCATCAATGCCTTTATAGATTCTGTTTCCTGAGGGGTCAACCTTCTTGTCAATTTGGATAAACAACAAGAGATCATTGCCTCTCTTAAATAAAATGGGTGACAAGCCACAATCGTCTTTATTCGCTGTCAGACTGCCGCGTACAAGATAATGCCTCACAACAATCTCCGACTTAAGTAAATCCCCCTTGATGGCTTCTTTGACTTTGTAACGAACACTTTGTGTAGAAAGTATTAGCCCACTCCAAACGCAAATAGGCATCGATTCAACCTCTATCACCTCGCCCAGCGCTATCAAATCAGACTTTGACGCAATTTGCTGTATCTGCTCTCTGGTCTCGCAAGTAGACATTCGTTGCGGCGACAAAACTAGTATTGATAGTAAAAAGATAATTTTTGTCATGGCGCTTTGACCACCTTACTCATTCTGTATCGCCGCGCTTTCTCGTCATATTTGTAGATGAAACGGACTATAGTGTCACGATTTGTTACTCTCAACGTTAAGATAGCAGTGCTGCCTACCTCAAGAGTAGAGTCCTTAACCGATTTTCCGCCAAGAGTATCCAACCCTGGCGCCCCCACATCGTTGGCATGTTCGTGATTTGGTCTTGCTGGGGTTCCGGGGTTCAGGGCCCCAGAATATGCTTCTACAGTTGCGTGGAGCGCCACATCGCCCGGTGAATATCCGCCCTTGTTTTCGGGACCATCAAGCAATCTTACTTCAGATGGATAAATATCTTGACGTCCATTGCCTCTGTAAGTATCAATAAACGATCCGCTAGGTGGATCCTCCCCATTTCCAGTGTTAATCGTGACATGATGTTCAGGGTCAATTATCGCCTGGAACGTTTCTAAATCGAAACACGCAAGATTGGTACAGTACCGCGCGCGTAAGCAAGCGGCTGACTCATCGGTCGGCCGCTTGCTTACGCGCGCGGTACTGTACCGGTGACCCAATGTTACTTGTCCTGATTTAGTTCCGCACCTTCTAAATCAGAGCAAGCAACATTGGTACACGCGGCGGTACAGTACCGGGAGCGGTAGCGACCGGGCGCCCCCATCGAAACGCCTTCTTTGCAAGGCGCCCGGTCGCTACCGCTCCCGGTACTGTACCAATGTTGCTTGGGGTTTTGCTCGAGTTTGATGTTAAAAGAGAGTTTCGACTGAAGCCACTTTAAGTAATCGTCTTGTGAATCTCCTTCTGCGGTTATGTCTCGCCCTGTTGGGTCAATATATTTCATCGGGTTATTACGAGCATAGCTGTACAAGTTGATCTGTTGTGGATCGGCGAGCCTATTCTGCTGAATGAAAATCGGGTCGACACTCTGATGTCTGGACACTTTCTGTAAATGCGCGTGTCGGCACAAGTTAGTAACTTGTGTAATCCTGTTGGTGTCATGTCAACAGAGATTCTACCGACACGCGTAGAAGAGTTTATCAAACAAATGATGCCGTGGGCGCACG
>WNFU01010653.1_pt1 | contig 10121 bp, 9 predicted proteins | sample 5400121 | NCBI WGS metagenome assembly WNFU01 (sample SAMN13153360, study PRJNA577476) | soil metagenome | isolation source: 100 cm soil or saprolite under grassland replicate 1 | place: USA:California | collected 2016-06-15
GAGGAAGTACTGCGCGCCTACGCGCAGGCTCTCCCGCCCGGCTTCCCGTGCGTCACCAAGGTGTGGGATCGGATCACCGCGAAGCGGCTCGACCAGGGAAAGGGGGACCGCAACCCTGACTTCCTGAACGCCGATCTCTTCAAGGACGGCGTGCTCGGCCCCTACACCCGCGTCTTCCGGGATCACGTCGGTTGCTTCGTGTTCGAGTTTCAGGCGATGCGGGGGAAGGACCTCCCCCATCCGCTGGAGTGGGCCGACGCGCTCGACGCGTTCCTCGCGGCGCTGCCGCGTGACTTCCGCTACGCCGTCGAGCTGCGCAATGCCGAGCTGCTTACAGACCTGCACGGCGACGTGCTGCGGCACCACGGTGTCGCGCACGTCTTCAATTCGTGGACGGAAGTACCCACGATCGGCGCCCAGCTCGACCTCCCTTGGACCTTCCCGGCCGACTTCACCGTGGCGCGGGCGCTGCTCAAGCCGGGGCGGCGCTACGCCGACGCGGTGAAGGCGTTCGAGCCGTACGACCGGATCCAGGAGCCCGTGCCCGAGCTGCGCAGTGATCTGCTGCGCCTGGTGGAGGAAGCGTTGCGTCGACGCATCGAAGCGTTCATCCTGGCGAACAACCGGGCAGAGGGGAACGCGCCGGGGACGATCCGCGAGGTGGCGAAGCTGTGGCTCGAAAAGGGTACTGGCACTCCCGCTGCCTGACGAGTAAGACTTGAGGAACATCGTTTGGAGGAGCCTATGCGTCGTCTTTGGTTTGCATCGCTGCCCGCCGTCCTTGCCTGCTCCGAACCCGACACGGCAGTACAGCCCGCCCAGGTGAACTGGATGGAATGGCCCGCCGAAGTGCTCGCCGCGACGCCGTTCACCGTCCGCCTGGTAGGCTATGGCCCGGACGACTGTCGGCCGGACGTCAAGCTCGTGTCCACGCCCACCGTCGACCAGTCGGCGGTGACGTTCGAACCCTACTTCCTCACGCAGGGCGAGCCGTTCCCGTGCCGGTACCTCGACGCGCAGGCGAGCGCTCCTGCCGACCGCCTCGTCATACCATTCTTCGACACGCGCGCGGCCGTGCCCGGTCTCGAAGCGCCGTTCCCGCGCATCTACGAGCTTCGCGCCGGCACCGACGCCTCGGCCCGGGATGCGCTCGCCGGGTTTCCGATTCGCACATTCGGAGACATCACCGTGCGCAGCGCGGCGGTCACGACCGATCGCATCAACGCCGGCGGGCTGGCGAACGCCACGCGGAATACGCTCGGCTGCGTGACGCTCTGGCCTTACGGCGTCTATCCGGGCTACGTGATCGAGAACCCGCCGGCCGACACGGCGACATACTGGTCCGGGTTCGTGCGGGGCTACCTCTACGAACCGGCGGCTCCGGTGTGCGGTAGGAGCCAGGTGTTTCATGTGGTAAGCCGGAACTAAACGGCTGAAGAGCGTGGAAAGGCGTGAGCGCCCGACTGGGCGCCCGGTTTCACCGGGTTCGTATGCGGGCGCGTCGATCCGGTCCTCAAAAAGGAGCTTCTCATGCGCCATGCTTCGTTCGTCGTGCTGCTCGCGTCCCTCGTTGCCTGCGGCGACGAGGCGCATACCATCCCTGTGACGGTCCAGTGGATGGATTGGCCCGCGGACGTGTTCGCGGGCGAGGCCTTCAGAACCCGCCTCGTGGTCTCGGGCGTGTGCGCGCTTAATCCCCGGTTCTACGCCGGGTCAAGCGCCGACCCATCGGCGGTGACATTCGCGCCGTACTTCATCGGCGGCAATGCCGACATCGTGTGCATCGGCTCGCGCGCCATCGACCTCCTCGTTTCGGCGATCGACACGGCCGGGATGGCGCCGGGGCTGCGGGCGGACTACCCGCGGACCTACGAAATGCGGGCCACCACAAGTGTCTACGCTCAGTCGGCGGGGCTCGACGCCGCGCCGTCGCGCACGTTCGGCGACGTGACCGTGCGGCCGTGGAGCCCGGTCGCGGATCAACTACCGCTACCGCGCCGCAACGCCGCCGGCTACGCCACGCTCGAGAAGGACGGCCTGGGGTGCGCCAGGATCCGCCCGCTCGGGCTGTACGCGCCCGGCGCCGCGCTCGTTCTTGAGAACCCCGTCGACACGGCGGGCCTCTCGGGCCACTTCGTGCGGGGATACATCGACCTGGTCAACGCGCCGGTGTGCGGCGCGAACCGCGTGTTCCACCTCGTGAGCCGGAACTGAACGGCAGGAGGGCGTGGAAAGGCGTGAGACTGCGTGGTGCGTGACCACGCCGTTTTACGCTTCTTCACGCCTTTTGACGCCGTTCGGTTTGCAGCTCCAGCTCCCCCTGCAGCACCGGCAGCCGGCTCTTGTAGCGGTCCACCATCCCGTCGTTCGCGGGAAAGCCGAACCGCGCCTGGAGCCGGCGAACGCGGCGGCTGAGCGCCCGCGCGTAGACACGAGGCGCCGAGCTGCGGGTCGCGTAGGCGGTGCGATAGCGCGCCGCAAGCTGGGGGAAGTGCTGGTCCAGGAGTGGCAGAAAGCGGTCGCGGATCGCGGGGTAGAGCCGCAGCGGTCCGGCGTGGAGAAACCGGGCGCCGGCCTCCCGGGCCGCCTGGAAGAGCGCTTCCAGGTGGGGCATGTCGTCCGTAATCCCCGGAAGGACCGGCGCAACGATGAGCCCGGCGTTGATGCCCGCCGCGGCGAGCTTCGCGAGGGCGCGCAATCGCACGGCAGGCGTCGGTGAGCGCACCTCGAGGGTCCGGATCAGCGGGGCGTCCACGCTGATCAGGGAGACGTACACCTCGAGCGCGTTGCGCTCCTGGAGCTTCGCCAGCACGTCCACGTCGCGCGCCACGAGCGGGCTCTTGGTAATGATCCCGACCGACAATCCCTCGCTCCGCGCCAGCCGCTCGAGCACCGCGCGGGTGACGCGAAACCGCTGCTCGGCGGGTTGGTACGGGTCCGTGGCGGTGCCGATCACGATGGTCTCGCCTGGCGCGACGCGCCGCAGGTCCGCCTCGAGGGCGCCGAGGATCTGCTCCTTGACGAAGATGCGCCGCTCGAAGGCCTCCCACCCGTGCGCTCCTCGAAAATCGGCGAACTCCGCGTCGGTCAGTTTCCCCGCATCGTGCGCGCGCTCTACCACGTAGCGGTGCGCGTAGCGCGCGTAGCAGTAGCTGCACCCGAACTCGCATCCCACGTACGGATTGAGAGACCAGAAGTCCATGCCGGTCTGGGCGGGCGGATTGAGGATCCGCGTGGGCTTGAGCGAGACGAACTTCGTGCCGCGCAGGCGCTCGTCGAGAACGACGGGCGGACGGGCGGACGGGCGGTCGGGCGGTAACAACGGAAGCTGGCGGCGCACGTCCGCCCGCCCGTCAGCCACAACGAGCCCAGCCACACTCAAAGCAGACCAGACACCCCGACTGCCGCACCGCCGGAGCACCACAGTCCGGGCACTCTACTGCTTGCGGCCCGGGGTTGGGTGGAGGTGAAGGGGATGGCGGCGGGAGTCGAAAGGGGACAGCGGGTTGCATTGGGGGCTCCGATTTCGGTGTCTCTTCGGATACCGAAGATTAACCGAAACTGGACTCCCCCGCAAGCTCAGATCACCTGCGGCGGTGCCAGGCGGCGCCACAGGAAATACACCGGCACGCCCAGCAGCACGAGGCCAAGCCCGAGGGTGGCGTAGGTGCGCGTCGCCGGCTGCACGAGCAGGTCGACGGCGATGAGGCCGGTGAGCACGACGTAGACGGCCGGAAGCCACGGGTACCCGGGGGCGCGGACGGGACGTGGTACCGCTGGGAGCCGGCGCCGCAGCCGGAACAGCCCGATCGCGGTCACCGTGTAGAACGCCACCGCCGCGAAGATGACGAAGTTCAGCAGTTGGCTGTAGGTCCCCGAGAGGCACAGGACGCAGGTCCAGACCGCCTGCACGACGAGCGCCACGGCCGGCGTCTTGTACTGCGGGTGCAGGACGGCGGCCGACTGGAAGAACAGGTTGTCGCGCGCCATGGCGTAGTACACCCGGGCGCCCGACAGAATGAGCCCGTTGTTGCAGCCGAACGTCGAGATCATGATCGCCACGGCCATGATGTACAACCCGGGGCTGCCGAACATCGCCTGGAGCGCGGCCGTGCCGACGCGGTCCTGCGGCGCGTGGGCGATGCCGTCGGCCGGGAGGACGTTGAGATAGGCGACGTTCGCGAGCACGTAGAGGGTCGTCACGACCAGCACGCCGACGGCCATGGCAAAGGGCAGATCCTTCTCGGGATTCTTCAGCTCGCCCGACGCGAAGCCCACGTTGTTCCAGGCATCCATCGAGAACAGCGACCCTACCATGGCGCCGCCGATCACGGGCAAGGCGGCGAGTGTGAGGCCGCCGGCGGGCCAGAACCCGGGTCCGAAGTTGCCGGCGATCGCCGCGGCGTTGCGGCCGACGGAGACGCCGAGCAGGATGAGCGCCGCCAGCGCGGCGGTCTTGATGACCGTCAGCGACGTCTGGATGACCGCGGCGGTCTTGACGCCGCGCACGTTGATCCACGTGAGCAAGGCGATCGACAGAATGGCGAAGATCCGCTGGGCCGAGAGTCCCACCTGGATGTCGCCGATCGGTTGCGGGAAGCTGATCGTGGAGCCGAGGAACACGTCGGGCGACAGGGCCGGGACGAGCACCGACGTGAAGCGGGCGAAGGCGACGGCGACCGCGGCGATCGTCCCCGTCTGGATCACCACGAAGAGCGTCCAGCCGTAGAGATAGCCGAACAACGGCGAGATCCCCTCGCGGAGGTAGACGTACTGCCCCCCCGCCTTCGGGTACATGGCCGCGAGCTCGCCGTAGGTGAGCGCGCCCAGGAGGGTCACGACGCCGGAGAGCCCCCACACGAGCAGGAGGACCCCCGGCGTCTGGACCTGGCGCAGGATCTCGGCCGACACGATGAAAATGCCGGAGCCGATCATGGAGCCGACGACGAGGGCCGTCGCGTCGAGCCGGGAGATGGCCCGCACGAATTCGGCACGGGGCTGTAGCGTGGTCGTCATGAAGCCCTAACCTAGTGGCGTTTCGGTGCCCCCGCTATCTTTTCGGCGCCCAACCCCGGGGGACACCGTGCGCCTGCTGCCCCGCGAAGAGGAGTTCTTCGACCTCTTCACCGAAGTCGCCAACCGCAACAAGGAAGCCGCGCAACATTTGCGGGAGCTGTTCGAGGCCCCGCCCGACCGCCGCACGCCGCACGTCGAGGCGATCAAGCGCCTCGAGCACGAGGCCGACCAGGTGACGCACGAGGTGGTCAACCGCCTCGACCGCACCTTCATCACGCCGCTCGACCGCGAGGACATCTACCAGCTCGCCTCCGATCTGGACGACGTGATGGACGCCATGGATGGCTGCGCCCGCCGCACCCAAATCTTCCGGCTCGGTCCCTCCCCTCAGGGCGTGCGCCGGCTGGTGGAGGTGATCCAGCGGATGGTGGCGGTGCTGTCGGAGGCGGTGAGCCGCCTGAAGAAGGGCGACGACGTGATGCGCTACTGCGTCGAGGCGAAGCAGCTCGAGGAAGAAGGCGACTCGATCTACCACGAGGCGCTCGGCCAGATGTTCGAGAAGGAGCGTGACGCGATCGAGATCATCAAGTGGAAGGAGATCTACGACAACCTCGAGCGCACGCTCGATCAGGCCGAAGACGTCGCCAACGTGGTCGAGTCCATCACCATCAAGCACGCCTGATGCCCGCGTCCGTCTGGCTCGTCCTGGCGATCGTGCTGGTGGCGCTCGCCTTCGATTTCATCAATGGGTTCCACGACGCGGCGAACTCCATCGCCACGGTCGTTTCGACGCGCGTCCTGTCGCCGTTCGCCGCCGTCTTCTGGGCGGCGTTCTGGAATTTCGTGGCCGCCTTCGTGTTCGGGACCGCGATCGCCAAGACGATCGGCAAGGGCATGATCGATCTGAGCGTGGTGGACTCCACGGTCATCCTCGGCGGCCTGCTCGGCGCGATCATCTGGGACCTCGTGACGTGGTGGCTGGGGCTGCCGACCTCGTCATCCCATGCCCTCCTGGGCGGATACGGCGGGGCCGCCGTCGCGAAGGCCGGCTTCCCGGCGATCATCGCGTCGGGTTGGACCAAGACGCTCGCGTTCATCGTCGTGGCCCCGCTCATGGGGCTCACGCTCGCGCTGGCCCTCACGGTGGGGCTGTCATGGGCCCTGCGGCGCTCGCTGCCGAGGAGGGTGGACAAGGCGTTTCGCTTGCTGCAGCTGGTCTCCGCGGCGGCGTACTCGCTGGGGCACGGCACCAACGACGCGCAGAAGACGATGGGGATCATCGTCGCCCTGCTGGTCTCGAGCCAGGCGCTGTTCGTGGCGTTCCCGATCCAGGCGTTCCACCTCACCACCGCGGACCGGATCCCGACGTGGGTGATTCTGGCGGCCCACGCGGCGATCGGCCTCGGCACGATGGCGGGAGGTTGGCGCATCGTGCGCACGATGGGGCAGCGGATCACCAAGCTGAAGCCGTTCGGCGGGTTCTGTGCCGAGACGAGCGGCGCGCTGACGCTGTTCATCGCGTCCCACTTCGGGATTCCGGTCAGCACGACGCACACGATCACCGGGGCGATCACCGGCGTGGGCGCGGCGCAGCGCTTCTCGGCGGTGCGCTGGGGGGTGGCGGGCCGGATCGTGTGGGCGTGGGTCCTGACCATTCCGGCGTCGGCGGGGATCGCGGGGCTGAGCTACTTGGTGCTGCGGGCGGTGCTCTAGAGCTTCCCCAGGTCGATCATCTTCACGCCTTCCGCGTACTCCGTGGTCGGAGCGTGGGAGACGGTGGCGAGCTTCTCGACGCTCGCCTGCACGCGCCGCGCCATGGCCATGATGTTGTCGAGCGACTGCTTGTCCTCGGGGTGGGTGATCCTCGCGTCGCGCTCGAGCAGCTGCCCCTCCGCGACGATCGTCGCCAGCGCGTTGTTCACCTCGTGCCGCATCGCGACCGCCACCTGCCCCACCACCGCCACGCGCTCGCCCTGGATGGCGCGGTCGTAGTAGATGTGGAGCTGCTCCGAAAGCCAGCCGACCGAAATCGCGATCGCGCCATACGCCACGTAGATCGGCACCGTGATGCGCCAGTCCTCGGGTTCGAGGCTCCAGGCGACGAGAAACTGAATCGCCGTGAACAGGACCGTGCCCATCACCAGACCCGACACTGCACCGTGCATCCCATAGTGCAGCGACAGGATGTACGCCGGCACGAGCGTGAGCAGCCAGACGAGGTCGCGATAGGGGACGTCGGTCGCCGGGACCAGCTGGAGCAAGATGCTCGGGGAGAGGTATGCGACGGCGCAATAGAGCCACCAGCGCTTGGGCAGCGGCGGGCGGTGGGTCATCGGCGTGAAGCCGAGGACGTCGAGCAGATGCTGGCGGACGCCGGGGTTCACGTCAGTCGAGTTTGAGGGTCAGGACGCGCAGTTCGGTCATTTCCTCGATCGCGTACCGCGCGCCCTCGCGGCCGAGCCCCGACGCCTTGGCTCCCCCGTAGGGCAGGCGATCGACGCGGAATCCCGGAATGTCGTTGCCGTTCACCGCGCCGACGTCGAGCTCGGCGTGGAGCCGGAACATCGTCTGCACGTTGGTCGTGAACACGCCCGCCTGGAGGCCGTACGGCGAGGCGTTGGCCGCCGCGATGGCCTCGTCGAGCTTGCGGTACGGGGTGACCGTCACGAGGGGCGCGAACACTTCCTCGCAGTTCACTTTCATCTCAGGACTCGTGTGCAGGAGCACCGTGGCCTCCAGGACCTGCCCGTTGCGCTTTCCACCCACCGCCACCTGCGCGCCCTCCGCCACCGCCTCCGCGATCCAGCGTTCCACCCGCTCGGCCGCGTCGAGGGAGATCAGGGGGCCCACGTCGGTCTGCTCGTCGAGCACGTCGCCGACTTTCAACTGCCGAACCCGTGGAATGAAGGCGTCTAGAAACTGCGTATAAACCGATTCGTGGACGTAGATGCGCTGGGTGGAGATGCACGACTGCCCCGCGTACGTGAACCCGCCAACCGCGCAGCGCGCGGCCGCCCAGGCGAGGTCGGCGTCGGGCTCGACGATCACCGCCGCGTTGCCGCCCAGCTCCAGGAGGACGCGCTTGGTGCCCGCCTTGGCGCGGATCGCCCAGCCCGCTTTGGCGCTGCCGGTGAAGGTGATCAGGCGCACGCGCGGGTCTTCGATCAGGATCTGCGCCACCTCCACGTGACAGGGGACGACGTTCACACCGCCCGCCGGGTAGCCGGAGCCCTTCACCAGCTCGCCGAGCCGCAGGGTCGTCAGCGGGTCCTGGGGCGGGGGCTTGAGCGTGATCGCGGCGCCGCACGCCATCGCGGGCGCGATCTTGTGCGCGGCGAGCAGCACCGGAAAGTTGAACGGCGTGATGCCGACGATCGGCGACAGGGGGAATCGGCGCGTGAGGGCGATCCGCCCCGCGCCGAGGGGGAGGACGTCCGCGGGGAGCACGTCGCCGCCGATGCGCGTCGCCTCCTCCGCGGCGTCGCGGAACACGAAGATGGCGCGGTCCAGCTCGAGCCGCGCTTGCGCGATCGGCTTGCCGGCCTCGAGCGCCAGCGTGCGCGCCAGCTCCCGCTTCTCCGCCTCGAGTCCGTCGGCCACCTTGCGGAGCGCCGCGGCGCGCTCGTAGGCGGGCTTGTCGCGGCAGGCGCGCGCGGCCGCCACGTTCGCGTCCAGCGCGGCGCGGACCTCGGCGGGCCGCGCGAGCGCCGCGACGCCGACTTCGCTGCCGTCGTGCGGCGCGCGGATGACCGCGGTCTCGCGATCCTGGCTGCCCTGTTTGGCCTTCGTGCTCATAGGCCTAATCCGTGAACAGCCGCCGCAGACCGCGCTCCGTCTCGGCGAGGGCTTCCTGAAAGTGCTTCAGGTCGTCGCCATAGCCGAACCGCAGGAAGCCGGGGGTGCCGAAGTGCTCGCCGGGGACGAGCAGCACGCCGTGCTGCGCGCGCACCTTCTCCACGATCTCGGTGGCGGCGATGGCCTGGCGGTAGCGCACCCAGCAGATGGCGCCGGCCTGCCGCGGGTGCCACGCGAACTTGTCCCCGAAGCTCTTGAGCCACGTCTCGAGCACGGGGTAATTGGCGTTCAGGATCTTGCGGGTGCGGTCGAGCAGCCGCTCGCGCACGCGCGGATCGAGCGCCACCGCGGCCAGATGATCGCTCGCGCCGGAGGGGCCGATGGTGGTGTAGTCGTGGCGCGCCCAGACCTCCGGGGTGAGGGACGGCGGCCCCACGATCCAACCGATGCGCAGCCCCGGCAGGCCGTAGGCCTTGGACAGGCCGTTGACGACGATCGCCTTGTCGTAGCTCCCCCAGAGCGACGGGGTGGTGTGGCCGTCGCGCTCGGCGCCCTGGTACACCTCGTCGGCCAGCAGCCAGGCGCCGACCTCGGCGCTGCGCTCGACGATCACTTTGCGGGCCGCGTCCGAGAGGATGTGGCCGGTCGGGTTATGGGGATTCGTGACCACGACGAGCTTGGTTCCGGGCGCGATGGCGGTGCGGACCTCCTCGGCGTAGGGCTCCCACCCTTCCTTCTCATGGAGCGGGAGGGCGCGGACCTGGGCGCCGAAATTCTGGGCCAGTCCCCAGGTCTGGAGGTAGTTCGGCATCATCACGGCGACGCGGTCGCCGGGCTCGAGCAGGCGCCAGCAGGTGACGAAGTTCGCCTCGGAGCTGCCGGTGGTGACCAGGACCTGGTCGGGGGAGGCGCCGGGGTAGAGGGCGGCGATCCGCTCGCGCAGCAGGTCGGTGCCGTTCGACTGGCTGTAGCCGAGCCGGACCTCGAGCAGGGGCATCGCCGACGCGCCGGCGAGGCCGAGCAGCTCCTGGATGGTGAGGGGGTGAACGCCGGACTCGGAGAGGTTGAACCGGACGCGGTTCTCCCAGGTGCTCTGCCAGCGTTCCAGCTCGAAGGGGATGAATCTTGTCATGGGGCGTAAAGCTGCCGCAATTGGTCGGGTTTCTCCAGCCAGAAGTCGGGCTTCAGGTCCTCGAGGTGGGCGCGATCGAACGGGCCCCACAGGACGGCGGCGGTCTTGACGCCGGCGGCGCGGCCGCACTCGATGTCGTGTCGGGAGTCGCCCACGAACACCGTTTCTTGCGCGGTGG
>WNFU01010655.1_pt1 | contig 10121 bp, 6 predicted proteins | sample 5400121 | NCBI WGS metagenome assembly WNFU01 (sample SAMN13153360, study PRJNA577476) | soil metagenome | isolation source: 100 cm soil or saprolite under grassland replicate 1 | place: USA:California | collected 2016-06-15
GCTCACCGAGGCGATCATCCCGCGGTCCAGCTCGCGGCGGAACGCCTCGACCGCCGCCTCCTCGCCGGCACCGTCGCCCGCCGTCCACTCGGCGAGCGTCGTGTGCCCGCTTCCGTCCAGTCTGATCAGGCGCGCCATCGGAAACCTCCCGGAGTTCGTCCCGACCAATATACGCCCGGGCCCCCCGCCCGGATGTGAGGTTGCTCACGACCGGTCGGATTGGCGTATCGTGTCGGACAGGGAAGCCACGACTGAGATCGGGGAACCGTACGGGGTTGCAACAGAGGGGAGCCGAGTTGACCGCCCGGGGGCCTGCCGCCCGGGTTGCGGTTATGCTCGCGCTCCTGGTCGGGCTGGTGCTGTCAGCGGGGGCGGCCCTCGCGGCGCCCGGCGACCGCGACACCTCCTTTGACGGCGACGGCTGGCTGCGAACCGGCGTTGGCACCACCCCCTCCGCAAGCGGCCTCATCCGCGGCCTCGCGATCCAGCAGAGCGACGGGAAGCTGGTGGTCGCGGGAGGCAACGGGGAGGACTTCGTCGTGGCCCGATACAACGCCGACGGCGGCCTGGACTCCAGCTTCGGCAACGGGGGAGTAGTCAGGACCGATATCGGCACGGACAGCAGCGATACCGCCACATCCGTCGCGCTTCAGGACGACGGCAAGGTTGTCGTCGCGGGCAGCAGCGAGGGCGACTTCGCCCTGGCCCGCTACAACGCCAATGGCACCCTCGATACCGGGTTCGACGCCGACGGCAAGGTAACCACCGACCTCAACTCGGAAAGCTTTGACACCGCCAACGGCGTCGCGCTCCAGCCCGGCGACGACAAGATCGTGGTCGCCGGTCCCAGCTCGAGCGGCGGCGACAGCGACTTCGCCCTCGCCCGCTACAACACGGACGGCTCCCTCGACACCAACGCCGACGCCGACCCGGGCACGCACTTCGACACGGACGGCAAGGTTGTGGCGGACCTGGGCTCGAACAGCGACGTCGCCAACGCGGTGGCGATCCAGGGCGACGGGAAGATCGTGGTGGCGGGACAGTTCTCGAACATTGCGGGGAGCGACTTCGCCCTCGCCCGCTTCGACGCCAATGGCTCCCCGGACAACGGCTTCGACACGGACGGCAAGCTCACAACCGACATCGGGACGAACAGCTTCGACGTCGCAAGCGCCGTGACCCTCCAGGGCGACGGCAAGATCGTCGCCGCGGGCACCGGCGACGGCAACTTCGCCCTCGCCCGCTACAACACGGACGGCTCCCTCGACACCAACGCCGACGCCGACCCGGGGACGCACTTCGACACCGACGGCAAGGTGAGCACCGACATCGGCACCAACAGCTTCGACTCCGCAGGCGCGATGGCGCTTCAGGCCGACGGCAAGATCGTCGTCGCGGGAACGACCAACGTCGGCGGCGGCACATTCGACTTCGACTTCGCCCTCGCCCGCTACAACGACAACGGCGCCCTCGATACCGGCTTCGACACCGACGGAAAGCTGAACACGTCCTTCGGGACGGTCGGCGACAGCGCAGCCGCGATCGCGCTTCAGGCCGACGGCAAGATCGTCGCCGCGGGCGGCGCCGGGACCCAGTTCGCCCTCGCCCGCTACGGCGCAAGCGGGTCGCTCGACACGAATGCCGACAGCGACCCCGAGACCCACTTCGACACCGACGGCAAGGTGACGACCACGGTTTCGAAGGACAGCTCCGATGTCGCGCAGGCGGTCGCCGTCCAGGAGGACGGCAAGATCGTCGTCGCCGGCTCCACGAACGCGGGCAACGGGGACAGCGACTTCGTGCTGGCGCGCTACCACCCGAACGGCGCTCTCGACAGCTCCTTCGGTGGGGACGGGATCGTCACGACCGACATCGGCAGCGGAAGCTCGGACGACGCCATGGCCGTGGTCGTCCAGCCGAACGCCAAGATCGTCGCCGCGGGCGGCAGCGACGGCACCTTCGCGCTCGCGCGCTACGACCAGGACGGCTCGCTCGACAGCGGATTCGGCACGGGCGGCAAGCTGACGACGCCGATCGGCGCATCGAGCAGTGCCAATGCGATGGCGCTACAGCCCGACGGCAAGATCCTGGTCGCCGGTTCCAGCTCGAGTGGCGGCAACGGCGACTTCGCCCTCGCCCGCTACAACGCCAACGGCGCCCCCGACGCCGGCTTCGACACGGACGGTCAGCTCACGACCGACATCGGCACGATGACCTCCGACGCGGTCGAAGCGGTCGCCCTCCAGCCCGACGGCAAGATCGTCGCCGCGGGCAGCAGCGAGGGCGACTTCGCCCTCGCCCGCTACAACCCGAACGGGAGCCTGGACACCAACGCCGACGCCGACCCGGGCACCCACTTCGACACCGACGGCATCCTCACGACCGACATCTCGGGAGACGGAACCAGCGAGGACATCGCAATGGGGGTGGCCCTCCAGCCCGACGGCAAGATCGTCGCCGGCGGCGTGAAGGGCGGGCCGGATGAGAACGACTTCGCGCTTGCGCGCTACAACCCGAGCGGGGGCCTGGACACCGGCTTCGACACCGATGGCACGGTCGTAACCGACATCGGGCCGGAGGGAAGCGGCGCGGGGTGCGAGGAGGACTGCGAGCCGAACCCGGCCACCGACGACAGCGCCACCGGGGTGGTGGTGCAGCCCAACTCCAAGATCGTCGCCGCGGGCTACAGCGGCGATGACATCGCTCTCGTTCGCTACACGAGCGGCGGCGCCGCCGACGCAGGGTTCGGGCCGGGTGACCCCCAGCAGATCGGCGAGGTCGTGGACGATCTCGACGCGGGAAGCTTCGACGCCGCCAACGCCGTGGCACTGCAGCGAAACGGCGCCATCGTCGTCGCCGGCTCCATCAACGACGACATCGTCGCCGCCCGCTATGAGTCCGATCCCCCGCACAGCCTGACGGTTTCGACCGCCGGCTCAGGCTCGGGCACCGTCACGGCGCCAGGGATCGCCTGCCCGGGCGACTGCGCGGAGGCATACGCCGACGGGATGAGCGTGAGCCCGACCGCCGAGCCGGCCTCCGGCTCGACCTTCGAAGCCTGGGGCGGAGACTGCTCCGGGACCTCCTGCCAGCTCACGATGGACGCGGGCCGAAGCATCACGGCGACGTTCAGCCTGATCCCCGAGCCAGGGCCGGGCCCGCAGCCCGCGCCCGAGCCGGGGACGGGACCCGGCGGCGGTGGCCCGCCGGACACCCGAATCGACGAGGCGAAGGTGAGGAAGAGGAAGGGGAAGGCGAAGTTCACCTTCACGGGCTTCGGCGGCACTGGGCAGCTTGGCTTCGAGTGCAGCCTCGACGACCAGCAGTTCGAGGCCTGCACCTCGCCGAAGACGTACAAGAAGCTCGACCGCGGCAAGCACAGCTTCGCGGTGCGCGCCACGGACTCCACTGGGCAAACCGACCCGACGCCGGACGTCAGACAGTTCAAGTCCAGGCGGCGCTAAGGGGCGGCTGGACCTCGCGGGGCGGCCGTTCACCTGGCGCGCGAGCGTGAGCGCAAGCCCGACCGCTTCCTAAACTGCTCCAGATGGAGCCTTACGACCCGCAGCGCATCGAGCACAAGTGGCAGGCCGTTTGGGACGACGAGCGCACCTGGGAGGTGCCCAACCCCGGCGAACCCGGGTTCGACGACTCGAAGCCCAAGAGCTACGTCCTCGAGATGCTTCCCTACCCCTCCGGCGAGCCCCACGTCGGCCATCTCAAGTGCTACGCGGTCGGCGACGCGATCGCGCACTTCCGGCGCCGCAACGGCTTCCAGGTCATCCACCCGATGGGCTACGACGCGTTCGGCCTTCCGGCCGAGAACCACGCGATCAAGACCGGGGAGCCGCCCCGCATCTCGACCGAGAAGTCGATCGAGACCTTCCGCGACCAGTTCCGCTCCTGGGGCGTGTCGATCGACTGGTCGCGCGAGATCGGCACCCACGAGCCCGACTACTACCGCTGGACGCAGTGGATCTTCCTCGAGCTGCTCGAGCGCGGCCTGGCCTACCGGGCTGAGTCGCCGGTGCACTGGTGCCCGAAGGATCAGACGGTGCTCGCAAACGAGCAGGTCATCGATGGCCGCTGCGAGCGCTGCGGCACTCCGGTCGTATCGAGGCGCCTCGAGCAGTGGTTCTTTCGCATCACCGAGTACGCCGACCGGCTGCTCGCCGACTTCGACCTGCTCGAGTCGTGGCCTGAGCATGTCGTCACGATGCAGCGCAACTGGATCGGCCGCTCGGAGGGCGCCGAGGCGATCTTCCGCTGCGAGGAGGTCGGGCTCGACTTTCCCGTCTTCACCACCCGGCCGGACACGCTCTTCGGCGCGACGTTCTTCGTGCTCGCACCCGAGCACCCCGAGATCGAGCGCCTCGTCGCCGGCACCGACGCCGAGGCGGCGGTGCGAGCCTACATCGACGAGGCGGCGCGTCGCTCGTCCGAGGAGCGCAGCGCCGAGGAGCGCGAGAAGACGGGCGTGCCGCTGGGCCGCAGCGTCACCAATCCCGTCAACGGCGAGCAGATCCCGATGTTCGTCGCCGACTACGTGCTCATGGAGTACGGGACCGGCGCGATCATGGCGGTGCCGGCTCACGACCAGCGCGACTACCAGTTCGCCGAGCAGTTCGGGCTAGACATCCGCCGGGTCGTCGAGCCCGCCGAGGGCGAGGCGCCCGAGGGCGAAGCGTTCGTGGGTCACTCCGAGGACGAGCGCCTGATCAACTCGGGCGAGTTCACCGGCCTGCCGGCGCCCGAGGCGGTCCACAGGATCACCGCGTGGCTCGAGGAGCGGGGGCTGGGGCGCGCCGCGGTCAGCTACCGGCTGCGCGACTGGCTCGTCTCGCGCCAGCGCTACTGGGGCTGTCCGATTCCGGTCGTCTACTGCGACGAGTGCGGAATCGTCCCGGTCCCCGCCGATCAGCTCCCGGTGCCGCTGCCGGAGGTCGACGACTACCTGCCGAAGGGAAAGAGCCCGCTCGCCACCGCCGAGGGCTGGGTGGCGACCGAGTGCCCGCGCTGCGGCGGTCCGGCGCGCCGCGAGACCGACACCATGGACACGTTCGTCGACTCCTCGTGGTACTTCCTGCGCTACCTCGACCCGCACAACGCCGAGCGGGCCTTCCGGCGCGATGTAGCCGACTACTGGATGCCCGTCGACCAGTACATCGGCGGCGTCGAGCACGCGATCCTGCACCTGATGTACGCGCGCTTCTTCACCAAGGCGCTCTCGGACATCGGTCACCTGGAGGCGAAAGAGCCGTTCGCGAACCTCTTCACCCAGGGGATGATCACCCGCGAGGGGGCCAAGATGTCGAAGTCGAAGGGCAACACCATCAGCCCTCGCGAGTACGTCGAGCGGTTCGGCGCCGACACCCTCCGCAGCTTCATCTGCTTCATGGGCCCGCCGGAGAAGGGCGGTGACTGGACCGACGAGGGGGTCAAGGGAGTCCACCACTTTCTCGACCGGCTGTGGCGCCTGTCCGGCGAGGTCGTCGAGCGCACCTCGGGCGGAGCTTCGTCGAGCGACGGCGCCGCGGGCCCGGCCCTGGATCTGCTGCGCAAGGCGCACTGGGCGATCGACAAGGTGACCCGTGACTTCAATCGCGGCTTTCAGTTCAACACCGCGATCGCGGCGGTCATGGAGCTCGTCAACGACGCCTACCGCCTCAAAGACGGCCTGTGGGGCGATCCCAGCGGCGACGCCGCGCTGCGCTTCTCGACCGCGACCGCCGCCTCGCTGATCTTCCCCTTCGCCCCCCACCTCGGGGCCGAGGTCTACGAGGCGATGACCGGCGATCGCGTCTGGGAGCAGCCCTGGCCCGAGCCCGATACTGCCCTGCTCGCCACCGACACCTTCACCCTGATCGTCCAGGTCAACGGGAAGCTCCGCGATCGCGTCGAGGCGGACGTCGACGCCTCCGAGGACGACCTGATCCGGATCGCCCGCGAGAGCGACAAGGTGCGCCAGCACATCGACGGCAAGCAGGTGGTCAAGGAGGTCGTGGTCCCGAACAAGCTCGTCAACCTGGTCGTCCGCTAGCGCCTCGCCGGCCTCCCTCGTGAGCAGGGGAGTTACGAATCGCCACACGCCGGCCACCGGGGTCTGCTAGAAACCCCGCCGCATGCTGGTCAGGCGGCAATCGGAGGCGGCCGTGACGGAATGGCATCGCCTCCGCACCCACATCCTGATGGACGCCGGTGAGCTCGGGTCGCGAAACATGTCCGTGATCTGGCTCGAGGTCCCGTCCGGCACCTCGCAGGGCCTCCGCTCCCACGAGGAAGCCGAGCAGGTCTACGTGGTCGTCCAGGGCGAGGGGACGATGTCCGCGGCCGGCGACACCGAGCACCTGGCGCCGGGCGACCTGGCGTTGATCCCGCCCGCGACCGACCACGCCATCGCCAATGACGGCGAGGGCATCTTCGCTTGCATCTCCGTCGTCTCGCCCGCGGTCTCGGTCGACGAGCTGTTCGACCGCCAGCTCGCCGCCGACGTCGCCGGCTTCGACGAGGACGACGAGTACTGAGGATCAACTGATCCGGCGCCGGGTCGTGATTCACGGCCGCGTCCAGGGCGTCTTCTTCCGCGACACCACCCGCCGGCGGGCATCGGAACGTGGCGTGTCGGGCTGGGCCGCCAATCGAGACGACGGCGCGGTCGAGGCTGTCTTCGAGGGAGATCCCGGCGCCGTCGAGGCGCTGGTGCGCTTCGCCCACGAGGGCCCGCGGGGCGCTGAGGTCGAGCGGGTCGAGGTCTTCGAGGAGGAGCCCGAGGAACTGGCCGGATTCAGCGTTCGCTGAGCGGCTTCGCGCGCCCCTCGACTCATTTCGCGCACCACCCGGCACGAGCCGGGGGTAACGATCGCCTCATGTGCGACTGCGCCCCGGAGCCCTGCTCCCCGTGCCGCTGAGCCGCTCCCAGATCGTCGTCTACGGCGCGTTGGCCGTGGCGCTGCTGCTGCTCGGCGCGCGCTGGATCCGCGCCTCCGACGAGGGCGGTGCGCCGGCGGGCGAGGTCGCCTTCGCCTCGCGCCAGGGCGGGGGCGGCGCCGATGGCCGTGACGTCGTGGTCCACGTGGCGGGCGCGGTCCGCGAGCCGGGCGTCTACCGGCTTCCCGCGGGATCGCGGGTGACCGACGCGGTCGAGCGTGCAGGCGGGCCCACCGAGCACGGGGCGGTCGACGCCATCAACCTCGCCGCGCCGCTCTCGGACGGTCAGCAGGTCGTCGTCCCGGGCGGGTCGGGGGCGGCCGCCGGGAGCGAGACCACCGACGCCGCCGACGGCCCGATCAGCCTCGGCAGCGCGACGGTCGAGGAGCTCGACACCATCGAGGGGATCGGCCCGGTGACCGCCCAGAACATCATCGATTACCGCGACGAGCACGGCGGGATCTCGTCGATCGACGAGCTGGACGAGGTCAGCGGGATCGGGCCGGTCACGATGGAGGCGCTGCGCGCCGCGCTCCAGCCCTAGATGGGCGACCGGCCAAGCCCGGTGAGCTGCCGCGTCGAGCTCCTGTCGCCCGGATGACCGGCGCGGCCTCGAGCGCTGATCGGGAAGGAGCCGGGGTGATCCGGCTTACGGTCGAGGCTCGACAAGGGCTACTCTCCGTCGAGCCGTGACGGCACCGCAGGGGTACAGGAAAAGGGACGCATGAGCAGCGGGCTTCATTCAGGTTCGCGCCACCGGCGCCTCGCGGCGGCGCTCGCGGCGCCTTTGGCGTGGCTGTTGCTCGCCGGTCCCGCCCACGCCGCCGACGGAACCTGGGAGCGGGCCTGGGGCAAGGACGTCGACACCGCCGTGGGAACCGGGTTTGAGATCTGCGCCGTGGCCGCGAACTGCCAGACGGGCGCGACTGGGGGCCTGGGCGGCGAGCTCAGCTTCCCGGGCGAGGGTGTCGCCACCGACGCGGCGGGGAACGTGTACGTCGCCGACCAAGTCAACCACCGGATCCAGAAATTCGACTCGGCGGGCAACTGGCAGCGGGCGTGGGGCAAGGACGTCGTCGCGGGCGGCGGTACGGGGTTCGAGATCTGCGTCGTGGCTGCCAACTGCCAGGCCGGCACGCAAGGCGGCCTGGGCGGCGAGCTCGACTCCCCCCGCTTCATCGCCACCGACGCGGCGGGGAACGTCTACGTCGCCGACAGGGGCAACCAGCGGATCCAGAAGTTCGACCCGGTGGGGAACTGGGAGCGGGCGTGGGGCAAGGACGTCATTCAAAGCGGAATGCCGGGAGATCTGGGCGCCGTCTTCGAGGTCTGCACCGTGGCGGCCAACTGCAAGACGGGCGTTAGTGGGGGGCTGGGGGGCGAGCTCAGCTTCCCCACGGGCGTCGCCACCGACACGGCGGGAGCGGTCTACGTCGCCGACACCGCGAACCACCGGATCCAGAAGTTCAACTCGGCGGGGAACTGGGAGCGGGCGTGGGGCAAGGACGTCGATACCGCCGCCGGCACCGGGTTTGAGATCTGCACCGTGGCCGCCAACTGCAAGGCGGGCGACCCAATCGGCGGGGGGGCAGGGGGCGAGCTCAACGAGCCCATTGCCGTCGCCACCGACGCGGGCGCGGTCTACGTCGTCGACCGCCTTAACCAGCGGATCCAGAAGTTCGATTCGGCGGGGAACTGGCAGCGGGCCTGGGGAAAGGACGTCGATATCGCCTTGGGCACCGGGTTTGAGATCTGCACCGTGGCCGTGAACTGCAAGACGGGGGCGACTGGGGGCCTGGGCGGCGAGCTCAACAATCCCATCGGCATCGCCACCGATGGGGGAGGAAGCGTCTACCTCGCCGACCGCTTCAACCAGCGGATCCAGAAGTTCGACTCGGCGGGGAACTGGCAGCGGGCGTGGGGAAAGGACGTCATAGATCCGGCGGCGCCGGAGAACACGGGCACGGGCTTCGAGATCTGCACCGTGGCCGCCAACTGCAAGGCGGGGACGACCGGCGGGCTGGGCGGCGAGCTCAACACCCCGATTGGCGTCGCCACCGACGTTGCGGGAGCGGCCTACGTCGCCGACCAAGACAACCACCGGATCCAGAAGTTCGCGGCCCCATCTCCGCCCCCGCCACCACCCCCACCGGATGGGGGAGATGGGCAAGGAACCCCCGCAAAGGCCGCGCGCACCCTCACCCTCGACGCCAACAAGCCCAAGGTGAAGAAGGGGAAGGCGGTCACCCTCTCGGGGCAGCTCGAGGCCACGGGCAACGATCCCGCCTGCGAGCAGAACCAAAGCGTGGAGATCCTCCGCACCGGCCTCGAGGGCGGCACGCCCACCCAGGTGGCGACCGCGCAGACAGACGCCCAGGGGAGCTTCGCCACCAAGGTGAAGGTCAAAAAGAGCTCGCTCTACACCGCCCGGGTCCAGGAGACTCCCGCGTGCGAGCCCGAGACCTCGGACACCGAGAAGGTCCGGGTCAAGAAACCGAAGGCGGCCAAGGAGGCCTGAACTGGCCAGGGCGGGGGGTTCCGCGGAACCGCCCGCATCGCGCGGCGCCGGGGCCCTGATTCGATCAGGCCCCGCTTTCGTTGCGGAGGCGCGCCCCTGCGTGTGCCTTGTGCCCTCAGGATCGCTCCGTGGCCGCTGGTCGTGCCAGGCAGCCCGGGTCACGCCCGGAGGAAATTTTCATGCAGTGGCGCCTCGTCGCGCTGGCGGGAGCAACCGTGGGGCTCGGCCTCGCGCCATTCGCGTCGCTCGCCAATCCGCGCCTCGGGCTGCTGCTGGTGCCGGCCAGCGCGGCTCTGGTCGCTGCCCGTCCGCGTTCCGGGGTGTCCCGTGGGGCGTCGGCTCGCGGGGGTGTGGCCGCCGCGGCGCTGTGGCTCGCGCTCGTGGCGCTGACCGGATGCGGCGGCGGCCTGGCGGTCGGAGGCGCGCGACTGCGGGCGATCGACGCCGGTGCCTTCGACCGCCTGGCCGACCGCCCCGTTACCGCAACGGGGTTCGTCACAGCCGTGCCCCGCCGCAGCGACGGCACCGTCTCGGTCCGGGTCCAGACCGCGGACGGCCGCCTCCTGATCGAGGCACCCGAACCGATCCCCGACCTCCCGATCGGGCGCGAGGTTCGGGCGAGCGGCACGCTGCGTGAGCCCGATGACTGGGAGATCGGCTACCTGCGCACGCACGG
>WNFU01014253.1_pt1 | contig 10119 bp, 9 predicted proteins | sample 5400121 | NCBI WGS metagenome assembly WNFU01 (sample SAMN13153360, study PRJNA577476) | soil metagenome | isolation source: 100 cm soil or saprolite under grassland replicate 1 | place: USA:California | collected 2016-06-15
AAATCGGTTGCGCGAGCTGGGCGCAATTTTTCTTGAAGTTCGTTATCTCCCACCCCGCTGTCACTTGCGCGATCCCGGCAACCAGCAAGGTCGAGCATCTGATCGACAACATGCGAGCAGCAGTTGGGCCGCTGCCCGATGCGGCCACTCGCGAACGAATGGCACGTCATCTCACTGAACTGTGATTGGGGCGCCCAATCAGATTTGCGCCGGCAGAATTGAGTCATGCAGCGCTTTGGCATCGTCGTCATTGATAGCTTGGCACCCTGATGATAGCGCTCAATTTTATTTTCGCAAATTTTTAAGGAGGCCTCCCATGGCCAAACTGCGTCATCTCGCCATTCTCACCCATCAGCCTGCTAAGCTCGCCGACTTTTACAAACGAGTATTCGAAATGAAAGAGATGTACCGCACCAAGAATGGCTCGGTTCATCTTTCTGATAGTGAGGTGAACCTGGCGATTCTCAACGCTACGGATCCGAAGGAACCGGGGCACCAGCCCGGCCTTTATCATTTTGGTTTTCACGTCGAGGACAGCAAGGAAATTGGCCAGCGCATCAAAAACATCTATCCCGAAGGCGCACCCAAGGAGCGTGAAGCGACCTACGCCGAGGGGCGCGGCTCGGATCCCGACGGCAACTTATTCGATATTTCTACCGTCGGTTGGGGCGACAAGCGCAGGATGGATCTTAGTTGCGGCAGCGCAAAGTCCGCGCCGCAAAATCGCAAGATTGCAAAGTGTAGGGGCACGGCATGCCGTGCCCCCACCGGTAGAGATCGACAGAACCGGTCGCGGCGTGTTCTACTTCAGCGCCTTTTTCAGTATACGGACAGCGTTGTCTGCATCCGCCGCACTATCGAACGCAAAGTACGACACAGCCCGCCTGCCGAGCGCCGCGGCCGATATTCCACGCAAATTAATACCTGCGGCCGCGAGGGCATCAGTCATTTTTGCGCCGAGTCCAGCCCGATCCGGTCCTTCCACGCGCACCGAATGCAAGCCTTCGCTCGTGCCGAGACCCGCTTGCTGGGCAGCGGCTTTTTGCTTCGAGCCCTTGATCGGCGTGAGGAACACTACCCCTGTGCCGGGCTTATCAGGAGAGCGGCGAGCAACGACGAATTCGATATTGCTGCCTGCACCCTGGATCGCCGTTAGCGTGCTCGCGAGTCCACCGGGACGATCCGCGATTTCGCCTGCCCACACGTCTACTTTTTTTATCGAGTATGCCATGCTCACACCTCCTTAAATAATTTGATCGCCTGCCGTTTAGCGCGGACCTAATTATCACGCCGAAACAAAAACCGGTCGCTCTCGCAGTCGAAGCCGCTCGAACGATCGGATTCTTTATCTGTTCACCTCCTGAGATTTCATTAAGAACTACGCTGGACGTTACTGCGTTGCTTGCCGAACTTCAGGGAGGTTCACGCTCAATCTGAGCCGCTCATATCACCAGCCGACGGAAAGTGTCAAGAAAAGTATGAAAACCATCCTAAAAAGTCCGGCCGGCAGGGGAATTGACAATATCGCCGCCATCACCATTGATGCGTTTGCCCCGGTTTAACACCTTCATGCTGCTTACGAAGATGCACAAAAAAAATGCCCAACGATGCTGAAATTCGTTGAAGGCAAACCGTCCTCATGTTAGTCTCCTCTGCTTAATGAGAACCAAGATCATTGCCCCCCTAGTCACCGCTTTTGTCCAATGGTTTGACGCCGACTTTCATGCCTCCGGCAGCTGGGGCAAGGTTCGCGACATCGACCGTGTAAACTGGCTTCGCTGCACACCTTTTGTGATTCTTCACATCGGTTGCCTTGCAGTGTTTTTGGTCGGCTGGAGCTGGGCCGCGGTGGGCACCGCCATCGGGCTTTATCTGGTCAGGATGTTTGCCATCACCGGAGCCTATCACCGTTATTTTTCGCACCGGACATTCAAAACCTCCCGAGCGGCGCAGTTCATCTTCGCCCTCTTGGGCGCCTCGTCGGCTCAGCGAGGTCCGCTTTGGTGGGCGGCCAACCATCGAACCCATCACCGTGAATCAGACACGCCCGAAGATCCCCATTCGCCGGTGCACCACAGTTTTTTTCGCTCGCATGCCGGATGGTTCATGGCTACCCGTTACTACGCGACACAATACCATCGCATCCGGGACTTCACGCGCTTTCCGGAATTGGTTTGGATTAACCGCTTCGATAAGGCCGTGCCCGCTGCCCTTGGATTGTTGGTTTACTTACTTGGTGTCTGGTTGGAATATGCCGTGCCGTCGCTCGGCGTCACCGGCATGCAGCTCTTCGTTTGGGGCTTTGTCCTGAGCACCACCGTATTGTTTCATGCCACCGCGAGCATCAATTCAGTGGCGCACTTGCTGGGCGGGAAGCGCTACGACACAGGCGACGAAAGCCGCAACAATTTTTGGCTCGCGCTTATCACCCTCGGCGAAGGCTGGCACAACAACCACCATCAGCACATGGGCTGCACCCGCCAGGGATTCTATTGGTGGGAAATCGACATCACTTTCTATGTTTTGAAATTATTAGCATGGGTGGGCATCATCTGGGACCTCAAACCGGTGCCGACAAAGGCGTACGAGCGCGCTGCACAATTGCCGCGCAGAAAATTCGCGTCGGCTGCCTGAATAATCATAAAAGTCTCTCGCCGCAGCACTTTAATTCGCCCATGAGCGTTAATCCACCTCGGCGTGCGACCGCTCGTGCTCCGTCGTGCCAAACGAATCCCGCTGCAGTCCAAAACTTGTTTATCGTCTCCGCTGCGGCTAGCATTGTTGTGCGATGCCAATTCGGCTCATGAAGATACCTTTAGACTTTCTCCAAAATGTTTCCTTGTTTCAGGATCTAGACCACCTGGCCCTGTCCAAACTGGCAGCGCTTTTAGTGTCAAAGAAATTTTCTGCCGGAGCCGTCATATTTCACGAGCTAGACGACTCCGACGCGTTGTATGTCGTCGAGAAGGGACAAGTCGTCATCAGTAAACATATCCACGGCCAGATGGATGTCGTTCTCACGCGCTTTTCCGCAGGCGATTTTTTTGGCGAGATGGGGCTTTTCGATGCTGCGCCACGCTCCGCCACCGCACATACCGAAGCTGACTCGATCCTCTGGAGGCTCGACCGTAAGGCCTTTCAGCAGATCCTCTCCGAGCACCCCGAAATGGCTGCCCGGATCTGTTACAGGATGGTGACCGTCTTCATCGAACGATTGCGCGCAACCAACGAACAAGCCCGCGAGGCCATACGCTGGGGCCTCGAAGCCACGGGCTATTCGCCGACGCCGGATCCGGTGTTGTTCGGCCGCAAATCCAGTTAATAAACCCCATGCCGGATCCAGCGAAGATCGAGCTACTCACGCGCACTGCCGGCGAAGTGCCGTTCCAAATTGTCGAGATCGACAGCAGCCATGCCTATTGGGCGTTTAAACCGCAGCGACTGCCGCCCACGGAATGGGAACTCACTGCGCAGCCGATAAGCGCGGACGGCGCGCGTAACTACGTCCTGAAAAATCTCCGTCAAGAGCGTTACCTGTTGCTTAACCCCAAGGAATACTTTCTTTGGGAATACTTCGATGGCCGTCATTCCCTCGAGGAAATCGCCCGCGCATTCTATCTTTCAGTCGGCGCCTTTGACTATTCAATCATCCGTCAATTGCTCACGAAACTTTATCACTGCGGTCTTCTCGAGGGGCGCCATGCAAAGGACTTGCAGCCCAGCCGCGCCGGAGTGAGAGATCGTCGATGGACGGACCGAGTCGGACGGCGCCTGAGAACATGGCACCGTAGCTCATTTAAGATTCCCAACGCCGACCGATTTTGCTCGAGTATCTATAACCGCGGCGGTTTTGTGCTGTTTCACCCGCTCACATTCTGTTTGATCCTGTCCGCTGCCGTCATCGCGCTGGTGATGGCCGCTCAGCTCACATCGAATGCGCGCGACTTTACCTACCTTCTCACAGCGCGACCCTTTTTGGTCACGACTGTGATGATGGTCACGCTCATCATAGCTTCCATGCTCCATACCCTGATCCATGCGCTTGCCTGCAAAGCCCACGGGCGCAGAGTGCGTGAGATGGGGTTTTTCTTGCTTCAGGGGGTCTGGCCAGCGTTTTACGCCGACGTCACGGACATCTTCATGTCGAGCCGGCGTGCCCGGGTGACTGTCGATTTGGCCGGACCGATGGTTGAAGTCGTCTTGGGAAGCATCGCTATCATCGGCGCGCATGCGTCGCTTCCAGGTATTGGACAAGCGTTGCTATTTGGCGTCGGCGTAATGCTGTGGGAAAGCGCTTTGATCAATCTCTATCCTTTCAGCTTCCTCGAAATGGACGGCTACAATATTCTAGCGGACCTCCTGGCCATGCCGATGCTGAGGCAACAGGCCATGGCACTGATGTCAAACCTGCCGCGCCGTTTGCGAAGCGTAAGAACAATCGATCGTGCGGAGTGGATACAGCTCGCCTATCTAATCTTTTGTCTGGTTTCGGTGCTGATCTATTTGACCGCACATCTCGATGCCATTAGCGCTCTGCTGCCGTTCTCCCGATAAGAAACCGGCGCACGCGCAGCCATGATATCGGCGCTACTTTCTACCTAAGTCTCTCAGCAATTTCTCCCAGCGATCGGTCTCACGTTCGAGCTGTTCGATCGACATGCCTTTTTCGATGTACCAGCGCTTAAAACCATATTCTTTAGACGCGCCACCATATTCATAATTTTCCAAAATCTTCTGCCCCTCCGGGGCAAAGAGGAAATCAATAAACAGTGCCGCCGCATGAGGATGCGGCGCTTGAGACGACAGCCCGGCGCTGCCCGCGCTTGCCGGCACGATGTCCATCGGTACCCATGCCACCGGTGCTTTCTTTTCCGCCGCTACCAACGCATGATTGCGGAAGATTGTCGGCGACGCTTCCACTTCGCCGGAGATGATCAGATCATTCAGCGCCTGCGCCGACACAGAATGCATCGTCAAATCTTGCGAGCGAAGCTTCTTAAGAAACTCTTCACCTTTCACCTTGAGCATCGCCCCTACCGTGCGCGAGCCCGTGTCCGTGGTAACGAAAGACATTCTACGCTTGAGTGCCGGATTCAATAGGCCGTCATAGTTTTTCGGCACCGCGCTCGCCGGAAGCTTGTCCTTGTTGTAGGCAAACCCCATGTAAGATTCTCGGTCCGTCGCCCAATAAACCGCGCCCTTTCCCGCCTCTTCTTTTGCTTCGGCGCCGAATTTCACAAGATGCGGCGAATGGAACGGGGTAAGCCGTTTCATCGCGCGCATCAGCATGAGCAACGGCGGTGAACTTTCGGCAACGTCCAGCAAATATTTTTTGGCCTGTGTCTCGGCTAAAACTTTAGCGATAAGATCTCCGCTCGCGCCGCGGTACGCTTCAACTTGAACGCCGTACTTCGCCTCGAAGGCGCGCGCCAGTTCCTTGTATGACCCGCCGGCAAGCGCCGTGTACCAGACGATCTTACCTTCCTTTTTTGCGCCCGCGAGAAGTATCTGCTCGCGGTCCGGACCATTGTAGACAGCGAGTTCCGCGAGCGTAGTGGGTTTGGATAATTGTGCCCATGAAATAACCGGAAGCAGCCATACGAAAAACAGAATTAACAAAAGCCCAAATCGCACAGAATTCCTCCAGCTATGACGGATGATTCTTCGTAGGGGCAACCCCCCCGGTGGTTGCCCTGATCGTAGGCTCGCGCCTATAACAGTTTCCATTCGCCACTGGTATTCCGGTTCCGGTTTGGTCGCGTCGGGATTCTCCCGATCGAATTCCCAGCGCGCCGGGTTGTCGAAAATATATTGGCGAATGCGGTTAAAAGAGGCCTCATCGCGAATCACGTGTTCGAAGTAGTTGCGTTGCCACAAGCGACCTGCAAAGTGACGTCAGCCATATTGTTTGACCCCGTTGACATACTGCTTTGTCGTAAGAGTTTTGAAACGATGCACAACGTCTGGCAAGCTCAGTGATGTTCTTATTGTAGGGGCAACCCCCTGTGGTTGCCCGGTCGGTGCCGGGCGGGCACGGGGGCCCGCCCCTACCGGCAGATCAATCAAATTGATAATGCCATGGATGTGGTTCGGCATTACGACAAACGTGTCAACTTCGACGTTGGCGTAATGGTTCGGTAAATCATCCCATACTGTTTGAATAATTCGTCCGCCGTCATTAACGCGCATCTCTCCGTCGAGGATTTCACCGAACAAATATTTTCGGCCTTGCGTGACGATTGTAACGAAATACGCTCCTGTTTGCCTGTAATCATATTCTTTCAAACGAATTGTGCGGCGGCGGTGATCTTTATAATTAGATTTCATGAGTATTCCGCTGGAGTGTGATGCAAGCACAGTGGGTTACCCCTACAGATCAGATAAGACGCGAATTTGCAGGGGCGGGTTTTAAACCCGCCCCTACATCCGAGAACCAACATCGCTCTTTCACACCCCCTCCAACGCTGCGGCCTCCGGATGGAAAAACGTCATGTAATCTATTCGCTCTGGTGACAGTCCCTGCTCGTGCGCATACTGGGTCATCGCTTCCAGCACCTTGCGGTTGTTTTCGATATTGTAAGCCCAATAATTTTCCCCCATCAGCGTGCGCTGCTCGGCGACAGCGGCAGCTATCCATGAGTAGGCAATAACCTGCGGGTCGGAGCCCTCGAGGCGGCCGAAGGCAACGTCACGCGACTTGCGAAATGCTTTGAGCAGCGCCACCGGCGCGTCCGGACGGCGGTCAACGAATTCCTGCTTCAGTGTGACGATGTGACTGGTCGGAAAGATGCCGGTCTTCCGAAAATAGTTCTGCTCCTCGCCTCGATAATCGCGAAACAACCGACGCGTGCGCGGATCGCGCGCCGAGATCGAAGGCAATAAATTCGGGCCGATGACGGCGTCGAGCTTTCCTGCCAACAGCAAGTTATCCAACAACACATCGGCTTCGCCCGTCCCGTCGATTTTCTCGATGCGAATGCCTTCGGCCACGCCTTCTTTCTTCACGCGCGCCGCCATCCAGTTGATACGGCGGAGATCGACACCATAGAAATGCTGCAGTGCACCACGCGCCCACACGCCGGCGGTATTGTCCCACTGCATGATACCGACGCGCCTTCCTTCCAGATCCTTCGCTGTCTCGATGCCCGCTTGACTGTTGACGAAAATATACGCCAAACGAAACTTCCGATTCGGAAACGCCGGAATGGAAATGTGCGGTAGCCCCATCGCATAGGCGCGCACCCGCGCCGCGAAGCCGCAGTCCCAGGCATCGGCATTATCTTCGTTGTCGACAAGCTCCCAGTCGAAGCCTTCCATCTTTACCGTCCCATCGGTGATGGGAATGTTGGTGTCGATCGTGGGCTCACGGAAATAAAAGCGCAGTTTGGCATTGGACATTTTGCTTCCTCCTTTCAGGCCACGCGGCAACATATATCGTTCAACCACGAGAGTTCAATTGGATTATCGTTTTTCCATGAACTTCTGATACAGAACACTAGTTGACGGTCACAAAACTTAAGTGATACACCAACCGCTGTTGGACTTTCTCCGACTCTGGAAAGGACGCCGCATGGCTATAAATCCCACCGAAACTCTGACGGCAGAATACGGCAATCTCGTTCCCACGGCGCGGCTCAGAGACGGCAAGCCGCGAAGCATTCTCTTCGATGCCACTAAGTGTATTGGCTGCCGCCACTGCGTGCAGGCGTGTAAAGACTGGAATGATCACGACCGCACGAGTCTTTATCAGCTCTCCAGCACCAACTGGATCACCATGGAACCGCCGGTGCTCGAAGGCCTTTCACCCCTCTGGGCGCGCAATAGCTGCATGCATTGTTCTTTTCCGGCATGCGCCGCGGTTTGTCCCGTGGAAGCGATTACGAAATACGAAGAAGGCCCGGTGGTCATCAACAAAGACGCTTGCATCGGTTGCGAGTACTGCATCCATGCCTGTCCATGGGAGGTCATCACCAAGAACGACATCACCGGCAAAGCCAGCAAGTGCACCATGTGCAGCGATCGGATCAGCGAGGATAAGCAGCCTTTCTGCGTCCAGGCCTGCCCTGTGGACGCTCTCGACTTTGGTCTCTCCGAAGAAATTTCCGATAAAGCCAGGAAGCAGGCTGCTGCCGTCGGCGGTTATGTCTACGGTGAAACGGAAGCCGGCGGCGGTAACGCGCGGAGAAATTTCCCAAACACAAAATCCCTCTCGGCCTCATGCTCAAAGACCTGTTCACGCCGCGCTGCGGCATCCCGGGGAAATTGCGCGCCTTGTATTTGGCGATTATTCACCCGAGGCGGCTTATCTATCGGTATTTTTCATGACGAGCAGAAGGAGCGAATCGCCAAATCTTTCCCTTGGAGACTGTGTTGGAATTACGGAAATGTCGTATCCAGTTTTTCTGTCATTTCGAGCGCAGCGAGAAATCTATCTTAGATCCCTCACGTTTCGCTCGGGATGACAAACCTCTGTTTGAGAGGTTACGGCACAGTCACTTGCGCGAGAAGGGCCAAGGTGAGGGGTGATCCGTAATCACCCTCGCCTCAATCCCCTCGCGGAGAGGAAGTTAAGATCTGAAATGCCGCCGATGAAAATATTGCAAAGCACGATCCTAATTTTGCTCGCAGTCATATTTGCTCAAGGGGCTCATGCCGAGAAAATCCGCACTGCCATTCCGCAAGCCAACTTAAATTATCTGTCCATCTACATCGCCGACGCCAAGGGCTTCTTCAAGGACGAAGGCCTCGATAACGAAACCGTGGTTATTTCAGGACCGCTGTCAATCGCGGCGCTGCTGAGCGGCGATGTGGATTACAGCGGTGCGGGCGGCAGCGGCATGCGTGCGGCGCTCAAAGGCGCTCCCGTCAAGGGCATCATGTTCCAGGCCGACAAAGTGACTTTCTATCTCGTCGTCGATCCGAGCATCAAAAGCGCGGCAGATCTAAAAGGCAAGAAGATCGCCATCGGCACGCCGGGCGATACTCAAGATCGGATCATGACGATGTTTGCCGAGCGCGGCGGCGTTGCGGCTCGCGAGATCATCCGAATTTCGACGGGCGCGGACACCAGCACCCGGGTGATGGCGGTTAAATCGGGCGCTGCACAGGCCACCACGGTGGATCCTGGCGGGCTGGTCTTCGCGCAGAAAGAAGGGCTTGTCTCGCTCGGTTTTCTCGGCGATCTCTTTCCCATGCCGTTCCAAGGCTTCGTTACCACCGAGAGAAAAATTCGCGACAATTCGGCGCAAATCAAGCGCTGGCTCAAAGGATCCATTCGCGGTGTGATGTTCGTGCGCGATCGGCCGGAAGAAGCTGTGGACCTCGGCATAAAAAAACTCCAGCTCGGCAGCGCGACTCGTTCGATGATCCTCGAAGGCGTGAAAAATTATGTGCGTGCGTTGTCTCCGGGCGTGCCCGGCCTGCCAACCGCCGAGGGGATCAAGAATTTTCTTGAGTACGACATCAAAATTCCAATGCAGATCAAGGAAGACATCCCGCCGGAGCGCTTGCTGAGTTTGCAACTTGTCGAAGAAGTAAAAAAAGACCTGGAAGCCGCACAAAGGAGAACTCCCCGATGACTTCAGAAAAAGATTTGCGCGAACAACTCGCGACCTGCACGCGGATTTTTGCCATGCAGGGCATGATCGGACTTTTCGGTCATGTCAGCGTGTTTCAACCGGAGACGAAAACCGTTTTCATCACCCCGGGCATGGGTTCGGACAAAGGAAGTCTGCGTCCGGAAGATATGGTGCCGACGGATCTCGACGGCAAGCCGCTCGCAGGAACAGAAGGGCCGCCGGTGGAATGGCCGATTCACACGGCGCTGCACGGCGCCCGTGCCGACGCTCTCGCCGTCGCGCACCTGCACACGCCTAACGCGACACTCTTCGCGATCGCGAAACGCCGGTTTCAGCCGGTCACCCTGCAAGGCGCCATCTTTAGCGACGGCGTGCCTCTCTACCCCGAGGCGCAACTGATCACGAATCCACAACGCGGCAAAGCTCTGATGCAAGTGATTAGCGACAAGCGCGCCGCCTTATTGCGCGGACACGGCATCGTCGTCGTCGGGCAGAATCTTCAGGAAGTTCTTTATACCGCTCTGGTATTGGAAGACGACAC
>WNFU01010656.1_pt1 | contig 10117 bp, 16 predicted proteins | sample 5400121 | NCBI WGS metagenome assembly WNFU01 (sample SAMN13153360, study PRJNA577476) | soil metagenome | isolation source: 100 cm soil or saprolite under grassland replicate 1 | place: USA:California | collected 2016-06-15
CACGCACACGATCACGCACTGGCTGGCCTGGTCCCGCTGGCGCCGGCTCCACCAAGCCCGTGCCAGGACCAGCCATTACCGACGCCGAGGCCACCTCGAACATCAGCCGGCATCTACGTAACAATCCCGGGCTGGACTATTAGCCGTGCTCGACGAGAGCGGACCTATGAAACACGGCCTAGTGCAGAGTTTCCCATGGTCCGGGGTTGGGATCGGCGTAGGCACGAAGTGCCTCCAGTTCGTCTGACTGGTAGCCGTTCGGGACGACGGAGATCACGTCTCTGACCGCGACGCCGATCACTCGTACATCGTGCATCATCGCCTGCATGGTCGAGAGCGCGTAGGCGACGCCGGGACCAACATCCCCGGCCGCGACCATCGCTCGTCCGAGGTAGACCCGGGTTTCGGCCAGCCACAACGGCCACTCGACCAACTCACCAAAGGCGGCTTCGCAGGCTGCCTGCGCTTCGGACAGCGTTCCGACCCGACACTCAAGAAACGCGCTGAGGAAGGTGGTCCGGGCGTGCGGCGCGGCGAGAGTGCGCAACGCCTCGTCCGGGAGGCGGTCAACCACGGTGCGCATGTCGGCAACGGCCTTGCGGCCTTCCCTGGGGTCGCCGGTCAGCGCGTAGACGTGCACTCGTGCCGCGTGGGCCTCCATCGCCCCGGTAGTCGGCTCGTGCGTCAAGTCCAGCACTTCGTCAACGCCGGCAAGCGTCTGCTTGACGCTGTACCCCTCGTAGATGCCGCGTGCGAGGCTGCGACCGCGCACGAACGACCGCAACGACAGATCCCGACTGCGATCGGCCAGTACGGCGGCCGTGCGGTACCAGTTGTGCGCCGTGTGTAGTTCACCCTGGTTGCCCAACCACAGCCCGTAGAACTGTCCGAGTCCAGCGGCGGCGCGGAGTAGATCAAGGTTCTGTCGGTCTTCCGTGATCTTCTGGCGAAGGACCAGGAGTTGGGTCAGCAACGATGCGCCGAACTGCGGCGACGGGTCCGCGACGAATCGTCGGCCGTAGTCGTCCACCACGGCGTCCCAATCCTCGCCATCACAAGCGGTGTCGAGAAAGCCGTGTCTGACCAGATCGGCTAGCGCGGAAGGGCCGATGACGGCACCTGCCCCGGTCACTAGCCCGATGCTGCTCAGCAGCGCCCTACGTTTCACGTCATTGCCTCCCGGATCTTCGAGCAGCATCGACAGGAGCGGGGCCGTGCCTAGCGCGCGGTCGCACGCCTCGGCTAGATCGGGAGTTGGTTGCCGCTCTCCGGTTTCGACGTTGCCTAGGTAGCCCTTCGAGTAGTTCACCTTGGTCGCAAAAGCGGCGAGGCTGTGATAGCCCGCCGCGATGCGGAGTCCCCGAAGGGCTTGTCCGAAGGTGTCTACCATCGCAACCGCTCCGAAAGAATCCTCTTGCCTCCAGTTGGAGGCGTTTGGCGTCGGCCGACTCCCCCGTTGACCAACCCGCTGTGAGCGGGTCGCTACTGCCAAGACTACGGCTGCCCGGCATCGGATCTCGGCCGGGGGCCGCCGTATCTGATCTATAGCAATCACTGTAGCTGTGAGCGGCCGGTACGCGGCACGGCGACAAGATCCAAATTGCCCTTGGAGGCGTTTGGAGTCGCCGTGGTCGTTCACCTTACCGCGGGTGAGCGCCACGCTACTACCGAATGTAGCGGGCGCCGTCTATGCGGTGCTGTCGAACCGAAGGCACGGAAGGTGGCGGGGATGGGCTACCTCGTATCGGTCGTCCTGGCGATGCTGCTCGGGTTCCTGGCGGGCCTGTTGTCGTTCAAGGTCAAAGCCCGCTGGTGCCCGGTGTGCGGCGCGGTCAAGAGTTGTCCCGACTGCTCGGCTCGGGGAAGTTCCCTTGCCCGGCAAGGGCTCTCGGGCAGCATGGCGGGGGCTCGCCGTTCTCGCGCCGCCCAACCAGGCCGGGCGGCGACGCGATGACGACGCCAACCGACGCTCGCAGAGAAGATCGGACAACGACCGCTCCCCGTCAAGCCAACGGCACGCACAGGACCGAGATGCTGGCGGCTCTGGCCGAACAACTGCGCTGTGCGATCCATGACGAGCATGACCGCCGCTACACCCTGCATCTGGATTTTGATGCTGACGACCCGGCCAAGGCGCGGGAATCGGCGGTGGCGCTGGCGACCGGGCTGGGCATATTGCGGCCGGAGGTTGAGACGTACTCGGCCCGGCTGTCGTTCGGTAGCCGGTGGACCGATGCGCGGCCGGCGTTCTGCATGGCGGACGGGCCGCGCGGTGCGTTCTGCGCCCATGCGGCGGGCCACGACGGATGGCACGCCGAGGGTGGTGTTGACGGAATGCGATGGGGCGACGGACACGGGGCGAGGGGAGATGAGACGACGCCATGACAACGACGACGTACTACGCGATGACGGCCGACGAGCAGTTGAGCGCGGCACAGCGCGTTCTCGACACGCACATCACGTCCAGCGCCACGGGTCGTTGCCTGGCGTGCGGGAGCCTCGGCCCCTGCTACAAGCGGGAGAACGCCGTGGTGACCTTCTCCCGAACATTGCGGCTGCCCCGCCGTAAGCCGATGGCGACGCGGCCGGAACTGGTCGGCGCCCGCCTTGTCGGTGCCGGGTTGCTGGGCTGAGCCGTGACCGAGGCTACCGGACGGACCGGGCGGCGGTCGGACGGTCGTGCCCGCGTGGCGTTGCGGACCGCGCGTGCACGGCTGGCCGTTCGGCCCGGCGGGACGGGAGATCACGGTGGACGGCGACCCGGCGGACCGGGACGCGGCGCTGGCGCGCACGCTCGCGGCGGCGGCCGACGTGGTGCGGGCGCACGTGCCCGATGCGGACGGCTGGTGCCTGGGATGCCTGGCCTTGTGGGGCCGGCTGGTGTTGATCGAGCAGTGCACGCAACTGCGGTGGGCGACGGCGGTGCGCGCCGCGTACCCCGGCCCGGGTCAGGACTGACTTCCGGCACAGCCCTGGGCGGGCGTGCCGGTGACCGGATACCAGCAACGCCAACGGAAGGAGACGCGCTTGACGTACGACCACGGCGAGGATGCCGGCCATGACCCGCTCGTCGGGGAAGCCGACGTGATCGGGCTGTACCCCGGGCACCGGGCGGCGGCGGCATCGAAGTGGACGACCACGATCGACCCGCACGGCAACCGCGATGACGACTAGCGCGACCGGGCCGGGCGCGGTAGTCGACCGCGACGCGGACGCGGGACCGGACCCGCTGGTGTGTGAAGCCGACGTGATCGGGCTGTACCGGCCCGATGTGGCGGCACTGGCAAGCCGCGTGACCTTCTGCGGCAAGCCGTGGCCCGGCTGGATTGACGACTAGCGGCCACGGCGACCGGCAACGGCGACCGGCAACGGCGACAACGACAAGGGACCGACCGACGAAGCAAGGGAGACGACAGGTGCGAGCAACGTTCGACATCGCAGACGAGGGACGCGCCGTGAGCGGCCCGTTCGTGGGTGAGGCGGATGTGGCCGGGCTGTACCGGCCTGACATCGCGGCGGCGGCCAGTAAGGCGACCGCCTGTGACCCAGGGTCGGGACCGGTCCGCATCGACGACTGAGAAACCGACCGACAGGCGCCAGAGGGTGACGGGTGAGATGAGCGACGAGATCGAATCGAGCGACGGCAAGCCCCAGCCGGCGAGTGGGCCGATGGACAAGGCCACGGCCGATTGGTACGTGCAGTACACGGACGGCCAGTTCCAGGCGTTCATGGGCGACGACGGGCGGTGGTACCTCTACACGCCCAAGCCGAAGCCGATCGGGATACAGCCGAAGATCCCCACGGACCCACGGTGAGCCCGGTCGTGCTCATCCTCACCCACCCGGCCGACGTGCACGCCGACGCGGTACAGCCGCACCTCGACGCCAACGGTGTCGAGGTGCGCCGCGTCGACACGGCCGGGCTGGGCTCGCTCGCGGCTCCGGTGACCGTGTACATCAGGGGCGGTGTGGTCACCGGGGACGTGGCCGGGGTGAGCCTGGCCCGGCTGGTCGGGGTGTGGCACCGACGCCCGTCCGAGTTTCCCGCCCCGGACGAGCGGGACGCGGCGGAACTGCGGGCGGGCGTCGGCGGCATCCTCGCCACCCTGCCCTACCTCAACCACCCGGCGGACATGGCGATGGCCGGGTTCAAGCCCTACCAACTCGCGTTCGCTGCACGGTGTGGGCTGCCGGTGCCGGAAACGATGATCTCCACCGTGCGGCCGGTCGCCTCCGCGATGGCCGACCGGCTGCACGGCGCCGTGGTGGTCAAACCGATGTCCCGATTCGCCTCCGGGCTGGTGGACGAGGACAACCGGGCGGGGTGGGAACGGGCCATGCACCTGACGCAGCAACGCATCGCCACCCGGCGGCACGTGCGGCTGACCGTGGTCGACGGGACCATGTTCGCCGCGATGATCGAGTCCCCGCACCTGGACTGGCGCCGCGACATCGACGCCTGCCGGTACACCGTGGTGGACACACCGATGGAGGTCGCCGGGCCGGTGCGGCGGCTGATGGCGTTGCTACGCCTACGATCCGCCGCGCTGGACTTGGCCGTGGACGCGTCCGGCCGCTGGTGGTTCCTGGAGATCAACCCGAACGGGCAATGGCTGTGGATCGAACACGCCACCGGGCTACCGATCGCGGCGGCCATCGCCACCGCGCTTCGGCTGACCCGCGACCCGGCCCGGCCGCTCGTCACGGCCGGTCCGCCGTGAGCCGGCGCCCCCCACCCCCGGGCCTGATCGCGGCGGCCGAGCAGGACTACCACGCCCGGCGCGACGAACTGGCGACGCTCCTGCCGGTGGTCCGGGCGCTGCTGAACCGCGACGGGTTCACCGAGGTCGAGGCGGTCACCGACGTGTGGCTGACCCTGCTGTGCCACGATCCGCGAGCGGCGGCGTTCGTGGGCGCCACGGCGATCGTCCAGCTTGCCAAGACCAACGAGTCGATGTGGTGACTGAGCGGTTACTGAGAGGGTTGGGCGATGAGCGGGTCGGCCGGTGGGGTGGTGGCGATAGCCGAGCCTGACTACGCCTACGGCACGGGCGTTCTGTATCTGAAGATCGAGAAGGTGGACCGGGCCAATCCGGTGCGCTATGGGCGCTGCGGGAGTCCGGACCGGTCCTCATGCGCGCGGTCAGCGACGCTCTCAGCATCACACCACGCACCCTGACCGGCCTCGTCGACGCCCTCGAGGCCGACGGCTGGGTGATCCGCAAACCCCACCCGACCGACCGACGCGCCACCCTCCTGCAACTCACCCCCGCAGCCGAACGGTCGTGCGCCCGCATCGACGAGGCGTTCCAAGCGTTCGCGCACACCCTCTTCGACACCGTGCCCCCAGCCGACCTAGACACCTTCGTGCGCGTGCTCACCCACGTCCGCGACCACCTTGACACTGCCGCCACCCGCGCCCAGAACGCCCCCGACTCCGGACAGCCCCCGCCACTACCCCGCCACGACGCCGCCGCATCAACGGCATGACGCATCGGTTTCTCTTGGTCAGGCACGGAATCCAAGCGAGTATCAGGTGGACACCGTGGCCGACCTGCGCCGACCGGCGTGTGCAGGCCTCCCAACCTCGCCGCCTGCGGCATCGACCAACTCGCCGCGATCGTTCGTGCGTATCCGCCTGAAATGCATCCAGTACCAACCGGAACCCATCGACGCGTTCATCACCGAGACCGGAGGCCGTGATTTCCCCAGCCAGGTACATCACCGACGTCACCCGCCGCCGCCTCATCGAGGGTCTTACCCAGATGCAGACGGTCTGGAGCGGGGCGCTCGATGAGGTGGACTTCCTCGCCCGGCTCTACGACCTCGACAAGCTGCCGAGCACCGACTCTCGGTACACCACAGCCGGCCGCGACATCGCCCAGCACCGCATCCTCAACCCGCTCGACTGGCCCGACGACTGGATCTTCCGAGACGAGCGGTTCGGCCTGGCCGACCACGACGAGGCGTTGCTGGCGTTCCTCGCCGAGATGCTGCACCCGGCCGTGCGTACCGACCTGGCCGAAGTCGAGCGGCTGCGCGACTTCCTCAACGGCGTCCTGGTCCACGACGGCTACGAGCTCGTCCAGGTCGACGACATCAGCGGCGCCCCGATCTTCGCGCCGCGCCGGATCGGCTCTGGTGTCCGCGGCGCGATGAAGAACCTGATCTTCGCCGCCATCGGGCCCAAGCCCGAGATCGTGCTCGACGACGCGGTCAACAACGACCTGCGCATCGTCAGAAACGAGCAGGGCTGCCTGGTCTACGACCGGCCGCTGGCCGCGCACGGCCTCACCTGGGCCGAGTTGACCGCCTGGTGGGCCGAAAGGGAACGAATGAGCGGATCGCCGGCGCGCGAGGTCTCGCGCAGCCTGTACCGGCGGCTGGACCGGTCGCTGGGCGACAACGACGCCGAGCGTCGGATCCTGCGCACCTACGCGCAGCGCTACGTCCGGCTCGGCCCTGACATCCCGGCGCTGATCCCGCAGGTCTACCTGCACTACGACCCGTACACCCGCACCCGCTACCTGCCCGGCGCGTCGCCGCTGCAGCGCCAGCGCATGGACTTCCTGCTGCTGCTGCCGCACCGGGTCCGCGTCGTCATCGAGTGCGACGGCAAGCAGCACTACGCCGACGACGACGGCAAGGCCAGCCCGCGGCGCTACGCCGCGATGATGGCCGAGGACCGCGACCTGCGGCTGAAGGGGTACGAGGTCTACCGGTTCGGCGGCGACGAGCTGGTCGACGCCCCGGCCACCGCGCGGCTGCTCGATGCCTTCTTCGACCGCCTCATCGCCCGCTACGCCGACTGAACCCGCGGCGCTGCGTACTGCCCGGCCTCGCCCCCGCTGCAACAAGTCCTGTTCGGCTGAGCCGACCGGCTACCTGATGGACCGCAAGTGGGAGCCCTTCGGGGGGCCGCCTCAGTAGCGTCGAGCTCGTGGTGGTGCAGCGGTCCTGGCGTACCCCCGACGGCCGGTGGCTCGTCGACCGGGTCGTGGGCGAGCCGGGGGTCGCCGATCGCATCTGGTACGAGGGCGAGCCGTCCGGCGAGGTCGCCGGCGACGACGTCGCGCTGCACGACTGGCTGGCCGCCCGGCACGTCGACGGGGCGGACCTGATCGAGTACGGCGGTGACGGAAAGGTCCGCGGGCAGCCGGTCGACGTCGGTCAGGTCCCGGCCGCGCAGCAGGTCGGCGACGGCCGCGTCGGGCGCGGTGACGAGGGCCGACCCGCCGAGGACGACGACGCCGACCCAGCCGGCCGGGCACAGCCACGAGTCCGGGGCGACGACGACGGAGGTACCGGTGGTCGGGAAGACGACGGGTACGCGGGCGAGGTCCACCCAGAGCGTACGGGCGCGGTCGAGCAGCGGATCGTCGGCCATGCCGGCATCGTCGCCCATCAGGCCCGATGATCACCGGTGATTTCGACGCCCCGCCCACCATGATCCTCGGTGACCACGGGAACGGCGCCGGGGTCACCGAGGGCGCCTGCTCACTACGGTGGGCCGATGTCGGCCGCGGCGAAGTGGTCCCGGCTCCGGTTAGCTTACCGCCGGCTGGTCGGTCTGGTTCGCGGGCGCCTACCTCGCTTCGTCGGCACTCTGCGACGTTCGATGCGGAATGGAGCAGGCCACGCAGAGGACGACCAACAACGACACGACCTGTACGGCCACCCATGCACCGTGAGCGGTGATCAGTGGCGCCTGTGCCGCACCGATTGACGCAGTGGCAACGATGAAGAGCAGGGCCAGCACGCCCGACACGATCCTGGACCAGCGCCGGCCGCGGTTCGCGAGGGCATAGCCGCCCAGCAGGCCGATGCTGACGACACCGAGGGCACCACCGCCGGCACCCGTCGTGATCAACGCCTGGAAGATCTGCGGATCGACCACCGCGGCTGCCAGCAGCAGTGGTGACGCGACGAGCCAGCGCCGCCGCCTGCCCCGTAGGCCGTGAGTTCGACGCAGGTACTCCGCCCATCCCAACAGGCCGCCGACCACGGTGCCCGGCAGCAAAATCAGTGCGAAAGTACCGAGCCAGCTGAAACTTGACTCTTGCCCGGCGATCTGGACCATCCAGCCGCGCAGACTCGCCGCCCACGCGAGTCCACAGACGCCGCCGACGACGATCACACCTACGCCTGGCGCAGGCTTCACGTGAAGGAGTCTAAGCGCCTCATCAGCCTCGCGACAGGCTCAACACCCTTCGCGCCGAGCGCTGCGGTGCTGATCGCGGCACTGACTGGCTGCACGGCAGCGGGCTCGAGCTCGCCGAGGGCGAGGACCCGTTCTGCGAGTAGCCGCGGCCAGCCCGAACGCCGCCCGGCGCGAAGCTGTGACCAGCGCCAACGTCCTGAGCGGGCCGTAGCCGGCCGGCGTCGGCCGCGGTACCGGATATCCCGGCCGGACGCCGCTGGCCGCGCAGTGGAGATCGGCGGCGGTACGGCCCGGTCAGGGAACGTTCAATGCGGCGAGGGCCCGGGTGTGCGAAGTGGTGGGACGGGGCCGCCATGATGGGCACATGCCGCCGAGGACCCGGTACCCGCCGTGGCCGGCCGCCGTCGTCCAGGCGGTGGCCGACGTGCTGGCGAGCACCGACTGGCCGGGGTTGAGCAACGCGGAGATCGGCCGGTTGCTGATGATGCTGGGGATCGCCGACGTCGAGGCCCCGAACAAGCGGACCCGGCTGTGGGCGGCGTTGCACAACAGGCAGCTGCGGGACGGGGCCAGCAACTGCATCATCCGGTTCATCGCCGAGGCGATGGCGCCGGGCCGGTACCTGCAGGACCAGCCCCGCTTCGACGCGCTGCGTGACGGGCTCGCCGAGGCGCTGTCCCTGGTGGGGTTGCACGTCACCGAGCGGGGCGAGGTGGCCCGGGCTGCGGCCACGGCGACGACGCTCGACGAGGTCGCCAAGCTGGCGGGCCGGCTGCGCACCGAGTTGCGCCGCCGCGGCGTGCACGCCGAGGTGCTGCGGTACTGCGAGGAGGAGCTGCTGCGCAAGTCGCTGTTCCACGCGGTCTTCGAGGCCACGAAGGGCGTCAGCGAGCGGCTGCGGCAGATGAGCGGGCTCACCGCCGACGGCGGTGAGCTGGTCGACCAGTGTTTCGGGGCGCGGTCCGGCACGCCCCTCGTGCGGATCAACGCCTACCGCACCGACTCGGAGACCAGCGAACATCGCGGCTTCGCGAACCTGCTCAAGGGCGTGTTCGGGACCTTCCGGAACCCGCCGGCGCACACGCCCCGCGCCACCGCCGGGTGGGCGCTCACCGAGCCGGACGCCCTCGACCTGTTCTCGATGCTCTCGCTGGTGCACCGCCGGCTGGACGCTGCGCAGGTCGGCGCCCGGCCGTGAGGTGTGGCTTGGGTCCCGCGACCGCGCCGGGCGTACCGGTCGCGCGAGCAGCCGCGGGGCGACGGATGCCGAAGGCCCCCTTCGGAAGGGGCCTTCGGCACATCGCCGGGTAAGCAGGTGCCGTCAGAACGGGGCAGTCGCGGCCGCCAACGAAGAGTTGGGACCGGGACTCATCGCCGGTCGATGACGGTGTGGAACAGCAGGAGTGCTGCGCCGGCGGCGCCGCCGCCCACCAGGATCGCCGCCGGAAGGGACCGCTGGGCCAGGCCTGGTGATCCAAACCGTAACCCCGATGATCACCCCGACCTTTCATCCTCGGTAGCTACGGCTGACGGCGATTGGTTGTGCCCAATACGCGCCCAGGTCAGCCGACGTCATCGTCGCCCGAGCCAGCCTCGCCCACATCACGGGTACGGCCGTTGCTCTGCCGATTCAGATGCCAGTGCTCGGGTGCTGTCCCACACTCTCCGTTCTTCCGGTGCGTTGTAAAGATCGGGCTGCAGGTAGCATCCCCGATCTCTTTGGGGCTTCTCCTGCTCGACCTGGAACGGATTGGCTAGGGCCCAGGTGTCCTTGCGACAGCCGGTGACCTGCCAACAGACCTTCATCCCCGCCTGGCCGCACTGCCCTAAAGACAAGGCCGTTTCGGGTGGGCTTATCCGGTCTGGGTGTTGATGATCACGGTCGGGAAACGATCCTGGTGACACGACCGTTGCGGTGCTGGATGTGAAGAAGCTCCTGCTACAGACGTGGGTTGT
>WNFU01010657.1_pt1 | contig 10116 bp, 7 predicted proteins | sample 5400121 | NCBI WGS metagenome assembly WNFU01 (sample SAMN13153360, study PRJNA577476) | soil metagenome | isolation source: 100 cm soil or saprolite under grassland replicate 1 | place: USA:California | collected 2016-06-15
CGCGCGCGGCCTGTTCGGCAAAAAGAGCGTATTGGAGGCGTGATGAGCCTCCGGCAAACCGCATTCCTGACTCTGCTCGCGGCGGGCCTGCTCACTCTGCCGCTCTGGATTGCCCGCGTCGGCTTGTATCAGTACCTCGGCATCGAGATCCTTGTCTGGGGACTATATGCGCTGTCGTTCAACCTGCTGCTCGGATACACGGGACTCCCATCGTTCGGCCATGGCGCGTACTTCGGCGTCGGCGCGTACGCGTTCGGCCTGCTGCAAAAGCACGTCGGCGCCAACCTTTGGCTGGACCTCGGCGGCGCCGTGCTCGCCGCAGCGCTGTGCGGCGCGTTGGTGGCTGCGTTCATCTCGCACCGGCGCGGCATCTACTACGCGCTGATGACCATCGCGTTCGGGCAGATCGTCTGGTTCGTCGCGATCAAATGGCACAGCGTGACCGGCGGCGAGGACGGCCTGCTCAACCTCAAGCGCGTGCCGGCGGATTTCGGATTCACATCGATCTCGCTCGCCAACAATGTTTCGCTCTATTACTTTGTGCTCGCGGTCTGCTGCCTCGCCGTGTGGCTCCTTTGGCGTATCGTCCATTCGCCGTTCGGGCAGGTGATTCAGGCGATACGGCAGAACGAGACCCGCGCCGCATTCATCGGCTATCACGTGTGGTTCTACAAGTGGCTGGCGTTCGTGGTCTCGGCCGGGTTGTCGGGGCTCGCCGGGGCGCTCTTCGCGCTGGCGCAGCTCGGCGCGTTTCCCGACGTGATGAGTCTGCACGCCTCCGGCTTCGTGGTGATGATGACGCTGATTGGCGGCGGCCTCGTCAGCTTCTGGGGACCGCTGATCGGCGCCGCCGTGTTCTTCGTTGCCCGCGATGCCCTCGGCGCTCTCACCTCGACCTGGCCGCTCTGGTACGGAGTGATGTTCATGGCCATCGTGCTGCTCAAGCCCGAGGGCATCGCCGGCCTGTGGCAAGCTCGACGCGGTCGCGCCGCGCCGCCGATCGCCGCACAGGCGGGCGACTGAAGGCAATTGAGATGGCGACGCTCGAAGCACGACGCCTGCAAATGCGCTTCGGCGATCGCGTCGTTCTGGAGGACATCTCGCTCACGTTTCGCGATCGCGAGTTCAGCGGCATCATGGGGCCGAACGGAGCGGGCAAGACGACGAGCTTCAACGTACTCACCGGCCGCTACCGGCCAACGCGGGGTCAGGTACTCCTCGATGGCGAAGACATTACCGGCCTGCCACCGCGCGCGATCGCGCGCAAAGGCGTATCACGCTCGTTCCAGCTTCTCAACCTTTTCAATGATTTCACCGCGCTGGAGAACGTCGCGCTGGCGGTGCCGGAGTCGCGCCGCCACGGTCTGTCGATGCTGCGCCATGCCGCGCGCGAGGGCATTGCGACGGACAAGGCCGCGAAAACGCTCGAGCGCGTAGGCCTGCGCGGCAAAGAGCACGTGCCGGCGAAGCAATTGTCCTATGGCGACCGGCGGGCGCTCGAGATCGGCGTTGCTCTGGCCGCCGAGCCGGGCGTTCTCTGCCTGGACGAGCCGACTTCCGGCCTCGGCACCGAAGGTTCCGCACGTCTCGCCGATCTGATCTTGAGCCTCAAGGGCTCGCTGACCATCGTCGCCATCGAGCACGACATGAAATTCCTGTTCGGCTTGGCGGACACCGTCGCGGTCATCCACTGGGGACAGGTGATCGCCCGCGGCACGCCGGCCGAGCTGCGCGAGAATCCGTGGGTGCGCGCTTCCAACCTGGGGAAGCTCCGTTAAGGAACCTAATGCTCGAGCTCGCCCGCATCAACACCTTCTACGGCGAGACGCAGGCGCTTTTCGACGTTTCACTCGGCGTCGCTGCCGGCGAAGTTGTCGCGCTGCTCGGTGCGAACGGCGCCGGCAAGACCACGACGCTGCGCAGCATTCTCGGTTTGAGCCGGCCGCGTTCCGGCGCAATCCGGCTTGCCGGCGTGCCGATCGAGCGCTGGCCGACGCATCGCATCGCGCGCGCCGGCGTCGGCTGGGTCCCCGACGACCGCCGCCTCTGTCCGACGCTCACCGTTGCGCGCAATCTCGCGATCGCCCGCAAGGCGAGCCCTTATCGGGCGTGGACGCTCGGCGAGATCTTCAGCCTATTCTCGGCGCTGGAGTACCTGATGGACCGCGAGGCCGAGAACCTGTCGGGGGGTGAGATGCAAATGGTCGCGATCGCCCGCGCCCTTCTCGGTGGTCCTGGATTGGTGCTGTTCGACGAGCCGAGTCAGGGTCTCGCTCCGAAGATCGTGATGGACCTGCTCTCGACCATCGAGCGCCTGAAGGGCGAGGGAATCGGCGTGCTGATCGTCGAGCAGAATGCCGAGCTCGCGCTCGCTGTCGCTGACCGCATCTACGTACTCGACCTCGGCCGCATCGTCCACGCGGGAAACGCGGCGGAGTTTCGCGCCGACGCGGTTCGTCGACGCCAATTGCTCGGGGCCTGAAGATGACGCCTCAGTCGCCGCCCGATTCGCCGCTGCTCGTCCTGGACCGGCTCTCCAAGCGCTACACGCGTGGCGTCTTTCGCCGCCGCACCACGTTTTCGCTCGAAGTCGACATGACCTTCGCGGGGCCGGAGATCGTCGGCATGATGGGCCCGAACGGCGCCGGCAAGACGACGCTCTTTGAAATGATGACCGGCAGTAACGAGCCGACGTCGGGACGCGTCCTGTGCGCGGGACAGGATATCCACCGCGTGAAGTATCGCCAGCGCGACCGGCTGGCGATCCATTACCATCAGTCCTATCAGGTGCGGAAGATGCGGCGGCGCATTCCCTCCTTCCTGCTCGAATCCGCCGGCAGCGATTATCCGCGGGTGCACCTGTTCGACGAGCCGCAATTCAACACGCAGGACGGCTACATCGGCTTCATGCTCGATTTCTTTCGCAGGCTGCGGCGGGACGGCCGGCTGGTGTTCATCTGCCTGCATCCTACGGCGGGCTATCACCTCGATATCCTGAAGGAGGTCTGCGAGCGCTTCCTGTTCGTGGCTGAAGGTACCGTCAGCACGGCACGCGACTTCGCGAGCTTCAGCAACGATATCCGCGTCGCGCGCTATCTCGGCAGACTGGCCACGTCATGAGCGAACGCTCGAAAGTCTGCGGCAAGCGGCGGGGGCGGCGCGCTATCGCACCGGCGATGGATTTCGGACGCGAGCTCGCGAATCTCTTCGATCTTTCCGGCAGGATCGCGTTTCTGCCCGGTGGCTACGGTGGGATTGGCGAAGCGATCGCGTGGGGTTTGGTGCAACGCGGTGCAGCCGTGGCGATTGCCGGCCGCAGCGGGACCAAAGCCGGCGCGCTGGCGCGCGAGCTCCGCCGCGAAGGACATATCGCCGCCGGGTTCGCGATGGATGCGACCCGGCTCTCCGACCTGGAGCGTGCGGTCGACGCGGTCGCGACGCGTTTCGGCTCGATCGACATTCTGATCAACTGCGTCGGCACGCAGATCGAGCAGCCGATCGGCAGCGTCACCGAGGAGGCCTTCGATCGCGTCTACGCCGTCAACCTCAAGGCGGCGATGTTCCTGGCGCAGGCCGTGGCGCGCTACCAGATCGCCGCGGCACGGGGCGGAAAACAGATGCACCTCCTCTCGGTGCGGTCCCATCTCGGCATTCGGAGCCGGGGTTACTCCGCTTATTGCAGCACCAAGGGCGGGCTGTTGATGCTGATCAAGCAGCATGCGATGGAGCTCGCGCCGCACCGGATCAACGTCAACGGCATCGCGCCGACCTTCGTCCATACCGAGATGATCCGCCACGTCATGGAGAACGACGCGTTCCGGCGCCAGCTGCTCGACCGCATACCACTGGGCCGCATCGCCGATCCGAAAGATATCGTCGGCGCGGCGCTGTTCTTCGCCTCGCCCGCGTCCGATTTCGTGACCGGTCAGACGCTCTACGTCGACGGCGGCATCACCGCGAGCCAGTGACGGCGTTCGCCCTCGGGCGGCCTCCTTGTGTAGCCCGGGCTGAACGTACTGCGCGATGCCCGGGGCATCGTGGCCCCGGGGTTCGCTCTGCTCACCCCGGGCTACGCGCACCGCGCGATGTCCCGGGGCATCGACACGGCGTATTGCCGCTCCCGGGGTTCGCTCTGCTCACCCCGGGCTACACTAGATTGCGCAACTCGCGCAACGCAACCGAGAGCATCGCCGCGTCGACCGCCGAGCTCGTACGGAGCTCGCCAAAGAGCTGCACGACGCGTTCGACGCTGCGCCGGTTGCGATCCTCCCACGCCGCGACCAGCTTCGCCGGTGCGCCGCTGTCGGTACCGCCGCTGAGAACTTCGGCGGTAATCGTGCGCTGGAGGCTGGACAGGTCGTCCTGCATCGCCCCCTTTGCCAGCATCTGCCAGTGCGCTTCGCCCGGTAGCGACGCGATCTTCTCGCGCAGCCACGGCAGTCCGAACCTCGTCGCAAGCGCAAAGTAGAGCTCCGCGATCGTTTCGACCGGCCGGTTGGCAGTACCCGCGACCTCGACGATGTCGAGCGCCGCGTAGAGCGTATCGAACGCAACCACACGCGTCGCCAGAGGCTGCGGCACGCCCTGGGCAACGTATTCGGCAACCGCAGCGTCGATCCCGGCCTGTTCTCCGGGATCGAGCAGTTGCGGCAGCCGCGTCGCCAGCGCAGCAACCTGCGGCGTGAAGTGCGCGATCGTTGCCGCCATGTCCTCGGCGAGCCGGCGCGAACGCAGGAACCACGTCGTGCCGCGGACGATCAGCCTGCCCGTGTCGAGCAGCATCGCCGACTGCACGGCGTCGTCGACCTCGTTGTCCAACGCCTCGATCGCCTGCCACAGGTCGACGAACCCGAAGATTTCGCGATTGAGCAGATACGCGCGGACGATTTCGTACGGCTTGGCGCCGGTCGTTTCGAGCAGCTGATGCACGAAGGTGCTGCCGACGCGGTTCACCATGCTGTTGTCGACGTAGGTAGCGATGATCTCGCGCTTGAGCGGATGGCGCGGCATGTCTCCTGCGTAGCGCTCGCGCAACAACTTAGGGAAGTAGCGCGCGAGCGCCGTCGCGACCCAAGGGTCGTCGGGCAACGTCGAGGCGAGGAGCTCGTCGTACAGCCAGATCTTGCTGTATGCGAGCATGACCGCCCGTTCGGGACTGGTGAGGCCGATGCCCTTGGCGCGACGCTCGGCGATCTCTTCGTCGCTCGGCAGGAACTCCAGCGCTCGGTTGAGCCGCCCTGTCTTCTCCAGAAACTGGATGAACCGCTGATGCGCGTCGAGGAGCTGCGGCGCTATCCGCCCGGTCACCGACAGCGATTGCGTCTGAAAGACGTTGTCGCGCAGTACGAGCGCCGCTACGTCGTCGGTCATCTGCGCGAGCACGGTGTTGCGCTGCTTTTCGGTGAGCTCGCCTTCGGCGATCGGCAGGCCGAGCAGGATCTTGATGTTGACCTCATGATCCGAGGTGTCGACGCCCGCCGAGTTGTCGATCGCGTCGGTATTGATGCGACCGCCGGAGAGCGCGTATTCGATGCGGCCAAGCTGCGTGCAGCCGAGGTTGCCGCCTTCGGCGAACGCCCTGCAGCGGAGCTCGCGTCCATTGACTCGCAGCGCGTCGTTGGCACGGTCGCCTACCTGCGCGTGCGTCTCGGACCGCGCCTTGACGTAGGTTCCGATGCCGCCGTTGTAGATCAGATCGACCGGTGCCTTGAGGATGGCGTTGACGAGCTCCGTCGGCGTGAGCGCATCGGCCAAAATGGCCAACGCTGCCTTGACCTCCGGCGTGATCGCAATCGACTTGGCGCCGCGAGGATGGATGCCGCCGCCGGCCGAGATCAGCTTGGCATCGTAATCCGCCCATGACGAGCGCGGCAGCTTGAAGATGCGCTCGCGCTCTTTGAAGCTCGTTTCGGGGTCAGGCTGCGGATCGAGGAAGATGTGGCGATGATCGAACGCCGCGACGAGCTTGATGTGGCGCGAAAGCAACATGCCGTTGCCGAAAACGTCACCCGACATGTCGCCGATACCGGCGACGGTAAACTCGGTCGTCTGCGTGTCAACGCCCATTTCGCGGAAATGCCGCTTGACCGATTCCCAGGCGCCCCGTGCGGTGATGCCCATCGCCTTGTGATCGTAGCCGGCCGAGCCGCCGGATGCGAACGCGTCGCCCAACCAGAAGCCGTACTCCTTGCTGATCGCGTTGGCGTAATCGGAAAAGGTCGCCGTACCCTTGTCGGCGGCGACGACCAGATACGGGTCGTCGGGGTCGTGGCGCTTGACGTCGGGCGGTGGAACGATCTGATCGCCGACGCGGTTGTCGGTGAGATCGAGCAGGCCGCGCAGATAATTCTGGTAGCAGGCCACGCCCTCCTTGAGGTAGGCCTCGCGATCGGCGGGCGAAGGCGCGCGCTTGAGCACGAAGCCGCCCTTGGAACCGACGGGAACGATGACCGTGTTCTTGACCATCTGCGCCTTGACGAGACCCAGAACCTCGGTGCGGAAGTCCTCGGGCCGGTCTGACCAGCGCAACCCGCCTCGCGCGACCTTGCCCCCGCGCAGATGCACGCCCTCAAAGCGCGTCGAGTAGACGAAGATTTCGAACATCGGCTTGGGCTCCGGCAAGCCCGGCACCTTGGAGGGATCGAACTTGAACGACAGGAAGCTCTTGCGGCGGCCGCCGGCGTCGCGCCGCCAGAAATTGGTGCGCGTGGTTGCCTGAATCAGCGCGAGGTACTGCCGCAGGATGCGGTCTTCGGAGAGATTCTCGACGGCCTCCAGCGCCGCCTCGATGGCGCGAACCTGCTCCGCAGTTCGGGCGCCGACGCCTGCGCCCTCCGTGGGGTCGAAGCGCAGCTTGAACAAGTCGATGAGCTGGCGCGAGATGTCGGCGTGGGTCGCCAGCGTTGCCTCGACGAATCCTTGCGACAGTGGAAACCCGATCTGTCTCAGGTATTTCGCATACGCCCGGAGCACGACGATCTCTTCGGCGGGCAGGCGTGCCGCGACGACCAGCCGGTTGAAGTCGTCGTTCTCGACCTCGCCGCGGAAAACGCGGCCGAACGCGTCCGCGAAAACGGCGTGCAACGCGTCGATCTCGACCTCGGTATCGCCGACCGACGAGAGCAACCCCAGGTCGTGCATCCACACCGGCGGAGCACTCTCCGGCGTAATCCGGTACGGCCGCTCGTCGAGCACCTTGAGGCCCATGCGCTCGAGCATCGGCAGACTGTCGGACAGTGTCACCGGCGCGCCGCGATGGAAGAGCTTGAAGCGCAGCGTTCCGGGCCCTGCCTCGAGCGGGCGATACAGCGACATGCCCAAAGGCTCGGCGTCGGTGAGCTTGGCCATCATCTCGATGTCGGGTACGGCGGCGCGCGCTGCAAACTCTTCGCGATAACCCGCGGGAAAGGCGGCGCCGAACTGACGGTAGAGCTGATTGCCGCGCGCTTCGCCGACTGCGTCGATCAGTGCGTCCTTGAGGTCGTCTTCCCAGCGCCTTGACGCGGTGGCCAGCCGCGCTTCCAGGCCGCGCGCGTCAACGTCGGGAATGTGGCCCGGCGTCGTGCGCACGATGATCATTACCCGCGCGAGCGCCGACTCCGAAAGGTGAACGTTGAATTCCGAGCTGGTGCCGTTGAAGGCCTGCGTCAGGATCGTCTGCCACTTCTGCCGCAGCTCGGTCGTGTAATTCTCGCGCGGCGCGTAGATCAGACACGAGAGGAAACGCTCGAACGCGTCGCGCCGCACGAAGAGCCGTAGCCGCTGCCGCTCCTCGAGGTGAAGGATCGCCTTGGCGGTGCGCAGGAGGTCCTCTTCGGTCGTCTGGAACAGTTCGTCGCGCGGATAGCCGTCGAGTATGTTCAGCAGCGTCTTGCCGGCGTGGCCCCCGGCAGGCAGGCCCGCGCGTTTGACGATGTTGGCCACCTTGCGGCGAAGCAGCGGAATATCCGCGGGGTTGGCGCTATAGGCGGTCGACGTGAACAGCCCGAGAAATCGATGCTCACCGCAGACCTCGCCATTCGCGTCGAAACGCTTGATGCCGACGTAGTCGAGGTAGCCCGGGCGATGCACGGTCGAGCGCGAATTCGCCTTCGTAATGATCAGAAGCTCCGGCACGCGCGCGTAAGCGCGGACTTCGGGCGGCAGCGCCGAAAAACTCGTCGCGACTTGTTTGTTCTGACCTTCCCGCAGAATGCCGAGGCTCGATCCCGGAACGATCTTAAGCGCGTCCTCGCCGTTGACAACCGCGAGCTCGTGGCAGCGGTAGCCGAGGAAGGTGAAGTGATTCTCGGCGAGCCAACGCAGAAAATCCTTGCCTTCGGCGAGCTCGTCTGCGGGCAGCGGCGGCGGCCGTTTCTCGACCTCGCCCACGATCGCGTGCACGCGGTCGCGCATCGCCTGCCAATCCTCGACCGCGGCACGCACGTCGTCGAGCACGCGGGCGATGTCTGCCCCAAGCGCTTCCAGGCGCGACGGCTCCGTGATGCGGTCGACTTCAACGTGAATGAACGACTCGCGTTGCGCGCCCTTCGCATCTTCCGCCGGGAGGCCGGCGAGCGTCCCATCCGCGCGACGCTCGACCACCACGATCGGATGGATGATCAGATGCATCGTGAGGCCGTGGCGGTTCACTTCCATCGTCACCGAGTCGACGAGAAACGGCATGTCGTCGTTGACGATCTCGATGATCGTATGCGTGGACTGCCAGCCGTACTCTTCCAGCGTAGGATTGAAGACGCGGATGCGGGCGCTGCCGGGGTCCCGCTTGCGCGCGAAGTTCCAGTGCGATAACGCCGCGCCGTAGAGATCGGCAGGCTGGCGCTCCGCGAGATCCTCGGCCTCGACGTCCTGGAAATAGCGCGCAGTGAATTCTTCGACTACGGCACGCTGCGCCGGCACGACCTTGGCGCGGACGAGCTTCAATACCTCGTCCAGCCGCTGCATCCGGCCGTTATCCGCATCCGCAGTCATTGTGTTCTCCTTAGAGCCTAGACCGTGCTTACGGGATTAGCCTCGCAGTGTGAGCGCTCCGTGCGTTGATTCCCGCCGTTGCCGCGAACAGTTCGCCGACCACCGAAGCCTCAGCGATGGAAAAGTCAATGATGATACGGACGACTCAAATGCTACATCCCGGCGCGGTGTGGAGTGGGACGGCATTTATTCTGTCGGCGCTGACCGTGCGCCGCGTGCGCGATAAGTCCCGGCGTGCGCGAACTTACCGTTAGTTGGCATGCCTGCGCTTGGCAGACCGATAGCGAGAATTCGCTGCGATCGCAAAGAGTCCCGCGAGGAGCAGCGCGGCGCTTTCCGGCTCGGGCACGATCGTCACCAAGAGCTGAGACGGGTGACCGTAGTTGTATTCCAGAGAGCTAAAGACATCTGTACCTGCCGAGCGCAAGTTAAACGCCAAGAATGGAGCGTTCGTGCTGGCTACAAATGATGTGACATCAAAAAAGACGTCTTCGCCGTAGCCGAGGTTTGAGGGAAGGGTAAGAAGCCCAATGAATACGCCAGCATTTGCATCGGACACAACCAATTGCCCTTCGCTTGTGCCATAGCCATAGACGTCCACTTGTGGCCCGAACAGCGGTAATCCGTACGGGTTCAATGTCAGAAGTGCTTGGCCGACGTCTCCATCGATGGCAGTCGATGAAAACTTTACAACGCCTTGTATGTAGCCGGATACCAAAACATAGGCTCCATCAGATACGACGTTGCACCCAGGACACGTATAAAGCGAGCCATCGCTGGTTGGATCGATGGTGATAAGGGCCGTGTGTCCTATTACTGGCACGCAAGAAACGAACGCAACAAATGCGGCGGAAACCAGATTGTTTTTCATTGATCCTCCCGAAGAATCATCTGTGACAGTTAGCACGGTTGTTTGATCGATTGTTTCTAGTTCAGTGAATATCCCTTTTGAACTGGTCTCTAACTGAAAACGGCCAACCCAATTGAAAGGAAATCTCGCATCAGTGGCCCGCTGCCCCGACTGCCTGCGGGACCGCCGCTGCCCCCCGGCTATCCTACCCTACCGGCCCCGTTGCGTGCCTCCTGGGTGCCTTTGGCGGGATCGCCGGAACGGGGAAGATTCGTTCCGCCGGGGTACGTGGTGCC
>WNFU01010658.1_pt1 | contig 10116 bp, 9 predicted proteins | sample 5400121 | NCBI WGS metagenome assembly WNFU01 (sample SAMN13153360, study PRJNA577476) | soil metagenome | isolation source: 100 cm soil or saprolite under grassland replicate 1 | place: USA:California | collected 2016-06-15
CTGGCTGTGGACATCAGGGGCGGGCGCTGGCGTCCGCTTCCGGCGCGCCGGGTCTTCATTCCGAAGCCCGGTTCGGCCGAGCGGCGGCCGCTCTCGATTCCGGCTGTCCGCGACCGGATCGTGCAGGCGGCCGTGAAGGCGGTGATCGAACCGATCTTCGAGGCCGACTTTGTCGAGTGCTCGCTTGGCTTTCGCCCGCAGCGCTCGGCGCACGATGCCCTCCAGGTCTTGATCGATGAGTCCTGGCGGGGCCGGCGTTGGGTGGTAGAAACGGATATCGCCTCGTGTTTTGAGTCGATTCCGCACGATCGGTTGGTGGCGGGCGATCGAGGAGCGGATCTGTGACCGTAAGCTGCTCAAGCTGCTGCGCGCGCTGTTGCGCGCGGGGGTGATGGAGCAGGGCGCGGTCAGGCGCAGCGTGACCGGTACTCCGCAGGGCGGTGTTGTCTCGCCGCTTCTGTGCAACGTCTACCTGCACCGGCTTGACCGGGTTTGGCGGACGCGCGGGTGTGGGGTGCTGGTGCGCTACGCGGACGATCTCGTGGTGATGTGCAGGACAGAGGCGGAGGCCGAGCGCGCCTTGCGGCGCTCAGAGCTCTCCTGGCCGAGTTGGGCCTGGAGCTCAAACAGGCCAAGACGCGGATCGTGCACCTACGTGAAGGAGGCGGGGGGCTGGACTTCCTCGGTTTCCATCACCGCTGGGTTCGTGCCCGCGGCCCACGTGTCCGGCACGTCACCTTCCTTGCCCGCTGGCCCTCACGTACGGCGATGCAGCATGCTCGCGATCGCGTCCGTGAACTGACGGCGCATGAGCGGTTGCTGCTGCCGTCGAGCAGGTCGTGCAGGATCTCAACCGCTACCTGCGCGGCTGGGCGGGCTACTTCCGTTACGGGAACTCGGCCCGCCACTTCAACCGGCTCGAGTACCAGGCGGTCGACCGCCTCGTGTTGTTTGTGGCCAACCGCCACCGACGGTCACGAGCGTACGGCCGGTGGGCGGTGCTCTACCGCTCCCCCGGTCGCCTGGGCTTGATCACGCTCGCCGGAACTGTCATCGCGCCCAGACCCGAGCGGGCTTGGCGGGGCTAGCCGAATGCCGACGGTGAAGAACGTTGGAGAGCCGTGTGCGGGAGAACCGCATGCACGGATCGAGGCGGCGGCGGGAGGAAACTGGCACCAGTCGGCACAGCCGCGCGGCGCTGGCGCCTCCCGCCGACCCTACATCTCGCTCGCCACCCGGCGGATCGAATACGTCGCCTCCAGTTCGAAACCGGACGGACGCTGGGTCGCCCAGCAGGCGCGCAACCTCGTCATGCAGTTCGGCGACGAGCAGCCGTTCCGGTTCCTCATCCGTGATCGCGACAGCAAGTTCAGCCACGCCTTCGACGAGGTCTTTCGGGCGGAGGGCATCGAGGTGATCCGCACGCCGGTCCAGGCACCGAACGCAAATGCCTTCGCGGAGCGTTGGGTCCGCACTGTTCGCGCCGACTGCCTCGACCGGATCCTCATCCTCGGCCGCCGCCACCTCGAGCACGTGCTCTCCGTCTACCGGCGCCACTACAACGAACACCGGCCACACCGCGCTCTCCAACTGCTCGCGCCGAACGGCCGCGACCCGACGCCGCTGAGAGCGCCCGCCGCCCTACGCCGCCGCGATCTGCTCGGCGGACTCATCCACGAATACGAGGCCGCCTGAGTTTGCGAACTGTGCGCGCTTGCCCTACCTAAAGAGGCGCCTAGTTGGCTCAGACGATGTCATCTCACGCAGCCGCATCTGCCGTGCGACCCGAGAACCTGGAAACTTACGACTCGCCAGGTCTCTTCACGAACAAACCGAGCAGTCCTGCGAGTGCGGTGGTGAACACTGTAATCACCTGGTCGTCGCTGACGCTATGGCCGATCACGTGGGTGAGGCCGAGGACTGCAAGCACGAGGACAGCGACTATCCCAGCCACCAGAATCACCCATACGATGTCAGCGGCAAACGGTGTCGGCGGCGGAACCGGTGGCCCGAGCGCCTCAAGAGCGGCCCGTTTCACCTCGGGTGCCTCGTTGGCAGTGGCTTGAACAACTTGCTGCACACTCGCTGCCCGCTCGGCGGACGTCTCTGTGGCCGCGGCCATTTTCTCCTCCTTCGTCCGAGCCGTCAGCAGAGAATTCTATCTCCGTTCGCCGGGCTGCCGACGCTCCGCAAAAGTCTTAGCCTGAGGCCTGGTCCTAGGAATGCCGTTCACTGAATGGTTCTAGTCACGCTTTGGCGCGATCGGATGCCGAACCGTACGATGCGGTCACGGAAAGAGGCAGTTCCGTGACTCGACGACTTACAAGCAGCGGAAGCCGAGGACGGGTGAAGCTCGATCCTGTTCGGGGCGGCGGGAGCGGCACGAGGGTGCACCCAGAGCGGCGGGCTCGTGCAGACGCTCGAGTCACAGTTCGACTTGTGCATCGTCGACGAAGCGTCACGCGCCACACCGACGGAGGCGCTCGTACCGATGACGCGGGCGCGTCGCTGGATCCTCGTCGGGGATCCCCGGCAGCTCCCCCCATTCGTTGACGACGCGACAAAACGCAAGACGAACCTGAGCGACTACGGGCTGACCCGAGACCAGCTTGAAGGGACGCTGCTTGACCGGATGCTCGCCCTTCTGCCCGACGAGTGCCAAACGGCGCTGACGGTCCAGCACCGAGTGGCGCCACCGATCGGAGCACTCGTCAGCGAGTGCTCCTACGGCGGACGGTTGGCGAACGGGCGCCCCGACGGCGAGAACCCGTATGCGCTCGTGTTCCCCCATCGCGTGACGTGGGTGACGACATCGGGTCTTGAGGATGCTCGGGAGAGACGGAACGGTACGAGCGTTTCCAACGAGGCAGAGGTGCGGACCATCCGGAACCTGCTCAAGCAGCTCGACTTTGTCGCTCGCGGCAAGAAACTGCACCCGTCGGTTGTCCTTCTCGCCGGCTACGCGAACCAGTGCGAGCGGCTCGAACGGGCACTGGCCTCTCTCGCGAACGAGATCAAGCACCTCGATGTCGAGGTGCATACGGTCGACTCGTTCCAGGGCCGCGAGGCAGACGTCGCCGTGTACTCGGTGACGCGCTCGAACGAGGACCGAAAGCTCGGCTTCCTGGGCGATGAGCGCCGGTTGAATGTCGCTCTCTCACGCGGACGCGACCTGTTGGTGATCGTCGGCGACACGCAGTTCTGTCGCACCGCGCGTGGCGAGAATCCTCTAAAGCCGGTGCTGGAACATGTCGAGCGGCACGTGCAGGCGTGCGAGGTCAAGGACGCGCGCGAGCTATGAGCACCACCGTCGTCGAAGCCGCTTCTCGCTACGCGAATCGTCCAGGTTTCAACCTCGTTGCCTTCCGCGAGGTCGGCCTCCCGATCTACCGGCAGACGTTGCTGTCCGTCGTGATGGTGGACAAAGAACTGCCCGCACTGCAGGAATTCGCGCTTCGGGCCGTCGAGGCCGGCTTCGAGACACCAGCAACGATCGCAGTCTTTCTTGGGCTCGACGAACGTGATCTCGACGAGGCGCTATTCGGCCTTGTCAGCGAGCGGTTCCTCGAGCTCCGCGCTGGGGCGAACGGCGCAGATCCGCTGGTTCTGACCCAACGCGGTCGGCAGGCGCTCGAGGAGTTCCGAATGACGCAAGCCGAGGAACGCACCTACGTCGTCGACTACGACGGCCTCCTGCGCAGACCGACGTCCTACCGCGGCTGGGCGATCCGTGAGAAGGCGCTACGCGACATCGGCGCGATTCCAATCGCTCCCGCACCGCCACGAAAGCCAGCCGTGAGCGAGCTCGACATCGGCCAAGTCGAGACCGTGCTTCGCGAGTCGAAGAACCTCGACAAGACCCGCAAGCTGCTTGAGCTCGTTCGCGTCGCTCGAACGGAGACACTGTTCGTGCGCGCCACCATGCTTCTCTTCCGCGCCCAGGTCGGTGACGAGGTCCAAGCGGCGTTCGTCATCGACGGGCGGCTCTCCGAGCAGCACGGACTCGCGTTCGCCGAGAGCGACGGCCCGGCGCGGCTTGGCCTGCTTCAGATGGCCGAGTCACCGCTGCGAACAGCAGCGGCCGAAGTGCTCGGCCAAAAGGCCGCTGACACCGCGTTTGCGTTGCTCGAAGAGTCGTCCGGCCCGCCGCCGAACGGCGAGGAGCCACCGGCCCTGGACGCGCCTCAGCCCACATACGAGCTCCTCGAGACGTACGACCACCCTCGCTACCTGGAACAGGCACTCGGGTCGAAGCGCCGCGTGATCATCGTCTCGCCGTGGATCAAAAGCCGTGTCGTCAACGACGCCTTCGTAGGTCAGCTTCGCGACTTGCTTCGCCGCGGGACCGACGTCTATCTCGGGTTCGGACTCGGCAGCGAGGGCGACGGCAGTGACGACCGCGACGCGATCCGCGCGCTGCAGCGCCTCGCCGACGAGCACCCGAACCTGGTGTTCCGACGTTTGGGTGACTCCCACGCGAAAGTGCTCATCTCGGACGACGTCTTTGCGATCATCACCAGCTTTAACTGGCTGTCTTTCATCGGGGATCCCGCCCGAACTTTCCGCGATGAGCGCGGGATGCTCGTGCGAAGAGCGGACGTCGTCGACGAGGCGGCCGCGGCGCTGCTCTCCCGCTTCGCGACTGCTCCGTCGCCTCAGCGCGTCTAGGCGAACGTCTCGGCGTCGCTCGCCGACTGTCGGCGCTAGCCCTAGGCTCTCGCCGAGCAAGCACCAGACTCCCCGGCCAGCGATCGTGCCCGTGACTTCACATAGCCGGCGAATGATGCGCACGCGTGAGCCGTGATTGGCCTCTGCGTTGGCCGCGAAGGTCTCCGAAAACTCGTGGTCGCACTCCTCGAAGACGATCACGTAGCCCAGTCGACACGCGCCAGCGGCAAGGTGCGCCCCGATCTTCTCGATGTCCTTTCCGACCTTCTCGCGTGCGCACTCAGTTCGGCCTCTTGATGCGTTGAGCCCTTCGCAGTAGCGAGGGGGTCGATGGACGGTGGGGGCGTTATCCGCCGGCTCTCCAGCGGCGCTGGTCGAGTGGGTGTCTTGCACTCGTTAGTCAGGTAGCTGACCGCCGGCGATAGCAATCACTACTCCTGCGAGGCCGGCGAGGAGGAGTGTGCGGACGACGCCCGAGCGGGCGAAGAGGAGCAAGGCGAAGGCGGCGGCGAGGATGCCGTATTGCCACGGCTCCGAGAGGGCGCGGGCGAGCGGGATGGCGGTGCCGAGGATGGCGCCGATGGCGGCGGGGCCGGCGCCGTTGAGGAAGGTCTTTGCGTTCTCGTTTGTCCGGAGGCGGTCGAAGCGTTGGGCGCCGAGGAGGACGAAGGCGAAGGAGGGGGAGAAGACCACGAGGGCGGCGAGCAGTCCGCCGCCGATGCCGGCGGCTGCGTAGCCGACGACTGCGACGGTCTGCACGACCGGGCCGGGGGTGACCTGGCCGAGCGCGACGGCGTTGAGGAACTGGCCGGCGGTCAGCCAGTGGTAGCGGTCGCTCAACCGAGCTCTACTTGCAGGCGCTGACGACTCCGCCGCGGCCGGGGCGCCGCTGCTCGAGTTCGCGCGCGCCAGGATGAACGCGCACATCAACCGCGACACCTTCCGGTCGCACTCGTCCAGACGTGCGAGGAGCTTGGCCTCGAGCTCCGCCGGGACGGGCGCGAGAGTGCACGAGTAGGATCTCGTCGTTACCACGCCGGGAGGGCATCGCCGTGCAGGACGCGCTCCACCTGCATTGCCGCAGAGTCATGCGCGCCGTATTGGACGGCCGGGTCGTGCCGCTGCTCGGCGCGGGCGCGAACCTCGCGGATCGGCCGCCCGGCACGGCTTGGGAGCGCGGCCGCTACTTGCCGAGCAGCGCTGAGCTCGCTCATCATCTCGCGGCCCAGTTCGACTACCCGGACAACGACCGCGACCTCGTCCGCATCTCGGAGTACGCGTCGGTGATGACGGGCTCGGGGCCGCTCTACGAGCAGCTCCACGAGGTCTTCGACGCCGATTACGCGATCGGGCCGCTGCACCGGTTCCTCGCCGCGCTCCCGGTCCGGATAGAGGCAGCGGACCGGCCGCGCGCGTGCCCGCTGATCGTGACGACGAACTACGACGACGCCCTCGAGCGGGCGTTCCGCGACATGGGAGAGCCGGTCGACATCGTCAGCTACATGGCCGACGGTGAGCACCGCGGCAAGTTTGTCCACTGGGCGCCGGACGCCGGCGCGGTGGTCGTCGAGCGGCCGAACGAGTATCGGGCACTCCGGCCGGACGAGCGCACCGTGATACTGAAGATGCACGGCGCTGTCGACCGGGCGAACGCCGACGCGCCGTGGGACAGCTATGTGATCACCGAGGATCACTACATCGAGTATTTGGCGCGGACAGATATCGCCAACCTCGTCCCCGTCACGCTGGCGGCAAAGCTGCGCCGCAGCCACTTCCTCTTCCTCGGCTACAGCATGCGCGATTGGAACCTGCGTGTGATCCTGCACCGGATCTGGGGCGAGCAGAAGCTGAAGTACAAGTCGTGGGCGATCCAGGTCGGTCCGTCGGAGCTTGATCGCGAGTTCTGGGGGCTTCGCGGCGTGGACATCCTCGATTTGCGGCTCGACGACTATGTCGCTGCGCTTGACGCGGCCCTCGAGGAACTGCTCACAGAGCCGGTGGAGAAGTGACGGAGGTCGCCGCGCCGCCGTCCGGGTCGCCGTACAAGGGGCTCGCACGCTACGAGGAGGGGGACGCGCCCTACTTCTTCGGCCGCGACGCCGACGCGGAGCTCGTGGTCGCGAACGTGCTCGCAGCGCGGCTCACGCTCCTCTTCGGTGGAAGCGGCGTGGGCAAGAGCTCGCTCCTGCATGCGGGCGTCGCACCTCGCCTCCGCGCAGCCGGCGACCTCGTCCTCGTCCTTTTCTCCGAGTGGCGCGGGGACGCCGCGCGGGGGCTGTCGGCGGCGCTTCGAGCGGCGAGCGGCCTCGGCCCCGGGCAGCCCGGCGAGCCGCTCGTGGACACGATCGCGGCATGCGCAGAGCGCTCCGGCTCCGACCTGATCGTGATCCTCGACCAGTTCGAGGAGTACTTCGTCTACCACCCGGACGAGGACGGTCGCGAGGCCTTCTCGGTCGACTTCCCGCGCGCGGTCACGCGAGCCGACCTGCCCGTCTCCTTCCTGATCTCGATACGTGAAGACGCGCTTGCCGGCCTCGAGCGGTTCAAGGGACGCATCCCGGGCCTGTTCGACACCTACCTGCGCCTCGACCGCCTCAGTCGTGACGCCGCGCGTGACGCGATCGTCGCGCCGCTGGCGCTCCACGCCGCGTCCCACGCGGACAAAGCCGTCACGGCAGAGCCTGCGCTCGTCGAGCGGGTCCTCGACGAGGTGGAGGTCGGTCGAGTCGCGCTCGCGAGCTCAGGTGCAGGGGTGCTCGATGGGGCGGAGGCAGCGAGCAGCCCGCGTGGGCGTCAGATCGAGGCGCCGTATCTCCAGCTCGTCCTCGTCCGACTCTGGGACGAGGAGCGACGTGCGGGCTCGAGGACGCTGCGGCTGGAGACCCTCGAGCGTCTCGGCGGCGCCGAGCGAATCGTCCGCACGCATCTGGATGTCGCCCTCGGCGCTCTGAGCGCGGACGAGCAGGAGGTCGCGGCCGCGCTCTTCCGCTTCCTCGTCACTCCGTCAGGGACCAAGATCGCGCACCGCGTCGACGACCTGGCCGAGTATGTCGGGCAGCCTCCGGCGACCGTGGCGCACGTGCTCGCTCGTCTTGCCGCCGGTGACACACGGGTCGTGCGTGCAACGGGTGAGGACGCCTACGAGATCTACCACGACGTGCTCGCCGCGGCCGTCCTCGACTGGCGCTCCCGGTACCTGCACGCACAAGAGCTCGCCGTGGTCGAACGGCGGCGGCAGTTGCGGTGGCGGCTCGCGCTCGCGGCGCTCGTGCTCACGCTCCTCGGGGGCGTGGCGGCCGGGATCACGATCTGGCGAGTCCAGGCCGACCGGACGGCCGAAGCGAAACGGGAAGAGGAGGCCCAGGCGCTCGAGGTCGCCCGTGCCGCTCTCTACTCCAAGGCGATCTACACGGGACACCACGCGCCGCTGCTGAGCGTGGCGTTCGCGCCGGACGGCCGCCTAGTGGTGAGCGCGGACGAGCGCGGCGATGTCCGGATCTGGCAGGCCGCCAGCGGCCGGGAGATCGTCGCTCTACACACGGGCGGCGTACATCAGGCTGCCTTCAGCCCCGACGGCTCGCTGGTGGCGGCGGCGGGCCACAAGGGCGACAAGGGCAAGGCAGTCGTCTGGAACTGGCGGAGCGGCAAGGAGGTGGCTGCCCTGGACGAGCCGTTCGGCCTCGTCGGAGCCTCCTTCGATCCGAGCGGGAGGATCGTCGCCCTCCCCGGCGACGACGGGACGATCAGGCTCTGGGACTGGCGTGCAGACCAGGTGATCCGGATCCTGCCCGATCGCGGCGGCGTTGTTCGGAGGGCAGCCTTCAGCGGCGACGGGCGTCTGCTCGTCGCCGGAGCCGACGATGGCAATGTGCGCGTGTGGGATTGGCGCAACGAGCGCCTCCTGGCGACCCTCCCGACGACACCCGACAACACCGTGTACTCGGTCGCGATCAGTTCTGACGGCCGCTTCGTCGCGGGCGGCGGACAGGACTCCCACGCCCGCGTCTGGCGCTGGCGCGCCCGCCGGGAACTGTGGTCGAGGCGGTTCAACAGCCAATACTCGGTCGAGGCGGTGGCGTTCGGCCCCGACGGGAAGCTGTTGGCGACGGCCCACGGCGACGGGGTCGCGCGACTGTGGGACTGGCGGAAGAACCGGCTAATCGTGGCAATTCGCGACGATGCCGATCGCGCGGTCGCCGTCAGCCCGGACGGCTGCCTCCTTGCGACTGCCGGCTACAACACCTGGGTCCGCGTCTGGGCGCCGCCACTCCCCGGCTGCAGCCGCTGATCATGCTGGTCGGGGCTCCATGACCAGGGGCACGACGTTCTCGTCAGGGGCGAGAATGTCGTTCGGAACCCGCTCGCTTTCGGGCACGAGAACTGGCCCCGCGAGCCCTTCCTCGGCCCCGCGCGTGTCCCCCGTCAGCGCGAAGCTGAACGCGCGCCAGGCATCGGTGTTCTGCGCCACCTTCTTCTCGTCGGTGCCGCGAAGGCCGCGCGCTGGGTCAGACTTCGAGAGGAACTCGTGAACGATGAGCACCGCCTGCGCGCACTGACGTGCGCGGGCCTCAATGAGGGCACCGGCGAGCGCGGTCAGTTTCGATGACGAAAGCCGCCGGGCGTAGGGTTCGCAGACTCACGTGGCGGCTTTGTATTCGTGGATCAGTCCGCCGAGGAGGTCGCGACGGCGTAGGCGAGCAGCCGCGTTCAGCGGCGTCGGGTCGCGGCCGTTGGGTGGCAGGAGCTGCAGTCTCTGCGTCGTCCGGTCGTTGACGTAGCGTCGGCGCGTTCCGGATGCCAGGGGCTTCAGGGAGACGCAGGTTGGGCAGGCCGTCGAACATTATGGGCTGCGAGCCGGCTGTTTGTAGGTGGCCGCCCCTGCGACTGTCCGGGTGTGCCGTGTGCACGGATCCGTAGTTGTCGTGTCGCCCGCCTCGTCTCCGTCGGCAGCGAATCGCGAGAGAGGTGGTGTTCGATGCGCTTCATCGGGTTGGACGTCCATCGCGACTTCTGCGAGGTGGCGATCGCGGAGGGTGGCGAGGTGCGACTGGCGGGACGGGTGGAGACCGAGCCGGCGACGCTGGCGCTGTTTGCGCAGAGTCTCAGCGTCGATGACGGGGTCGCGCTGGAGGCGACCGGCAACGCGCTCGGGATCGCGCGGATCATCGAGCCGCACGTGGGTCGGGTGGTGCTCGCGAACCCGAAGGCGGTCAAGGGGATCACGCAGGCGGGGCGCGAAGACCGACAAAATCGACGCGCGCACGCTCGCGAAGCTGCTCGCCGGCGGCTTCTTGCCCGCGGTCTGGCTACCGGACGAGCAGACGCGGATCCTGCGCCGCCGGATCTCGGCTCGGGCGCAGCTGGTGCGGCAGCGTACGCGGGCGAAGAACCAAGTCCATGCGACGCTGATCCGCAACCTGAAAGGCAAACCGCCGGTGAGCGACCTCT
>WNFU01030287.1_pt1 | contig 10116 bp, 8 predicted proteins | sample 5400121 | NCBI WGS metagenome assembly WNFU01 (sample SAMN13153360, study PRJNA577476) | soil metagenome | isolation source: 100 cm soil or saprolite under grassland replicate 1 | place: USA:California | collected 2016-06-15
TGTTTACTCCTGTGCGCTGCCGCCGGTTGTGATCGCGGCGATCCTCAAAGCGCTCGAGCTCGGCACGAGTCAGCCGGAACTGCGCGCGCAACTTTGGGAAAACGCCGATTACTTTCACGCGCAACTTCGCGGCCTCGGCCTCGACACTGGAGCATCGACAACGTACGTGATGCCCATTGTCATTGGCGATCGGGAGCGCATGTATCGGCTCGGTCACGAACTTCGACGGCGCGGTCTGTGGGTTGCGCCAGTGGATTATCCCGCCGTGCCGCAAAACCGAATCTGCTTCCGCGCTTGTGTGACGGCCAAACATACGCGCGCGGATCTGGACGAAGCACTCAACATTCTCGAGGACACACTCGTCCCGGCGGCACTGGAGAGCCAGAGCGCCTGAGCGCGCCATCGCACTGAACTTTGATGCCGCAGACGACAGAGGCGCAGCATCCGCGCGTCGAAGCCACTTACAAAGCCCGCGAAGTCGAGGGAGTTTTTGATCTTTATTTTTACAGGCCAATAGGACTTCGACTGGCTCAGTTTTTCGAGAGGCTCAAAATGACGCCGGCAGGCGTGACCTGGCTTGCTGGTCTCTTCGGAGTGTTAGCGGGACACCTTTATTACTATCGCGATTTACGTATCAACATTGTGGGCATGGCGTTTCATGTTTGCGCCAATGCGCTCGACAACGCGGACGGTCAGCTCGCACGGCTGACTCACCGGGAAAGCCGCGAGGGTCGCATTATTGACAGCATTGCCGACCACCTCGGCTTTCTAAGTATTTATGTGCATTTGACTCTCCGTTACCTCGCCGAAGGTTCATCGCCTGCGATCTGTCTTCTCGCTCTTGCGGCGGGGATCAGTCACGCATTGCAAGGCGCCGCAGCTGATTATTTCCGCAGCACCTATCTTTATTTTGTCACAAACCGAGCGCGCCCGGGATTAGATTCCGCCTCTGCCTTGCAATCCGATTATCAAGAGCTCAGTTGGCGTTCCAAACCGTGGAATAAACTCCTGCTCGCATTGTATTTGAACTTTACTCGTCAACAGGAAATGCTCGCGCCGCACCTGAAAAAGTTGCGCGATATAACCAGCCAACTGTTCCGAGGCCAAATCCCGAGTTGGTTTGAGACGCGTTATCGAAATCTGGTCAGCCCGACGTTCAAGTGGTGGAGCCTGTTGATGACGAACACCCGGATGTTGGTTTTGTTTGCCTTCTTGTTCATCGGCCAGCCGATTTACTATTTCTGGTTCGAATTCATCCCGCTTAATTTACTGTTCGTCTATCTGATTATCCGCCAGGAGAACATGTCCGAATCACTGCTGGAAGCGACGGTGAAGTGGTCCGGCAGCTGCCGGACGGCCTAGACGGCCTTTTGCATGTCGGAGATCGAAATTTCAGAAGTTAGCTCGCGCCGGGATCGCGATGCGTTCATCAAATTTCAATGGCGAATTTATGCAAATGATCCGGTCTGGGCGCCGCCGTTAATCATCGAACGGAAGACATTCCTCGATCGCCAGCGGCATCCGTTTTATAAACACGGCGACGCCGCATTATTTCTCGCGCGATCCGGCAGCTGCCGGAGTGAAATCGTTGGCCGCATTATGGCGAGCGACGATCCGAACTACAATTCGCTGCATCAAACGAACGTCGGCTGTTTCGGCCTCTTCGAGTGCATAAACAATCCCGACATTGCAGCCGCACTCTTCGAGGCTGCAGCCAGTTGGCTCCGAAAAAAAGGTCGAACCGAGATGATGGGGCCGATCGATTATTCAACTAACTACATCTGCGGTCTCTTAATCGACGGATTCCAATTCGCACCCATGATTTTGACCGCACATAATCCGTCGTATTACCGGGAGCTGATCGAGAGCTCTGGATTGACAAAAGCGAAAGACTGGTACGCCTGGTGGTTTGCCGATCCGGCAAAAGCCGCGGCGCGTTTGCGACCACTGGCCGAACGTTTCCGGAAGCGCTGGCCGGTCACGATCCGCGCTGGAAATCTCAAGAATGTTCGCGAAGAAAGCAGGCGACTCCGCCAGATTTACAATCAGGCGTGGGAAAAGAACTGGGGGTTCGTGCCGTTCACTGAAGCCGAGATCGAGTTCATGACGCACGAGCTCAAGCAGCTCGTCATTCCGGAGTTCACGCTCATCGCGGAAGTCGGCGACGAACCGGCCGGCTTCATCCTATGTGTGCCGGACATCAACGTCGCCTTGCGTCATATCAAAGGCCGGCTTACGAGCTTCGGATTGCCAATCGGCCTTGCTAAACTTCTTTATTACAAGAGCCGCACGCGAACCGCACGGCTTATCGCGCTTGGCGTGATCGAAAAATATCGCCGGTGCGGCATTGCCGAAATGCTCGTGCTGCGGATCGTCGAAGACGCAATGATCAAACGTGGATTCACGGGAGAACTCAGCATGACGCTGGAAGATAATTTTGCGATCAATCGTTTTCTCGAAGCAATCGGAGCGGAGCGCTACAAAACATATCGGATTTTCAAGAGGACATTGACCTAATGAGCAAACCTCAGGACGGTTTCGTTTCACAGTTCTTGAATCGACCGATTTCGCGCCGCATAACGAGTTTTCTGCTCAAGTTTCCGATCCATCCCAGCGCCTGGACGATATCGATCTTTGTTTTGCCGCTAATCGCCTGTGTATTTTTGGTACGCGGCGATTACGTCAGCGTCGCCATCGGCGCGGCCATTTTTCAAGCGTTCAGTATTCTTGATGGCTGCGATGGCGAAATTGCGCGCGCCAAAAAGTTGGAATCAAAGTTCGGGGAACGTTTGGATTACTTTTGCGATTTTATGGCAAGCCTTCTCTATGTTCTTGCTCTTGGGTTGGGGCTTCATCGTTCGAGTGAAGGAATTGTGTGTGCTGCCCTGATTACCGCCAACGAGTGGCTCCTACGAGCTGGCAAGAGCCGAACGTCGGTTGCTTCGTCCACGTTACGTGAGTCGTTTTACGCGAGACACCGCGGAATGATCGGGCATTCCGGTTTGCTCAATCTCGGCGAACGATTTGTGTGGTGGCTCTTTCAGCTGACTAAACGCGACATGGCTGTCTTGGTTTTTCTTATGCTTGCGTTACTCGGCCTGGCCGAGTGGATTCTTCATCTTTGGATGATTGTTGCCGGCGCGAGCCTAATTCTCAGCGCGATTGCCGCGATCAGATCCGGCATTGGCCAGGGCGATGTCGTCAGGCGCGAGCCGCGATCGTAATTGCCTCTCGGCGCATGCCAGCATTGCGATCGTGTCGATGTCCTGCCACCAGGCATCTCCAATATCGACGGCGCGGGCTTTGTCCTCCGACGCCATCAATCGGACTCCGTCAGCAAGACTGCAATCTCCGTCACGTTTTACTCGCTCGAGGTAATCGAAAATGGCTAGTGGGCAGACAAAAAGACCGGTATCGATTCCATCGTAAACCGTTAAATCTTTTCCGATCTTGCGAATTCGGTCTCCCTGCGTCTGAACTTTCATCGCGTCATCGACATCGAAAATTGAATCCAGCTTTCGGTCGAGCGCGAGATTGAGTTGGTCGAGGACCGCGTTACGGAGCAGAAGATCGACAATTGATCGATCAAACAAATGGTCGCTCATCGTCAAAAGAAATGGCGACGTCAGGTCATTTACCGCTGCGAGCAGAGAAATGCCGTTTTGTTTTTGCCAATCGGGATTCTCGATGAACCAGGGTTCAAGTTCGGACGGAATTAACTGTTTGACTGCTGCGATGATCCGTCCGCTTTGGTAACCGACGATGAAATTCGCCTTTTTGATTCCCGCGTGGATCAGCGCATCTATCGTGTAAGAAATCAAGGGACGGCCAAGGACTGGAACGAACGGCTTGAGGAGGGTTTTATTGGAACCGCGCAGACGCGAACCCTCGCCCGCCATCAAGATCACTGCCTCGGAGATTGAAGTCATAAGCGACCGACTTTGTAGGGGAAGCTGTCAGCTTCCTCTACAGCGAGCAATTAGTCATATACGGTAATACCTTTTAAGTGCCCAAATTCTGACGCGCTGCGGTAGAAACTTGAAAATCAGAGGAGCGATTTTGGATTGAAATGCATCGCCAACCGTTATCCGCGGCGGCGGGTGGACGGCGTTGACTAATCTGAGAACATGCCGCGCGACCAGATCCGGTGTGGGCGCATTTTTCATGTTCCGCTCGACGACTTCCCAAGTCCTGGCGATTGTTGCGTCGTAGCGCCGATCTGCCTTCGTGCTCTTAATCACGCTCTGGTTGAATTCCGTGCAGATATCGCCCGGCTGAAGATCGACAACGTACACGCGGGAATGAGCCAACTCGAGCTGGATTGACATGGTGAAGGATGCCATGGCTGCTTTCGCAGCGTTGTAAGCTGCCATGAACGGCACTGGAAGCCGAGAAGCTAGCGAAGTGACGTTAATGATCAAACCTTCGCCGCGCGTCTGCATGCGGGCCAGTGCGAGCCGCATCAATTGGATTTGGCCGAAAACGAGAATTTGAAACTGGCTCGCAATCGTTTCCATCGAAAGGAGCTCAGCGGGCTCAAAGTGACCAGCCCCGGCGTTGTTGATTAAAACGTCGAAGTAGCCAGCAGATCGAGACGGACCGCATGCCATCGCGGCATTTTTGGGATTCGTTCCAAATTGCGCGATGTGCCCCAAACTTCGTGACCTTGAGCGACGAGTAACTTCGCAGTGGCCAGACCAATGCCGGAGCTCGCGCCGGTAAGAAAAACTTTTCTCACAATTTGGAAAATGGTTTTGCTTCGCACGCGCATTGCGTGTTGCCACCGCATTGATTCCTATTTTAACTATCGCCCGGATGCAAGGGTTCCTGCGCAGCAATCTCGTCATTGTGCGAGTCGTGTTAAAGACTCGTCCGACCTGAGGAGGTCAATCTTGTCGCAATGCTGCTCCTGATTTCGATTGTTCTTGCCATCTTGAGCGCGCTGGGTCTTAAGCGTCTGCTTCCTGTCGCTAGAAAACGTCGGCGACAAGTCCGTTTCATCCGTGAAACTTTGGCAAGCAGGGGGACACCAGATTGTCGCCGTGTCATTGCTTCACTTTCGACGGTGCCCGACCGGATCAACAATTTGATGCCGACGATTCGATCCCTTCTAAAGCAAACGCGGCCGCCGGATGAGATTGTGCTGGCCATCCCCGAATTTTCGGTTCGCGAGCGGCGGCCTTATGTCGTGCCGAAATATATTTCCCGCTTGCCACGGGTGCGTGTTTTGCGTTGTCGCGAGGATTGGGGGCCGGCAACGAAGTTTATCGCCGCGATTCAGGACGAGCTGGCAGCGGGGCGGGAGAATACATTGATCATGGTAGTAGACGACGATCGGCTTTATCCGCGCGATGCGCTTGAAACTTATCTTTACTACAGCGAGCAATTGCCAAACGCAGCCCTTTGCTTTCGCGGCGCCGCCATGCCGCCCAGCTTGGATTGGGACGATGCCAAAATGATTTACGCGAAGGACCTTCGCGAACCGCGCTCCGTCGCTGTAATCACTGGCTGCGGAAGTTACCTTGTGCGGGCACGGTTCTTTTCGGCCATGATGCGCAGTGTGTCTCGGCAGCGACGGACTGTGTCGCTAAACAAGATCCCCGGTCGTCAGAAACTCAACAATGAAACGATCGCGTTTTTTCGCGACGCTTGGGACGTGTTCGCGTCGCATTAAGTAGGTTCGTCCCTGCGATGGGTATGGTGCCGCAACCACTGAACACCGAAGACTGCCAAGAAAGCCGCGGCGCTGGTGACTTGTCCGATAATTCCGCTCAGGAATGCGCGGCAGACGAGAGCGGGAACAAGCGCGATCCCTGCAGCGATCAGCGGTGGGCGAATATCGCTCCACGAATCTTTCCAATGAAACACCCATCGCAGCGTTGCGTAGCGTAGAATGCCCTGGACAATATAGGGCAAAAGAATCCCGAACGCCGCGCCCATCGCGCCAAAGCGTGGAATGAGCCAAAGCAAGCCGCCCGCCGCAACCGCGCACGTGATCGAAGAATGCAGAAGATTCAAACGCGGCCGTTGGACCATGATTACCGTTTCGCCCAATGCGACAAACGCATTGATGGCACTGGCGAGAGCGACGATGCCAAGCCAGACACCGCCTTGCCGAAACGCTGGGCCGTAGATGAGCAGAATCGTGCCGCCCGCGAGCGACATCACTGCTACGAGCGGCAACAGGATCCAAAGCATCCATTGAGCAAGCCGAGCGTAAGTCGCGGCGGCAGTTTCGTGATCGCCCGTCGCGGTCATACCGGCTACGACCGGCGCGAAAATGGGGTTGAAAGCCTGATTAACTTTTCGCAGGCCGTTCGCCGTGCCGATGACTGCACTGTACACACCGACGGTTGCAAGCGTTACACCGGGCGCGCGTCCAGCGAAGTAGCCGAGCATGATGAGATCCAGTCGCGCAATGAACGCATTAATTAACTGATAAGCGCTGATTGGAGCGGAATAGCCGATTAATTGCCGCGCTTGTGCAAGATGTGACACAACATTTCGATCTTCGGAAGCGCCGCGAAAAAGTTTGGCAGCGAGCGCGAGCGCAACAAGTCCGGATGTGGCCGTGCCTATGATTGCAGCCAGCTCAGGCGCAAAGGTTTTCAATCCGATAATAAATACAACCAAAAATGCCAGCGTTGTTGCAATCGGTTCGGTCATTCCGCGCGAAAAGATATCGTGCCTCATCACTTTCATGCCGCGAGAAACCGATGTGCTGATGCGGTACAACGCCAAGCCTGGCATGGCGCAGAGAACAACCGCGAGCGCGGAAACCATCTCGGGCTGGAGATGCAGACGATGGTGAAACAGCCGAATTGCGGCGATCGCAAGGCCAGCCACAACTGCGGATTGCGCGACCCCAAGAACCACAGCGACTCGAAAGAGGACGCGGCTGCGGGCGTGGTCCCCAACCGCCTCCGAGCGCGCGATAAATGTGATGATCGCATTGTCGAGACCGAGAACGCCGATCTTGCTGAGAATGTCAGTGGTCGACCAGGCAACGGAGAATATGCCGAGCGCTGCCGGCCCGAGCATCCGCGCGACGAGAAATGTGAAGATGCCGCGGAAATTCGACGCCAACATCGCGATGGTGTTCAAAAAGGCGCCGCGTTTCAGCTCCACTCCGGTTTCGTCTACGCGCGCCGGTGCATCCACTGCCGGCGGCGGGACGTCTAGCACACCTTCGGCCGTGCTCAGTGGCTCCTCGCGAAGCCGGTCACGGGCTTGGCCAATTTCAATGTTATAGGCCATGAAAAGAGCGCCTTGATTCAGTTTTTCATCGAAATACTCTCGATGTAACGGAGTTTAAGACCAGCGTTCGCGCTCATATTCCCCGACGCTACAATCGAGTGCTTGGAGCCGCCAAAATTTTTTCGCCAAGTGTTTTGATTACGCATCAGCGGGTTGTGGCAGCCTTTATTGCGTCGAGAGGAGATTCTCGCTAGACTTGGATCCGTTACGCCCAAACTGCATGAGCATTCCAGCGATCACGTGTAAACGGAAAGGGGCGAAAGCAATTCTCCTATTTTCTAGCATAAACCCGCGAAAAACCCATCTTTTGCCGGAGCTAAAAAGTTTTCGCAAGGATTGACCATCTTAGGAGGGCCAGAAAATGGATCTCCCGGCAGGCATTTCAACTTTGCAACGCACCGATCACTGGGTTGGTGCGCCGCTTTGCGCCATCTTAACCCTTCTTAGAAGAATCTTTGAATCCGCGGGGCAGCCAGGACCGCGCCAAGTTCAGCGCATTCTCTTCGTCAAATTCGCGGAACAGGGCTCAACCGTTCTTGCCTATCCCGCAATTCGTCGTGCGACCGACATGGTTGGACGTGAAAATGTTTACTTCGTCGTGTTTGAGGACAATCGCTTCATTCTCGATGTGATGGAGATCATTCCCGAGGAAAATGTGATAACGATCTCGACAAAAAGTCCGTTCGCGCTGGCCATCGGTGCCTTGCGCGCAGTCCTGCGCGCACGCAAGATGGGCATCGACGCCGTGATCGACATGGAATTTTTGACCCGCTTTTCCGCGTTGCTCACGTTCTTGACCGGGGCGAAATCACGCGTGGGCTTTCATACATTTTTTGGAGATGGCCCTTACCGCGGCGACCTGATGACGCATCGGCTTCTCTACAATCCGCATCTCCACACCAGTCACATGTTCGAAGCCATGGTTGAAGCGCTTACACGAGATCCGGCGATACTGCCGACCTTCGACTTCAAGCCGCCCGCGACTCAATCCTTCGCCAAATTCAATCCGGCGCTAGGCGAGGTTGCGGAGGTGGATGCATTGCTACAACGCGAAAATCCGGCAGTGGGTTCGGCACCCCTCATTCTGCTTAATCCAAATGCGAGTGATTTACTACCGTTGAGGCGCTGGCCTCCGATGCATTACGTCCAACTTGCGCGGCGGCTGCTCGAACATTACCCGGACTTGTTTATTGGGTTTACCGGTGCGCCGGCCGAAGCCGCTCCCAATAACCAGCTTGCAGACGAGGTCGGTTCAAGCCGCGTCATCCCGCTTGCCGGAAAAACGACTCTGCGGCAAGTGCTCGTGCTTTACACGCGCAGTGAGATTTTGGTGACGAATGACAGTGGCCCGGCTCATTTTGCCTCGATGACGCCGATTAGTGTCGTCACGTTGTTCGGGCCAGAGACACCGGCGCTATTTGCCGCGCGATCGCCAAACGTGACCGCTCTATGGACCGGCATTGCGTGCAGTCCCTGCGTGAACGCCTACAACAACCGGCAATCGGTCTGCCGCAACAATCTTTGTATGCAAGCAATCACAGTTGATGATGTTTTTAAAGAAGTTACACGCATTTACGATTCTCTTAAGAGGAGCACATCCGGAAATTAATCTGCCGAATGATGGGTGTGCCAACTCATAGGTCGCGCCAATTTCGCTTCGCCGCGCTTGGGATAATCCTTCTGACCGTCGCAATTCGCTTTCCGTCTCTTTTGCATCCCCAGCCAATTGACAGTGAAGCAATGTATTCCGTCGTGGCGAACGAGATCGTTGACGGCGGGCGGCCTTACATTGACGCGGTAGAGCGCAAGCCGCCCCTTCTCTTCTGGACGTACGCCGCAATATTTAAAGTAGCAGGCGAGTTCAATTGGAAGGCGCTTCATATGGTTACACTCGTGTGGACGCTATGCGCGATGGCCGGCCTCTATGTGATCGGCCGCGAATTATTTGATCGCAATACCGGTTTGATTGCCGCGCTCTTCTACAGTGTTTTCCAACCCTGGTGGACGTGGAAGAACCTCTCATTCGACGGCGAGATGCTAATGAATCTCCCTATCATCTGGGCGTGGGCAATCGCACTCCGCCGCAGTTCATCGCGAGTGCGACCCGAACTCTTCCCAGCAGGCGCGCTCCTGGCCGCGGCCTCCCTGCTGAAACAGCCCGCCGCCATAGCAGCGGTTCCGCTCGGGATCTATCTACTTCTCCCAAGCTATCGAGCTAGCCGCAGTTTAACGCGAATGAATTCGATCATTCAGGCAGTTATACTCACGGCAGGATTTCTCGCAGCCCTCGGTCTGGTGACGATTGTACTTTGGAAGCAAGGCATTCTCCATGAGGCGTTCTACTGGACAATTGCCGATCATGACATTCCGCATGTTTTTTGGCGGAAGGGAATCGTGAATACGCTGACCTTCCTCGGGGCCTGTTTGCCTCTCGTAATCGGAGCGATAATGGCGTGCCGGAATAATGCTGAGATTTGGGCTGGGAGGACCGCAGAACGAACAGCGCTTTTCGGGCTACTTGCCGCCTCGGCAATCGGCGCTGCAGCGGGCGCTCGCTTTTACCCTCACTACTATGTCCAATTGATCCCTCCGCTCGCCCTGCTCGGGGCACCGTACTACGCACGACTTTGGTCCCGGACGATACAGCCGCCCCACTGGCTATTACGACCTGCGGTGACGTACGCGTGGCTGGCTCTCACGGTTATTGCCTTCTCAATCAAACACTGGACGGGGCTGGCTCCGCGACGCGTCCCATCTGAGGCGGGACGATATTTGTCCACGCATTCGAGCCCTGACGATAGAATTTTCGTCTGGGGTCAGACTTTGGAAATCTATCTGGACGCTCACAGACGTCCTGCC
>WNFU01010661.1_pt1 | contig 10115 bp, 6 predicted proteins | sample 5400121 | NCBI WGS metagenome assembly WNFU01 (sample SAMN13153360, study PRJNA577476) | soil metagenome | isolation source: 100 cm soil or saprolite under grassland replicate 1 | place: USA:California | collected 2016-06-15
TTCCGGCCGTGTGCGGAGTGATGCTGGCCCAGGGATGGCTGGCGCGGTTGGCCGTCGGGGCGGGGATCGCCGCCACTGCCAGCTTGCTCGGACTTTGGGCCTCTTATCGCCTGGACCTACCGACCGGGGCCGCGATTGTCGTCGTGTGCGGATTGCTCCTCGTCATCGCGAGCATCGTTGCCTCGATACGACCGCCCGCTCCTGTTCAGCCCGAGAAGCGGTGAGCAAATGCTGCGCACGTTTGGTGTGGACGTGAAAGCGGACAATTTGAGACGGGCGGTTGGGCGGGTCGGCTGTTCGGCGGTTGGAATTCTTGTTGCTCTAGCCGCCCAACCGCTCAACCGCCTGACCGCCCAGGTCTCTGTGCGTCTCTCCCTCGGCGGCCGTTACAGCACCGCTCTGGTCCACGACTCGCTCGTCGTACCGATCGATCTCCATCCTGCGCTCGCGCCGACCCTGCAGCTTGGCCTGCGCGACGACTTCAAAGGACCGTGGATCGGAGACCCGTCGCTCGACCTGTCGTCGTCGAAGCTGCAGCGTCACGAGAGCGGCAATGACGTCGCTGCGGGGTCGGTCACCGCGGTTGCCGTCACGTTCGGGCTGCGACGCGACCTGGCCACCAACATCGGCGCGCGACTCGGGATCGGCGGTCTGGTGTAATCGGGGAGTGACCTGGGCGCGCAGGTGCTCTACCACACACCGGCGACGCTCACCCCCCCGCCGCGCTAGCGGATTCGCAGGACGTTCAGCCTCGGCACGAAGCTCGAAGACACAAGCAGGGAGCCTGGTCCTGACGAGTCGCTCGTACAGGCGCTCGCCAGCACCAGACTCCCAAGTATTGCGACTACGGACAGCCCTGTCTTTCCAGGCACTCTAGAACTCCGTCGTGATCCGTGCGATGAGGGAACGTCCCATGCCCGGATCCGGTGCATTCGTCTTGATCCGGCTCAAGTAGTCCGCGTAACGCTTGTCGAACGCATTACGCAACGAGAGGTCGACCGTGATCGTCCGCGATCCGACGATCCAGCCGGCACCGGCGCCGAAATTCACGAGCGTATAGGGTTGGGATTGATACCCCGCCCCGCCGAAAGCATCCGCGTAGAACTGCTCCTCCGCAGGATCCATGCGCACCTGCCGGGCATTCGTTTCACCTCCGACCGACACGTAGGGGTTCTGGAGACTGTGAGCGCGCTGGCCGCCTTCCCACCGCACGGTCCACGTCGCCCGGAATGGCGGGATGTTCGGCAACGGATTGTGGGTCGAGGTGTTCTGGCCCCGCACATAGTCCGCGGCGCCCTGGATGTGCAGGAAGGGCGCGGGATGCCATTGCATGGCCGCCTCGAAGCCTGAGAGGCTCGCGTCGCCCTGGGTAACGTCGAAAATCTCGAAACCTGATGCGCTGTCCACGGTACCCGTGGGGACCGTGTAGATGTAGTCCTGAATCAGGTTGAGGAATGTTCCAACCTCAAACGACAACCGCGACGTTTGCGCCCGCAGCGCCACGTCGGTGTTGATCGACTTCTCCGTTTTGAGATTGGGATCGCCGCGTTCGAAAGCCACGGTGCCTTCGTGTACGCCATTGGAATACAGGTCGAAGGACGACGGCGCCCGGAAGCCGCGGCCGACGTTGATCACGAGCGCGGCCGGCTCGCTGAGGTGGAACAACAAGCCGGCGTTGCCGATCAGCGAATTCCAGGTGTGGGTGCGCGCCGGGTTGCCCAACGCCGTATCGGCGTCGACGTCGAGATGCCGGTAGTCGTAGCGCGCGCCGAACGACACATTCACGCGCCGGCCCTCGGCCTGTTCAAACAGGTAGACGCCTGCGGTGCTGAGCTGACTGGGCGGGATGAGCGTCTCTTCGCCGAACTTGTCGAAGGTGTTGCGCAGCCCGGAGAACCCCAGCAGCCCGGAGAATTGACCGACGGGCGCATGGTGGTAATGCACGTCCGCCAGGTACGTCTGCGACAACAGGCCCAGTCCCACCGTCGTCGTGGTTGCATCCTCGAACTCGCGCCGGCGGCTACGCTCGTAGCCAGTGGACACCTCGAGCCGGGAGGCGCCGAGCGGCAGCGCCAGGTCCACGCGGCCGTGACTCGTGGCCATCCGCTGAGTCGGCGTTGCGGCCGAATCCTCATCGGTCATCGAGAGTCTTTCGTTCCGTTGCGAGAAGCTTCCCGACAGACTGCCCCACGGGCCATGCGTTCCCAGCGTCGCACTGCCGCCCACCTGACTGAGGCCGCTGTTCCACAGCACGTAGTCGGGTGTGCGCACGTCACCGCTGGTGCGCCCGCTGACACTCCCTCGAAAGCCGAGGCTTCCACTTCCGCCTTCGAGATCGAATGACCCATCCTTCAGGCTGCTGGCACTGCCGTAGGCCGCACTCGCGCTCCCGTGCACGAAGCCCGGCACACCCGTGGCGTCCGGAAGATCTTTTTGCACGACGTTGACGACACCACCGAGCGCGTCGGAGCCATACAGGACGCTGGCAGGGCCGCGAATCACCTCGATCCGCTCCGCTGTCGCCGTCTCGAGGTTCGCACTGTGTTCGTCACCCCACTGTTGCGTCTCGAGCCGCTGTCCATCGTCCAACACCAGGACGCGGTTTGACGACAGCCCGCGGATTACCGGTTTCCCAATGCCTGGACCGGTGCTCCAGCTGTGGACGCCGGCGATCCCCTGCAGAGTCTCGCCGAGATTGGGCGACTGCGATTCGCGTAGCTCCTCACCCGCCCGCACGCTGGTGGGCTGCGGAGAGTTGAGTGCGCTCGTCGCGTTGGCGCTGGCAGTGACCTGAATGCCCGTCAGCTCGACTACCGACTCCCGCATGGTCACGTCCGCGGTGAGGTCGCTCCCAGTTGAAACCACGCGCTGGACGGCCGGGGCATAGCCAATGCGCTGGAACGTGACGGTGAAGGTCCCGGCCGGAAGTCCCGGAATGGAATAACGGCCCGAGCTGTCGGTCGTCGTGGAGCGGTGCAAATCGGGAAGTGAGACCTGCACGTCCGCCACCGGCGCGCCGGCCGCCGTGGTGACGCGGCCGGACAGTGTGCCGGTGCTCGCGGACAGCAGTGTCGTGAGCAATGTAAGGAAATGCATGACGCTCTCCTGGGTTCACACGCGCGCGCACGTCTCCATCGGGAGTCGTGACACGCGAGCTTGGCTGTGAATTGCGGTCGCCGCGGAAGCGCGGCGCCGTTACTCAGGAGAGCGTTGGGGGAGCGCGGGAATCGGGTAGAGTGAGATCAGCGGCCGTTGCCGAGCGCTGTACCACAGCGAGCGCCCACCGAATCCCAAGCCCTTCGCGAATTCGAATGACGGTCGAAGGATTGCGCGCGAGCGGCGCCGAGAGAAAGCGATGGAATGCGCAGTCGGCTGGGTGAATACGTGCGCAGCCGGCGGTGGAGTGCGACTCGATGTGCGCCGGACCGCTGGCTTCGCCGATGCGCGCGTCGGCCCAGGCGGCAACAGCCGGCAGGCTGAACTGCAGCAGCGAGAGCAGCAGGAGTGGCGTGCGCACCCACAACGAGCGTTTCCGCATCGGCGGCATGTTACAACGCACGACTCGGTCTTGACAGCCTCCGTCACGCCCCCTTAGCATAAGCCCTTCTCTATAAAGGACTTCTGTCCTTGGCTCCCCCCAGCCGCCGCCAGGAGGCCCTCGACTATCACTCGCAGGGCCGCCCTGGGAAGATCCAGGTCACACCAACAAAACCGTTCAAGGATCAGCGGGATCTATCCCTCGCGTACACGCCAGGGGTGGCGGAGCCGTGTCTCGAAATCGCTAAACGCCCGGACGACGCCTACGTCTATACGACGAAGGGCAACCTCGTCGCCGTCGTCACGAACGGGACCGCGGTCCTCGGCTTGGGAAACATCGGTGCGCTGGCCGGGAAGCCCGTCATGGAAGGCAAAGGCATCCTCTTCAAGGCCTTCGCCGACATCGACGTATTCGACCTGGAAGTCGGATCCGAGAATCCCGAAGATGTGATCCGCTTTTGCCAGTTGCTCGAGCCGACGGTCGGCGGGATCAATCTCGAGGACATCCGCTCACCGGATTGCTTCTACATCGAGCAGCGGCTGCGCGAGACGCTTTCCATCCCGGTCTTCCACGACGACCAGCACGGCACGGCGATCATCTCCGGTGCGGCGCTCCTCAACGCGCTGCTCGTCGTCAAGAAAGAAACCTCCGAGGTCAAAGTCGTCTTCGCGGGCGCCGGCGCTGCGGCGATCGCGACCGCCGAGCACTACGTGCGTCTCGGCGTGCAGCGCGAGCACATCGTCATGTGCGACCACAAAGGCGTGATCTACAAGGGCCGCGAGGGATTGGACGAGTTCAAGCAGCGCTTTGCGATCGAGACAAAAGCGCGCTCGCTCGCCGACGCGTTGCAGGGCGCCGATGTGTTCGTGGGACTCTCCGTAGCCGGCATTGTGACCGGCGACATGCTGCAAGGGATGGCGAAGCAACCGGTGATCTTCGCGCTCGCCAATCCCACGCCCGAAATCATGCCCGATGAGGCGAAGAAGGCGCGGCCCGACGCGATCGTGGCGACGGGCCGGTCAGATTTCCCGAACCAGGTGAACAACGTGCTCGGCTTCCCGTTCATCTTCCGCGGCGCGCTCGACGTGCGCGCCAAGAAGATCAACGAAGACATGGAGATGGCCGCCACGCGCGCGCTCGCCGAGCTGGCCAAGGCGGAAGTGCCCGAGTCGGTGACGCGCGCTTACGGAGGCGAGAAGCTGAAGTTCGGGCCCGACTACCTGATTCCCAAACCATTCGATCCGCGCGTGCTGCTCTGGGTCGCGCCGGCCGTCGCATGGGCCGCGGTCGCGTCGGGGATCGCCGGCCGGATCATCGACGTGGAGGAATACCGCGCCGAACTGGAAGCGCGACTCGGACCCGAGCGCCAGGTGATGCGCGGGCTCATCTCCCGCGCACAGCAGGATCCGCCGAGTATCGTCTTCCCCGAGGGCGACGATCCCCGCATCCTGCGCGCCTCCCGCATTCTCTCGGATGAGGGTATTGCTCGGCCCATTCTGCTCGGGGATCTCGACGCGATCCGCCGCCAGGCCGACGACGCTTCGCTGACGCTCGAGGACATCGAGCTGGTCAATCCACGGACCGCCACCGACCGCGATCAGCTCGCCCAGGAGCTGTGGCAGCTCCGGCGGCGGCGCGGGATGACGCTGCGGGAAGCGAAGGACCGGGTGCTCGATCCGATGTATTACGGCCTGTTGATGCTGCGCGCCGGACGCACCGACGCACTCGTCGCCGGGGAGGAGATCGACTATCCGGACGCGTTGCGGCCGGCGCTCGAGGTGATCGGCGCCGAGCCGGGACGGAAGCACGTCAGCGGCATTTACATGATGATCTTTCGCCAGCAGACGTTCTTCTTCGCCGACACGACGGTGAACATCGAGCCCGACGCCGAGACCCTCGCGGAGATCGCGACCGCCACCGCCAAGTTCGTGACCCGGCTCGGCATCGAGCCGCGCGTAGCCATGCTCTCGTTCTCGAACTTCGGCTCCGTGAAGCATCCCGCCGCGGCCAAGGTGCAGCAGGCTGTCACATTGTTGCACGCGCGGGACCCCGAATTACAGGTCGACGGCGAGATGCAGGCCGATACGGCGGTCGTGGAGCGAATCCTGACGCGGGTGTACCCGTTCGCCAAGCTGCGGGGCCCGGCTAACGTATTGATATTCCCAGACTTAAATGCCGCCAACATCGCCTACAAGCTGCTCGCCCGCCTCGGGGACGCCCAGGCGATTGGACCCATCCTTGTGGGGATGGCCCGTCCGGTCCACGTCTTGCAAAGGTTGTCAGAAGTCCCCGACATCGTGAATATGGCGGTGATTGGCGCCATCGATGCGCTGGAGTATCGCCGCCAGGTGCGGCCAACCAAATAGGGGCAATGGGCATATCCACTGAGCAGCGTGTGTTCCGGAATCTGACGCCGTCTCAACTGTACGAGCACGCCCTGCGCCGCGGCGAAGGGGTGGTGACGTCAGCGGGAGCGTTCTCGGCGGTGACGTCGCCTCATACCGGCCGCAGTCCGAACGACAAGTTCCTGGTGCAGGAGCCCGACTCCGCCGGTCAGATCTGGTGGGGGAAGGTGAATCAGCCGATCGCCCCTGAGCAGTTCGCGCGTCTCAAGGCGGACGTCGAAGCGCACTTGAGTGGCCAGGAGCTGTTTGTGCGCGACGTCTATGCCGGGGCCGATCCAGCGTTCCGTCTCCCCATTCGCTTCATGACGCCGAACGCGTGGCACGCGCTCTTCGTCCACAACATGTTCCTGCGCCCCGCCGACGGCGAGCTGTCGAGCTTCGAACCGGAATTCGAGGTGCTGCACGCGCCTGAATTCCACGCGGACCCGGCCATCCATGGAACCAGGTCGGGCACGTTCATCATCGTGAGCTTTGCGCAGCGCACGATTTTGATCGGTGGCACGCGCTACGCGGGCGAGCTCAAGAAATCGATCTTCAGCGTGCTGAACTACCTGCTGCCACTGCAGGGCGTGCTCTCGATGCACTGCTCCGCCAACGTCGGCAAGCAGGGCGACTGTGCGCTGTTCTTCGGTCTCTCCGGCACAGGAAAGACGACGCTCTCCGCCGACCCCGAGCGGCGCTTGATCGGCGACGACGAGCACGGGTGGTCCGACGACGGCATTTTCAACTTCGAGGGCGGCTGCTACGCGAAAGTGATCCGGTTGTCGCGTGAGGGCGAGCCCGAGATCTTTGCCACCACGGAAATGTTCGGCACCGTACTCGAGAACGTGGACGTCGATCCCGCGACCCGCGCCGTGGATCTGGACTCGCAGCGGATCACTGAAAACACGCGCGCCTCGTATCCGATTCACTACATCCCGAATCACGTCCCCGAAGGCATGGCGGGCCATCCCGCTCACGTCGTCTTTCTGACCTGCGACGCGTTTGGCGTGATGCCGCCGATCGCCAAGCTGACGCCGGAGCAGACGATGTATCATTTCCTCTCCGGTTACACGGCGAAGGTCGCCGGCACCGAGCGCGGCGTCACCGAACCGAAGGAGACCTTCTCCGCGTGCTTCGGCGCGCCGTTCCTCCCCCTGCACCCCAGCGTCTACGCCAAGATGCTCGGCGAGCGGATCGCGCAACACGGCGTCCAGTGCTGGCTCGTGAACACCGGGTGGACCGGTGGACCCTACGGCGTGGGAAACCGCATGGACCTGAAGAGCACGCGAGCGATGATTCGCGCGTCGCTGGCGGGAGCGCTCGACAACGTACCGACGCGTCGCGAGCCGGTGTTCGGCCTGCAAGTGCCGAAACATGTGCCCGGCGTTTCCGGTTCGCTGCTCGATCCTCGCACCACATGGAAGGATCCCGCGGCGTACGACGCCCAGGCGGACAAGCTGACCGCCCTCTTCCGCAAGAACTTCGAGCAGTTCGCCGAGCTCGTTCCGGTGAGTGTCCGGGAGGCCGGACCGAAGACTTGAGTCAATTCGAGGTCGTTCGCGACCCGCTGTGGAACAACATCCGCCTCGAGCCCGAGGCGCTCGCGATCATCGACACGCCGGCGTTCCAGCGTCTGCGGTACGTCCGGCAGCTCGGCCACGCGTTTCTCGTGTACCCTGGCGCCACCCACACCCGGTTTGAGCACGCACTCGGGGCGTACCATCTTGCCTGCCGCGTAACCAACGAGCTGGAGGTACAGCTCGCCGCACTGCTTCACGACATCGGGCATTACCCGTTCTCGCACGCACTCGAAGAGGCGGGCCTCCCTCCCCACGAGAGCCTCGCCGCCCGCCATCTGCGTTCGGGCGCGTTGGCGACGGCGCTCGAGCGTCTCGGTGTTTCCGCGGAGCGTTTGCTGGAGCTGATTCAGGGAACGAGCTCGTCCCCGCTCGCCAGCCTCGTGTCGGGATCCATCGACGTCGACAAACTCGACTACCTGTCGCGCGATGCGAAGATGTGCGGGGTCCCCTACGGAGTCATCGACGTCGATCGTCTGCTCACGTCACTCACGGTATCCGCCGAGGGCGTGGTGCTGCACTCCAAAGGACTGGCGGCGCTCGAGTCGTTGCTGTTCGCCAAGTATCAGATGTATCGCAACGTGTACTGGCATCACGCGGTGCGCAGCGCGACCGCGATGTTCAAGCGTCTGGTGCGCCGCGCCATCGCCGCCCGGCGCATGTCCCCCGACGACATCGCGGTCGCGACGGACGACGGGCTGAGCCACGAGCTGCAACAGAGCGATCAGACCGGCCTGGCACGCGCGCTGCGCGAACGGCGGCTCGCCAAGCGCGCACTCGACATTCCGGCGACCGAATTGCCGGCCGAAACCTTCGACTGGCCGTCCCGCGATCCCGATCTGCTCGAACGGGTGGAGGAGCGGTTGGCGCAGGAGCTGGGACTGCGCCCCGACCACGTCTTTCTCGACTTTCCTGCGAAGCCCGACATGTTCGACGTCTCGCTGCCGGGACTGGGGAGCCTCGGGCTGCCGCGCGTCGCCGCCGAGCTGCACCGTTCCGCGCAGCGCCTGCGCGTTTTCGTCCTCGAGCCGGCGGAGATTCCGGCGCGTTCGATCGTCGAGCTGGTGACGCTGCCGCGCGAAGAAGTGGCGGCGCGGCTCGCGGGCCAGCGCAGCCTGCTCAGCGCGGCCGGGCGGGCGACTGCTGAGTCGTGACGTTGTCCTGGGTGGGTGCTTCGACGGAGTCGATCCGGACGATGATTGCCGTGATGTTGTCGAGACCGCCGTGGCGATTGGCTTCCGCGATGAGCGCATCCACTTCGTCCTGCGGCATCCGGTCTGGCGACAGCAGCTCCGATAGCTGATAATCCTCCAGCATACCAGTCAGCCCATCCGACGCCAGGAGGAAGAGATCCTTCGGCTTCACCGTCCCCGCATAGATGTCGGGCATGACGTCGCTGTTGGCGCCGACGCAGCGGGTGATCACGTTGCTATAGGGATGGGTGCGGGCCTGCTCCGGCGTCAGATAACCGGCATCCACCTGCTCCTGAACGTACGAATGGTCTTTCGTCAGCTGGCTCAACCGGCCGTCACGCAGCAGATAGGCGCGACTGTCGCCCACCTGCCCGAGCAAGAACCGTGTTTCGAACAGCGTCAGCGCGGTGACCGTCGTCCCCATGCCCCGCTTGTCGTGCTCGGTCAGCGTGCGCTGAAAGATGGCACCGTTCGCTGTGCGAATCGCCGCGCGCATGCGCTCGCCAACCTGGGCCTCGGTCAGGCCGCGGACTGAATGGATCTCGTCCGCGACAATCCGCACCGCCATCTCGCTGGCGACTTCACCCGCGGCGTGACCTCCCATGCCGTCGGCGACCACAAAAATCCCCCGGTCGGGAATCATGCGAAAACTGTCCTCGTTCCCCGACCGAATGACGCCGACGTCGGTGCGACCTGCGGAAGTGATATGCACGTGATCCCTAGATAAACATCCAATACACCAGTCCGACGATCCCGAGCAGGAGCACTGCGGCGCTGCCGCCACAACCCTTGCCCTTCTTCTGCTGTGCCACCGGGGGAGGTGGTTTCGCTCCCGGCTTCGGTTTTGCCGGCACCGGCTTGGCGGGCGCCGGCCTGGCGGCCGCGGGTTTCGCCGGCACAGCGACAGCGGGCGCAGGCTTCGTCGGCGGCGCCGGCCGAGGAGGCGGGCTCATGACCATCTGTTCCATCACACGGGTCCCACCGCCCTTGGCCACCTCCGCCCCGTCATCCGTCGGCTCGAAGACCAGCGAGACATCCCCGAACCGAACCGTAGCCCCTGGTGCGAGCGGAGCCTCCCCCTTGATCTGATCGCCGTCGATGAACGTCCCGTTCGTGGAATCGAGGTCCACTAGTATCCATACGCCCTCGCGACGTTGGAGCTTCGCATGGGTCGTGGACACCGATTCATCGGGCAACACCAGGTCGTTGTAGTCGGCCCGGCCGATGTTGACGACGGGAGTTTTGACGCCGAACCGCTGTCCCTTCAGCGCACCCCCGCGCCCGATGAAGCTCGCCAACGGGGCTCGGGATGCCCGCGGAGCGGCCGGGACGCCATGAACTGTCTCCCTGAGCCTCTCGCTCTTCGCGGGGGGTACGGCCGAGGGCGCGCTAGCGGCCGGCCCCGGGGGAGGGGCGGGAG
>WNFU01019563.1_pt1 | contig 10112 bp, 10 predicted proteins | sample 5400121 | NCBI WGS metagenome assembly WNFU01 (sample SAMN13153360, study PRJNA577476) | soil metagenome | isolation source: 100 cm soil or saprolite under grassland replicate 1 | place: USA:California | collected 2016-06-15
TGAGCACTACGCACTGGGCCGGCTGCTGTTCCAACGCGGCCTGGCCGTGCTGTACGTGGTCGCGTTCCTGTCGGCCGCGAACCAGTCCCGCGCCCTGCTCGGCACCCACGGGCTGCTGCCGATCCCGGCGTACCTGCGGCGCACGTCGTTCCGGCGGGCGCCGAGCGTGTTCCACCTGCACTACTCGGACCGGTTCTTCGCCGTCCTCGCCTGGGCCGGGGTGGCGCTGTCGGCGGGGGTCGTGGCGGGGCTCACCGACGTCGTTCCGTGGCCGGTGGCGGTGCTGGTCTGGCTGCTGCTGTGGCTGCTGTACCTGTCGATCGTCAACGTGGGGCAGCGCTGGTACGGCTTCGGCTGGGAGTCGCTGCTGCTGGAGGCGGGATTCCTCGCGGTCTTCCTCGGCAACGACGACGTCGGGGTGCCGCTGACCGTGCTGGTGCTGCTGCGCTGGCTGCTGTTCCGGCTGGAGTTCGGCGCCGGGATGATCAAGATCCGCGGCGACTCCTGCTGGCGGAACCTGACCTGCCTGTACTACCACCACGAGACCCAGCCGATGCCCGGTCCGCTGAGCTGGTGGTTCCACCACCTGCCCAAGCCACTGCACAAGGTCGAGGTCGCCGCGAACCACGTCACCCAGCTGGTGGTCCCGTTCGGCCTGTTCGCGCCGCAGCCCGTCTCCGGCGTCGCGGCCGGGATCATGATCGTCACCCAGCTCTGGCTCGTTGCCAGCGGCAACTTCTCCTGGCTCAACTGGGCGGCGATCGTGCTCGCGTTCTCGGTGCTCCCGGACAGCTTCCTCGAACGGCTGCAGCCCGACGCGGCGCAGAGCACAGCAACGCCGATCCTGTACGTCGTACCGGTGCTGGTGGTCACCGCCGTGATGCTGGTGCTGAGCTGGTGGCCGGCGCGCAACCTGCTGTCCCACTCGCAGCTGATGAACGCGTCGTTCAACCGGTTCCACCTGGGCAACACCTACGGCGCGTTCGGCTCGGTGACCCGGGTCCGGCACGAGATCGTGCTCGAAGGGGCCGGTCCCGACGGGGTCTGGCGGGAGTACGAGTTCAAGGGCAAGCCCGGCGACGTGCGACGCCTGCCGCGCCAGTTCGCGCCGTACCACCTGAGACTGGATTGGCTGATGTGGTTCGCCGCGCTGTCGCGCCAGTACGCCGACCGCTGGTTCCTCGCGATGGTCGCCCTGGTCCGAGCACCGCGCCACCGGCGACTGGTGGCACCGCAGCCTGGTCGGCGAGTACCTGCCGCCGATCAGCTCGCTCTAGCCTTCGAGCGCCGGGCGCAGCCTGTCGATCACGCCCGCGTCCTCGATGGTGGAGGGGATCTGCGCCTCGCGGCCGTCGGCGATCTCGCGCATCGTCTTGCGCAGGATCTTGCCCGACCGGGTCTTCGGCAGCGCGTCGACCACCCGCACGTCGCGCAGCGCTGCGACCGCGCCGATCTGATCGCGCACCATCGCCACCAGCTCGGCCACCACCGCGTCGTGCTCGTCGGTCACGCCGGCCTTCAGCACCACGAACCCGCGCGGGACCTGGCCCTTCAGCTCGTCGGCGGCGCCGATCACCGCGCACTCCGCGACCGCCGGGTGCTCGGCCAGCACGGCCTCCATCGAGCCCGTCGACAACCGGTGCCCGGCGACGTTGATGACGTCGTCCGTGCGGCCCATCACGTACAGGTACCCGTCGGCGTCGACGAAGCCGCCGTCGCCGGTCAGGTAGTAGCCGTCGTACGCGGACAGGTACGACGCCACGTACCGCTCGTCGTCGTTCCACAGCGTCGGCAGCGTCCCCGGCGGCAGCGGCAGCTTCACGCAGATCGCGCCTTCGTGGCCCGCGGCGACCTCGGTGCCGCGCTCGTCGAGCACCCGGACGTCGTACCCGGGAACCGGCACCGACGGCGAGCCGGGCTTCAGCGGCAGCGGTTCCAGCCCGCGCGGGTTCGCCGCGATCGCCCAGCCGGTCTCGGTCTGCCACCAGTGGTCGACCACCGGCACCCCGAGCACCTCGGTGGCCCACGCGAAGGTGTCCGGGTCCAGCCGCTCCCCCGCCAGGAACAGGTTCCGCAGGCTGGACACGTCGTACCCCTTCAGCAGCGACGCCTCCGGGTCCTCCTTCTTGATCGCGCGGAACGCGGTCGGCGCGGTGAACAACCCCTCGACCCGGTGCTCGGCGATCACCCGCCAGAAGGCGCCCGCGTCGGGGGTGCCGACCGGCTTGCCCTCGTAGAGCACGGTCGTCGCCCCGCAGATCAGCGGCGCGTAGACGATGTAGGAGTGCCCGACCACCCAGCCGACGTCGGACGCCGCCCACCAGACCTGCCCGGCATGGATGTCGTACAAATTGGCCATCGACCAGGCCAGCGCCACCGCGTGGCCGCCGTTGTCGCGCACGATCCCCTTCGGCTTGCCCGTCGTGCCCGAGGTGTAGAGCACGTACAGCGGGTCGGTCGCGGCGACCTTCGCGCACGACGCGGGCGCCGACGCGCCGGCCTTCATCGCGGTCCGCCAGTCGATGTCCCGCCCGTCGACCAGCACCGCCTCGGCCTGCGGCCGCTGCAGTACGACGCACGCCTCCGGCGTGTGCCCGGCGAGCTGGATCGCCCTGTCCAGCAGGGGTTTGTACTCGATCACCCGGGTCGGCTCGATCCCGCAGGAGGCGCTCACGATCACCTTCGGCAGCGCGTCGTCGATCCGCACCGCCAGCTCGTGCGCGGCGAAGCCGCCGAACACCACCGAGTGCACCGCGCCGATCCGGGCACAGGCCAGCATCGCGACGACCGCCTCCGGCACCATCGGCAGGTAGATCAGCACCCGGTCCCCCGGGCCGACACCGAGCTGCCGCAGGGCGCCGCCGAACGCGGCCACCCGCTCCAGCAGCTCGGCGTACGTGAAGGTCTGCTTCACCCCGGTCACCGGGCTGTCGTAGATCAGCGCGGCCTGGTCCGCGCGGCCGCCGACCACGTGCCGGTCGAGCGCGTTGTAGCAGGTGTTCAGCACGCCGCCGGGATACCAGCGGTAGAACGGCGGCCGGCTGTCGTCCAGCGCTCGGCGCGGTGCGGTGAACCAGTCCACCAGGCCGGCCTGCGCCGACCAGAACGCCTCGGGATCAGCCAGGCTCGCCTCGAACGTCTCGCGGTATCCGCTCATGCGGCCCAGCCTCTCGCTATCGGCCGCGAACCGCCATCCTCGCCTCGTCGGCCGTCATCCGTGCGGCGGGCTGCTTGGCCAGCAGGCCCTCGATCAGCGGCCGCAGCGGTCCGGCGTGCACGAACGGTCCGGGCTCGTCCTCGACCACCGCGACCAGGGTGCTGAACGGGTCGCCGGTGCCGAACGGCGAGTGCCCCTCGACGGCCGCGAACAGCGTCGACCCCAGCGAGAACAGGTCGGACGCCGGTCCGGCCTGCTCGCCCCGTGCCCGCTCGGGCGAGATGTACGCCGGGCTGCCGGCCAGCCCACCGCTCGGCAGCGTGCTCTCGTCGTCGGTCGCGCGGGCGATGCCGAAGTCGGTCAGCACCACCCGGCCGTCGTCGCACAGCTGCACGTTCGACGGCTTGACGTCACCGTGCACCAGGCCCGCGCGGTGGATCGCCCGCAACGCGTCCAGCAGCCGCGCCGCGATCCGGGTCACCTCGGCGGCTCCGAGCGGTCCGCGCGACTCGATCTCGGCGGCCAGGGTTCGCCCTGACAGGACCTCCATCACGATCCAGGGTCCGCTGCCGTCCTCGACGAGATCGTGCACCCTGACCACGCCGGGGTGCTGGAGGAGGTAGCGACCGGCGACCCGCCGGCCGGCGTCCGTTATCGCTGTGCGTTCGAGTTCCGCCGCGATGGTCATGACCGCTCACCTCTTGCCCGACGAGGACCGGCGGTTCCGCCCGATCCCCTAGTGCCTGGATGCCATGACACCGATCGTGCGCTCGTGACCCGCGCCGCACATTGTGGAAATCCCCTGCTCGGCCCCCCGCGCGATACCTACCGCACCCCGAGCATCCGCCACCCACTCGGCCCCGAGAAACCCTGACGACACTGCTGCGGTCCTGCAGCCCGTCACCGGTGCCCGGATCGCGTTAGGAGACACGGAACGCGCCACCGGTCATCGCGTCGCGAAGCGCGGTCAGAGCTGGATGACCAGATCCTCTTCGGCGGCGAGCACTTGGCCGTCGTAGCTGAGCAGGAAGCCGCTGCAGGCGCGGCCGGCCTCGGGCCACGCCCCGCAGCTGCCGAGGACGGTGAGGGTGCGCACCCGCCCAGCCTGTCAGAGCTTGCGCAGGGCTCAGTACGCCTCGTCGGAGAGGACCGTGAATTCGATCCCTGCCGCGATCAGCCGGTCGCGAAGCTTGTTGCCCATGGCAACGGCAGTCGTGACCTGGCCGGATGTCGGCGGCAGGTCGTCGAGGGCCAGGCAGAGGGCGGACTCGCCGAGCATCTTCGCGGTCTCGTCGTACCCGGGATCGCCGCCGGACACCTCGGTGACGACACGCCGGCCGCCACCTGTGCCGACGAAGCGGACCTTGAACCAGGACTTCGCGCGCCGGTCCGCACTCGGGCCGTCACCCGGCTGCAACCGCTTCAGCAGCGCGTTGCGCAGCGGTGGGATCTGCGCCGCGACGACCAGCCCGCCGACCGTCGCGATGCCGCCGGCAACCATCGGCAGCCGCTTCACCGCGGCGTAGTGCGTGTAGCTGAAATCCGGCCCGTACGACGGCAGCGCCGCGGCCGAACGGGCCACGATCTGCGGGTCGATCGTGGGCAGCGGAACGGCCCAGAACCCTTCCAGACGGCGGATCCGGTCCCCGGTCGCCCGGGCCCGGCGGTCCTCCGGCCGGGGCTCGGCCCGTCGCCGCTCCCGCGCGGCCCGCATGTTCTGCTTGCCGCGCGAGAACGCGGTCAGCGCGGACGCGAAGGTGCCGCCGGACGGCATCCCGCCGGCCCGGACCAGGCCGACCACCTTGATCGGCACGTCCCGCGGCAACTGCTCGACCGTGTACTGGACACCGAGGTCGTACGGGATCGAGTCGAAGCCGCACGCGTGGATGAGCCGCGCGCCGCTCTCAACCGCCTTGGCGTGGTAGCGCACGTACATGGTGTCGGTGAACTCCGGCTCGCCGGTCAGGTCCAGGTAGTCCGTGCCCGCCTCGGCGCACGCCTTCACCAGCGGCTCGCCGTACCTGATGTAGGGCCCGACGGTGGTCGCGACGACCTTCGCCGACGCGGCCACCTGTGCGAGCGAATCCGGGTCGTTCGCATCCGCGACCAGCAGGCCGACGTCCCGGCCGAGCCGCTCCCGCACCGCCTCCAGCTTCGCCTTGTTCCGCCCGGCCAGCGCCCAGCGCAGACCCTCCGGCGCGTGCTCCGCGAGGTACTCCGCCGTCAGCCCGCCGGTGAACCCGGTCGCGCCGAACAGCACCACGTCGTACTGGCGATCCTTGCTTGCCATCCGCACGCTCCGTCCGCTGGAATCCGTGCCATCACACTAGTTAACCGACGAGTAACCAGGCAATCGCTTGTCCCTGTGAACCGCGCCGCGGCCACCCGCATAGGGTTGCCGGGTGCTGAAGGTCGCCACTGCCAACGTCAACGGGATCCGGGCCGCCGTCCGTCGAGGCATGGGTCCGTGGCTCACCGAGTGTGATCCGGATCTGCTGCTGATGCAGGAGGTGCGGGCGACCGACGAGGTGCTCCGCGGGCAGCTCGGCGACGACTGGTACGTCGCGCACGCCGAGCCGGCTATCGACGGCCACAAGGGCCGGGCGGGTGTCGCGGTCGCGTCCCGGCGGCCGATCAAGTCCGAGCGAGCGGAGATCGGTCCGGAGCGGTTCACCGGCTGCGGCCGCTGGGTCGAGGCCGACGTCGTGCTCGACGACGGTACGACGCTGACCGCGGTCAGCGTGTACGTGCACACCGGGGAGGCGGAGACGCCGCCGCGGCAGGAGGAGAAGTACGCGTTCCTGGACGCGATCACCGCCCGGCTCACCGAGCTGCGCGCCGACGGGCGGCACGTGCTGATGTGCGGCGACCTGAACATCGCACACCGCGAGGTCGACCTGAAGGCGTGGAAGGCGAACCGGAAGTAGAGCGGCTTCCTGCCCGGCGAGCGGGCCTGGATGGACCGGCTGTTCGCGGCCGGCTGGGTCGACGTCGGCCGGGCGCACGGCGGCGACGGGCCCGGGCCGTACTCGTGGTGGTCGTGGCGCGGCAAGGCGTTCGACAACGACGCCGGCTGGCGGATCGACTACCAGATCGCCTCCCCCGACCTCGCCGCCGCGGCCACGTCCTGCGAAGTGCATCGCGCCCCGACGTACGCCGAGCGCTGGAGCGACCACGCGCCGGTCGTGGCCACGTACGCGGTCTGATTCCACACCGCGACGCGGCCTGATATGTGGCCGGCACATGTGTCGCCCGGCGCGCTGGTTGCCTAGCGTCCTGTGCATGTCACCTTGGTCGCCTGATCTCGCCGGGCGTACGGCGGTCGTCACCGGCGCGGCCAGCGGCATCGGCGCCGCGTGCGCGGTCCGGCTGGCCGCGGCCGGCGCCGACGTCGTCGTGGTGGACCTGGACCGGCTCGGCGCCGAACGGGTCGCGGAGCGGGTCGGCGGGCGGGCCGTGGTGCTGGACCTGTCCGACCTCGACGCCGTCGACGCGCTCGGGATCGACTGCGACATCCTGGTCAACAACGCCGGTCTGCAGCACGTGGCCAGGGTCGAGGACTTCTCCCCCGAGCAGTTCTCGGTGATGATCCGGGTCATGCTCGAGGCGCCGTTCCGGCTGGTGCGACAGGCCCTCCCGCACATGTACGCAAGAGGTTGGGGCAGGATCGTGAACATCTCGTCGGTGCACGGCCTGCGTGCGTCGCCGTTCAAGGCGGCGTACGTCGCGGCCAAGCACGGGCTGGAGGGCCTGTCCAAGGTGGTCGCGCTGGAGGGTGCGGAGCACGGAGTGACGTCGAACTGCATCAACCCCGCCTACGTCCGCACGCCGCTCGTCGAGCAGCAGGTGGCGGCACAGGCCGACGCGCACGGGCTACAGCCGGACGAGGTACTGGAGCGGATCATGCTCGAGCCGGTCGCGGTCAAGCGGCTGATCGAGCCGGACCAGGTGGCCGAGCTCGCGGCGTACCTGTGCGGCCCGGCGGCCGACGTGGTGACAGGCAGCTCCTTCATGATGGACGGCGGGTGGACCGCACGCTGATCGACACCGCCTTCCTCGAGCTCCTCGCCCGGGACGCGCCGGCCGAGCAGTTCGACGAGCCGTTGCGCGCCGCCGTCGCCGCGGGCGCGAGCCAGGCCGAGCTCGACGCGCTCGAGGAGGCCAAGGCGCTGGCGCTGCGGATCCGCAGCGCGCTGGAGCACCGGCGCCGCCGTGAGGTCGAGCTGGAGGCGCTGTTCGAGACGGCGGGCGACCTGGCCGGGCTGCAGGGCGTCGACGCCGTCCTCGACGCCATCGTGCGGCGGGCCCGGACCCTGCTGCACACCGATGTCGCCTACCTGACGTTGATCGACGCCGAGCGCGGCGACACGTACATGCGCGCCACCGCCGGGGTCGTCTCGGCCAGCTTCCGCGTCGTCCGGCTGGCGATGGGCACCGGGCTCGGCGGCCTGGTGGCCGGCACCGCGACGCCGTACGCCACCGACGACTACGCGAACGACGAGCGGTTCAAGCACGTCACGTCGGTCGACACCGCGGTCGAGGACGAGAGCCTGGTGGCGATCCTCGGCGTGCCGCTGCTGCTGGGTCCGCAGGTCCTCGGCGTGCTGTTCGCGGCCGACCGCAGCCGGCGCTCGTTCCGGCACGAGGAGATCTCACTGCTGTCGTCGCTGGCCGCGCATGCAGCCATCGCGATCGACGGCGCCCGGCTGCTCGAGGACGCGCGGGCCGCGGTGCGGGAGCTGAACGCGGCGAACACGCTGGTCCGCCAGCACAGCGAGGCCGTCGAACGGGCAGCCGAGGCGCACGACCGGTTCACCGGCCTGGTGCTGCGCGGCGGAACCGTCGACGACGTCGCCGCCGCCGTCACCGACGTGCTCGGCGGCAGCCTGCTGGTGCTCGACCCGGAGGGCCGCGCGGTCGGATCAGCCGGCACGCCGCGGACCGACGTACCGCCCGCCACCTGGAACGAGGCGGTCGCCGCCTCGCGCGCCGAGGGCCGGGCGGTCTGCCGCGACGGCGCCTGGTACGCCGCGGTGGTGGCCGGCTCGGAGGAGTTCGGCGCGCTGATGCTGCAGGACCGGCCCGGGCTGGACGGGGCCGACCAGCGGGTGCTGGAACGCGCGGCCCTGGTCACCGCGCTGCTGCACCTGATCGACCGGACCGCGATCGAGACCGAGAACCGGCTCCGCGGCGAGCTGATCGCCGACCTGGTCATCCGCGGCGACGGCGCAGGCGTCGGGCACCGGGAACGGGCGCGGCAGCTCGGCGTCGACCTCGATGCCGAGTTCGCGCTCGCGGTCGTGCAGACCGATCGCGACCGGCTCCGCCGGCTGTCGTTCGCGGCCAACCACCAGGCGTCGCTGAGCGGTGGGATCGCCGGTGTGCACGACGAGCGGATGGTGATGCTGCTGCCCGGCGAGGACGCCGGCAGCGCGGCCCGCCGGCTGGCCAAGGACCTGGCCGTCGCGCTCGGGCATCCGGTCACCGTCGGGGCGGCCGGTCCGGTCTCCGGCTCGGCCGGTGTCCCGGTGGCGCACGCTGAGGCGCGCCGCTGCCTGGACGCGCTGACCGCACTCGGGCGCACCGGCGAGGGGGCGAGCAGCCGCGAGCTCGGGTTCGTCGGGTTGCTGCTCGGCGACTCCGGCGGCGCCGAGGGCTTCGTGCGCGGCGTGATCGGCTCGGTGGTCGAGTACGACGAACGCCGCGGCACCGAGCTGGTCCGGACCCTGGAGGCGTACTTCGCGCACGGCGGCAACCTGACCCGCGCCAAGGACGAACTGCACGTCCACGTCAACACCGTCGCGCAGCGCCTGGACCGGATCTCGCAGCTGCTGGGCGCCGACTGGCAGCAGCCGGACCGGGCCCTGGAGGTGCAGCTCGCGCTGCGACTGCACCGCCTGCTGAAGGCCTCTTAGCCGAGCAAGCCGGCGTTGCGGGCGACAAGTGTCGCCACGGCCAGATCCTGTACGGCGAGGCCGACCGAGACGAACACCGTGACCTCCTCGGCGGACTCCCGGCGGACCTGGCCGCGGGACAGCGCGACCAGGTCACCGGCCACGTCGTCCCAGGACATCGCGCCGGCCGCGATCGCCAGCAGCAGGTTGCCCGACTCCGACCGGGCCGCCGCCCGGTCGTCGACCACGACCCGGGCCCGGCCCATCAGCGCGTCGCCGAGTTCCCGGCGCTCGGGGCGGTAGGCGCCGATCGTGTTGACGTGCGTTCCGGGCTTGACCGCGTCCTCGTCGAGCACGGGCACCCGGCTCGACGTGCAGGTGCAGATGACGTCCGCGCCGGACGCGCCGGTGCGGTCCGCGGCGACGGCCGGCAGGCCCTCGCCGCGCAGCATCGCGACGAACCGGTCGGTGCTCGCCGGCTCGCGCCCGACCACCTCGACCTGCTCCAGCGACGGCCGCACCCAGCGCATCGCGCGGATGTGCTCGCGCGCCTGCACGCCGGTGCCGAACACGGCCAGCCGGCCGACGTCGGCGCGCGCCAGTGCGTCGGTGGCGAGCGCGGAGACGGCCGGCGTGCGGCGGGCCGTCAGCGCCGCGCCGTCGAGGGTCGCGACCACCGCCCCGCTGTCGGCGTCGAACAGCACGTAGATGCCCTGCACCGCCGGCTGGCCACCGGTCCGCGCGGTCACCGCCTTCACCCCGGCGGTCCGCCCGGCCGCGGCCGGCATCACCAGCAGGTCGCCGCGGCCGCCGGCCAGCGCGGTACCGGTCCGCGGCACGATCTCCGGCCCGCTCGCGAAGGTCTCGCGCAGCGCGCCGACCACCTCGCCGAAGGGCGCGAGCCGGAAGATCCGGCTCGCGTCCAGGTGCGGCAGCCCCGACGTGTTCACGCGCACTACCTGGTCTCGACGACGGACTCGTGCTCGGCGACCACGGCCGGCGTACCGCTGAGATGCGGCTCGGTGTCGGCCGCCCGGCTGCGGAGCAGGTGCGCGACGGTG
>WNFU01010666.1_pt1 | contig 10111 bp, 9 predicted proteins | sample 5400121 | NCBI WGS metagenome assembly WNFU01 (sample SAMN13153360, study PRJNA577476) | soil metagenome | isolation source: 100 cm soil or saprolite under grassland replicate 1 | place: USA:California | collected 2016-06-15
AGCCGGCCGCTCGCTCCAGCGCGAGCCAGTCCCAACGTCGCAGTCTGCCGGCGCGATCTCCTCGGCGGCTTGATCCACGAGTACGAACTCGCCGCATGACGCCAAGAATGACCACGACAGAATTTCTGCACCCTACGCCCGGAACCTTGGTTTTGGAATCCCTCACCGTGAACAGGAACATCACCGTCCCCCGTCGGCAACTGCTGCACGACCGAAGCATCCCGCAACGACGCCGGCAGTGCTACCGGTTCGTTTCTCGCTAGAGCCTGGTACCTCGGCACGAACGGCTGACCGGCGCGAGGAATCGGCTCGCGCGTCAGGCGTCCGTGGCCAGGGGCTCGAGGACGGCCATGAGCTCCGCGATTGTGGGACGGCCGGCCGGGTCCGGCTCGAGGCACGCATCGACGAGGGCCCCGAACTCTGGCGGTAACCGCCGCCATGTGCGCAGGCCGGCGGCGCGCCGCTGGAGCTGCGGACAACCATCTTCATCCGCGCCCTTGAACGGGCGGCGTCCCGTCGCTGATTCGTACAGCACGCCTCCGAGCCCCCAGACGTCTGTGGCTTCGGTGAGCTGGCCGCCGCGCGCCTGCTCAGGCGCCATATAGGGCCGCGTGCCCACAGGTTTGCGTGCGCGGCCGGGGGTGCGCGCGATGCTGAGGTCGATCAGCTTCGCCAGACCGTCCTCGCACACGACGTTCGACGGCTTCAGGTCGAGATGCAGGTAGCCGTGCCGGTGGACGTACGCGACTGCGGACGAGAGCTGGACGCCGAGCACGGCCAGCTCTCTGACCGGCAGCCGGCGCGTGCGGCTCTTGACCATGTACGCGAGCGTCGCGCCGCTCAGCGTCTCCAAGACGAGGGCCGGCGACGGACGGCGGACCAGCTCGTACGCGCGCACGATGTGAGGGTGCGTCAGGTTCAGGAGCAGATCGCCCTCTGTCGCGAGCCGGCGCCGCGCCGAGCGGTCGGCAGACCGGTCCGGCCGCAATGTCTTCACGACGCATAGGCAACCACGCTCCTCGCTCCAGACCTCGTAGACGTCGAGGGCGCGTCCGCGACTGAGATGCTCTCGCACCTCATACCCCGGCGAGACGACGCTTCCGGGCGGAAGCGAGGGCGGGCCGTCAGACGCTGACTTCCGTGTCGACATGATGCAGCCGGTAGACGCGGGAGTACAGACCGCCGCCGGTGAGCAGATCCTCGTGCGTCCCCTCTTCCGCGACCTCGCCTCGTTCGAGGACGACGATCCGGTCGGCCTCGGCCGCGACGAGCAGGTTGTGGGAGATGACGATCGTCGCCCGGCCGCTCATCAGGCGCCGCAGGGGGCCGAGAATGCGTCGCGACGATCCGGCATCGAGCGCGGTCGTCGGCTCGTCGAGGACGAGCACCGGCGCGTCGCGGAGAAGCGCGCGCGCGATCGCGATGCGCTGTCGCTGGCCGCCGGACAGACGCCGCCCCTTCTGGCCGACGGGGGTGGCGTAACCATCAGGCAGGGCTGTGATGAAGTCGTGGGCATCTGCGGCCCTGGCGGCGGCGCGGACTTCCTCGTCGGTGCAACCTTGCCGCCCGTACGCGATGTTGTCACGAACCGTTCCGTCGAAGACGAGCGTCTCCTGGAGGAGAAGTGCCACGTTCGCGCGAACGTCCGCGAGCCGAACGCTGCGCAGATCGTTGCCGTCAAGTCGCACTGCGCCTCGCTGCGGGTCGTAGAAACGAAGCACGAGCTTAGCGATGCTGGATTTGCCGGCTCCGCTCTCGCCGACGAGCGCGAGCACCTCGCCGGGCCCGACGCGCAGCGAGACAGACGAAAGCGCCGGTCGCTTCGCGCCGGGATACTCGAACGTGACGTCGTCGAGCTCGACGAAGCCGTGCGCGTGCGGGAGCGGCCGCGCGTCGGAGTGGTCCACGATCGAAGGCTCTTGGTCGAGGACTTCGATGATCCGCTCGGCACCGGCGGAGGCGGAGTAGATCGTGCTCGCGAGCCGACTGAGTCCGCGGATCGGGCTGTAGAGCTGTGTCAGATAGGCGAGGAAGACGAGCAGCCCTCCCAGTGAGAGGCGGCCGCGCGAGAGCTCCCACGTTCCGAGCCCGATGACGACGAGCCCTCCGATGACCTCGATGAGATCGACCGCAGGGCCGAACGCGGCCTTCACGCGCGTTGCGGTCATCTGCGCCTCGAAGCTGCCGACGTTCTCGCGGTGGAATCGTTCGACCTCGTGCTCCTCGCGGCCGTATGCCTGCACGAGCGGCGCGTTCGACAGGCTCTCCTCCGCGACGGCGCTGATGGAGCCGCTCCGGCGTCGCTTCTCGCGTGACGCGAGCTTGGCCAGGCGTCCGAAACGCGTTGCCACGAGCCAGAAGAGCGGCGCCACCGTCAGCGACACGAGCGCAAGCCGCCAATCGAGGTAGAAGAGTGCGCCGGCGAAGAACAGGATTCGCAGCGAGTGTGCGATCGCGTCCGCAACCCCTGAAAGGACGAAGTTCTCGATCGCGCCGACGTCGCCGGTGAGCCGCGCCACGACGTCCCCGAGCCGGCGACGCTCGAAGAAGTCGAGCGACAGGCTCTGGAGATGCCGGAAGAAGCTCGTGCGGAGCGAGAGCAGGAAGCGCTCACCGATCCACGTGGAGGCGTAGTCGTCCGCGAACGCGAGGACGCCTGCGAGCACCGTGAGCCCGACGTAGGCGCCGGCGATCCACACAAACCGACCGAAGTCGCGCGGGACGAGAACGTCGTCGACCACGAGCTTGAACAGCCAGATCTGCACCGTCTCGACCACGGGAACGAGCGCCACGAGCACGAGCGCGAACCAGAGGTAGCGCCGGTATGGCCGCGCGTACGGCCAGAACCGCCGCACGATCTCCCGCACCGGTACGGGCGGCGCCTGGGCGACGAGGACCGGACCGTCGCCCGTCGCCACGAAGAGCTTGCGCAGTCTGTCTTTCATGCAGAGAGCGAACCCCGCGCAGCGGCGGGGTTCGCGTCGCCAACGAGTCTCGCCTGCGTTACGACGTGGTCGTGACTGTCGGCGTCGTTGTGGTTTCCGCGGTCGTTGCGCTGCTGCTGCTCACGGTGACCGCCGACTTCAGGGCGCGGAAGCGGCGTCTGCGCCTGCGTCTTGCCATCCCTCTGACCTCCTTGCGTGCGGTTGGGAAGCTTACTGACACCCCTACGACGCGAGATCAGTCGGTTTCCAGCGCGGTTTCCGCCCTCTTTACAAATCACTAACAATCCAGCGAGATCCGCTCGGGCCGTGGAGGGGTAGTGTCGAACAGGGTGGCTTTACGGTCGAACGCCGCTGGCCGTGAGGAACGAACCGGCGAGTTCCTCCTGGAGCATCGTGCGTTCGTGCTCAGGCTGTGCCACATCTTCCTCCGGGACCCGCAGGAGGCGGAAGACGCCGCACAGCAGGCGTTCCTGCATGCCTACCGCGCTCTCGGAGAGGGTGTGCGCCCGTTCAACGCGAAGGCGTGGCTCGCGCAGATCGCACGCAACGAGTGTCGGTCGCGCGCGCGCAGGGCGGCGGCTCATCCTGAAGCGCCGCTGTCCGCAGGATTGGCGGCGGACATTCCGGACCCGGTCGACCTGGCGGCCCAGCATGCATTCGTCGCGCGGCTGGGGCAGGAGCTCGCCGAACTTCCGGAACGGCAGCGCGAGGCAATGCTCTTACGCGAATTTCGAGGTCTTTCCTACAGCGAGCTCGCTGCTGCGATGGACGAGACCGGGCCGGCGGTGGAATCCCTCCTCTATCGCGCGAGGCGGCGACTCGCGGAACGGCTCGACAGATCGAGACGTCCGCTCGCGGGAGTTGCCCTTGCGGTCGAGCCGGTGCGAAAGGTGTTTGCGAGGCTGCTTCCCGGACCCGGCGCATCAGAGGCCGCGACGGCGGCCGGTACGGTGGCCGTGGTCGCGAAGCTCACCGCGGCCGGCGTCGTCGCTGTCGGTGTGGGTCTCGCTACTGGGGACGAGCCTCGTGTGTCGCACGCGCCCTCGACTCGGGCCGTCGTAAAGATCGCGCCGCCGGCTTTCGCGCCTTCGTCTGCCTTGCCACCGGTCCGACAATCGTTCCGCGCCACCGCGAGGGAGTCCGAGGAACGCAGCGAGGCGGACGAAGGGTCGAGTCGCGGGCGTGGCGGCGGTGACGACTCTCGTGCCGACGATGCGCGAGGCAGTTCCAGCCCGAGCGAGTCGGGCTCGGAAAGCTCGGGTGACGACTCGGAGTCGAGCAGCTCGGACTCGAGCGGTCCCGGTCCGGGCGACGAGGAATGGCTCTCGAGTAGAGAGGCCTCAGATCCCGGCAATTCCGGCCCGGGCTCACTTTCGAGCGGACCGGGAAACGGTCTGGAGAGCTCGCCGTCGGGCGAACCCTCTGACAGCTCCGACTCGAGCGGTTCGGATCCCGGGCCTGATGGCGTCTCGGGTGACGGCGGATCCGAGCCGAGCAGCTCCGACGACTAAAGTGCTCCCGGTCGTTAATACGCGCATGATTGGTTGAAGGGACCTGCGGCTCGGCGTCGAAGAGAAGGGCGTGCGAAGAGTCCGTTCGAGATCGAGTTGAGCGAGGAGGAAGCGCGGGAGCTTCGTGGGCGGGCTGCCCGCTACACGGCGCCCGTAGGGTGCGTAAATTCGGTCACGGCTGATTTGCAGGGAGATTCTACTTTCGCGGCAGACGTGAGGGGTTTCAAAACCTAGGTTCACGGTCTGGGTCCGGCCGGAGGTTTGCTCTGGAAGCATCGGCGGATGCTCCTCTCCTTTGCCTATCTCGCGTTCTCGGCTGTGTTGCGGTTGCTTGCCGGACGGTGGCGCAGCGAGTTCGCCAAAGACGTCGAGCTGCTCGTGTTACGCCATCAGCTCGTCGTGCTCGGCCGGCAACAGGCGCGTCCTTCATTCAGAGCGGCCGATCGCGCGTTCCTCGCTGCGCTTGCCCGGATGCTTCCGGGTCGGCGGCGACGGCTGATCGTGACCCCGCAGACGCTTCTGCGCTGGCATCGGGAACTCGTGCGGCGGAAGTGGACGCAGCCGCGGAGACGTCCGGGCCGTCCGAGGGTCGAGGATCGCGTGCGACAGCTCGTCCTGCGCTTCGCACGTGAGAACCCACGTTGGGGCCATCGGCGGATCGCAGGTGAGCTGCTGAAGCTCGGCCTCCGAGTTTCTCCGAGCACGGTGCGGCGTCTGCTCTTGGCGGCCGGTCTTGAGCCAGCGCCGAGGCGTTCGGGTCCGAGCTGGCGGGGGTTCCTCCGCCAGCAGGCCGCGACCATGCTCGCCTGCGATTTCTTCACCGTCGAGACGATTTCGCTCCGACGCTTCTACGTGCTCTTCTTCATCGAACTCGAAAGCCGCCGCGTCCACCTTGCTGGCTGCACGACCAACCCGACGGGCGCCTGGGTCACCCAACAAGCGCGCAACCTCAGCTTCACAGGCGTCTTCGAACGGATGCGCTTCCTGATCCATGACCGCGACAGCAAGTTCAGCGCCGCCTTCGACGAGATCTTCCACAGCGAAGGCATCACGGTGATCGAGACACCAGTCCGCGCACCACAAGCGAACGCATACGCCGAGCGCTTCGTCCGCACTGTCCGCGCCGAGTGCCTCGACTGGCTGCTCATCATTGGTCGCCGCCACCTCGAACGTGTGCTCCGCATCTACACGGCGCATTACGGATGTAAGTCAAGTCCGCTGGACGGCTGGCGGCTCCTTTGCGAGAGTTGCGCTGGGCGCGGGTGACCGCGAGCTAAAGCGCAGGGGTTGGGGCTGTCTCCTGCCGCGCTGCTTGGCCGCTTGACGGCCCACAGGATGCGCGCCCCGGTGCGGCACCCGTGCCCTTGATCGCGGGCTGCCAGTCATGGACGAAGCGGCGGTAGGCGATCTCGGCCTGGGCGGCGAGCTCCTTGTCGAGTCGATGCTGCTCCTTCGTGGCCCAGACGCCGATCCGCCTGCCCTTGTGGCGTTCGGCGCCGGTTGCGAGCTCGAGCTTGCGGATCTTCTCGCGGGTGAGCGAGGGGCGGGCGAAGGCGTAGTCCTCGCCGCGGCTGAGCATGTGCCAGGCGATCACGGCGAGCTTGCGCGCGACCGCGACGGTGGCGATGTTGCCGCCGCGGCGGGCGGCGACTCGCTGGTGGAAGGCGCGCAGCGGTCCGGCGGTGCGCGCGGCGTGCCAGGCCGCCTCGACCAGCACGTGCCGTGTCTCGCCGGGGCCCTGCTTGCTGATCCGTCCGTGCCGGGCCGGCTCCGCACCCGATTGAGTCACGCGCGGATCGAGGCCGAGGTAACTGACCAGCTGGCGCGCTGTGGGGAAGCGGTGGATGTCGCCGATCGCGGCGAGCAACGCGGCGGCGGTGACGAAATTCACGCCGGGTAGGGTGAGCAGTCGCCGCATCTCGGCCGAGGCGAGCACCTGCTCGGCCAGCGTTCGCTCGACCAGTCCGATCTCGCCGTCGAGAAACTCGATCTGGCGCAGGCAGGCCGCGACCGTCTCCTGCTCATCGGCGGGCAGGTCCTGGGCGGCGAGCCAGCGCCGTCCTCTCGTGCCGAAGAGGTCGCTTACTGGCGGCTTGCCTTTCAGGTTGCGCACCAGCGTCGCGTGCACCTGGTTCTTCGCGCGTGTGCGCTGCCGGACCAGCTGCGCCCGCGCCGAGATCCGGCGGCGCAGGATCCGCGTCTGCTCGTCCGGCAGCCACACCGCCGGTAGGAAGCCGCCGGCGAGCAGCTGCGCGAGCGTGCGCGCGTCGATCTTGTCGGTCTTCGCGCCGGCACGGGTGATCCCCTTGACCGCCTTCGGATTCGCCAGCACCACCCGGCCGACGTGTGGCTCGAGGATCCGCGCGATCTCGAGCGCGTTGCCCGTCGCCTCCAGCGCAACCTCGTCGTCACTGCCGAGGCTCTGCGCGAATAGCTCAAGCGCCGCCGGCTCGGTCTGCACCCGCCCGGCCAGCCGCACCTCGCCCGCCTCTGCGATCGCCACCTCGCAGAAGTCGCGATGGACGTCCAACCCGATGAAACGCATCGAACACCACCTCCCGCTCTCGCTCGCTACCGACGGAGACGAGGCGGGCGACACGACAACTACGGATCCGTGCGCACGGCACACCCGGACAGTCGCAGGGGCGGCCACCTACAAACAGCGGGCTCGCAACCCATAATGTGCGACGGCCTGCCCAACCTGCGTCTCCCTGAAGCCCCCGGCATCCGGAACGCGCCGACGCTACGACAACGACCGGACGACACAGACACTCCACGCGCGCAGTCTCATCTCCCTACAACAGCGAGCGTCCCCATCGCGGACTCGCGCTCCAACCGCCTGACCCAGCGAGGACCACCGCTCCACCGACCGTCGGGAAGATCGGGCGCCGTGACCGACTAGGCGGAGTGATCCACGAGTACTACCGCACGGCAGCGTGAACCGTGGTTTTGAAACCCCTCAGGGCCGATAACCCTCGGTCGAGGGTTGCAAGCGCGTCGTTCAGCGCTTAGCTCCGTCTGCGATGGCGGAGAAGTACCGGTCACCGTTGGCGATGTTCGCGAACGACGCGTCGACGGCGTGCTCCCATGCGAGCGCGACCCGGTGGCCCCACCATCGGCCGAGAGCCCAGAGGTCGGCTCCGAGCTCCCCCTGCCAGCGAAGCACGGTGCCCTCTTCGCTCGGCGTCAGCAGAAACGACTCGACCACGTGCACACTTGCAGTTTTCCTCGAGCGCCCGCGGCGTTCGTTCCAGGTAGGGCGCGGCGATCACGTCGAAGACCACCTCGCGCGGCGCCGCGATCGTGCGTAGGCGCGGCCCGAGCGGCTGCAGCCGCCGACCGACGCCCAGGTCGAGCGTGAGCGCGCCGCTCGTGACGAGCCGATACGCGGCCGTGCCGGCCGCGGCGGCGACGCTCGTCCTACGCACCGCGCTCACGACCGCCCGAGCACCCGTTCGGCGTCCTCGCGCCGGATCACGGCTACGAATACCCCGTCCGAACGCGTCACAGGCAGGCTGCTCAGCCGCCGCGTCTGCATCCGCTCGACGGCCCGGTCGAGCTCGAGGCTCGGCCGCACGGTGCTCGGCCCCGGCCTCGTCGCCTCCTCGACGGACACGCCGTCACCCGCGAGGGCAGAGCGTCCGAGCCGTCCGAGAACGACACGGCGCCCATCGGTGACGAAGCAGGTGTCCCAAGCCGAGTAGCGTACGTGCTCGCAGACCTCGCGCTTTCAGCGGACGCGAAGAAACTACGCTGCGACCTAGCGACGGGCGCACCGCAGTGCGGGCAGACGATCGCCGGTTCGTCGAAGACACGGATCTCTTCCAGCCACTGCCCGCAGTTCTCGCAGACCTTGAGCATCAGGCAGGTAGCCGTGCGAGTGGATGAGTCCGGCTCTGGTTAGGTACGGGGCCTCAAGCCGACTCAGGAGAACTCGTCGGCGAAGTCCCAGGCACGTAGATCGCCCGGTTCGAGGCGTATGAGCAGGTCGTCGTCGGCCCTCTCGGTATATGCGGCTCCGGCCTCGCGACCGAGGTAGCGAGACGCGATTCGCTTCACTGCATCTTCGACTCCTGCGGTGACGAGTCGTGCGCTGCAACGGAGCTCGACGCCGCGGTACGGCGGGGAGTGTTCGCAGACCACGATGCTTGCTCTTGGATCTCGCCGCAGATGCGTTGCCTTCACGCCGCGGATGCCAGTGACGACGTTGAAGCCGCCGTCGCGCCATTCGTGCCAGACCGGAGACAGGAGCACAGTGCCGTCGTGCCGACTCGTGGCCAGAACCGCCAGGAAGGAGAGCTCGACGAGATCTCCGAGATCGTCCACCGTGAGGCCTCTGCGCACACGAGCAGGCTAATCGACCGCGAGCCGCTGGCTCTGCCCAGCCTGATCGGGTCGCCGGTCACGACCATTTGGCTTCGCAATGTTTGGTTCCGCCCGACGAAGCGGGGTCGAACCCATAGGCACGCAGCTACCGCCTGTTACACGCGCGCGGCGCGAGATCGAAGCGACGCCTGCTCGACTATATGTGAAGCGAGTGCGACGTCGAAACGTAGTCATGCCCGCGGTCGACGATCGCCGTCCGACCCTCCCCAGCTACGGCGTTCCTGCTGGCCGGTCGACGAGCGCGTCCTCGCCGTAGGGTGAGCAGAAGCGCAGCCTGGTCGAGATCACCGAGCAGGCGTCAGCGCATGAGCCGCGTCGACAGGGAGCGCGTCGTGCAACCTGGGTCTGGAGCGCTTCCGCCAGCGGACCCCGCGCAGGGCGCGAGCCGCCTGCGGTGAGATGTCAGTTGAGCCAGGAGAGAGCGGCCCAGCTGGCGGTGTTCCACGACGCGGTGGTGGTCGTGGACGTCGACCACGAGGCACTGGCCCAGGACGCCTCCGACCACGAGGCGCTTCCCCACGAGGCCTCTGCCCAGGAGGCATTGCTCCAATAGGCCGAGTTCCAGGATGCGCTGTCCCAGGCCGAGCTCGCTCTCGCCGCTTCGGCCCAGCTCGCCGGTCATGGTTCGTCGCCTCTTTGCACGGCTTTGGTAACAGCGAGACGACGGCGCTCCTCGGTCGGCGCAATCGCCACCAGACGCAGCCTCGCCCCCAACGTCCTCGTCGCGAAACGTTGAAACGTAGTCCGGCCGGATAGGGCAACGACATCGCGCTCCGATACTCATCCCTGCGAAACGTAGAAACGTAGTCCGACCCGCAGGCAACGAGATCCGTCCCAACCCTTCGCGCGAAACGTTGAAACGTAAGTCCGACGCGTGCCACGATTGTCGTGTTTCCGCCTATCTAAGGGTGGTCGGGGTTGCAAGGCGTGGCGGCGGTCTTGACGCTTGCGGGGTGTGACCCATGCCTATCTTGGCGCGCGCGCTTTTGCGGCGCAGGTTGTCGAGTCGGGGTGGCGAGTGACGGCTCATTCCAAAGCGGAGCGCGGCGGTTGCCGGGCTCAGGTGGAAACGGGAGCGCGTCAAGGCCAAGCCGGTCCGGTCAGGCTGCGTGAAGCTCGAGCTCGCGCAGGGCGTGGAAGGCGGGTTTGCCGATCTTGCGGGCGACGGTGAGTCGCGCCACCGTCGTGTCGCGCCGCTGGCGGGTGGCCCGGTAGAGGGCGAGGTCGGGGGCGGTTGCGCGGTGCGCGTGCACGGCCGCTTCGACCAGC
>WNFU01010667.1_pt1 | contig 10111 bp, 10 predicted proteins | sample 5400121 | NCBI WGS metagenome assembly WNFU01 (sample SAMN13153360, study PRJNA577476) | soil metagenome | isolation source: 100 cm soil or saprolite under grassland replicate 1 | place: USA:California | collected 2016-06-15
AGCCCGCGAGCGAAGCCCCCGCGCCTCCTCCTCGCTCAACTCGATCTCGAACGGACTCTTCGCCATGGCGCCCTCTTCGACGCCGAGCCGGCGGTCCCTTCAACCAATCGCGCGCGTATTAACGACCGGGAGCACTTAGTACTCGCGCGCGCGAGAAACAGAATGCGCAGCTCGACCTGGCGCGGCGCGCCGGTGAGGCGCAGGAGTTGTTGCGCGCGGCCGGCGTCGAGCTGCGCCCGCTCGCGGGCGAACAGGCGGCCGCGCTGCTCGCGCGCGCGCTCGACCCGCCCGGGCCACCACTCGGCGCAACGCTCGAGGGAGTCGTGCGCGCATGCTGAGACGCCGCCGTCAGTCCACGAACGGCGCCCGAGCTGCGTCCCTGCTCGGTCCGCCGGCGCTCGAGCTGGAGCGCGGCGCGGCGCGTGTCGGTTCGGGGTGGACGCGCGCGCTCGCGGTCGTCGGCTACCCGCGCGAGGTCGCGCGCGGCTGGCTGGAACCGCTGCTGCGCGCGGCCGGCGAGCTCGACCTAGCCCTGCACGTCGAGCCGCTCGCGCCGGCGCTCGCCGCCGACCGACTGCGACGCCAGCGCGCCCGGCTCGAATCGACGCGCCGGCTCGAGCGCGAGCGCGGCCACCTCTCCGATCCGACCGTAGCCGCCGCCGCCGAGGATGCCGACGAGCTCGCCGCGCGGCTTGCGCGCGGCGAGAGCCGCCTGTGGGTCCCAAATACTCGATCCGAGGGGGCGAACCGATTAATTGGGACCCACACGCCCTCGAGCGGGCGGGCGCGGAAGTCCTCGACGATCTGGTCGAGGCTCTTCGCCAGCCGCGAGACCTGGCTCTTCGACATCCGCTCGACGCCGAGCTGCTGCACCAGCTTCTCGACCCGCCGCGTGCGGAGCAGGCGTTCGTTTCGGCTTCCCCGACTGGCTGCTGCAGCCGCGGCGCCGACCCGTCCCGCAGCTTCGGGACGGCGAGCTCGATCGAGCCGACCCGCGTTTCCCAGTCTCGCTCGCGGTAGCCGTCGCGGCGGCTGACCCGCTCCGGCGAGCGCTCGCCATAAGCGACGCCGCAGACAGCGTCAGCGGCCGCGCTCATCAGCACCTCGGCGAAGTCCTTGACCATCGCCCGAGTGGCGCTCTCCACCATGAATTCACGGACCGCCGAGTTGGGGACGGATTTTGGGGACATGCACGACCTGAGCGGTGCGATCTGCTGCCGGCTAGGCGCGACCGATCGCGGAGAGAAGCTCGTCTCGGATCGGAGGCTTCGCAACGACTGCATCCGCGCCTGCTCCGCGTGCCTCCTGGAGCATCGCCGCGTCGTTGACGCCGGTCGTTACGACGATCCGTGCGGTCGAGCCGAGGTTCCTCAGGCGCCGGATCGCCTCCACCCCGTTCATGACCGGCATGTTTAGGTCCATGAGAACGACATCCGGATTGAGCGCCGCGGCCATCGTGAGCGCCTCTCTGCCGTGGCGGGCTCTGCCGAGGACGGTGATCCCGGTTTCCGGCTCGAGGATTGCCTGAAGCAACTGCGCTGCGCCGTCGTCGTCTTCGACGACGAGCACGCGCAGCGGAATGTGGCTAGTGCGGAAGCGCATCGGCGATGTCGGGAACCACGGGGTGCTCCTCGCTGGGCACAAGACCCAGGCCGCGCAAGCTCGATCGAAGCGGACCGGTTCGGCTGACCCCGGCAGCGTTGGCCGCCGCCAGCTCGAGCATGAAGGCGGCGATGCTCGCGGCGGCTTCGTCCAGGGAAGTGCCGCGGCGGACGACTGCGACGACGGTCGCGGCCGGTGCCGCGTATGACGATGTGCAAAGGCCGCCGGGTGGATGCGGCTCGAGCGCGCCGAGCGGCTCGACCTCGTACACGTCGCCGCGCCCGCCCAGAGGCGCCAGGGCCGCGTATACGGCAGCATCTGCTTGGTCCGTCGTCAGGTACACGCGGTCGGACCGACAGTGCGCGGTGTCGAAGTCGGCGCAGGAGCGAGTGCCCGTCAGCGACGGCGGGTATAGCGCCTGCCCAGGGGCGAGGCCGGACACGCCTCCGTGGTACAGCCTGCAGGCCGCTGGCATTGTTGCTGCCAGTTTTTCGGAAGCGGTCGCGTTCGGGGAGCCCTCGAGCCTGCGTCTTCTCATGGAGCTCGCGGCGCTAGCGCCACTCAGTAGCCCGCCGAAGCGTCCCGGACGAGTCCGCTCCTCTGGGACTGCACTCTTCGCTCCCAGACCGATCTCGTGGTGGCGCTCGGAGATGATCGAGACGTGGTCCACATTCGCGAGCAGCTCCTTTGCGAGGGCATCGATCTCGGCCGCCGTGGCCTCACGATCCGCGAAGACGCCGAAGTTGACCCGTAACTCGAGGACGGGGTGGCTCACGCTCCGGTGCGGCGAACACGAGAACGGGCTCGCTCTGCAGGTATGCCGGACTTTCGCTCACTTGCGCCAGGGTGCCAAAGCGGACGGCCCTGTCAACCGAAGCTTCCGCACTTCGCGCGTTTTCATCGCCTCCGCCTGAGGGTAGCGGCCCGTTCGCTTATCGCGGGTTCTCCGCTTGAGAGTTCAAATTCCGGATTCATGTTCGGGAACGAGGGGATTAGTCGTCTTGCCGGCGGGGCCGGAGGTTTGAATCGGTCGGGGAAGCGGGGCCGAAGCCGCAGCTGTGCCCGCCGGTCGCGCGTGAGGCGAAGGGGGGCGACGGGCGGTGGGGCTGGCGCGAGACTGCCGGGGGTGGGGATTGGTCATACTCGGGGCCGTGGTCGATGACGAGTCGTCCAAGGCGGACGAGGGGGCGAGGCTTTCGCCCGCCGCGCCGGAGCAGGAGCACGGCTTCGGCGAGCTTCGCGCGTACGTGCCCGCGGACATCCTCGACGTCTCCTTCCCGGTCTCGGTTCGTGGCTACGACCGCCGGGCCGTCGATGCCTACGTCAAACGCGTCAATCGCGCGATTGCGGAGCTGAAGGTGAGCGCGTCGCCGCCGGCGGCGGTTAGGCACGCGCTTGATCAGGCCGGGGAGAAGGTGCAGGGTCTCCTTCGGGCGGCGCGGGAGGCTGCGGAGGAGATCACGGCGAGCGCGCGGGAGGAGGCGGCGGAGAGCACCGCCCGCGCGAAAGCGGAGGCGGCGGAGCTCGTCGTCAACTCGAGTGCCGAGGCGGACCGCGTGAGGGCTGAGGCGGACGAGCTGATCGCCAACGCGAGGGCGGAGGCGGCCGATGCCGTCGCCCAGGCGAAGACCGAGGCGGACGTGGCCCTCGCCGAGGCAAGGGCCGAGGCGCAGAACACGCTCGCGCGCGCGCGGGCCGAGGCGGACGAGCGCCTCGAGCGCTTACGGGAAGAGCTGGCGGGGCTGCGGGAGGAGGCGGAGACGCGGATGCGCGAGATTAGGGCTGACACCGAGGCGGTCTGGGCCGAACGCCACCAGTTGCTCGACGACATCAGCGGGATGGCGAGTGGCCTCGTCGATTTGGCCACTGCGGCGGCTGCCCGGTTCCCAGGCCGGGAGCCCGCCGACGCGGAGGAAGGGATGCCGGAGTCCGAGCCGGGAGATGAAACCGTGACGTCTGGGGTGGCGACGGATACGTCCACTCCGTCGATACCCGCGGTCGCGTCGCGCGAGGGTGGGGACGACGAGTCTCGCGACGAGGAAAGCTAGGTTTGGGTCGCTACCGTTCGGAGGAAGAGGCTGGTTTCGGTGGTGCAGTCCCGGGACCCCGGACGTGCGGCGGCGAGGCGCGAGCGTGAGCGGTTGTCGTTTGTTGGCCTGATCGGTGCCGGGTTTGAGCCGGCCGATGGTCAGGTTGACGTCGAGGAGCTGCACGAGCTCGTCCAGGAAGGTCTTGAGAAGGGGTTTCTCAGCTACGACGAGATCGCGTCCGGCCTGGACGACGTCGAGCTCACGAAGGACCAGGTCGAGGACTTCTATACGTATTTGATCGACCACGGCGTGGAGCTGGTCGAGGGGGAGACGCACAAGCACCCGCCGCACGAGCAGCCGCAACCGGAGGAGGACACGAAGCCTTCGCTCGACTCGCTGCGGCTCTACCTGCGCGAGATCGGCAGGGTGCCGCTTTTGACCGCCGACCAGGAAGTGTACCTGGCGAAGCGGATCGAGCGCGGCGACATGTTCGCGAAGACGCAGATGATCGAGGCGAACCTGCGGCTGGTCGTCTCGATCGCGAAGTCGTATCTCGGCCGCGGCCTCTCCTTCCTCGACCTGATCCAGGAGGGCTCGTTCGGCCTGTTCCGTGCGGTGGAGAAGTTCGACTACCGCAAGGGCTACAAGTTCTCGACGTACGCGACCTGGTGGATCCGGCAGGCGGTGACCCGCGCGATTGCGGACAAGGCGCGCACGATCCGGATCCCCGTCCACATGGTCGAGAAGCTGAACAAGGTCGTGCATGCCGAGCGTCGGCTGGTGCAAGAGCTTGCGCGGGAACCAAACGCGGAGGAGGTTGCAGCGGAGCTGGAGATCACAGCGGACGAGGTGTGCGAGATCCTGTGGATGGCAAGCGTTCCGGTCTCGCTCGAGCGGCCGGTCGGCGAGGACGGGGAGGCAAGGTTGGGCGACTTCGTCGAGGACGAGTCGCCGCTCGAGCTGGCGGCGCTGGCGCTGCGCCGCCGCGCGCTCAGGCAGCTGATCGAGTCGTTACCCGAGTGCGAGCGGCAGGTGATCGAGCTTCGGTACGGGTTGGACGGTGCAGAGCCGCGTACGCTCGAACAGGTCGGCCGCACGTTCGGCGTCACGCGCGAGCGGATCCGCCAGATCGAAAACAGCACCTTCAAGCAGCTCGCCGCCCTCAAAGAGGCGCACGCGCTGCGGGACAGCAGCTGATGCGCTCGCAGCTCGAGCGGCTCGACACCGACCTCGCACTCCGAGAGCAAGTCGCGCGCCAGCAACAGCGCGAGCCAGCGCGCGTGGAGCCGGTCGGTCTTCGGCTGGCGCCGGCGACCCGCAACGCGCTCGCCCGCCCCGGATCGACCAGGTGCACCTCGAAGCCATACTGCTCGAGCTCGCGGGCGACCCAGCGCCAGCCTGTCGTCGCCTCGACCGCGACCAGCTTCCCCTGCCAGTGCATCGCCCAGTCAGCGAGCCGCGCGCGAGGGCTTGAACCGGCACTCGCAAAGCTCACGCGAATCCGGATCGCACCACCACCTGGAACACCGCCTTGTGGATATCGATGCCTGCGTACAACATCTGCCGGGGCCTCCCTTCGTGACGTAAGTTGGGCCGCGAACCTACCGCGGCTCTTGGAGGCACCCTCCACTACACCCTACGGGGTGAGCTGGGTACTTGACGCCTGGTAACAAAGATGGAACCATCGGCTCGCGGCGGCAAGGAGGCCGCATTACGTGCTGACAGCTTCCAGTGGCTCGGCCAGCTTCGGCGGCGTTCGGATATTTGCCAGGAGCTGTCCCTCTGCGCCGCATCGCCGGTGAGGGCTCCCCGTATCCGCATGGGCAGCCGAAGCAGCTTTGTTCTAGTGGGAGGTCAAACATGGCGGTGCCGAAGGTAGGGCGGATCAGCAAGCGCAACGTGAAGACTCTCGCCCGCAGGCTGCGCGAAGACGAGGGCCTCCGCCGCGAGGCGACCACTCTAATGCGGCGGAACTTCCACTCGTTTGTGGAGCGGGCATTTGAACTCACACCCGAGCAACGCAAGGAAATGCGCGCCAAGATGCCGAAACCGGCTGCGGACACCGTCGCGCGAGCATGCATCCTCGCCCTTGAAACCGGCGGCCCGATCGACTTCGAAATCGTCCGCGACCGCCCCACCCCCGACCTCAGGATAGAGACCTACTGCAAAGGGGACGGCGACGACATCGAGTGCGGCGTGCGAGTCACCTGGGAAAAGTAATCACTCTCTCCTACGGCCCGTACCGGCGGGTAGGGGATCCGACTGAAACCTGCGAATCCGGACCAAGCGCCCGGGCGGTTCCGGTTCGCTCCTTCTCTCCCGCGAACGGCTGGACTCCGTCTGGGGTGCCAAGAACTCGGTGCCCGCGTGGGGTTCGAAAACTGTGTCAGGCCGCCCGAGTCGGCGGATTTGCAGCGGGATCGAGTAAATGAACCTCCGCGCTCGCGGTTGTGGTGCGCCGGCCCCAGACGCCTCGGTGCGAGCTGAACCGGCTTTTGAACCCGTGGCGTTCGAGGACTCGGTCGCGCTTTCCGATTCTCCGGATTTGCAGCAGGATCGAATTAATGAACCCCACGCGCGCGGTACAGGTCATCCCTGGATCGCAGTTGCGATAGGGAACGGTGCGGCGATGTTCGAGCGTTAGTCCCGCACTTGGTGATCCGCTCGACTAACACTGGCTCGAGCCCTGGCACAGGTTGGGTTGGCTGAACCTCTGCCCGGATCTGACGACGGCCTGACAGCCCTATCCGTAGCGGATCACGTGGAATGCCCCCGCTTTCGTGGACACCTGAGCGCTTGGTCGGCATTGTCCGGCCGGGCGGGAAGGATGCGCCACCATGCCAAGGGGATCGAACTTCCAGAAGCCGTATCCGCCGGAGTTTCGGCGTGAGGCGGTCGCGTTGTATCGGCGCAGCGGCCGGGCGCTGAGAGAGATCGCCGGCGACCTCGGTGTCTCGTCGGAGTCGTTGCGGCTGTGGGTTAAGCAGGCGGCGGTCGATGCCGGCGAGCAGCCGGGCCTGACGACGGAGGAGCGTGAGGAGCTGCGGCGGCTGCGCCGCGACGTGCGAGTGTTGCGTGAGGAGCGGGAGATCTTGAAAAAAGCCGCGGCCTTCTTCGCGAAGGAGGGCGAGAGCCGGTGAGCGTCTTCCGGTTCATCGCCACGAGGAAGGCCGAGCACTCCGTGAAGACGCTCTGCCGTGTGCTCGCCGTCAGCCGCTCCGGCTTTCACGCCTGGGAGCGGAGGGCGCCCTCCGACCGTGACCTCGCCGATGCCTGGCTCGGCGAGCGGATCCGCGAGATCCACGATCAGAGCCGCCAGACCTACGGCGCCCGCCGCGTCCACGCCGCGCTTCGTCACCGCGGCGTCCGCGTCGGCCGCAAGCGGGTCGAGCGGCTGATGCGCACGCTCCGCCTCTCGGGGCTGGTGCCGAAGCGCTACCGGCGCACGACGATCCGGGTGCCGGGCGTCCGCGTCGCCGACGACCTGGTCGAGCGCGACTTCAACCCCAGCGGACCGAACCAGCTCTGGGTCGCCGACATCAAGTACGTCCGCAGCTGGCAAGGCTGGCTCTACCTGGCCGCGGTCGTTGACTGCTACAGCCGTCGCGTCGTCGGTTGGTCGATGCGAGCCGACCTCGACGCCGAGCTCGTCGTCGACGCGCTCGAGATGGCCGTCGCCCGACGGCGACCTCGAGCCGGACTCGTGCACCACTCCGATCAGGGCTCACAGTACGTCTCGCTGATCTTCGGCGAGCGCTGCCACGACGCCGACGTCCAGCTCTCGATGGGCTCCAAAGGCGACGCCTACGATAACGCCGTCGCCGAATCGTTCTTCGCCTCGCTCGAGAAAGACCTGCTTCGACGTCGCTCCCTCCCGACCCGCCAAGAAGCAAGGACCGCCGTCTTCGACTACATCGAGGCCTTCTACAACCCGATCAGGCTTCACTCAACGCTCGGCTATCTGTCACCCGTCGAATACGAGACGATGAACGAAGAGAAAGCAGCCTAGTCACCGCGTGTCCACCGAAGCGGGGGCGGTCCACACGTGGGTAACAGATGCGACTTGCGTAGCGCCCTACCTGCGACACGCCATTCAGGGTCTGGCCGGGTAAGCCTGCGGTAATGTCTTCATCTCTCATCAGGAGGACATGCGTGGTTGATCTCGACGACGAGCTGCTGGAGGCGGCCAAGACCAGCAATCTGGAGGCGGTGACGGCTGCGCTCGAGAAGGGTGCGAACGTCGATGCTCGCGACTCCGGCTTTGGGCGGACCGCCCTGATGACGGCATCAATGCACAGTGCGATTCCGATCATGCGGGCGCTGCTGGATGCCGGAGCAAGGGTAAATCTTCAGGCCGTGCTCGGCGAGACGGCCTTGATTCTGGCTGCCAGCGGCCGGGGTGGGGAATCGATCAAGCTACTGCTGGCGCGCGGCGCGGACCCGAACCTCGCGGACCGCGAGAAGAAGACACCGTTGATGTGGATGGTGGACACGCAATTCCATCGTGGGGTGGACACCTCGGGATCCATTGCGCCGTTAGTCGAGGCTGGGGCACGGATCAATGACCGGGACGCGGCCGGGCGAACAGTCCTCATGTGGGCGGTCACGGGCCTGGACTCGTTCGATGTCCGGCCCACGGTCCTTGCCAAGCTTGTCGAGCACGGCGCTGATGTGAGTGCCACCGACTCTAACGGTGAAACCGCGATGTTCGGCCTCGTGCGATACATAGACAACGTCCTGGACCTGGAGAATGGTCCGCGATGCATCCAGGTCCTTATCAATGCGGGAGCAGACCGGAATGCCGTCAACAATGCGGGAAAAACGCCGCTCGCCGTCGTTGACCGGAACAATCCGCTCGTAATGGAGCTGTTGCGCAGCCTTGGCTTCACCGAGTAACCCGGGAGGTTTGACCTTGGCGCCACGAGATTTCGCCCTGGACGCCGACGCTCGGCTACCTACCGATGTACGACCCGGACATGTTCGACCTCTTCAACCCACTCCAGCGCGACCTAACGGCCAAGGCACCCCCTTCGGCACCCCGGTTTTCGGCTTAACCAAGCTGTGTAGCCTCGTGGCCTAGTCGCCGTCGTCCGATGCGCGGCTGAGAGTGCGAGGCGGCGGCGGGATGACTCGAATGCGATGAAGGAGGGCCTCCCCGGTGACAGGCTCCAGCTTGTCGACTGGGAGCTATCGAGAGGAGGCCCCGTAGGGTTCGCAAATTCGTCCGTGGCTCTCGGCGCGCGTCCCGGCTCGTTAGGTTCCAGAGTCTTGCCGTCGGCCGAGGGAGGGCTGCTTGCTCTGGAGGTTCGTGTATCTCGTCGTGCGGAATCTGTTCGCGCTGGTGTCGCTGCTGGCGCGGCCGCGTCGCTCGAACGAGTTCGAGATCCTGCTCTTGCGTCATGAGCTGGCGGTGCTGCGCCGGCAGGCTGGCCGGCCGAAGCTGACGCGTGCTGATCGGGCGCTGTTGGCGGCGCTCAGCCGCGCGGTGCCGCGAACCGCGTGGGCAAACCTCGCCGTCAAACCGGACACACTGCTGCGCTGGCACCGCCAGCTTGTCGCCCGCCGTTGGACGTATGCACATCGCAAGGCGGGGCGGCCGCCGCTCGAGCGCTCGCTCCGTGAGCTGATCCGGCGTCTCGCGCGAGAGAACGCGCATTGGGGATACAAGCGAATCGTCGGCGAGCTCAAGACCGCCGGCGTCAGCGTCTCGGCCACGTCGGTGCGCAAGGTGCTGCTCGAAGCAGGTTTCCAGCCGGCGCCGGAACGAGCAGACGCGTCGTGGCGGACGTTCCTCCGCCAGCAGGCGGCGAGCATGCTCGCCTGTGACTTCCTCACCATCGAGACCGCCTTCCTCCAGCGGCTCTACGTCCTGTTCTTCATCTCGCTCGCGACCCGCCGGATCGAATACGTCGCCTGCACCGCCAACCCGGACGGGCGCTGGATCACGCAGCAGGCCCGCAACCTCGTCATCCAGCTCGGCCACGAGCGGCCGTTCCGGTTCCTCATCCACGACCGCGACGCGAAGTTCTGCCACACCTTCGACAACCTGTTCCGCAGCGAGGACATCACGGTGATCCGCACGCCGATCCAGGCGCCAAACGCGAACGCCCACGCCGAACGCTGGGTACGAACGCTCCGTGCCGACTGCCTCGATCGAATCCTCATCCTCGGCCGCCGCCACCTCGAATACGTCCTCCGCGTCTACGTCCGTCATTATCGCGGTAGGGACCGCCCTTGCGGGCGGCCCCCCGCGCAGATCCCAGCGTGCGCTGCTAACGCACTGGGCTCCTGACTTGGGTGCGAGCGTCGAATCGCTGATCGGGCCAGGGATGCGTGATGCGGGCGGGAGGGAGCCATCGCTCCGCGTGGCGGCGCATCCGCTGCCAGTTGAGGCGGTGTCGCTGGCCGCGGCGCCGGAGCGCCCCGTACCAGTGCCTCACGAGCTGGTCGCGGAAGGCCACTACTTGGTGGATGTTGCC
>WNFU01017862.1_pt1 | contig 10110 bp, 11 predicted proteins | sample 5400121 | NCBI WGS metagenome assembly WNFU01 (sample SAMN13153360, study PRJNA577476) | soil metagenome | isolation source: 100 cm soil or saprolite under grassland replicate 1 | place: USA:California | collected 2016-06-15
GGGCTGGTGACCTTAGAGGACATCCGCAAGGTGGCCCGTGAAGATTGGGATATCAGGACTGTAGCCGAGATTATGACCCCAGCTGATCAGCTTGCGGTGGTCCAGCAGCAGGACGACGCCGCTGCGGTGCTGGACAAGCTGACGGAGCGCAACGTGCATCAGGTGCCGGTGATGTCCAACGGGCATCTGGTGGGATTGGTGCGCAGCAGCGATATTATGCGCTGGCTGCAACTCCAGACACCGCAAGGTGCTACCCGCTGATATCGCCGGAGGTCACATATCTTCATTGATTTGTCAATGTAACGTTGACGTACTACTGCCTCCGATGAGTCACCCTTCATGGTCGGGAGCGAAATAATCATCGATGGTGGCATGCGCACGCTCTAAGGTCAATCTGCCGGTGTCGATGGGTTGGCGGGCAAGGCGGCGATGAACGTGAAGAAGAAATACAGCCGGAGGCAACAACGGTGCATTATTCCTATCTGATTATCGGCGGCAGTATGACTGCTGCAGCGGCGGTGCAAGGCATTCGCGAGATCGATTCGAACAACCCAATTGGGCTGATCGGCGCCGAGGCACAGCCGCCGTATAAGCGCCCGCTACTCTCCAAAGCGCTCTGGAAAGGCGAGCCCTTCGCGCAGGTCTGGATCGACATCGAACTTCAGGACGTGGAGCTCTTCCTGGGCCGGCAGGCGCAGGTGCTCGACGCTGCGGGCAAGCAAGTCACGGACGACCAGGGCACGGTCTACACTTTCGATAAACTCCTCCTCGCTACGGGTGGCACCCCCAGGCGGTTTCCTTGGGGCAGCGATCAGATCATCTACTATCGTACCCTCGCCGATTACCGGTGGCTGCGGTCACTCACCGAAGAGGGGCAGCGGTTCGCGGTCATCGGCGGCGGCTTTACCGGGTCGGAGATTGCCGCAGCGCTGGCGATGAACAACAAATACGTCGTCATGCTGTTCCCAGAGACCAAAATCAGCGAACGCATCTGTGGCCCGGACCTATCGCAATTTCTGAACAATTATTACGGACAGCACCAGGTGGAGTTGCTTGCGGGCGAACGAGCCATTGGGGTAGAGCGGCGCGGAGCCCAAGTTGTGTTGACAACCCAGCAAGGCATGGCGCTGCTCGTTGATGGTGTGATCGCTGGGATCGGGATCGAGCCAAACACTGAACTGGCGCAGGCGGCGGGGCTGAAGGTGGAGAACGGCATTGTGGTGGATGAGCTGCTGCGCACCAGCCACCCGGATATTTACGCGGCTGGTGATGTTGCGAATTTCTATAACGTGGCGCTCGGAAAGCGGCTGCGGGTCGAGCACGAAGACAACGCGATAACGATGGGGAAGCAGGTGGGCCGGGCCATGGCTGGCCAGGCGACGCCCTACACACACCTGCCCTTCTTCTACTCGGATCTGTTCGATCTCGGCTACGAAGCGGTGGGGAGCTGGACGCGCGCTTGGAGATCGTGGCGGACTGGAAAGAACCCTTCCGCGAGGGGGTGCTGTACTATCTGCATGATCAGCGCGTGCGAGGCGTCCTTTTGTGGAACGTTTGGGGGCAGGTGGATGCAGCGCGGCGGCTGATCGTTGCGCCGGGGCCGTTTCAACCTGGCGACCTGATCAGGCGTCTGCCGGAGCGGTTTGCACCTGAGCGTTCCGCAGCAGACGTTGGATCTGCGATGAGTGAGTACGATGCGATCATCGAGGAATCGTTTCCTGCGAGCGATCCACCACCGGGTCCGTTGGCATTACTCTAGGCTGCCGAGCAGCAGGAGGGTTCAATGGCACAAGAATGTGTACACCTTGACCAGATCACGGTCACGCAGACCGATACGCACGTGTGCGAGGAGTGTCTCAAGATGGGCGATCGCTGGGTCCATTTACGACTGTGCCTGGTCTGCGGGCATGTCGGCTGTTGTGACGATTCCAAAAACAAACATGCGACCAGGCATTTTCAGCAACTTGGCCACCCACTCATGCGATCGATTGAGCCGGGGGAGCGGTGGATCTGGTGCTATGTGGATCAGGTTGTGCCAGGCGAGCTGGATGTGTGACGGCGTAAGGGCCGTCAAAGCGACGATAGTAGCGAGAGCGAGGGCGAGAGATGGCCCAGGGATTTGGCACCTTCATTCTGGCGCTCTGGCTCTCGGCCATGCTGGTCGGTTGTGGCGGCATAGCGCCTTCCGGACTACCAGCCCCGACGCCCGGTATGGTAGTCACCGTGCGCGTTGCCGATGCCGAAGAGTATCGCATCCGCTTGACCGACCCTAATGATATTGGTATCGCACAGAAGCTTCTAGCGGGCGAATCAGCACCGCGCATCCCGAATGGGCGGGTGGTACGCGGTGAGTCCGACGTCAATGTGGGGTACTCCTGGCACATCGACTCTGACTCGGTCGAGTTCGCCGACACGGCTACGGAGGTCTGCGATGGCCGACCCTCCGATGTCGAGCACGGCACGATCACGTCAGACCGATACTGTCCCTGGTCGGCAAAAGTTGTCGCGATGCGCCCGCGCAAGATCGCTAAGGATTGGGTGAACCTGACGCGCAGAAGTGCGCGATTCAGAAGTCGATAGTGTAGCTCTCATTGAGGAGAAACGTATGGTAGGCCGAACATCAATTCTCGGCGCTGTGGCGCTGCTCGCCGCTCTATTCGCTGGCGCCTTGCCGACGCATGCGCAGCAGCGCACCTGCTTTGCCCAGACCGGCCATTGCATTGGTGGACGCTTTGCGCAGTACTGGCAGCAGAACGGCGGCCTCCCAGCGTTCGGCTACCCGCTCACCGACGAGTTGACCGAACAGGGCCGCACGGTACAGTACTTCGAGCGCCAGCGCTTCGAGAGAGCACCCGAGAACGCGGCGCCCTATGATGTGCTGCTGGGCCTGCTCGGCGAGGAGGTCTTGCAGCAGCAGGGCATCGACTGGCACACGCAGCCGGTCTCGCCGGGGCCGCTAGCCAACTGCCTATGGTTCCAGCAGACCCAGCACAACGTCTGCGACCAGACGCCCGGCAGCGGTTTCAAGCGATACTGGCAGACCCACGGTCTGGAGTTCGATGGCCGGGCGGGGAAGAGCTTCCGAGAAAGCCTGGCGCTGTTTGGCCTGCCGGTCACCGAGCCATTCCAGGATACGGTCAACGGCGAGATATTCCAGGTGCAATGGTTCGAGCGCGCCCGCTTTGAGTGGCACCCGGCAACGTTGACCCATACCGCGTGCTGCTGGGCCGCCTGGGCGCCGAGGTGCGGTCGGCTCCAGCGTCCACGCCATCCATACCATCCTACGCAAGCCAGGACAGCCCGGCCGACCTGCTGGCATCGTACTACAACGCGATCAATCGCCAGGAATACCAGCGTGCGTACGGTTATTGGGAGACTCCGCCCAACCCGTACGACCAATTCGTGCAGGGCTACGCCGACACCGCCAGCGTCCAGCTGATCGTGCAGCCGCCGACCTTGATCGACGCGGGCGCGGGCAATCTGCACGCTGCGATCCCGACGGTGCTCGTGGCAACCAGGCGCGACGGCAGCCAGCAGCGCTTCGACGGCTGCTATACGACCCACAAAGTCAACATTCAGCCGGACGTCTGGCATCTGTCGCAGGCGCAGATCGCGCCTATCGACGCGAGCGAATCGATACCCGCACTGCTGGCGCAGGCGTGCGCGGCGTTTGGCGTGCCCGCTCCGGCGCAGGTGAGTTACGCCGACCAGAACACGCCGGTCGATCTGCTGGCGTCGTTCTACAACGCGATCAATCGTCAGGAGTACCAGCGCGCGTACGGCTACTGGGAGACACCGCCGAGCCCCTACGACCAGTTCGTGCAGGGCTACGCCGACACCGCGAGTGTCCAGCTGATCATCCAGCTCCCAGCGTTCATTGACGTCGGCGCCGGCAACGCGTATTCGAATATCGCGACGGTGTTGATCGCCACCACGCGCGATCGCAGCCAGCAGATCTTCGTCGGTTGCTACACCACCCACAAAGTCAACATACAGCCCGATGTCTGGCATCTCGCGCGCGCTATGATCGCGCCGGCGGCAGCCAATGTTGCCATTCCATCCGCGCTGGCGCAGGCGTGTGCAACGTAATCCGGCGGGTTGCGGCGTCAGAGGCAGCCGAATGCACGCTGCGCGCTCCGCGACCGGTACCACTGTCGCATAATTGCAGAAGCGTTCGGGAACAATACCGCACCTACCCGTTGAAAAAGTGCTGGGCCGAACTCATTTGTAGTGTGGCAGAACACTTTTCACCAGGCTGCAATGGCGGCTTCCTTTCGTAGCAACCTTCTTCCATCGCAATCAGTCGGTCATGCGCTCCCTCGTGCTCCCTAATAGAGGGATGGTAAGGATTCACGACAAACGGGCCAATAGAGGCGATGGAGCTGTTGCTTCACTCGATTCTGTGGTTCGCGTCTACTCCTTGCTCAGTAGCGGCTTGTTGCGTTCAGTTCACTGTCGTGTAGCGCAGCGCGGTCTGGAGGTCGCTGAAGGTGTGCAGACCCCGCACACTCAGCCCCAGTCCGACGATCGCCTGCGCGACCTCCGGGCGGATGCCGACCAGCGCGACCGTCGCGCCAAGCAGCCGCGCAGCCTGTACCACTGCTACGAGCCCCTGGGCAACTTGACTATCGACGATTGGCACTCCGGTGATGTCGAGCACCAGATGGCGCGCCGATGAGCGTTCCAGCGCTCGCAGCGCCTGCTCCTGGACCAGCTGCAGCCGCGCGCTGTCGAGCTCACCCACCAGCGGCATCGCGAGGGTGTGTGTGCTGATTGGCAGCACCGGCACACTCAAACCGAGTATCGTCTCTCGTTGGCGCGCATTCTCAGTCAGCAGTCGCTCCTGCTCTCGCGCGCGGACCTGTAGCTCCTCGAAAGCAGCGGTTCGATCCGCGACCTGCTGTTCGAGATCCGCCAGTAAGTGGCGCAACCGTGCGGTCATTGTATTGAAGGCCCTAGCAAGATCACCCACTTCGTCACGACTCGTCACTGCGGCGTCGCGCGAGAGATCGCCGGTGCTGATGGCGCGAGCAGTCGCGGCCAGCCCCTGGATCGGGCGTACCACCCGATACATCGCGACAAATCCGATGATGGCCGCAACTATCAGGGTCACGACCAGCAGAACGCTTATGGTCAAAACCGTTTGGTACGCCGGACCAAGCGCTTCATCCACAGGCAGCTCGGCAACCGCGTAGAATACTTGATTGCCAACCGTAAAGGAGGTGAGCGTGCGTACCACCTCGCCGCCAGCGATACCGGGTTGCGCTCCCTCAGTATTCAGATTATCGACGATTGTGCCTCGCAACACCACTGAAGGATCACGGTGGGCCACCACACGCCCGCTGGAGTCGGCAATCGCGACCGTACCCTGCTTGCCAAACTGAATGCTTGCCACGACGTCCCAGATCGGCTTGAGGCGCACATCTCCACTGACCACGGCGCTGACTTGTCCGCTTACTACATCCTCAACTGGCACCGCGATCGATATCAGCGGTTCATTATTCACCGTGCTGAAGTGAACTGCACTATAGGATGGGCGGTTACTGCTTAGCGCATTGGCGATCGCCTCTTCGTGCGAGCGATCACGCAGATCGCCCGCGCTGAAAACCGTGTTGCGGCCGACCCGTACTTCCTCGCGTCCGGTGCGGTCGAGCAGTGCCAACTCGTCAAAAGTCCCAGCCTCGAGTACCACCTCGGAGAGCAAAATCTGTTGCTCACTCTGGCTCGCATGGAGAATGTCCGATGTTTGTATGGACAGGGATAATTGATCGCCCACATTCGTGATGAAACTGCTGACCTGCACGGCCGCACGCTGGGTGACCTGGCGCTCGAATTCCAGGGCGGACTGTTGTTGGAGCTGGTAACTTTGCCAACCTAACAGGGCGCCGATAAAGCATAACGGAATAACCGCCAGTGCGATACACAGGACGGTCAGGCGAATTTGAAGGCTTCGGACCATGACCTCTCGCTCCTCACAGGCGCTCAGGAGCTAGCTGAGTACGACGATCCAACGGAGGATGTCTCACCTGATGCAGGTTCTGGTTTATAGAGAGAGAGCGGGATCTGAGGCTATGACTGCTGTGCTGCATGAAAACTCAGTCGCCCTCGGTGTGGTATGTACAGGTACGTCTGGCTAGCGAACAACCTCAGTGGCTTGGCGCAGGATCGCGTCCGGAATAGTCAAACCGATGGCCTGGGCGGTCTGTAAGTTGAGCTTCAGGAAGGAATCGGCTGTTTCCACTGGTAAATCCGCCGGCTTGGTGCCGGTCAGGATTTTATGTGCCAGCCGCGCGGACTGGCCTCCTGCTGCGACGAGGTCGGGCCCAAAGGACATCAGCGCGCCCGTCTCCTTGACGCCAAAGATACCTGGGCTCGACAGCGGGATGCGGCGCTCGCGGGCGATCCGGGACAACTCAGGAGCGAACGAAATGTATTCGTAGGCCAAGGTGATCGCGTCGATATCCTCCGGGATGGTCTTGAGCGCCTGATCGACCTCAGCAGGCGAAACGAGTTGCTGCTCGACCAGCTCGATGCCAAGTTTCGGCGCGACTGCCTGCATGGCGGCGAGCACGGAGAGAGAGGAGCCGGTCTGCGGATTGTAGGGAAAGTAGACTCGCTTGACCTTCGGGTCGAGCTGGTGGAGCCATTCGAGGCGTTTCGCCTCGCTACCGTAGAGCGAAACCCCGGTGATAGTCCCACCCGGCTGACCGAGGCTGGCGACGAGCTTATCCTGCACCGGATTGGAGCTGAGCAGAAAGACGATTGGAATACCGGTGTCGGCGAACGCCTGCTGCGCTGCCCGCGCGGGTGGGGTGGCGAATGCGAAAACGAGATCGACCTTGGCATCGCGCAAACGCCGGACCGCCGGCTCAACATCTGCCAAATCCTGAAGCGAGCCGTCGTAGACATAGGTCACATTCACTTGTCTGTGCTGGGAAGAAATATTCCGGCAACTCGACAAACGAGAGTTTACTGCACCACAATGGCATAGACGGTATCTTACCGTATCCTGTGCCACGGCGCGTTCTCCGCTTTCTGATGCGATGTGCTGCCATATTGATGTTGGGAAATTGCTTCCCGGAGAAGTCAACAGTCATATGGCCGAGTCCACACCGCCGGAGCGTGCTCAAAGAAGCAGCCCGCCCCAGCGGCTAACTGTTACCTGTCGAGGCTCACCACATCGTAAACACTGTTTAAGGCATATCAACGACCCAAAAGTCGTTCACGATGTGGTGAGCCCTGACACTTACTGGCAACAGAAGCGTGTTTCTGTTGCGGGTTTTGCCAACTGCACCTATCAAAGCACATGCCTGGAGCGCACCAGATGGGCTTCCTACCCATGAGCGATGCAGGAGCAAACTCCCCCTAACTCGCACCAGAATTGATTGTGTAGGGTAGTACATGCGCTCAAGGAGCTGTCCATGAACTCGCCGTCCGACCGAACCTTCCTCGACCACTGGACCGATTGGCTTGCCACGGACGCCCCACGACGGCTGGCGTCGACGACCATTGTGGAGTACAAACGACAGGTGGTCGCCTTTGCCCAATGGATGGATGCAACGTTGGGGGTGTCGTTCGCTCCCGAGTCTATCACATCGTATCGCATTGAGCAATATGTTGCGACTCTCGAACTGCTGGTCACCCGCAAGGCGCGCAAACCCGCGACCGTCAACAAAGCCGTCGCCGCCTTGTCATCACTGGGTGCCTGGTTTGTCGACACCGGGGTCTGTGCAGCGACACCTGCACGGCGCCTACGTGCGATGGGCGACCAGCTCGGGCCACCCAAAGCGCTTGATCCCACCGTCGTGAGGAAGCTGCTTGATGCCGCGCATCACACCGGCGATCTCCGTGATGCGCTGGTCCTGGAGATCCTCGCCTTTTCGGGGATGCGGACCAGCGAAGTCGCTGCGATCCAACTGGAAGATCTCGAAATTGGGCTGCGCACCACCTGGGTGTCGGTCGTCGGCAAGGGCTACAAGCGCCGGCGTGTCCCGCTGCCCAAACGAGTCGGCACGCTGCTCCAGCGCTATCTCCGTGATCGTGCAGCCCAGCACGGTACCCGTCCGACTCGGGGGCCACTCCTGATGGGCGAACGCGGCGGTTTGACTCGCACCACTATCAACCGGATTGTTGCCAAAGTGGCCAGCCGCGCCCAGATCACGCCAGCGGAGCGCGGGTGTGTCACCCCACATGCCTTTCGCCATAGCGTGGCCACCCAGCTGGTCCGCAAACGCGATTTGGTGACCGCTGCCGATCTCTTGGGCCACAGCAGCCTGTCGACCACCCGGCGCTATAGTAAAGCCTCGGCCCAAGATCTCGAAGCAGCGGTTGCGGCGCTCTACGACCCCGCATAAGGAAACGTCGCCCATGACCATGATCCACGCCACGATCTATCCCCGCCTCAAGGCGATCGTCACACCCCAGGACTTGGAACGGGTCTATACGCCCACACCGGAAGAATGTGCGCTGGCAGAGACGGTGGCCCAGGATGATGTGGCCTATCTGGGCTTCTTGATCTATCTCAAGACCTTCCAACGTTTGGGGTATTTTGTTCGTCTCCCGACCGTCCCCGACTGCATTATGCAGCACATTGCGCTCTGCGTCGATCGGGTCGACCAAATACCCCAGCTGTCCGCCTGCGGTCGGGCCGGCACGAGCCGCCGGCATCAAGCGCGCATCCGGGCCTATCGTGGCGTGAAGCCGTTCCGCGAGGGTGGACACCAACTCATAGGGCGCGCCGTCGCGAATGCCGCGATGCACACGGAACAGCTCGCCGATCTCATCAACCTAGCGATCGAGGAATTGCTGCGCCACTATTATGAACTGCCCGGCTTTACCACACTCCTCAAGGTCGCACAGAAACAACGTGCCAGCACCTATACACAGCTCTACACGCAGGTCAGCACGGCCCTGACGCCCGAAACCAGCGCGCTCTTGGATGCGTTGTTTGTCGTGGACCCGACGTTGCAGCGTAGCCGGTGGGATTGGCTGAAAGACCCGACCGGCAAGCCAACGCTCACCAATCTCAAAGCCATTGCCGATCGGCTGGCGTGGTTGGTGGCCCACCGCCCGCTGATGGCACTCGTCGATGCTTTCCTGGAAGCCAAACGCCGGCATTTTGCCACTGAAGCTATCGCCTACGATATCGCCACCATGACCGATATGAAGCCACTGCGGCGCTATACCTTGGCCTGCACCCTGCTCGCGGAGCACGCGGCCCAACTGCTTGTTGAGCGGGGGTCACGATGGCCAAGAACACGTTGGACAATCTCCATGCGGTGGCCGTGCTCGACCAGTTCGCTGCCGCGTGTGTGCCGAAGTTGATGGAGGGTATAGCGCGGTTTGCCCTGAGCATCCACGAGGCCGGCTATTGCACAGACCTGGCCCCACTGGTAATGGAGCGCATCATAAGACACGCGGGTCCCACGCAGTGAGCGAAACAACGGCGCGTGCGGCGGCTGGCCACGCAGGGTCCCTACGTGCGCGCGGAGCATCCGCAGGGCTTTCGGCGTCGCGGCCGGGCCGAGCACGACGATTCGTTCGGTTCCATTTTTCGGATCGCGTACCCGGATGCCTTCCCGGCCAAGAGCGAGGGTCACATCGCCAATTGTCAACATCAGCGCCTCGCCCGTGCGCATGCCCGTTTCACGGAGCAGGATCAAGATGTGGTGATAGGGTGGCGGCGCCGTGGTGATGACAGTGTCAATGGCGGTACGCTCGTCACCCGCAGGAATCGGGCGCGGCAGGCGCCGGCGAGTGTGGGTCGCTTCGCGTGCCGCGAGCGGATGGGTCGTACAGAGTTGGTGTCGAAGGGCCCAGGTGAAGAAGCGGCTGAGGGTCGCGGTGCGGCGGGCGACGGTTGCGGCCGAGGCCGTACCACGGGTCACCCACCGCTCCAAGTCGGCGAGCGTGAGTTGGTCGAGCGGCACGGTGAGGGCCGCGGCCGCGGTCGATACGGCGCGTTATGGGGTAGCATATCGTTTGCCTTGTTCGATGGTCGCCGCCTATCCCGCGCCGCGCGCCCTCGTGAGCGTTTCGCGCGAAGGGCCGGTGAGCATGCCGCTGCTCGGATTGAGCGTCCTGGCGGCAGCGCTGTTGCTGCCCGAAGTG
>WNFU01010680.1_pt1 | contig 10106 bp, 10 predicted proteins | sample 5400121 | NCBI WGS metagenome assembly WNFU01 (sample SAMN13153360, study PRJNA577476) | soil metagenome | isolation source: 100 cm soil or saprolite under grassland replicate 1 | place: USA:California | collected 2016-06-15
CATCGACGCCGAGACGCTCGCCCGGCTGCCGCTGGTCGCCCCCTCGGGGCTGGTGCCGGTCGAGTTCGGCAGCGCCGCGCGGGCGTCGCTGGACCGCCGCGTGCGTGCCGTGGCGCGTCTCACCGCCGACATCGGCCGGCGCAAGAACCGCATCCGCGCCCTCGCCCAAGCCATGGTCCCCACCATCGGCGCGGCGCTGAGCGAGGGCTCAACCACACCGACCTGGCCGTGCTGGAGCGCTACGCCGACCCGCGGGCGCTGCTGGCCGCCGGCCCGGGCCGGCTGACCCGGCTGATCGCCACCAGCAGCCGCGGGCAGCTCGGCGCGGCCAAGGCCGCAGCGCTGCGCACCGCCGCAGCCGAGGCGGTTGCCCTGTGGGACGGCGACAGCGCCGCCGCCCTGGACGACCTGGCCGCCGAGGTCGCCAGCCAGGTGCGCCTGGTGCGGGCCGCCGAGGCCGAGCGAGCCCGCCACCAGCACGCCCGCGACGCCGCCTTCGCCCGCATCGACCCGACCGGTTTGGCCGCCAGCCTGCCCGGGCTCGGCCCAGCCGGCACCGCTCAGCTGGTCGCCACGATGGGCCGGCCCGGACGGTTCCCCAACGCAGCCGCGTTCAAGGCCTTCACCGGGCTCACGCCCAGAGCCAACCAGACCGGGCAGACCGACCGCAAGCACCAGCCGATGACCAAGGCCGGACCCCGCGCGCTGCGCAGCCAGCTCCTCCAATCCGCCGACACCGCCCGCAAGCTCGACCCCCAGCTCGCCGCGGTCTACCACGCCCAGATGACCCAGCGTGGCGCCACCCACCGCAAGGCCCTGTGCGTGGTCGCCGCCCGGCTCGCCGAGCGGGCCTGGCTCACCTTCGCCCGCGGCGAGCCGTATGTCGTCTGCGACCTCGAGGGACGGCCGGTCACTCCCCAGCACGCCAAGCACCTCATCGCCAAGCACTTCACCGTCCCCACCGAGGTCCGCCGCCGGCGACGCTCGACCAAGCAGGCGGGGAAGGTCCCTCACGACGCTCAAGGCGCAAGTCAAGTCACAGCGCGAAGCTGGACACGAGGCGACCTTCCCCACGCCAGCCTGACTACCCCGAGCGGCATCGTCAACCAGGCCACTTGACAACCCAGCCTCCCTAGGGAATCAACCGCAGTGGGGACCGCCAGGCAAACAACGCCTTGTGGACCGTTGCAGTCTGCCGGATGAGCTACGACCCCAGAACCATCGCCTACGTGCGGCGACGCACCCAGGAGGGCAAGTCCAAGCCCGAGATCATCCGCTGCCTCAAGCGCTACATCGCCCGCGAGGTGTACCGCGACCTGAAGGCAGCGCTCGTGACTTGACGAGCCATAGATGACATGTGAGCGGGACCCCCTCCGCTCAATGCGGCACGCTGGCCGTATCAGATCGCACAGCGGGAGCCAGAGGAGGTCCCGATGGCCATCGTAGGAGGGCTCGACATCCACCGCCGCCAGATCACCTACGACTACCTTGACACCACGACCGGCGAGACCTGCCGCGGGCAGCTCAGTCCCGCCACCCGCCCCGAGCTGCGCGCCTGGCTCGACCAGTTCGACCAACAGCAGGCCGGCTTCGCGTTGGAGGCCACGACCGGCTGGCGGTTCGTCACCGAGGAGCTCACCCGCGTGGGGATCGGCGCGCACCTGGCCGAGCCGGCCGACACCCACGCGCTGCGCGGCCCCAAGCGGCGCGCCAAGACCGACCGGACCGACGCCCGCCCCCTGCGGGAGCTGCTGCGCGCCGGCACGCTGCCCGAGTCATGGCCGCCACCGGCCCACGTCGCCGACGCGCGCACCCAGGTCCGGCTGCGCCGTGCGCTGATCGGTGCGCGAACCGGCTGGTACCAACGCATCCACGCGGTGCTGTTCCACCATGGGCTGCCCGACCGCTCCGACCTGCTCACCGACCAGGGGCGGGCGTGGCTGGCCAGCGTCGAGCTGCCCACGGTCGCCCGCGGCGCGGTCGACCTGGCCTTACGGATGATTGACCAGATCGACGCCGAACTCGACGGGTTCGACACCGCGCTGGCCCGCATCTCGCGAGCCCAGCCAGGCTGCAAGGCGCTCATGCGCCGCTACGGGATCGGCTGGCCCGGCCGCGGTGGCGATCTGGGCCGAGTTCGGCGACGTGCGCCGCTTCGCCAACGCCCGCCAAGCGGTCCGCTTCACCGGCCTGGACATCACCTCTCGGCGTCCGACAGCAAACGCGCCCGCGGTCACCTCGCCCGCCAGGGCTCCCCGGTGCTGCGCTGGGCGCTGCACGAGGCGGCCATGTGCGCCGCCCGCCCTGGCTCCCCCGACCACGCCTCCTACCTTGCGGTCAAGCAGCGGCTGGGCGGCAAGCGGGCCGCGCTGTCGGTGGCGCGCAAGCTCGCCCGCGAGGCCTACCACACCCTCCACGACCTCGGCGACCAGGCGCTGGCTCCCGTCGCCGTCCAGCTCCCAACGGCCGCCTGACCGTGGCTGCGGATCGCAGGCTGCGGGCCCACAAATCAACTGATGTGGTGCGGTCGGCTCCCTGATGCTCCTGTCGCCACGCTCGTCGTGGACGGCCTCCATAGAACGAGCGGCCGCACCCGCCACGTGCGGGAACCCGATCACCCATCATGTCGCCGGACCTTGCTGTCCGAGCACCGAGATAAGGCTGGACACCCGCGCCGCGATGCTGCCCTGCCACCGTCAACCGACCAAGTCCTCAAACGTGATGCCCATGGTGTGACGCACGCTGCTGCTTTGTTGCCCGATCCTGCGACGACCCTCGCCGGCGTCAAGATCGTTCGTCCTCGCTGCGCTGCGGGCGCTCCATCTTGACCCTCGGCTCAGTTCGCCGTGCCTAGCCAGCAACCAAACAGCAGCACACCCTCGGGATTACACGTTGACCGAGAGTCCCGCCACAGATAAGGAGCATCAAGCGCGACGGCAGCGAGGCAACCGCGTTCCGGATCCATGGCCGGACCAAGACTTACCCTCACCTGTTCGAGCGCGACGCGCGAGACGTCAGGCTCCTCGAGCGAACCCACGGGTGCGGATCGTGATCTGACTCGCGGCCGCGTCAAGGTGATCGGCCGCCTGCCCGGCGAGCGCTCATGTCTGAGCCTGGTGTGGGCGGTGCTGGACCGGGCCTCGCGAGGCTGGCGTGGGGTGGTCATGGCCCCGTCCGCGGTGTGGCTGCTCCAGAGCTGCGCCGCCAGCTTCACCATCCGTCACGACTCGAAGAGGAGGTGGTCGACCAGGCTGTCACCGCCGCGGCGTAGTATCCGCCGGTGGAGCCCGCGCCTCCGCTTTTCCACCAGAAGCGGGACGCCACCGCCGCGGTGTTGGTCAGGATCTGCTCGTCAAGGGCGTTGGCGATGACCTCGCGGACGGCGTGCGCGACCGTCCAGTCCTTGAGCACCCGCTCGATGTTGAGATCGAACGCCTCACCGGCTCCCCTTGGCTCCGCCCCCACCGCGATCTCCTCTGCCGATCGCATCCTTGTGCAACGGGCCTCACTGGACCTGACGTCAGCTGTGGCGTGCGGTCATGCCTGCGATCGCTCGTCTTCTTGGTCAGATGCTATGGCGCGAGGGCGACAACCAGCTGAGCATGACACTGTGGAGAGCAGAGCCCGCCGCACATCCGGGTCGCTCGGTTGGCGCTGGGACCGGAGGAAGTCTTGCGGTTCGGGGCTGCGCCGGCTCTACTCGGGGCGACCGGCATCGAGCAGGGCCTTCCGGATCTGCTTGACACAGCTAGCTGCATCTTGGAGCACTTCGAAGTCCCAGAAGCGGAGCACAGTGTAGCCAAGGTGTTCGAGCGCGGCGTGCTGTTCGCGGTCACGCTGCTGAGTGCGCCGGACCTTGTCGTCCCAGTAGCTTCCAAGCTTGCCGAAGGTGAAGTGGTCGGGGTGTCCGTGCCAGTAGGCGCCGTCAATGAAGATGGCGATGCGCCAGCGCGTGTAGACAGCGTCTGGCTTCCCGGGCAGGGCAGGATGGTTGCACCGGTACCCGGCCAGCCCTTGTTCCCGGAGCGTCCGGCGGAGCAGCAGCTCCGCTCTGGTGTTGCGACTCCGGATGGCAGCCATGTTGCGGGACCGGCCGGGAGTAGGCCGGGGTCGGCCGGTTAGCGGATGAAGTTCGTCAGCCATTGCTCAGCCTGGTCTTATCCAGTACGAGGCACTGCACTGTTGTACTGCAGCCGGCTCCGCACCGAACTCGATGGCCACGACCTGATGACAGCAGGGCCTGTCATCGTGCCGCGGGAGCCGTGAGTGCGGAGAGCCAGCTGGCCAGGCCGGAGAGCCGGCCGCTGTCGAGGTGGGCGAGGGTGCGCTCCATGCCGCCGCCCCGCCGTGACCGTCCGGCGGGTGCGGCATAGGCGGCGCGGAGACCATCGGGGTTCACATGGACGACCGAGGTGAAGAGCGGGGCGTTGCCTCGCCGGTTGTCGCAGGCGGCTGCCAGCCTTGCAGGGTCGAACTCGTTGGTGACTAGCACGTGACCGAAATCCTGGCCGGCGGCCTCCAGCCGGACATACGCGTCGTAGTCGGAGAGGAACTGCTCCTCACGGTCGCTTCGCACGCTCCACTTACAGGTGAGCAGGGTGCGGTAGCCGTCACTGCGCCGGATCAGCGCCACGTCGACCTGCTTGGGTTTCTCGTCGCCGCGCGTCCGGTAGAACCCGGGGAGGTACTGCAGGAAAGACCGGACCCGGATGTCGTAGGCGCGGCTGATGCCTGGGACGCCCCTGAGGATCGCCGCGAAGGTGTCCTCGAAGCCTTCGCCGAGCAGGTTCTTTCGCTTGTTCTCCTGGCTGATGTAGGCATGGATGCGCTGGCCGAGCTGGTGAAGGATCTCCGCTGGCGGGGTGGCCTGAAGGTAGGGGCCGAGCGTTTCGGTGATGATCGCCTCAAGCCCGGTGCCCATGCCGGGCTCCGGGAATCCCTGGCCGCGTACGGCTGCCGCTGCCGCTTGGCGGCGGCGGCCCGGCCGGCGGCAACCGAGACCGCGAGGTCGGCGGTGACCCAGCGGAACATCAGGTCGATATCCTCCGCCAGCCCTGCCGGGCTGCTGCCCAGGGCTTCGGAGACCCAGGCGTGAAACGCCAGGGAGCGGGCGTACCAGGGCCGGCCCGGCTGGCACTTGTCGCTTTCGTAGCAGTGGGCAAGGCCCGTGGTCTGGTCGGCCCACAGCAGCAGCCGGTAGACGTGCTGCCAGGCGTTGGCTGCGGTCACCTCGCCGGCCGCGGCGAAGTAGTCGTCCAGCAGGCGGGCGCGGTTCTCCTCGCCGAAGGCTCGCTTGACAATCGCGCTCGAGGCTTCGGCGGTCTCGTTCAGGTCGATGTCGAGGCTTGGCTGGCTATCCTGCACGGGCTGGGGAGACTGGGCCATCTGTCAGCAACTTCAGTTGGGCCGCCTCGGGAACAGCAGGACTGGCGGCAGCGGCGGGCAATACCTCGTAGAGCGCCTGGGCGACGGCGCGGGCCAGCAGCGGCGGGACCGCATTGCCGACCTGGCGGTACCGGGAGTGCGCGGCGCCGCCGTCGATGCGGCCGGGGCGCATACCACGGCGGGAATCGGTGGTGAACACGAACCGGTCAGGGAACGACTGGAGGCGGGCGAACTCCCGCACGCTTAGGGCCCGCGGCTGCAGGTAGTGGTAGACGGAGTCGGCTTTGGTGTTGATCGTCCAGGACCACGCGGACGGGTGGAGGCGGCGGTAGGCGTAGTAGTGCCGGCGGGTGAGCCGCCCGCTGCCATTGGACGGCCCCCACTTCTGCCCGGTGAGGTACCGCCCGAGCAGTGCCTCGTCAAGGTCGCGGTGGTTACCGCCCTGGGGCACCCCAGCCAGGCGCATAGCCGTGTCGGCGTTCATCCGCGGGACGCTGACATTGCGGATCACGCCAGCCGGGCGTGCCCGCAGCAGCCGCTGGTATGCCGACGCAGCCGTGGGCAGCTCCTCAAGACTGCGCTCGTCAGCACGGTCCCCAGCCCGGAGCCATTCCAGGTCGCCGATGGCCTGGCTGGCCGTCACGATGCCTAGGTCCTCTGGGTCGAGAAGCCGCTCGAGCAAGGACGGTGCCACGAGGGTGCGGCCAGAAAGCTCATAGTAGACAGGCGTGTCGCCATTGCGGCGTGCCAGGTCCAGGGCGGCCGTAGCGCCGGTCCCGCCGAGCGCGGGCGGGCTGGCCCCAAGCGAACGGTGAACCCCGATGAACACCAGGCGCTTGCGCGTCTGGGGAACCCCGAAGTCCGCCGCATCCACGAGCTGCGCTGATACCTGGTACTCCCCGTCGAGCGCGAGGTCCTGGAGCACCTGCTCCTTGACGCCCATCTGCTGCAAGCCCGGGACGTTCTCCATCACCACGACGCGGGGGCGCAGGTGGGCGACGGCCCGGACGAACTCGCGGTACAGGGAGTTGCGCGGGTCATCGATCAGGCGGGCATGATTGCGGACCTGCGAGAAGCCCTGGCAAGGCGGGCCGCCAATTACCACCTCGGCCCCCGCACCGGCATCGAGGGCCTCCCCGCGGATGCCGTGGTCGCGGATGCTCCCGTAGATCGTCCTGGCCTGGAGGAAGTTGGCGGCAAACGTCGCGCAGGCGTCAGGATCATTGTCATTCCCCACGGTGACCTGATAGCCAGCCTGGCGGAACCCTTCCGACAGGCCGCCAGCACCGCAGAACAGGTCGACTACCCGATTTACACTATATGACGGTATTGACCCGGTAACCCAATTTCCAGGCCTCACCGTCATCCCTAGCTCCTTCCTGGCAGAGTTACATCGATGTAATCCTCCCTCATCTCAACCGGCAAGAGCAATCACGGTGCTGGCCTCTACCAGCGAGAGTTGCATGCCTACGGCTACGGTCTCGGCGTGGTGAGCGTGGGGCAGGTAAGGGGCGTCGTGTGTGCGGCCAGTGACTGACGATCCGCGGTGCCAGTAAGATGCGCGGGTTGAGCTGGTTTCGGCGTAGAGGGTAGCCGTGACGCGTCGTCATGCTGTGTGGGCTCGCCGGGCCGTAGCCGGGCTGCTGCTTGGCGGCTTGGCGTGGTACCTGGTGAGGGTGGGGTTGGACCGGGCGGGCAAGCTTACTAGCGTGCTCAGCTCCCTGGCTGGCGTGGCGACGTTCGCCGCGACAGTCCTTCCGTCACTTATGCGGCGGCTACGTAATTCCGAGGCGGATGCGCCTTCTGGTGGATCCAACCAGCTCTCGGAGCTGCAAGAGGTGATCCGGAAGAGCACGATGTCCCATCCCGGATACAAGGCACGATTGTCGCGCCGGGAGAAGAACCCGCCATCAATGAGGGTTGGGATACGAGTGGCCTGCAGCCCCTTTGACGCGGCGACGCCAAGCACGACCGATGTGCGCAATAGGCTCCTCGGCCTACTCGAAGGAGATGCGGCCGCTGGCCTTGTCAGTGCGATGACCCAGGCAGGCAACGGAGCGACCTGGCAGCGATATGAGAGCCCTGGACGGACAACCCACGGTGCGGTTCTGGCCGGAGCCGACAAGCGGGCAGCTCCCGCTGCCTGGGCACGACTGATTTTGCCGGAGTCCAAAGCATCAGAAGCGGTTCGCGACCCACAATACGCCGTCCTCATCCTTCATCTGGAGTCGCGGACGCCTGAAAACGATATTGCCCCCCCGGTAGATCTGGTTACGTGGCATGGAAGGTTCGTCCTGGCGCTCGCTCTAACCGAGGCGCTGGCTACCTTCCTCACCGAGGATCTGCACCTCACAGTTCCAGACGATCCACCGCGGCAAGCTGGGGTGTGGCTTACGGCATCGCAGTCAATGACGGAGCTGGTTGACATCCGCGATGGCCAGCTCTTACCCGGTTCTCCGCCTTCGAGATCATTCTATGGCTCCACGCCCGTTGACCAAGCGCACAGGTCAGCAGCGGCTCAGGCTCGGGTCTGGATCACAGAGATGTGCGACGAGGCGCTGCACCTCGACGGTTACGAACCCGCCCTTGCCAGCATCAGCGATCTGGATTTTGAAGCGCCCGGCTGGCAGAAGACGACGACGCGTCGCACCGTGATACTAAGAGTAGGAACGGGCATTATCACGGCAAGCATCGGCTATTTCGTAGGACATTACGTCGTTACGGGCGAAACTGATCCCAAGCATATCTATCTATACGGATCGACGACCTTTCCCATGCCGTCGTCGACGCCGGTTCCCACACAATCGCCGACACACCCCTGAACACGTCGCCTCCATAGGTCTACGCATCAACATTCCAAGAGAGAGCGAGCAGATTAGGGTTGGCGTTGCAATGAGCGCCTGCGGATGGTTGGAGAGTTCAGGTGCGCGTCCAAAACGAGCACTGGCGCGATCTACAACAGGAGTTCCAGAATGCTGGTCGGCCGATACTCTTCAATAAGCATCGGTCTGTCGACACGATCCGCTGATCTTGTCAAACCAGCCCGTCGTGTGGCTGAACGGCCATATTGTCCACATTGCCGGCGGGAGCCCTGAGTCGAACTCGTATTGAAGTGTGATTGAATCGCAGTCACTCGATATGATGTAATCCAGCACATCGCGGTGCACATCAATTCGATGCAGCTCGACGCCTGCCGAGTCCTGAATGCCAACGCACCAGAACTGAGCGTCAGCGAACGCCGTTTGCGGCAGCCGGCTGACCTCGAGTTCGATATTCCCGCGTCGCGTACGAATTCTTTCATGCCAATTGGCTGTGGCTATTGGATTTGGCGGCTCTTCCCCACGGAGCGTATAGTCCTGGACCTTTCTGCGGCGAAAGCTGATCCCGGCGTAAGCCTCATATTGAGCAGCCGTCCGAACAGGGCCGCACGCAAGGCGTCCAACAAACGGACTTATCAACAGACGACGAACGCGTTCCTTGCTCGCGCGGTCTCGCTGATGCCACGCTGGTACTATGCCGCCGGATTCGCTGTGATCCTCCCAGTGTTTTGGCCGGTATTCCCGCGAATATTCATGCCAAAGAAGAACCTCCGGAGGATGAAAGAAATCGTAACCCCAAGTGTATGCGCGAACAGTGACCGTTATCTCTTCGCCATGAAAGTAAAGATGTGGGTCATATGGAACTTCCTCTACGAACGACCCGAGAGTGAACAAGAAATGCCCCGACACAAAGCGAGCCTTCAATGGACCTTTTAGTGATCTCCAATTCGGCATTATCGTCGGCCGAAACATGGGGATTCCATCCGGTGTAAAGTAATGGAAACTCATTTGAGTCGGTTCACTCGACTGAGGCAAGGGTCGTCCTGGGGTGTACATGGGGCAATACGTTGTCAATATGGGTTTTGCGCTTCGCGCAAGGCTCATATACTGAATGAGCTTGGAATCCCAATCTTGCACAAAGCGATGATGGCTATCGATCTGCAGAAAGTATTCTTCGCCACTATAGAGCTTCATTATTTCCGCTCTTGCCCAGCAAGCACCGCCGCTAGTTCGCCAGTCGACATCAAGAATTCGGATGTGCGGATTCCCACGCACCGGCAGGATGGCCTGCTCGGTCCCATGCTGCCAGCACACACCAAAACGAAGATGATTGGGCTGGCTTGCTTTGGCAAGGCAATCCTGAATGGTCGGAACCAGTTCGGCATCGCGGTAGGAGGCCACCGAAACGAAGATAGTCAACGGGCGTCGGCCTCTCGAGGGAGGGACTGTAAACTGAATCACCTCATCGCTGAGAGCCTACATCAGGTCGAGGCGAGCTGCTGCCGGCAGGACGATCGCAGCGTTGGCATTGGCGACTAGTGGTGCGCCAGGTGCCTTGGCCTTCCGGAGATTTGGTCCAGACTGATATGAGAAACGTGACGCCAGACGGGATGGCTCTGATGTCCGGATGTCGGCTCTGCGTAGCGCCTGTTGCGCACTGCAGTCTCGCGGGACCGCAGGCAGACCTCGTGCAGCGATACGCGATGGTGCAGCGGCGCGGGTCATCCAAGGGAGCACGCCAATCGTTTCGCCGCGACAGCCAGTAGCCGGCCGGCGAGCCAGGGGAGATCCTCGGGTTGGACCGCTGGGCGGGTCGGTCTGCAGGTAAGGCCAGTGGCCGCGGCCCTGTTCGCTACGAGTTGAAGCTCGTTCTGCTCTGGCTTCCTTGGGTGGAACCTCCGA
>WNFU01010681.1_pt1 | contig 10105 bp, 9 predicted proteins | sample 5400121 | NCBI WGS metagenome assembly WNFU01 (sample SAMN13153360, study PRJNA577476) | soil metagenome | isolation source: 100 cm soil or saprolite under grassland replicate 1 | place: USA:California | collected 2016-06-15
GCAGAGCGCGGTCGGTACCCTCCTACAGGATGTTGGTGACCGACCTGAACCACGTCCTCGACCTGCCCGAGGACACTCCTGGCCCCGCCCGGCGCTTGGCCGAGCACCTGAGCGACATCGTCCGGGCGGCGACAGCCGGTGATGCCGGTACCGCCTGGCACAGCGCGCTGCCGTGCCGCCGCCGGCCCGCTCGCCGCGCCTGCCCGGGTCGGATGGTCGTTGTGCGGCTGGAGCCGCCGAGGCCGATCCGCTGGCAGTGCAGCGCCTGCGGCGACGAGGGCGTCATCAGCAACTGGGAGGACTCGCCGGTGGACCTGCGTGGCCGGCAGCTCACCCTCGCTGGTGCCACCAACCAGGTCGTGATCTGCCAGGACACCGCTGCGGCACTGCGCGACCTAACGCGGTTGGACCCCGACGCCGAACGGGTGGTGTTCCGGGTCCGTGCCCGCGCCGACGGTGCGGTCCTGGTGGTGACCGACGATGAGCTGGAGGAGCTGATGGGGTTCGTGGCCGCCGAGGCCAATCGTGAGCCCAATCGGCGCCGTCGGCAGCGACTCCTCGCCGCGTTCGGCGCGCTTCGCGACGCGGCCCACGCTGAGGGTTGATCCGATGACCCTGCCGGAACTGGACGTGGCACGAGTACAGCGGTGGTGCGCCGCGAGAGTGCCCGAACACGCCGGCCACCAGGTCCGCGTGGAGTGCCAGGTCGCGCCCCGGCACCTGACGATCCTCCAGCGCCGTGCACCCTGGCGCGAGGACTTCGGGCTGGAATGGACGAGCTTGCCGATCGCACGCCTGCGCTACTCCGCCGCCGAGAAGTCTTGGACCTTGTACTGGCGTGACCGAAACCTCCGATTCCACCTCTACGACCCGTTGGCGCCGTCGCGAAGCGTTGATGACCTGCTTGCCGAGATCGACCGCGACCCGACCGGCATCTTCTGGGGCTGATATTCCCAGGCCGCCGGCCGGTGCTCCTCGGACCGACCAAGGTGGGACCACTCACCTTCGTTACGGTCGGGCCACCTTGGGTTGACTTCGCCACCGTCCTCACACGCCGGTGACAGGATATTGGTGTACAAGTTGTTGAACAAGTCGTCAAGCGCTAGGGGCAACTAAGGTGGAGATAGTCAAATCGGGCGGCGACATTAGGACGACTGCTGACATTGACGAGAGCGATGCCTACCTGAACCTCTCGATCCAAATCAATCACAGTCTCGCCCACGTATTGCCATGCAGCGCCGTCCGTTGAATCCCGCCACCATGCCTTGAGGTGGTTATCTGTACGCTGTAGTCTCAGCAATACGTTGTCAGATCGGGTTGGAATGCTCTTGCCGCCATAAGTCCACGCGTCGACTATATGACTGTAAGCTCCATGCGTGGACCGACTAAATTCTATGCCCCTGAAGCCTCCATAGCCCAGCTCCAGGCGCGCAAAGTTGTCGCGGTCCTGCCAGATCAGTAACCCGGCGCCTTGGTAGCCATTGGATGGGGAAAAGAGTAAACGTGTCTCTAAGGTGAAGTCGCCTCCTATCGACTGCAAGAGCCGTGGGGCGGTAGGATTATTTGGCAGCAAATCACTGTCTCTTGGTGCTGTCATCTGCACAGTTCCGAGAGTCGACGGTATCAGGGTAGCGGTGCTCTGCGGGGATACCCATATCCACCGCGTGTCTGGGCCTCGGCCGAACTCGTCAGAAAAGCCAGAAACGCATTCCGGTTGCTTCCCAGCGCGGAGAGCTAAGGCACCACCGAGCAGGGCAATCAGGAATAAGCCTGCCCCCAGGATGAGCCACGGCTGGCGACCGTGTCGCTCGCCGGCTTGACGCGCCGCCGTACCGGGTGGTGGCACGCCAGGCACCGTTGACGATTTTTGTCCTGAGATTGGAAAGAACTGCGTTAGCGATCCGGCAACAGCGACGACGGTGGCCAGTGCGGTTAGAAAGGTGTTGGCGGTGCTGAAGCCGAAGACTAGGCCTAGCATTAGCTCAAACCCAGCCAGAAGACCGAAGGCTACTACAACCCATCGTGCCTGTCTCGTCACGGATTAAGGGTACCTGTCGTCCGGTCCGGTGAACCCTCTCCGGATCGTAGACGGGGTTGATGTGCCGGGCGTTCAGCCCGATGGAAGTCGATGAAGGCGCGGATGGACGCACGCCGGCCACGGGCAGCTGGCACCGCAGAGCGTCTGAGCACGGGAGTGGACGCGCCCGTGAGAAACTAGACAGGTAATGGACAGAAGATGCGGCAGTTCTGATCTTGTCGCGGTGGATCGCCGTTGTGATGTTGGTAGCCGTGTACCGGTTGCCGTGCTGACATACTCACATGCCGCGAAGCGGCCACGTCAGCCATTACTACTACGAGGTCGAAGCTTGTTGAGATCGCTGTGTCGGGGTGAGCGCCATGGCTAAGCAGTGCCGGGTATCGGAGACACGACAGCCGGGCAAGAATAGCCCGCGGGTGATCAACGTTTGACCCGTCCTCGGATGGCCAAGACTGCGAGACCGAGCAGGAGCGGGCCGAGGAGTCTGAGGGTGATCTCGATCGTGCGTCCGGCGACCGTGAGTGGGCGGGCTTCAGGCGCGCGGAGCAGCGAGGTCGCGCTGTCGATGCTCAAGTCTACAGCAGCGGCCCATCCGGGGTGGGGACCAGGCACGGTCACTTGTCGGTATACCGCTGGTTGCCCGGTGTTGGGCGGACCGATGGGCCGGTACTCAACGGTGTCGGACGACGCGAACCCGAACAAGGCAAGGCAGGTTGCGCCGAGGGCCAGCAGGATCAGCAACGCGGCGAGTGCTCGGCTGGCTCGAAGGCCGTATCCGGACAGGAGCCAGTACAGGGCAAGGACGGTCCGTTCGCCGGTGGCGCTGGCGGCATCGCGACGTCGCATCTCCATCTCACCGTAGTAGAAGTCGGCCGCGCCAGGTTCGTTCTTGGCGTCTTCCTGGGCCTTTCGGAGCTGACGATACCGAGCGGCGAGGTGTTCGGGGTCGAGCTTCGGTCGTGTCGCCAACGGCGGAGACGGTGCAGGCCAAGCGACCGGTCTGCCCCGGTCGCTGGCTCGCCAAGGGTGTTCTTCGGCGATGGTCTGCCGCCGAGTCCAATGCCACAGCGGCGGCCAGCCCCACAGCCTCCAGCCGACTGGGGTGCCGGCGAACCGGCAGCGGCCTTCGAGGCGGAGCTGGTCGAGGTGGTGAGCGCCTTCGAAGTAACACTGCGAGAGATCGACGTCAGTGAGTACCAGTTGTGGGGCGTCGACGCCGGCCAGTGACACCAGCCGCGGGAGGACCTCGCCGTCGGCTTGCTGGATCATGGTCCGGTCCAGGATAGTCTCGGCCATCGGAGCGGCTTGGCCGCTGGCGGTGAAGGGTTCTGCAGCGGCTGCTATGGTCAGCGGCCCGCTGGAGGTCGTTTCGTCCAGAGATACCGTGGCATGTCGCAGCCTCAGGGTTGCATGCTTGGCGAAGGTCGCTCGCCTGCACGTCACACCGGCGGCGGCAGCTTCGACTAGTGTGGCCTGCTCGAATACTGCGCGGTCCAGGTCGAGTGTCCGAGCGACGACGATCGGGCCAAGTCGTTCGGCGCTGCCGAACCGAGCCTTGTTGAACCCGACGTTTCCCATGAACTCGGCGCCGTGAAACCATGGGTTGACGAACGTGGCGTCCCGGAAAGTGACGTCACCATCGAAACGGGCCAGGTGAAACTCGACGAGCCCTTGGAATTGACTCGCAGTGAAGTCCGCGCTGTGGTCCGGGTAGTTCTCGACAAGCTTGATGCGGCTGAACTGGGTGCCCGAAAACCAGGTGGCCTGACCGAACTCGGCGCTCTGGAAAGACGCGCCACCTTCGAATTGGGCCCAATCGATGTGGGTCGCTCCCTTGAAGCTGACGCGATTAAACTGGGCGTACCGCCCAAAGCGAGCACGGTGGAACCGCGTTTCTCCGACAAACTCTACGCCGTCGAACTTGGCGCGCCCACTGAACTGCGCCTCAGTGAAGATAGCCATCGCGTGGAAGGCGCCACCGAAGATGGCGTCCCCCCGGAACTCAGCACCGTAGAAGGTGGCGACACCGTAAAAGTGCGCATGGATCCTGACGTCCCCGTCGAAACGAGCTCTGTCAAACCGGATATCACCGAACGTGCAACCCTCACCGCCGGGATCGAAGGCAGCAAGGAGGCGATCCAGCAAGTCCTTCGTGAACGTTGTGCCACGGGCATCGACGTTAGATTGCGGGCCGAGCCGGGCGAGCACATCGTGCAGATCGCGGGCATCCAGATGTGCCAGGCAACGGTCGTGGCCCTCGACGCGTTTGCCGATGCAGCCGTCGGCGACACACGGTGGCCAGTCCACATCTAGCGGCTGGCCTATGGCATCCATCACGCCGTCATTTGTAGCAGTTGGTCAGTCAACGGTCGAGACCGGACTGCTTGGCCGCCGGCCCTTCCGATTGGCACACGCCCACAGGAGCCGCGACGGCATCGGCCGGAGGCGGCCGATGGACCACACGGTTGGTGACTGCGGTGCCACTGGTGGCGATTCTGCTCCGTGGGATCGCCCGGCTCACGCTGTCTGCGCGCCTGGCAGCGCTGTCAACTCCCAGGATCCAGCTCAGGCGTCCGCGCACTTCCGGCTCGACGAGGGCAGGTCGCGGCCCATCGTGGACGTCATCGACGCTGACAACATTGTGCTGGAGGCGGCCGAGGCCTGCCCCACCGCGGTGGTCGCCGTCCACGATGCCGCCGGGCGCTGGATCGCCTGTCAGTGGTATCAGTTGAGGTGGAGGCGGACGGGGTAGCGGCGTAGCCACTCATTGAGGGACAGGACCACTTCGATGCCGTACCGGGCGTAGTCCATGGGGTGGTCCGCGGTGGCCGGCTCGGTGAGGGCTCGGGCCTTGGCGGTGTCCAGTAGCGGCAGTACCGGCGAGTCAGGGTCGGCGAGTATCGCTCGTAGGCTTTCCCGCAGCGCCGCGTGGTACCGCGGGTCCTGGACCAGCGGGTACGGGGTCTTGCGCCGTTCCTTCACCGAGTCGGGCAGCACATCGGCGGTCGCCGCGCGGAGCAGGCTCTTCTCCCGGCCGTCGAAGGTCTTCATCTGCCACGGCACGTTGTATACGTACTCGACTAGCCGGTGATCGCAGAACGGTACCCGTACCTCCAGCCCGTGTGCCATGCTCAGCCGGTCCTTGCGGTCGAGCAGGAGCTGCACGAATCGGGTCAGGTTCAGGTAGAACAGCTCGCGCATCCGGTGCTCGACCGACTTCTCATCGGGCAGGTGCTCGACCTCAGACAGGGCCTGCCGGTACCTGGCGTCGAGGTAACCGGGCAGGTCGAGCATGGCGGTCAGGCCGGGGTCGAGCAGGCTCACCGTGGGGTCGGGCAGGTCGCCGTAGAGCATGGCCACGCCAGCGTGCCAGGGGAACATGTCGGCGTCGACCAGCGCCGGGTGGTGGAACCAGGCGTACCCGCCGAACACCTCGTCCGCCGCCTCGCCGGACAGCGCCACCGTCGAGCGCTGCCGTACCGCCCGGAACAGCAGGTACAGCGAGGTCAGCGTGTCGCCCATGATGGACGGCTGGTCATACGCGGCTACCACACCACCGCGGCGTAACGGGTCGATCAGGTCGGCGCTGTCGAGCACGATGTCGGTGTGGTCGCAGGCCACCAGCGCCGCGACGTCGTGGACATACGGCCGGTCCGGCGTGCCGAACATGTAGTCGGGCTGGAAGTTGTCGGCTTGCCCGGCGAACTCGACCGCGAACGACCGTACCGGCCCGCCGCCCTCGACGCCGAGCGCGCGGGCGGCCAGCGCGGTGATCACCGAGGAGTCCAGGCCGCCCGACAGCAGCACGCACTGCGGTACGTCGGCGATCAGCTGCCGGGCCACGATGTCCTCGAGCAGCTCGCGTACCGTCCGGATGGTCCTCGGCAGGTCGTCAGGGTGCTCGCCGGGCACCAGCGACCAGTACCGGCGGCGGCGCAGCCCGCTCGCGTCGACCCGGACCAGATGCCCGGGCAGTACCGTGTACACGTCCCGGTACCCGCCGCGCCCCGGGGTGTTGGCCATTGTCAGCGCCTCGCGCAGGTCGTCGGTGTCGACCACCGCGCTCACCGCGGGATGGGCCAGGATGCCCTTGGGTTCGGAGGCGAACAACACACCGTCGGGCATCGGCCGGTAGTACAACGGCTTGACGCCCATCCGGTCGCGGACCAGCAGCAGCGCCTGCGCCGTGGTGTCCCACAGCCCGAAGGCGTACATGCCGTTGAGCCGCTCGACGAACGACTCGCCCCACTGCAGGTACGCGCGCAGCACCACCTCGGTGTCGCTGCTCGTACGGAACTCGTGGCCGTACCCGCGCAGCTCGGTACGCAGCTCCCGGAAGTTGTACACCTCGCCGCTGTAGCTCAGCGCTGCGACCACCGCACCGTCGCGCTCGACCGTCATCGGCTGCGCCCCGCCCGGTAGGTCGATCACCGCCAGCCGGCGGTGCCCCAGACCGGCGTGCTCGGCCAACCAGATCCCCTCGGCGTCCGGACCACGCAGACCCATCGTCGCGGTCATCACCCGGACGACCGCCGCCTCCCGCCGCAGGTCACGAGCGTAACTGACCCAGCCCACGATTCCACACACCACGACCTCCGACAACGCCGGACTGTCTGTCTAGCAGCCCGGTAACCGCGACGCAACGATCCGTACCGATCCCACCGACACATCTGATCCAATGACCGACGCGGCATCGTATCGGCAGTGCTCCAGGTAGAGGTATAGGCCGGGTTGGGAGATTGTCCAGTTCGCAGTTGATCGCACTGTCATGCCGCCGGTCGGGCCACTGGTGGCAGGACCACACCGGTGGGTGGCCCGGGTCGCGGGCTGGGTAGATTCGCGGGCAACATTGGAGGGGGTAGCGGTGGGTGCATCGGGTTGGGACTACTACGTCGCGTACAACGCTGACCCGTTGGTGGTGCTGGATGAGCTGCACCGGCGGGTGCTGGCCGAGCAGGACTACTACTGGGGGGATGAGGAGGTGCCCCGGCCGGGCACGCTCGCCGAGCTGCACCGACTGTACGAGGACGAGGAGAACGAGGGCCTTGTCGAGGAGGGCACGCACTCGATTCTCGACATCTTCCAGGTCAAGCCGGCCGGCTAGCCGGACGAGTTCGGCACCATCCGACCGCTGTCGGAGCAGGAGCTGCGGGTAGCGTTCGGCACGAGCACACCGACCCGTGACCAGTTCGACGCGGTCTACCAGCGCGGCATGGGACGGGATGGACCACTGACGGACTTCCCACGGTGGAGCGGCCGTTACACGACGCTGTACGACGGGGACACGCCGGTGCAGATCGTGGTCTGGGGCTATTCCGGAGACTGACCGACAGCGGTTCGGCAGCAGCCCTCGACCTCAACGGCCCTTCTCCCCACACCCCGCCGAGCCTTCGCCCGCACTCTCTTGCCGCTGTCGGGCCGTGCCTGCGTCGGTAACAGCAGGATCGCCGGGGACGTCCTCGTCGGAGTCCTGCGCAGACGTCCTCGTCCGAGTCCTGGGCATCAGAGCGGGCCCGCAGCGATGATGGGAACCAGCCTGACGATGCGCTGCCAGGTCCCGTGGTCGTCCGCGCAGTCGTGCGGGTGGAACCGCACTGGTGCTGCCGGTACCGCGAGCGCCGGCTGCTGGGCCGGCCAGGATGCCGACGACGTACGTGCGCCTGCACGCGCGTGTTCCACGAGAGGTGTCTGACGCGAACTCGCAGCGTTTCCTCGTCCAGCACTGCGGCCCCGCGATTTAGCCGGCCGGCTTTGTGCCTGTGGCCGTGCTACCCGTGTGTCCGGCGTGACTTTCGGCCCTAGGACGTCTGGAAGATTGGTGCCTATGGTGCGGGTTGAGTGGGCTGCGTTGAGGCCCGGCGACGTGGCCGATCAAGGCAGGACAAGGAGGGGCAGTCATGTCCCGTTCTCAGCAGGCAGCACGTTGGCTCGGATTGGCCGTCCTGGTGGCGGCCGTGCTGGTTCCCGCGTCGGCGCGAGCGGACAGTCCAGCGGCGTACACGGTGATCGATCTGGGCATGCTCCCGGGCGATACCTACAGCCTCGCCAGCGGTATCAACGAACGAGGGGATGTGGCCGGGGAAAGCGAGGGCCATGCCGTGCTGTGGCAGCACGGCCGGATCATCGACCTCGGTAACCTCGGCGGCTACAGCTTCGCCGCGGACATCAATGAGCGCGGCGAGGTGGTCGGATCCAGTTCGCTCGGTGACGGGACCACTCATGCGTTCCTGTGGCGCCGGGGACGGATGGTCGACCTCGGCGCCCTACCGGGCGACGACAACAGCTTTGCCAGGCGAACAACGACCGCGGCGACGTGCTCGGCATCAGCATCGGCGCCGACGTGAGGGCGGTGCTCTGGCCACGCGGCGGCGCGCCGATCGATCTGACCGCCCGGACCGGGTTGGCTGACGTGATGGACCTGGACAACCACGGCCAGTTCGTCGGCTCGAGGCTCGTGCTGACACCCGAGAGCATGTACGGCGTGGCCATTCTCTGGTCACATGGCCGCACCACCGACCTGCTCAGCTTCGCGACCGCATCGGCGATCAACGACCGCGGCGAGGTGGCTGGCTACGGCGCGGCCGGGTCGTTCACCTGGCACCACGGGCAGCTCACCGAGATCCCACTGCTGCCGAACATGCCACCGGCGTCGGCGATGCAGGCGCAGGCCATCAACAACCACGGCCAGGTAGTCGGGTTCGGAGGCTACGAGGGGTTCCTCTGGGACCACGGCACCCTCACCACACTGCCCCACCTCTACGGCAACGGGCCCGCAGCCTTCGACATCAATGACCACGGCCAGATCGTCGGACAGGTCGGGACCACACCGGACAACCTCCAACCACACGCCGTCCTGCTCACCCCGACACGTTGACTCCACCAGGCCTCCCGCAGGCCAGCGCATGGTGGCAGCAACGCGGGCAAGTTCGTACTGGCCCAGGACGGCGCTGGGCTGGCTGTGGCGAGAAGGCAACTGATCGGCCCCACCTCATTGCTGATCCACAACCCGATCCTGCAAACCTGTCGTCTCGCCATTCCATCCGTCCACGCGCTCTCATGCCGCGAAGCGGCCGCGCGACTCTGCCGCCGGGCGATCGGCCGGCGGTCGCGAGTCTGGCGTGTCTGGGAGCGGCGCCGCCGGTGACGGTCCTACCGGCGGCCCCCTGCCCGCTCCGGTCGTGCACCAATCGGTGCTCGTTGCCCTCAGGGTCGATCAAGGGTCGGTCATCGGGGGAAGCCGGAGGAGTCAGAGGTCCCGGTCCTGTCAGGCCCGATGCCCGTGGGCGTCCGTCGAGGGGCGGGGAAGCATTCAAGACGGGACGTACCAGGTTTCGGGTGATGGTCATGGATCGGTTGACCGCGCAAGACCTCAGCATGGTGTCGCCGGATGAGTTCGGCTGGCCGCAGGACATCGGTGCCCTGGTCATCCTGGACGGTGGCGGGCTGGCTGATCCCGACGACCGGTTCCGGATCGAGTTGGCGCGGGGAGCGATCGAGCGGCGGCTGCACCTGGTCCCGCGGTTCCGGCAGCTGCTGCGCACGCCGGGGCGAGGGCTGGGCTGGCCGCTGTGGGTCGATGCTCCCGCGTTCGACATCGCCGACCACGTCCGGGTCTTCCCGCTGACCGCTCCGGCCGAGGAGGGGACAGCTTCTGCTGGCGGGCCGTATCGGCCGCGAAGATAAGGTGGTCCAACACGATCCTCGAGCGGCGAAACAGCAACCGGGCCAACCGCACGTCGCAGTGCCCGAGATAGCCGACCACCACCGCATCCGACCGCAGCCGATGCTCCGTGCGCGGACCACGGAAGACAAGAACCGTCCAGCAGCGCAGCAGCCGAATGGCCAGCAGCGGCACGAGTGGTACCCGGTGGTGATCGGTGTTGGCGGCCGGCGTCAGCGGCGGCGTGGCGACCACCGTCCGGTGGGCGGGCGGGCGCCGTGGGCTGGGTGCGGCTGCGGGACGTCGGGCCGGGTGGCGGGGGCGGGTTCGACGGCGTCGGCGTGCCGGGCGTGCAGCCGGGCGCGGATCTCCTGCGGGGTGTAGGCACGGCGGTGGCGCTCGGCGCG
>WNFU01010684.1_pt1 | contig 10105 bp, 12 predicted proteins | sample 5400121 | NCBI WGS metagenome assembly WNFU01 (sample SAMN13153360, study PRJNA577476) | soil metagenome | isolation source: 100 cm soil or saprolite under grassland replicate 1 | place: USA:California | collected 2016-06-15
CGCCAGACGCAGCACCGCCGTGGCGGTGGCGACCCGACGACCTCGCCACGCGGATGCGCCGCCGCTGGCCACGCCTACGCACCGGTACCGACGACGGACCGGACGCCCCGGCGCTGCTGCACGCCACCATCCGCGACCATCCACCAATCCGGGCACTCGCCGTCACCCTGCCAGGACCCGGCTGGGCGGTCGTCATCGACACCGCCGACCCGGCCGCCGCCGTCGACTTCACCCTCTGGTACCTCGGCCAGGTGCCCGGCTTCGACCCGCCGGTGCGCCTGACCATCGCCGACCGCACCACCGTGCCGTTGGCGTCGGACACGACCGCCGATGAGCTGCTGACCGTGCTGGTCCCACCCGACGTCCCCAGGCCAGACGCCGGGGCGGTGGGCGCACTAGCCGCCGCGACCAGCGACCGCGTCACGGCCAGCGTCGCCTGGCAGCGGGTATGCACCATGGTCCAAACATCGGCGCCGCCGTGGACCATGCTGACCGGCCTGGCCCTGGTCGCCACCCTCGACCTGGCCACCGACACCGGGCCGCTGCTGCGCGAAGCACTACGCATCCTCGCCCTACGCGCGGCCGTGCACGAACTGACCGGCAGCGACACCACAGCCGCCACGCTCGTCGCGCCGCCACCGGTCGACGACACAGTCCGCGCCGTCCTGGCCGAACACAGCCTGTGCCGGCACCTGATCGACGAGACGGGCGTACGGCTGGTCGCGCAGACCACCGCGTGGACGTCGGCGGGTTGGCAGGCCGGCAACTACACCCACCGCTGCTACCGCGCTGCATGGGGTGAGCCCGACCCGCGGTACTGGCTCGACGCCGACGAAACCCGCCGGCGGCTGGCAATCCTCGCCCGGCGCTACGCCGACATCGGCATCGGCTGCCACCTCCGCCGCCACGGCATCCGCTTCGAACGCTGGCCCGACCCCAGCATGGTCGCCGTCTGACACCCCGGCCGCACCCGGGTCATACCTGCCCACCACCCGCATCGCTCGCCGACCGGAGCGCCCATGGCCGCGCCACCGCGCCCTGACGCGCGTCTGTTCGACCTGACCTGGCCCGGCTGGCGGCCGCTGCCCGCAGCCGACGGCCTGGTCACGTGCGTCCCCGACGGCAGCGCCCCCACCGCCTGGGCCGACTGCGTCCTCGCCCAACACCACGACGGATTCGTGCTGTGGACCGCCAGCGGCCACCGGCCCCACTCAGCACTGCCAGACGTCGCGCGCCGGCCCGGCGTGCGTGGTATCGCCCTGGCACCTGCCGGCGGCCACCCACCTCACATTCAGGCCGCGCTGCGCCTCGCGCATCGCCTGACCAGCGAGGACGCTCCAGTTCAAGGTCCAGTCCAGGTCCGTGTCGTCAGCGCCGACACGCCCGACACCGTTGACCGACTGGTGCGGGTTCCACACCTCGTCACGCTGCGCACGCCCACCGGCGTCGCGACCGAGGCGGTGATGTGGGAACTCCTCGCAGCCGAGGCGGCCCAACGCTGGCTCGGCGTCCCCGCGCCAGCGCTGCGGCACGTCGAAGCGCACGTCGCCCGCCTGCTCGCGCTGCGCACGGCGACCCGGACCGGGCTCGTCCCAGCCAGCCTTCCCCCGCCACTGGCCGGGTGGCTGCGATCCCAATCCACGCCGCTGTCGATCGAGATGGTGTGTCACCACCTCGACGTCGTCCTCGACCACCTCGCCCGACAAGGCAGCGGCCGGCTATGACCACCCCATCCCGGGACACCGCAGGCGCCGCACGGCTTCCCCCGGCCGGCGCAGGATCGGCAGGAGCCAGCGACGCGACGCTTGCGCGTCGCCATGGCCGAACCTGGCCGGACGATGCGGGGGAAACCGAGCTGCCCAACTGTGCCAGAGTCCATGACGCCGTCTTCGGCGGGGCGTACAACTTCGGCGCTGATCGGGCCTTCGCCGCCCACCTCACCGCTGCGGTGCCCGACCTCACCCAAGACCTCTACGCCGAGCGACACTTCCTGCTTCGCGCCGTCCGCTTGTGCGCTCAGCAAGGAGTCACCCAGTTCATCGATCTCGGCTGCGGCATGCCGACCGTCGGCAATGCCCGAGCCGTCGTTCGCCAGGCCGCCCCCGACGCGCGGGTACTCTGCGTCGACCTCGATCCGCTCGTCGTTGACGTGTGCGCCACCGTCATGCACGACGACGCCCGGGCCGCTGTCGTCCAAGCCGACATCAGACGGCCCGACGACGTCCTCGACCACGACACCACCCAGGCGCTGCTGAACCTAGACCAGCCGGTGGTGGTCCTTGCGATCGGCGTGCTGCACCTGCTCGACCAGCCGCAGCCGATCATTGGTCGGCTGCTGGAGCGCCTGCCAGCGGGCAGCGTCCTGGTGGCAAGCCACCTGACCGCGGACAGCTGCCCGGACGACGTCGCCGCGCTGGTTGACCTGGCCCCGGCGGCCGGCCCCTGCTGGGTCCCGCGCAGCCGTGCCGAGGTCACGGATCTGTTTACCGGGATCGCCCTCGCCCGGCCCGGCGTGGTGTACGCCTCGCGCTGGCGACCCGCCCCGGACGACGACGTCGAACTCCGCAGGGGAACCGTCCTTGCCGGAGTCGGCCGCAGACCAACCCACTGGCCTACTCCCGGTAGAGGGACAGGACCCTGATCAACCCGAACCGAGGTCCACAACACCCGCAACGAGCGGGCTCACGCGGCAGCTCACGACTGGCGCCTGAAAGTGAGCAGGGGCACGTCGTAGAGGTCCGGGTTACAGGGCCGGGTCATGGTCGGGGAAAGCACTTCAACGACGAGCATCTCGACGAGGAACTGGACGGTCGCGTCCAGCAGATGACTGGTGTGCGCGACGGCGGCGACACGCTTCTCGCCGAGGCTGGTGTGGATATGGGGTAGCACCTTGTCGTTGTCCGGGTCGTAGGCGAGGGTGCCGCAGCCGAGTGCCTCGACGTTGGTCAGATGGACGCGGCTCCACACCGGTGCGTTCGGGTCATCGAGCTTGTCACAGGCGCCGATGATGAAGGCTTCGCTGAACCCGGCTAGGAACATCGGGATGTATCCGTGCCGGATGCCGTTGATTCGGCAGAACTCGGCGAGGGTGGCGAAGAAATCCTCGCCGTGCTCGAAGGCGACTCCGAAGGTGCGACCGGTGGTCAGCTCGTGGCCATGCAAGACAGCGTTGCTCCTCAAGGTGCGGTGAAGAGGTCAGTGGGTTCAGCGGGATGCCGCGACCGGCTGCGCGCCCGCCCGTCACGGCGCTGGCGACGATCGTACGGATGGCGGCCGGGTCGGCGTCGGCCGGCACGGCGCCGCTTGCCAGAATCGCAGCCATGTTCGCCGAGGAATCGATGGGCTCTGCAGCGTCAACGCTTGTGGTGATCAGAGGTAACTCGGGCTCGGGCAAGTCGACAGTTGCCCGCGAACTGCGGCGCAGATGCGGGCGCGGATGGGCGCTGGTTGACCAGGACTACCTGCGCCGCATCGTGCTGTGGGAGCACGATAAGCCGGGCGGACTCGCGCCCGCGCTCATCGCGCACACGGTCCGCTTCGCGCTCGACAACGGCCGCGATGTCATCCTCGAAGGCATCCTGTACACCGCCAGGTACCGCGACATGATCGCCTCTTTGTGGCGTGCCCATCGCGGTCGAACCTCCTTCTTCTACCTGGATGTCTCCCTTGAGGAAACGCTGCGCCGCCACACGACGCGGCCCCAGGCCAGCCAGTTCAGTGCAGACGACATGCGTGCCTGGTACACACCAGGCGACCTGCTCGGCTTCTCGGGCGAGCGGGTCATCCCGGAAGTGTCCTCGCTGGAAGGCAGTATCGCGATGATCGCGGCGACCGCGGGCATACGACTGGCCGCGCCGGCATCCGCCTAGTCAGCTCGCGTCCAGCACACCGTCACGCGCATGGCTAGGTGTCCCCAGGACGGCGAATAGTTCGCCGGCTCAGAACGGGGCTGGTGGACCTCGCGGCGGCCCCGAACGAGGTCGGGACCTCGGACCTCCAGGCTGACGGTCTCCGTGCTGGCACGCAGAGCGTGAGTAGGGTCGCGCTGTGACGGATGACGAGGTTCGGCTCCGGCGGCGCCGCAGCTTCGATGAGGATCCCGATAACTACCAGGCCGCGCGTCCGGACTACCCGCAGCGGGTGTACGAGGTTCTGACTAGCGAGTGTGGGCTGCGAAACGGTACACGGGTGTTGGAGATTGGGCCTGGTACCGGCCAGGTGACCCGACGCCTTGTCGCCGCAGGCGCGTCGGTGGTAGCGGTGGAACTCGGCAACGCGCTGGCCGCGCGGCTGCGGGAGGCGACGGCCGGGCAGGACGTGACGGTTGTCGAGGGTGACTTCGCCGTCGCGGAGTTGCTCGAACAAGGATTTGATCTGGCCGTCTGCGGCACAGCGTTTCATTGGCTTGACCCCGTTGCCGCAGTACCGCGGCTGGCAGCGTTGGTGCGGCCAGGTGGCTAGTTGGCGGTGTGGTGGACGGTGTTCGGTGATCCGCAGCGCTGGGCGAAGTGGCGTGAGCCGTTGGAAGCCTTGTACGAGCGGTACCTGCCCGACGAGCGACGTGGTCCGAACGCGGTGCCGGCACCGATGCAGGTCGCGGCACGTACCGCGGAGTTGGCCGCAGGTGGCTGGTTCGGCCCGGTCCGAGTCGAGATCATCCGCTGGGAGCACCGGCTGACTCCTGACGCGGCCAGACGGCTGTGGGCCACGTTCTCAAATGTCCGGGAGCTTCCTGTCGCCCGGCGTGATCAGTTTCTTGACGGCGTCGCCGAACTGGTCGGTCGGCAGTCCGGCGGAGTCGTTACGGACAACTATGTGACCACGCTCTACACCGCCCAGCGTCGGCCGGATGCGCATCTGTAGGCCGTTAGCGTTGGTCTCGACGACGAGCCACCCGGTCACTGCGTAGCAGCGGTGTGCCTGTTCTATGAGCGGCGGCTGGTGGTGGTGGTGATAAAGGTGGTTTCGGCGAAGCAGAACTCGCCGTCCGCGTCGGCCTGGCCGAGCTGTGCCCGCCAGGTCCGGACCTCGGATTCGGTCAGGTCCATCCGCTGCTGGGCGGCGTGGCGGCATGCGACCTCGGTGATCTCGTCGATGCGACGGCAGGCGTGGCCGGTCAGCCGATCAATGGTCAGGACATGGGCGTCGAATTTGTCGATGCGCAAGCTCGCGCGGCGGGCCAGACCGGGTAATCTGCGGCCGGCCCGTGGATCGATGCGGGCCATCCATCGCTGTGGTACCTCGGCATAAGCCCGGCAGATCTGGTCAGTCAGCTCCTGGTCGCCGCCGTGAATGATCAGGCTGGCGAAGTCGGTGTGTGACCATACGGCCTGCCCACCCGGGCGTAGCACCCTGCTAGCTTCGGCGAACACCACCGCAGGGTCAGGCAGCAGCTCGATGACGTTATGGCAGATCAGCGCGGCCACGCTCGCATCGCGTAGCGGCAACGGATGCGATAGATCCGCCCGTACCAGCAACACTCCTGAGTCGGCGCCGGTCTGCCATAGCCCGTTCGGGGGCGGCAGTTGCAGGTCGATGCCGATCAGGAGGGTACCGGGCCAACGGGGCCGGAGAGCGGCGAGGGTGTGGCCGGGGCCGCAACCGAGGTCGACCACCACGCCACCGCCTGGTGCGGTCAGGCAGTCGGCGAGGACGGCATGGATCGGATGGGGACCGGGGTCGAGGTCGGCGCCGGTCACCCTGGCGAGCCTTGGTAAATGCTCACGTGGCTGCCCGACGCGGCCGTGTACGGTTCGCCGCGCCACCCGCTGTCGCGCCGGACGAGGGTCAGGCCGGCGAGTCGGGCCATCAGGTCCAGTTCGGCGGGCCAGATGTAGCGCAGGTGCACCGGGCACAGCCGTACACCGCTCGGGGTGATCGCGATCTGCTGGGCGAACACCGCCTGCGCCGCCGGGTCGTGACGCGCGACGTCCAGCCGGACACTGCCGGTGTCCACCGCGCGGGCCTCAACGCGTTGACCCCGGTCGAACCGGGTCGGGTCCGGCACAAACGCCTCAACAACCAGGTGACCACCGGGCCGCAGCCGCGCCGCAGCCCGAGCCAGACACTCAAGCTGACTGTCCTGATCAGTGAGGCAGTAGAGGGTGCTGGCCACGACGTACACAAGGTCGAAGCTGCCCTCCACTGGTACCTGCGCCATGTCCCCCATGGTCACCGGAAGGTCGGCACCGCCCGGCTTGGCGCGCAGCTTTTCGATCATCCGCGCCGACGCGTCGACACCGGTCACGGCCACGCCCCGGGCGGCCAGCGGGATCGCGATCCGGCCGGTACCGACGCCCAACTCCAACGCGGTACCACCCTGGCCGGCGAGCCGGGCGAGGACCTCCACCGCCGGGTCGACCGACCCGTACCGTCCGTCGCCGATCCACTCGTCATAGACATCAGCGATCGCGTCTCCGTAGCTGTTCGGCTCGAACGGCAATGGCATGGGCTGTACTGTGCCAGCCCGGTGATCGGTCAGCGACCCGAATACCATGCCCTCCAACTCGCGCGGCCCCGACGAACACGGCCCGGTTCGACCATCACCACGCCGCCTGGCGACCACATCAACGTCGAGGAACCCGGCGGGCCTACGTCATGTCGAGGATCTCACGCATGGGCGGGGGGCAGGAAAGGTACTCCTGCCCCCCCGCCTGATTCACTGGTCCGCTACGCCGATGCCCCGGCGAGTGCCTGACCGTTGATTCGGCTTCCGATCGGACGGTCGACGTAGCCAGCCGGAAGTGGAGCGCCCAGTTCCTCGGCCTTGCGCCGCAGCGCACCCGAGGTAGCCGCGTTGCGGATGTTGCGCAACTGCTTGGCGCTGAGGTCATAGTTCGTGCGTGCATGCGCATCGTCGTTGAGGGGGCCGAGCACCAGCTCTCCGTCGGCGCACATCCTGACCCAAGTGGTTGCCCACTGGATCAGCGTTGCCGCTGTCGCCGGGACCTTGACGTCCACCTCGGGCAGATCTTCTTGAGGATCCGTCGTTGCCATCAAAGGCGTAGCGGCTGGGCTCGGGAACGTCGCACAGCTCGACGGTGGAAGCAGCGCCGGATCGGGCTGGCGGCCGTTGACGGGTACCAGTTGGCGGTCATCGGCCCCTGGCAGAGACGTGCCCTCCCTCGCGGCCGATAGCTCGGCTCGCCTACGTGTCTCGGCGAGGGCACTCTTGTGCCGGGCGTCGAGCGCCGCCTCCCTGGCGGCCCGCTTGAGTTCTCGAACCCGGTCGAGGTTGGCGACCGCGCTAAGGACAGTGGCGGGGGTGCCCTCGGCGGGCGGGTGGTTGCGCCAGGCCACGGCCGCGCAGAAGGTGTTCGTTGGCCAGGTGATCCACCGCAGGCCGAACTTCGGGTTCTCGCGCCGGACGTAGGCGGCGCCCTCCTCGAACTGGTCAAGGAACTCGTGAAACATGATCATGCCGAAGAGGCTCAGCAACCCGAGGTAGCCGCCGGCGATGATGTTGTGACCGCTGCTGGTGTACTCGTAGGCGAAGTTCACCACCGCGGAGGCGAGCGCAGCACCCCAGACCACGCGGTAGCACCGGTCGGGGGCCTTCTGCTTGCGTACCGCTCGGAAGGCCAGGAACGCAAACGTCACACTGACCCCGTCCAGGGTGCCGGGGACGAGGTACTCCCACCCCTCGTGCCAGCCGAGCACGTCGCGTCCGAAGGCGACCAAGCCGTGCAACGACCCGGCCAGGACCATGACCCAGAACAGGCCGGCCGGGACCAGCGACGCCACGGTCAGGGCCGTGTCCCTCGACTTCGCCCGGCCCGAGATCAATTGAGGATCGGCCACCCGTTCGCCGGCCCGCCGCATTCGCCGCCTCGCGGTCGACCAGGTGCCCGCGGTGATCACTACGTTGACCACGGCGAGTGCCACCCAAGCGCTGGACGGCACCCGATCAACGACCGAGACGATCTCTTCCCACCGGAGCATCAGGCATTCCCCCTCAGCCTGGACACGCTGGTCTCGCTCCAGCATGACGATCGAGCGTTACCAGGGTCTGGCCTGGTGAAATGCGACCACCTCCGGCTGTCAGTGGACGTTGGACCGGGCACCCCAGTGCATTCGGCACTACCGAGGACCCCGTCCGCAGCGGGCAGTCCGTCGTCGTTCTGATCATCACCGGCGCAAAACGGTCGGAGGTCGTCATCACGGTGCTCGGGCTCCGGCCCTGCGGGAAAGACGGCCGCCTCGTCCACCGTCGGGACGCGGGCGACGCCCGGTCCGGTGAGGAAGTCGAACGGCGGCAGGCCCTGGGCCCGGGTGAAGACCACGATCGCTGACCCGTCCGGCCCGTTGAGCGGGTACACCCGGCCGCGATCAAGCGACGCCAACAAGACGGCGCCGTGCAGCAGACAGGCTTCCGTACCCGCTCCAGTCTGGTCAACGACGCGTACGGCGTCCCACTGGCCTTCACACGGCCGCGGGTCTGCCAGGTGTGCCGCCGCGCACCGCCGACCCCACGTCGCCGCGCTCACCGGTCGTCCTCACTCTGATCGTCGGGGTAGAGGTCGGCCAGCACGACGACGTCGACTAGACCGTCGTAGCGGGGAGCGATCGCCCGTAGGTAGGTCACGCCGGAGAAGCCCGTGAACTCTGGACGCGGCGTCGCGGCCACCGCCGCACACCACGGCTCGAACTCGCGGCGGCGGTCGGCTCCGGCACGGCCGTAGCAGCGCCCGGCCAGGTTCGTGCCGGCGTCGCCGACCATCCAGGCGATCGCCGGGAGCCCGACCTGGTGGGCCAGCTTGAGGAGATCAGCCAGTACCCGGGTCGTGCGGATCTGCCAGCCGAGCTGGTAACCGATGCGGTTGGCCGTACCCGGCACCGTTACCGGCGCGGCCGCCTGCGGAAGATCGTGGTAACGCTCAGGTGAGACACTCGCCGCGCGGCCGGGTGCCTCTTCATCGTCTCGGGACCGGCCGCAGGTCAAAGCGGTCGAGAGGGGGCGCGATGCGAACGGGTCGGTACCGGTTCCCGTGCCCTCGTGTTGCATGGTCAACCTCCGTCGTGGAGGCCCCGAACTGGCGCCGCTCCCCCAGCGGATTTGTTGGGGATCTTGTTGGGGAACGACGCCGTAACTACTCGTCTCAGGCCGGAAGGAGCCGGATAGGGCTGCAACGAACCAGCAGGTCAAGGCCGCTTTCCGCCACCTGCCCCGATCAAGCCGGATGACCTACACGGTTTTCCCAAGCTGACAGTGAGGGTTCGATTCCCTTCACCCGCTCCGAGATAAACGCCCTGGTCAGCGGTGGTACCCGACCAGGGCGTTCGTTCATCCCCGTCGATGCTTCCGGGCAGCGTGCCCGTTACGTGCCCGACCCCGTTCCCGCTCGATCTGGGCGCTGAGCCCGGCGGCGATCTCTTTGTCTCGCTGTTCCGTGGCGTGCTGGTAGATCAGCGCGGCCGGGTTGAGGCGTGACCCATCCGGTGCATGAGTTCCCGGAGGCTGGCTCCTGTCGCGGCGGCGAGGTTGTTTCCGGTGTGCCGGAGGTCGTGGAAGTGGAAGCCGGGTAGTCCGACTGCGGTGACGGCTTCGGTCCAGCGGGATCCCGGCGACATCCTCTCCGTCGAGGCGTTCACCGCCTACGAGCTGCTCGCCGAGGCGGCACGGATCGTGGGTCTGGATACCACCTTCGAGACAGTGCCGCCGCCCGGACACGTTCATCTGAACCGACCAAACCTGATCGTGTTGACCAACCCACGACTGCTCCCGTTCCTCAGTCAGGTCATGGAGGCCGATCCGCATCTGCGCTACGTCCGCGACGAAAGCGGCTGGTACATCGTCGACCTGGACACGGGTACCGACTACCGGTCGCTGCGTGACCAGGGCCAGGCGTCCGACTACGGCTACGTAGGGCGGCTGCCAAGGCCGGACGGCAAGGGAACGTTACTGTACCTGGCCGGAACGCATGCCCAGGGAACCCTCGGGGCGGCCCATTTCGTAACGACGAACCTCGCTGATGCGATGAAGGAGCGGGCCTCCGCTCCTCGTGACAGTCACCCTCGCGCAACGCTTGGGCTGTTCACGTCCACCACGACGAGGGAGGCCCTGTGGACGAGTATGACGGCCGGCAGTTTGTCGGGATAGATCTGC
>WNFU01010686.1_pt1 | contig 10103 bp, 6 predicted proteins | sample 5400121 | NCBI WGS metagenome assembly WNFU01 (sample SAMN13153360, study PRJNA577476) | soil metagenome | isolation source: 100 cm soil or saprolite under grassland replicate 1 | place: USA:California | collected 2016-06-15
CGACTGCGCTCCCCGCGCCAGGCGCGTACCCGGCGAAGGTGATGCCCGTGTAATAGCCGAGCCCCCGCGCCTCGCCGAGGTCGATGGCAAACGGCCCGGCGCGCCGGCGCCGGGCGAGACCGATCGCCGCCTCGACCTCGCCGAGCGGTCCGGCGGCAGCCGGAACGGCGCGGGCGATGGCGCGGCCGCGCTCGAGCGCGCCGTCGCCGTACAGCGTCGCGAGCTCGGGCAGGGCGGCGCGAGCGCGCGGCGCACCCCGCCCGCGCTGCGACAGCGCAGCGAGCGCGGCCTCGTCTTTCCGCGCCAGGGCGTCCCACGCCTCGTCCCGGAGCCTCGCCGGGAGCCGCGCCGCCTCGAGGACCGCGCCTGCGAACCGGGCATGCCCGACCTCGACGACGGCGCCGCGCAGCCCCACCCGATCGAGCGCGCGCGACAGGAGCACGAGCGCCTCCGCGTCCGCGCCGCCGCCGCCGGCGCCGAGCATCTCGACGCCGGCCTGATAGACCTCGCGCGGCCGTCCGGCGCGCGCCTCGCGGGCGCGCAGCACCGGCCCGTCGTAGCAGAGCCGCGCGGGCGACGGCAGCGCGTCGGGACGCGCGGCATAGAGGCGCGCGATCTGCGGCGTGATGTCGGGGCGGATCGCGACCACCTCGCCGGATCCCGGCTCGACGAACTTCATCACCTCCGCGAGGGCCGCGGCCGACAACCCGCGCTCGACCACCTCGAGGCGCTCGAGCGTCGGCAGGAATACCCGCCGGTAGCCGAACCGGGAGAACACCTCCTGGAGCCGGGCCGACAGGTCGGCGAGATGCGCCGAGTGGTCCGGGAGCAGGTCGCGCAGCCCGGACGGAAGCGAGAGGTCGAGCAGCATCGCGGCGGACTCTACCCGAAAAGCGCGACCGGGGGCCGAGCCTGGAGCTCCCTGAACGTGAGCGCGCCCGAGCCCGCGGCCGGCTTTCCGGGCGCGGACGCGGGCGTACTCGGGATCGACTCGACCGCTAGTGATGATACGGGTCGGTCGGCGGCATTCCGACGTCGGGAGAGCCGGGCATCCCAGGCGTCCGCGGCGGCGGGGCCGGATACGTCGTCCCGGGGTAGCCACGCTCCTGGCCGGCGAACTGTCCCGGGCGCGCCTCCTCCGGCCGATGGATCGCGATCCGCCAGCCTTTGCCCTTCCCCGCCGAACGCCGGCGCGAGAGCCCCGCGCCCACGACCGCGCCGAGGAGGCCCGCGATGGACGCGAGCGCCGCCCCGCCGAAGCCCGCAGCGGCGGCGCGGGCGGCCTCGTCCTGGCGCGCCTCCGCCGGGGCGCCCGGCCGCGTCCCGAGATCGGGCCGGAACGTCCGCTGCGCCGCGCCGAGATTCCCGCTCGCCGCCGTCCCCACGCTCATCGCGCCCGACGCGAGCGTGCCCGTGAGGAACACCGCGCCCAGGATGAGCCCGATGCACCAGACGAGGATGCCGTGCAGGCTCGAGGAGCGCGTGTCCTCCGTGCCCGCCATGCGGCACGCGAGCCACGCGCCGAGCAACGTCGCGACGAACGGCGTGATGAGCCCCCAGATCGCCGCCGCGGCGCCGAGACGCTGCGAGCCGGCCGGCGCGGCGGCGAAGCCGAGGGCCGCGCCGACGAGCCCGAGCGCGATATGAGCCGCGATCGCGAGGCAGACGCCCGCGATGACGGCGCTCCAATGCAGCCGCGGGAACAGCCGCCCGCCCGCCACCTCACTCTCCAAAGCCATGGTTCGTACCTCCCCGGTGGGACCCTTCCCCCACCCGCTCCAAGATGGGAACGCGGCGGAGGGGCCACAACCGGGCGGGGCATCCCGCGCGGCCGTCCGCGGAGCGGACGGCGAGCGGCCGGGGCTACAAGCGGATGGCGCGCACGGAGCGGACGTGGGGCAGCGCGCGAAGCCGCTCCAGCACCTCGGGCGCGGGCGCCGAGTCCACGTTCAGGAACGAGTACGCGCCGGAGCGGTCGTCGAGGCGCGAGAGCGAGATGCGTGCGATGTTGACGCCCGCCGAGCCGAGGGCGGTGCCGAGGTTGCCGACGACGCCCGGCGCGTCGTCGTTCTCGCACACGATGACGTGGCCGTCCGGGATCGCCTCGACGCGGAACCCGTTCACCCGGACGATGCGCGCGTCGCGCTTGCCGTAGACGGTCCCCGCCACGAGGGTCTCGCCGCCCTGGCCGCGCACGGTGAGCGTCACGAGGCTCGCCCAGTCGTGCGGCTCCGCGGAGCGGACCTCGAGCACGCGGATCCCGCGGTCCTTCGCGATGGCGGGGGCGTTCACCTCGTTCACGGGCGTGTCGAGGAAGTGGCGCAGGAGTCCGACGAGCGCCCGCGCCGACAGCGGGCGCATCGGCATGGCGGCGAGCTCGCCCGCGACCTCGACCACGACCTCGGCCGGCCCGTGGGGCGCGAGCTGCGCGGCGAGCGATCCGAGCTTCTCCGCCAGCGGCAGGTAGGGCGCGAGCTGGTCGAGGACCTCCTTCGGCAGCCCGGGCACGTTCACGGCGTTCTTCACGACGCCGTCCCGCAGGTACGCGACGAGCTGCTCGGCGATGGCGATCGCCACCGCCGACTGCGCCTCCTCGGTCGAGGCCCCGATGTGCGGGGTGCAGACGAAGTTCTCGGTGTGGAAGAGCGGGTGATCCGGCGGGGGGGGCTCCTTCTCGAACACGTCCAGGGCGGCGCCGCCGAGGTGCCCCGACGCGAGCGCGTCCGCGACGGCGCGCTCGTCCACGATCCCACCGCGCGCACAGTTCACGAGGATCGCCCCCCGCTTCATGCGCGCGAGGGTCTCGGCGCTGACGAGGTGGCGCGTCTGCTCGGTGAGCGGGACGTGCAGGGAGACGACGTCGGCCTCGCGCCAGAGCGCGTCGAGATCCACGAGGGACGCGCCCATCTTGGCGGCCGCCTCCGGCGTGATGAACGGATCGTACGCGACGACCCGCATCTTCATCGCGAGCGCTCGCTCGACGAGGACCGACCCGATGTTCCCGATGCCGACGACGCCGAGGGTCTTGCCGGCGATCTCGCGCCCCTGGAAGCGCTTCTTCTCCCAGCGGCCCGCCTTCACGCTCGCGGTCGCGCTCGGCACGTGCCGGTAGAGGGAGAGGATCATCGCGAGGGCGAGCTCGGCGACGGTGACGGACGAGCCGCCCGGGGTGTTCATCACGACGACGCCCCGCCGCGTCGCGGCGTCGAGGTCCACGTTGTCGACGCCGACGCCGGCGCGTCCGACGACCTTGAGGCGCGCGGCCTTCTCGAGGAGCTTCGGCGTCACCTTCGTCGCGCTCCGCACCGCGAGCGCGTCGTAGCCCGCGACGATCGCCTCGAGCTCCGCCGGGGGGAGCCCCACCTTCACGTCCACCTCCAGCCCGGCGTCCCGCAGGATCCGCACCGCCTCCGGCGAGAGATCGTCCGACACGAGCACGCGCGCAGCCATCGCACACCTCCTTCCCTCCGACACGATCGTGCGCCGCCGGGGGACGGGGGAGTTAGCCGCGGCTCTCCCGGACGTCAAGGAACCGTGGGGCGTCATGCAGATCCGTGAACGAGCCCGAGCCCGAGCCCGAGCCCGGCTTCGGGCGCGGGCGCGGGCGCGGGCTCGGGCTCGTTCACGGGGAACGCCGAAGGGGTCACCCCGCGCGCAGGCCGCCGAGCACGAGGTCGGTCACCTGCCGCTTCACGCGGTCGATCTGCTCCTCGGTCTCCGCCGGCACGAGCCCGACCACCATCCCGGAGACCGCCAGCTCGAGGGCCCCCAGGATCCCGGTCGCCGCGACGACCGGATCGAGGTCCGGCTTCAGCTCGCCCCGACCCTGCCCCCGTCGGACGATGCCGGCGACGAGCTGCACCGCCTGCGCGAACGTCTCGCGCGTCGACCCCGCCCGCAGCGCGTGCGTCGTGCGGGTGACCTCGAGGATGAGCACGCGCACCGCCGCGGGCGCGGTCTTGTAGACGTCGAACACGAACGCGTAGATCCCCGCCACCTTCTCGGCCGCGGTGCCCGTCCCCTCGTCGACGGCGCGGATCGCGTTGATGAGGATCGCCCACTGCTCGGCGAAGACGCTCTCGAGCAGCTCGTCCTTGTTCCGGAAGTAGTGGTACACGAGGCCGTACGCGACGTGCGCGGCGCGGGCGACGTCCGCGATCCGGCAACCCTGATATCCCTTCTCCGCGAACACCCGCACCGCGGCGTGGAGGATGGCGCGCCGCTTCTCCGGCTCTTCGTCGGTGCGTCCACCGCCGACGCGCGGCGCAGGGATCCGGCTCACCCGCCGATTCTCCAATCGGCTTCCCCCGAGAGCAACCCCGCCGCTCCCGAAGGGCCGACCCGGGAGGGGCCGTCCGCCCGCGCTACCGCGCGACTCCGGCTGCGAGCCGCGATAGATCGAGGGACACCTTGTATCCGAAGGCGCCGCAGTCGGTCACGTGCGCGACGGCCACGATCCTGAAGCAGTGGCAGGGCGACTCCCAGCCGAGGCTCGCCACGTGCTGTTGCACCTGAAAGGCTCCCACGCGGCGCTCGGCCGCGCTGTCGTTGCAGCTCGGCACGTACGCGTCGCGCCCGGGGAACAGGACATCGTAGCCGAGCTTCGCGCCGCCGATCGTGGCGCGAAGACCCGCCGTGCCCGTCGCCACAGCCTCGGTCGGCGCGGGCCGCACGTCGAAGAGCGAGTCGATGCCGGAGACGAGGGTCCCCGACCCCCCCGGGCCCACGGCGTAGAGCCCCGCCAGGACGCCGTCGCCGCGGCGATCCTGGACCGCGAGGTTCGCGCGCAGCTCGGTGAAGTCGTCGAGCCGCGACGGGATTCTCGGCGCCTTGGCGGGGATGGCGCGGCCGTCGACGGACAGGAAGCGGGCTCGTACGTCGGCGCCCACCGGACCCGCTCCGACCGCCATGGCCGCGAACGCCTCGGCGAGCCGCCCGGCGCGCAGGTCCACGTCCTGGCCCAGCTCGAAGCGAGCGAGCGTGGCGCGCGCCCCCTCGAGCCGCGTCTCGATCGCGGCGCGGAGCTGCTGGAACGTGCCCGGGACGGCGGGGAAGAGCCCCGCCGCCGAGCGATCCAGGGCGTCGTATGCGGCGAACGGGAGCACGTCTCCGGCGGCGCCGGTCCCGGCGCGCCACTCGAGGCGCGGCGCGATCGCGTGGCGCAGCGCGCCGAACCGGCGCGATACCTCGGTCTCGACGGTCGCCCCGCCGACGCCCCACGCGCTCGCCCCAGGATCCCTGGCGCTATCGAACGCGTAACCGAGCGCGGCCCCGCGCACGAAAGGCGTGACGCTGAGCGCCCTACCGAGGAGGATGGGGGCGTCGATCTCCGCGCGTACGTCTCCCCGCGTGGCGGCGGGGCGCTCTACGATATCGAGCCCGCCGTTCGCCGGACCGAAGCGCGCCGCACCCGCACGAGCAGACAGCCTGAGCGGGCCTACCGGCATCGGGACGAGCGTCGCGGCGGCGGAGCCCCACCGGCTCGCGACGTCGAGATCGGCGCCGAGGACGCCATACCGCTCGGCGGGCAGCTCGCCCGTGGGGCGGAGCGGCTGGACGTAGCTCGTCGCGGCCTCGGCGACGAGGTCGTCGCGACGGTGCGACACGAGCACATCGGAGCGCCGGTAGGGAACGCTGCGGGCGAGGACGTCGGACGTCGTGTCGCGCACCCAGACCGGATCGCCGGCGAGCCGCAGCGCGGCGCCGAGCGTCGTCGCGTCCCCGAGCCGCTGCCCGTGCGCGGCGGTGAGGGCCCAGCGATCGCCGCCCTCTCCTCCGGGCTCCGCGTCGAGATCGTGGAGCCAGGCGAGCTCGACGCGACCCTCCGCTGCCTGCGCCGGAGCCCAGCGCAGCTCGAGCCGCGCGCCCGGTCCGCGCACGGCGCCGGTGGTGAGATCCGTGCGCGCCCGCCCGAGGAGCCGGACCGTCCCGAAGGCATACTCGGGGGTGAGCGTCGCGTCGGCGCTCGGGCCGAGCGTGAGGTACAGCGGCACGGCCATGGAGAAGCCGGTCGCGCCGGTGGAGCCGACGACGGGGAGGAGAATCCCGGACTGTCGCTCGCCGAGGGGCAGATACAGCCACGGCAAGGGGAGCACGGGGACGGGACGGTCGATGAACAGGAAGCGCGGCGTGATGCGGAGGACTGCGCCGTGCAGGATCGCGCGCTTCCCCGGGATGATGTCGGCCTCGCGCGCGGTCACCTCCCACGACGGCGCGGCGCCGCCAGGGCAGTCGCACAGCGTCAGCCGCGCTCCGGAGAGACGGACGCGGCCCTCGGCGTCGCCGCGAAGGCGCTCGCCGGAGAAGGTCAGCCGGTTCCGTCCCGCCCGCGCCGCCTCGCCGACGGTGCGCAGCCCGGACAGGTCGGCGGGCTGGTCCTTCACGAAGGCGAGGACGCCCTCCGCCTCGATCTCGCCCCCGACGATCGCGCGGACCGAGTCCGCCGACACGACGCGGGTCGCGTCGGTGAGGAGGACCCCTCCCGACGCGCGCACCTCCTCGCTCGCCGGATCCCAGGAGATGGAGCGCGCCCGGACGACCACCGCGCCGCGCCGGAGGCGGGCGTTTCCCTCGAGGAGCACGCGACCGGTGGCGCCCTCGTAGCTGAGGCGATCCGCCGTGACCTGGACCTCGCCCGTCGCGCCTGCGGCGGCAGCGGCGGGGTCGGTGGCGGCACGGGCGAGGAGCCCGGCCGCGCAGATGGCGGCGTAGAGCGTCACGGCGCGCGGATTCTACAGCGGCGCCGGCCGCGCGAATGTCCTACTTGCCGGCCGGCTCGCCCGGCTCGGGCGCGGCCTCGGCCGCGGCGGGCGTCTCGGCGCCCGGGACGGGCGCGGCCCCGGCAGCGGGTCGCTCGAAGTCGATGGTGAGCAAGTCGCCCTCGATCTTCTGCTGGTACGGGACCTTCTGCTTCAGCTTGATGTCGAGGACGGTGCTCGAGCCGTGCTTCTGCGGCGTGATCATCGCCACCGCCAACGGGAAGAAGGAGGTGTCGAGGAACCGCGCGTCGTTGCGGCGGACGATGCGGGTATTCTCGAGCTCGATGCGGATCAGGTTCTCGCCCACGTCCTGGATCGTGAAGCGCGGCGGGACGCTCGTGCGGATGAACACGCGGGAGACGCCGGGCATCTGCCTGAAGCCGAGCTCGCGGAGCTGGGTGGCAGGTGCGCCGGCGGCGGCGATCGGCTCGCCGCGCGCCTGCGCCTTCGCGGCGGCGACGGCCTCCTCGCGCTGCCGCCTCGCGTCGGCGGCCTCCTGCCGCTTGCGCTCCTTCTCGGCCTTCGCCGCGGCGAGCGCCTCCGCCTTCCCGGCCTTCGCTGCGGCGAGCGCCTCCGCCTTCCCGGCCTTCGCCGCGGCGAGCGCCTCCGCCTTCTCGGCCTTCGCTGCGGCGATCGCCTCCGCCTTCTGGCGCTTCGCCTCGGCGCGGCGCTCGGCGGCCTCCTGCTGCTTGCGCTCCTTCTCGGTCCTGGCGGCGGCGAGTGCCTCGAGCTTCTGGCGCTTCGCGTCGGCGGCGCGGTCGGCAGCCTCCTGCTTCTTGCGCTCCTTCTCGGCCTTCGCTGCGGCGACCGCGTCCTGCTTCTGACGAGTCGCGTCCGCCTTGCGGTCGGCCTCCTCCTGCTTCTTCCGCTCCGCCTCCGCCTTCGCCGACGCGATCGCCTCGTCGCGCTGGCGATCGAAGTCCTCCTGCGCCTTGCGCCGCTCGGCCTCTCGCGCCTCCTCGCCGGCCTTCTGCTCCGCGTCGGTGGCGAGCTTCGCCTGGGACTGGTCCTGCGCCCTGCGCTCGGCCTCCGCGCGCGCCTGCGCGTCCGCCGCGTCCTGCTGCGCCTTCTTCTCCGTCTCGGCGCGCAGCTCCGCCTCGAGCTCGGCCTTGGCGCGAACGGCCGCCTCCTCGTGCGCGCGCCGCTCCGCCTCGGCCTGGCTCGGCTGCGCCGCGGCCGCGGCTGCGGCACCCGCCCGCTCCTTCTCCGCGCGCGCCTGCGCGAGCCGCTCCTGCTCGGCGGCCTTGGCCTTCTCCTGCTCGTCCGCCCTCGCCTGCGCCTCCGCCTTCGCCTTCTCGTCTGCCTGGGCCCGGGCGCGGCGCTCCGCCTCCGCCCGCGTCTGGGCCGCGGCCGTCTCCTGCGCGACGCGCTGCGCCTCCGCTCGCTCGGCCTCTGCACGCGCGGTGGCCTCGGCCTCCGCGCGCGCCTGCGCCTCCGCCTTCGCCTTGGCCTCTGCCTCCGCGCGCCGGCGCGACTCCTGCTGCCCGCGGGCGCGGTCGTCCGCGCCGGTCTGCGCCACCGCCTTGCCCGCGGCCGCGGGCTTCGCGATCCGCACGACGAGGCGCTTCCCCTGTGCCTGCACGTCGGGCGGATCCACGTCCGCCGAGAAGGCGATCATGATCCGCGCGATGGAGCTCGCGTCCGAGCCGTACGACAGGTTCTTCACGAGGAGGATGACGCTGTTCTCCTGCGGCATGTCCTCGGCGATTCCCTGGAACTTCGCCTCCGAGAGGTCGATCACGAACCGTGGCGGATCCGCCATCGAGAACGTGGTGAAGTTCGGCGGCTTCGAGCCCGTGACGCTGAGGACGACCGCCGCGCCCTCGTCCTTCACGTCGACCGCGGTGACGAGGTTCAGATCCTGGCCCAGCGTGGTGCCCGCCGTGGCCAGGAGTGCGAACGCGAGGACGTGACGAAAACGCATCGGAAGCTCCGGGTGGGAGATTCGCGCCGAGGATAGCACGGGGGGTACGGACCCAAAACAAAACCCGAGCCCTTGCAGGGCGATATCCACCTACCTCGCCGGCCGACGTCACGCGGCGCCGAGCAGCGCGCGCGCCTCGCCGACGAGGTAGAGCGAGCCGGCGACGCACACCAGCGCTCCGTCGGCGGCGGCGCGCCTCGCGCAGCGGAGCGCGTCCTCGAGCCCGTCGTGGACGTCGGCGTCGGCCCCGAGTGCGAGCGCCTGCGCGTGGAGATCCGCTGCGGCGCGCGCGCGGGGAGTCGCCGGGGCGACGAGGTGAAGCCGGCGCGCCGCCGGCGCGAGCGCGTGCAGCATCCCGCCGTGATCCTTGTCGGCGAGGACGCCGAAGACGAGCTCCACCGGACGGCCGGGGTGGAGCGCCGCGAGCGCCGCCGCGAGAGCCGCGGCGCCGTCCGGGTTGTGCGCGCCGTCGAGCAGCACGCCCCCGACCTCCTCGAGCCTTCCGGGCCAGCGGGCGGTCGCGATGCCGCGCGCGATCGCGTCCTCCGCGATCGGGACGCCGGAGCGGGCGAGCGCGCGGAGCGCCGCGGCGGCGAGCGCGGCGTTGCCGCGCTGGTGGTCGCCGCGCAGGGCGATGGGCCCTTCCCACGCCGGCGGGGCGACGACGAGGGGCGCCCCGCGGCGCAGCGCCTCGGCACGGAGCACCTCGAGCGCCCCGGGCGGCTGCTGCGCGTGGACGACCGCCGGGATCCCCGGCTTGAAGATTCCAGCCTTCTCGAAGGCGATCTGCTCGACCGTGTCGCCGAGGAGCTGGGTGTGGTCGAGCCCGATCCGCGCCACCGCGGTGACCCGCGGCACGATCGCAGTGGTCGCGTCGAATCGGCCGCCGAGCCCCACCTCCACCACCGCGACGTCCACCCCGGCGCGGGCGAGGTGGACGAGCCCGGCGAGCGTCGCGAACTCGAAGTAGGTGAGCCGGTCCGCCTCCGTGCCCGCCTCGTGCCACGGGCAGGCGCGGCGGACCTCGTCCACGGCCTCGGCGAGCGCGCCGTCGTCGATGGCCCGACCGCGCACCTGGATCCGCTCGTTGAAGCGGACGAGGTGCGGCGAGGTGTAGAGCCCGACCGCGAGCCCCGCCTCCCCGAGCGCGGCCGCCGCCATCGCGCAGGTGGAGCCCTTCCCGTTCGTGCCGCCCACGTGGAGGACGGGCTGGCGGCGCTCGGGGTGGCCGAGCGCCTCCAGGGCGCGCTCCATGCGCTCGAGCCCGAAGCGCATCGCGAGCGGCTGGAGCCCGGCGAGGTACGGGTGCGGGTCCGTCATCGGATTCATGGGACCGAGGCCAACTTGGACCTGGTCTTGGACCTAGTCTTGGTCTTGGACCAAGTCCAAGTCCAAGTCGAAGACCAAGTCCAAGTCCCGGG
>WNFU01010689.1_pt1 | contig 10099 bp, 9 predicted proteins | sample 5400121 | NCBI WGS metagenome assembly WNFU01 (sample SAMN13153360, study PRJNA577476) | soil metagenome | isolation source: 100 cm soil or saprolite under grassland replicate 1 | place: USA:California | collected 2016-06-15
ATGCGTAGCAGCTCCAGGTTCAGCCGTTCGCGCGTCATTTCGTCGAGCGCGCCGAAGGGCTCGTCCATGAGCAAGAGTGCGGGGTCGAACGAGAGCGCGCGGGCGATCGAGACGCGCTGTTGCATGCCGCCGGAGAGCTGCCACGGGTGGTGATCGGCGAAGCTTTCGAGCTCGACCAGGTGGAGCATGTCGCGGACGCGCTCCTGACGGCGCGTGCGATCCCAACCGAGCATCTCGAGCGGGAGGCCGATGTTCTTCGCGACCGTGCGCCAGTCGTAGAGAACGGGCGCCTGGAAGACGATTCCGTAGTCGCGGTCGCGCCGGGCGCGGCGAGCGGGCTTGCCGTTTACCGTGATGTCGCCCGACGTCGGCTCGATGATGTCGCCGACGATGCGCAGCAGCGTCGATTTCCCGCAGCCCGAGGGGCCGATCAGCGAGACAAAGTCGCCGCGCGCAATCTCGAGGTCGATGTCCTGCAGCGCAGTCACGCCCGCGCGCCCGAAGGTCTTCGAGAGATTGCGGATCGAGACCACGGTGTCGGCGCTCATGCGACGTGCTCCGGCGCGCGGCGGACGACCAGCTTCTCGACGACGACGACCGTGAGGAAGAAAAAGATGCCGAGGCAGGCGGCGATCACGTTCGTCGCCCAGAGGTTCTCCGGCTGGAGCACGTAGTACTGGTTGAAGTTGATGATCGCGCCGCCGAGCCCGTCGGGGATCGACGACGGCGCCTCGCCGATGATCGCGCCGACGACGCTCGCGGTCGCGGCGACCTTGAAGGCCGAGAAGAGGTACGGCAGCGCCGACGGGACGCGCAACTTCCAGAGGACCTGCCAGCGGCTCGCCGCGTACGAATGCATGAGCTCGAGCGCACGTGGCTCCGCCGACTGCAGGCCGCGGAGCGTGTTCACCGTCACCGGGAAGAATGTCAGGTACGCGGCGATCACGGCCACGCGTAGCCACGGCTCGATGTTGTAGTTCCCGAGCCCGACCACGACCATCGGCGCGATCGCGATGATCGGAATCGTCTGCGAGGCGACGATGTACGGGAGGAAGCCGCGCCGGAGCATGCTGGAATGCGCGATCACCACGCCCAGGGCGAAGCCGACGACGGCGCCGATGGCGAAGCCGACGGCCGCCTCCTTCGCCGTGAACAGCGCGGAATGCCAAAGCAGCGTGATCAGCAGCGGTCCGCCGACGCGGGCCGGCTCGAAGAGCTGGTGCACGATGTCGTACAGGTGCGGCATCGTGATGTCGTCGACCTTGAAGGGCCGCGTCCAGCCGGTCGAGATCCAGAGCGCGCGGTAGCCCTCCCACAGGCCCCAGAGCGCCGCGAGGACGAGCGGCAGCGCCGCGATCCGCAACGCAACGTCGCTGCGTCGGACGTCTTGCAGCCCTGCCTGCGAAGCCATCGCTATTCCTTAGCACAGTCCAGCTCGCAAAGTTAAGGTCACCCCATGCCGCTGGATCCTTCCCGGACGGTCGCCGAATTGCGCGAGCTGCAGGAGCTGACCGGCGACGAGAACGGCGCGCAGCGCGTTGCTTGGACGGACACGTGGGAGCGGGCGCGGGAGTGGCTCCGGGGCAAGGTCGACGGGACGGGCGCCGACGAAGAGATCGATCCGGCCGGCAACCAGTGGTTCACGCTGCGCGGCGCCTCCGAGCGCGCGCTGCTGATCGGCGGGCACATCGACTCGGTGCCGAACGGCGGCTGGCTGGACGGCGCGCTGAACGTGACGGCCGGCGTCGAGGTGCTGCGCCGGATCGCCGAAGACGGGACGCCGCCGCTGACCGTCCGGCTCGTCAACTGGGCCGACGAGGAGGGCGCGCGCTTCGGCCGCTCGCTCGTCGGCTCCTCGGCCGCGGCGGGCTCGATGGCAGACCAGGACGAGCTGCGCTCCAAGGTCGACGCGAACGGCATCGCGTTGCCCGATGCATTGGCGGAGCACGGCGTCGACCTCGACCGCGCGCTCGAGGCGCGCTCGCAGCTGGACAATGCCGCGGCGTACCTGGAGCTGCACATCGAGCAGGGACCGGTGCTCGAGTCGATGGACATGCCGCTGGGCGTCGTCCTCGGCACGTTCGGCGTCGAGCGCCACCTCGTCACGTTCCGCGGCCAGGCGGCGCACGCAGGGTCGACGCCGATGGACAAGCGGCGCGACGCCCTCGCCGGGGCCGCAAAGCTCGAGCTGGAGATCCGGGAGATTGCGAAGCGCACCGGCGGCGGCGCCGTTTGCACGATGGGCGGCGTCGTCACGAGGCCGGGCATCGTCACGTCCGTGGTCGAGACGGCGGAATGCCTGCTCGATCAGCGACATCTGGACGCCGGGACGCTTGCGTCGATGCTCGACGAGGCTCAGCGTGCATCGCAGCAGATCGCGCAGGACGAAAGCATCGACGTCGAGTGGGAGCGGATCTGGAACATCCAGCCGATCCTCTTCGAAGACGGGCTGATCGAGCTGGCGGACGAGTCGGTCCGTGAGGTCGCGGGGACGTCGCACCGTCTTCCCAGCGGTCCCTTGCACGACGCGGCCGAGGTAGCGCGCGCGGGCATCCCGACCGTGATGCTGTTCGTGCAGAGCCTGCGCGGCCTCTCGCACACGAAGCTCGAGGATACGAAGCCGGAGCACATCGAGCTGTCGGTCCAGGCGCTCGACCGGCTCGCTGCGAAGACGCTCGCCCAGCTCGCCGAGTGACACTTTTTCACCCGGCGTAGGGCTTGCCGACGGAGCTACGCTGACTGTGCAGGGAGCCGGCCCTACCTCGCCAGGCTCCTCCCCTCTCCCCCGAAAAGAAGGAGTCTGGCCCTGCGGGTGTGGCAACAGCATCTGCACGTGTACCCGGCTCCCTGCAACGGCGACTAAACGGCGGACCCTCGGGGAAGGCGGCGGGCGTGCGAGCCCGGCTTCTCGGCCTTTTGCTCACGTTGCCGCTCGCCAGTCCCGCGAGCCTCGGCGGCGCCCCTGTCCGCGCCGCCGCAGCGGCCGGCTGCCCGCCGCGGCCGCCGTCGACCGCGCGCCGCATCACCGTGCCGCGCTGGGTCTCGGGCGCCGTCGTGACCGAGTACTACCCGATCCGGGAGAGCTGGTTCTCGGGCCGCCCGGTGTCAGCTCCGGGCCTGAGGGGGCGCCATCGCGTCGACTGGCTGTTCGGGCCGCACGGGGTCGCGATGAACGGCGAGGGCCTCGGGCTGGACGGCCGCTTCTATCACTTCGCCGGCTCCTACGACATCGACTGGGCCAACGTCGCCGGAGGAGTGACGAGACCGTGCTGGAACGGCACCTGGACGGGCGGCAGGCCCGGCTGGCTCGCGTTCGGCTGGCGCACCGCCCAGGGGCGCGTGACGTATCCGCTCGCGCGCGGCGGGTGGTCGAACGGCAAGCCTGCGCGATACGTGCGCTCGCCCGTGCCGCTGCAGTTCCGCGGCGGGCGAGCGCGTCCACAACCGTTCTGGCACACGGTCGCGACGGATCCGCATGTCATCCCGCGCGGGAGCCGAGTGTTCATCCCCGCGTACTGCGCGACGCCCGCGCGCGGCTGGTTTCGGGCCCTCGACACCGGCGGCGCGATCATCGGCTTCCACATCGACGTGTATCGTTCGCCGCCGCGCTCGCTCGAGTTGCGTTCGCTGCGGGATCAGCGCATCTACGTCGTGCCGCCCGGCACTGCCGTACCGCGAGGATCGAGAGCGCGCTGTTAGCGCCCGCGCTTTCGGGCGCGGCGCAGAGCGTCGAGCCGGCGCCGGGCCTGTTTGGTCGGCCGGGGGCCGAGGTCGGCTCCGAGGGGGCGCGCGAGCCGCCGCTCGGCGGCGTGCTGCTCGCGCGCGGTACGCGACTCGGGCGTCTCGGCGTACAGGGTCGCCGCGACGCTTGCGGGTCCGCGGCGCTCCGCGACGCCGGTCACGGCGATCTTCCATTGCGCGGTTCCGATCGTCACCTCGACCGTGTCCCCGGCGCGGACGAGCTTCGACGGCTTCACGCGCTCGCCGTTCACGTGTACGCGTCCGCCGAGGACCGCGTCGGTTGCCGTGCTGCGCGTCTTGAAGAAGCGCGCCGCCCAGAGCCATTTGTCGATCCGCACCTCGTCCACGCCGGAATGCTAGAACGCGCGAACGAGCACGACGCCAACGGCGACGAGCGCGACGCCGATCAGGCGTCCGGGCGTCGCGTGATGCTCCTTGAAGCCGACCCAGCCGTACTGGTCGACGAGCACCGAAGCGACCGTCTGCCCGAAGATGATCGCTGCGGCGAGCGTCACCGCTCCCAGCTTCGGCGCGGTGACGATCGAGCCGGCGACGTAGAAGGCGCCCAGCAATCCGCCGATCCAGACCCACCACGGCACGTCGCCGAGGCGCGCGAGCGAGGGCATCGGCTTTCGCACGAAGGCTGAGATGATCAGGAGCGCGATCGTCCCGACGAGGAACGAGACGAACGCCGCGCGGATCGGGCTCGCGACCCAGTGCGAGAGCTGTGCGTTGACGCCGAACTGGATGGGGAGCATCGCGCCGGCGGCGACCGCAAAGAGCAGATAGAGCCAGACCATTGTGCGCGCCGATTTCGGCGCGTTAGGATCGTTCCCTTGCCATGTCGTTGACTTTCGGCGTCACCGTCCTGCCCGATCCGCCGTACACGCGGATGATCGAGCTGATGCAGTTCGCGGAAAGGCAAGGCATCGAGTACGGCTGGACGTACGACTCGCACATGCTCTGGCAGGAGTCGTACGCGACGCTGCCGCTGGCCGCCGCGCAGACGGAGCGGATCAAGCTCGGGCACTTCGTCACGAACCCCGGCATCCGCGACCCGACGATCACCGCGAGCTGGTACGCGACGGTGCACGACATCTCCAACGGCCGCATGGTGATGGGCATCGGCCGCGGAGACTCCTCGCGTCGCGTCGTCGGGCTGAAGCCGGTCAGGGTCGCGGAGTTCGAGCAGCGCTGCGCGATGATCAAGGACCTGATGAACGGCCGCGAGGTCGACTGGAACGACAAGAAGCTGAAGCTCGAGTGGGTGCGGCCCGAGCTGCCGGTCATCCCGATGTGGATCGCCGGCTACGGCCCGAAGGCGCTCGCGGTTGCGGGTCGTGTCGCCGACGGGGTGATCATCCAGCTCGCCGACCCGCAGATCATCCAGTGGATCATGGACACCGCGCGCAAGGCCGCGGAGGAGGTCGGCCGCGACCCGAGCGCGCTGAAGTGCATCGTCGGCGCACCGTCCAACGTGACGGACGACATCGAGTCCGCGCGCCAGCAGGCGAAGTGGTTCCCTGCGATGGTGTCCAATCACGTGATGGATCTGATCGAGCGCTACGGCTTCGACTCCGAGATCCCCGCGGCGCTGACGGAGTACGTGAAGGCGCGCAAGTTCTACGACTACAAAGAGCACTCGCGCGTCGGCGCGAAGCACGGCGAGTTCGTCACCGACGAGATCGTCGACCGCTTCTGCGTGCTGGGGACGCCCGCCGAGGCGGCGGCGAAGTTGAAGGAGCTCGAGTCCGTCGGCGTCGACCAGTTCAACATCTACCTGATGACGCACTCGCAGGAAGAGACGCTCGAAGCTTTCGGGCGCGACATCTTGCCTCAATTCGCCAGCGTCCCCGCTTAGTTGTCAGCTCGAAATGCTGCGCATTTCGAGCGAGGAAGACCTTGCAGGCGCGCTGCGCGCGCGTGCAATTTGGTGTCGTCGAAGGGTTGTTGCTTCGCTCGGTGTGAGCTTCGGCGCGGCTAAGCCGCGCCTTCGGCGAGAGCGGATTCGACTCGGCTTGTCGAGAGTGACTGGTCAATTTCTGTGAACGGACCGACACCTCACGTCAATCCCGCGATGTCGTCGGGACGCACCGGCACGCGGGCGAGCTCGAGGCCTGTCGCATCGCGCAGCGCGGCGACGATCGCCGCCGTCGAGACGACGGTCGGCGCTTCGCCGACGCCCTTCACGCCGTAGGGCGCGTCCGGCTCGGGCTCCTCGATCAGCTCGGAGACCACGGGCGGCATGTCGAGTGCCGTCGGGATCAGGTAGTCCGTGAAGCTCGCGTTCGCGATCACGCCGTCGCGCGTCTGGATTTCCTCCATCAGCGCGAGGCCGAGCCCCTGGGCGGTGCCACCCTCGATCTGTCCCTCGACGGCCTGCGGATTCAGCGCCTTGCCCACGTCCTGCGCCGTCCCGATCCAGACCACGCGCGTCAACCCGAGGTCGACGTCCACCTCGACGACGGCCTTCATCGCCGCGCACGCGAACGCGACGTGCGCGGGCCCGCCTCTAACCTGTCCCGTCTCGGGATCAAGCGCCGTCGTCGGCGGATGGCGGTAGATGCGCTCCACGTCGACCTCGTCGCCCGTTCGCTCTCGCTCCGAGAGCGCGGCACGGCAGGCGTCACGCACGGCGCCTGCAGCCATCCACGTCATGCGCGAGGCCGACGCCGAGCCCGAAGACGCGACGCCGGCGGTCGAACCGGGAGCCATGCGCACGCGTTCCGTGCCCAGTTCGGTGCACGCGACCTGGAGGATGACGTTCGACACGCCCTGTCCCACCTCTGCAGCGGCGCAGTGCACTTCCGCGGAGCCGTCCGCGAACAACCGCACGCGCGCGGCGCAGAAGTCGTCGAACCCCTCCGAGTAGCAGAGGTTCTTGAAGCCGAGTGCAAACCCGACTCCGCGCCGGACGCCTTCGCCGCGCGTCGTGTTCCCAGCGCCCCCCGGTAGCCTGATCGCGTCACGCGGCAGCTCCTCGCCTTCCGGCTCGGGCAGCGCGGCGCAGCGCTTGATCACCTCCGCGACGGGCAGCGAGCCGGTGATCGGCTGTCCGGTCGGCAGCACGTCCCCGGGCGCGATCGCGTTCAGCAGGCGCAGCTCCACCGGATCGATGCCGAGCGCCGCCGCGAGCTTGTCCATCTGCGCTTCCGCTGCGAAGCATGCCTGCACCGCGCCGAAGCCGCGCATCGCACCGCACGGCGGATTGTTCGTGTAGACGGACGTCGACTCGATCAGCGCGTTCGGAACGTTGTACGGCCCGCACGCGAACGACGCGGCATTCGCCGTCACGGCCGTGGAGCTCGAGGCGTACGCGCCGCCGTCGAGCAGGACCCGCACGCGCACGTTGACGAGCCGGCCGTCCCGAGTCGCGCGGTGCTCCGCCCAGATCCGCGCCGGGTGACGGTGCACGTGCCCGGTGAAGGACTCCTCGCGGTTGTAGACCATCTTCACCGGGCGGTTCGTGTGCAGAGCGAGGAGCGCCGAATGGATCTGCATCGACAGGTCTTCGCGGCCGCCGAACGCGCCGCCGACGCCGGCGAGGTGGATGCGCACCTGCTCTTCGTCCAGCCCGAGACACGGGGCCACCTGCTCACGGTCGACGTGCAGCCACTGCGTCGCCACGTAGATGTCGACGCCGCCCTCGCCGTCCGGCACCGCGAGACCGGACTCCGGTCCGAGAAACGCCTGGTCCTGCGTGCCGAGGCCGTAGACGCCGCTGACGCTGACGTCTCCCGCAGCATCGGGATCCCCGTGCCGGATCAGCATCGTCCGGACGATGTTCGGACGTGGGTCGTCGCGGTAGCCGTGGCCGGCCGTCGGACGATCCGGGTGCAGCGGCTCCATCTCCGTCGCGCGCTCCGGATCGACGACCGGCTCGAGCGGCTCGTAGTCGACGACGATCCGCGCGGCGGCGCGGCGCGCCTCCTCCGGGTGCTCGGCGGCGACGACGGCCACCGGCTCGCCGAAATAGCGGACGCGGTCGATCACGAGCACCGGCTGGTCTGCGAACTCGAGGCCGTAGGTCTTCTGCCCCGGCACGTCGTCGTGCGTCAGCACCGCGTGCACGCCCGGCACCGTCAGCGCTGCGGAGACGTCGATCGAGCGAACGCGCGCGTGTGCGTGCGGACTGCGTAGCGTGTGGCCCCAGAGCATTCCCGCCGCGGAGAGGTCGCTTGCGTACGCGAACTCACCCGTCGTCTTCGGCACGCCGTCGACGCGCTTGACCCTCTCGCCGACGCGGCCGAGCACGACTTCGCGCGCAGGCGGGATGCGGAGCACGTCGGTCATCGCGCTGCCAGCCGAACCGCGTCGAAGATCTTCGCGTACCCCGTGCAGCGGCAGAGGTTGCCCGAGAGCGCCTCGCGGATCTCGTCCTCGCTCGGATCCGGCGTGCGCTCGAGCAGCGCCGCCGTCGCGACGACGAGCCCCGGCGTGCAGAACCCGCATTGCACCGCACCCGCGTCGACGAACGCCTGCTGCACCGGATGGAGCTCATTGCCGGCGCCGAGCCCTTCGACGGTGACGAGGTCGTGGCCGTCCACCTGGGCCGCGAGCACGAGGCACGCGCACACGAGCTCGCCGTCGAGCAGCACCGAGCACGATCCGCATTCGCCCTGCTCGCACGCGTTCTTCGAGCCCGGAAGGCCGAGCCGCTCGCGCAGCGCAAACAACAGGCTCTCGCCCTCCCACACGTCGGTCTCGTGCCGTTCACCGTTGACGTTCACGGCGATCCTCATACGGCGAGGCACCTCTCCAGTGCACGCCGCGTCAGCACGCGCAGCGCGTGCCGGCGGTACGCGGCGGTGCCGCGCACGTCGTCGATCGGACTGGCCGCGTCCGCGACCTGATCGGGAAAGCCGTCCACGTCGGCGAGCGGGGCGACGAAGAGCCCGGCGACGGGCCCGGACGAGCCGAACGACGCGCGCAGCTCTTCGCGCTCCCGGTCGACGGCGAGCGCGAGCGAGCAGACTGCGATCACCATCGCGTTGCGCGGGCCGACCTTCATGAACGTCTGCGCCGCACGGCTCGGCTCGACGTGAACGGCGACGATCAGCTCGTCGTCCGCAAGCGCGTTTCGCTTCGGGCCGATCAGGAACTCCGTCAGCGGCAGCCGCCGGGTCCCACGAGTGCTCGCGAGCTCCACGTCGGCCCGTTCCACGAGGAGGGGAGGCAGCGCGTCGCCCGCAGGCGACGCCGTGCCGAGGTTGCCCCCGATCGTGCCGCGGTTGCGGATCTGCGGCGAGCCGACGGTCCGCGAGGCTTCGGCAAGCGCCGGCAGCGTCGCGGCGAGCTCACCCATCGCCTCCGTGTACGTCAGCGACGCGCCGAGGCGCACCCCGCCGTTCTCACTGCGCCAGCCCTTCAGCTCCGCCACCTCGTTGAGGTTCAGCAGCGCATCGGGGCGCGCGCGGTCGAAATTGAGCTCGACCATCACGTCCGTGCCGCCTTCGATCGGCAGAGCGTCGGGGTGCTCGGCCTTCAGGCGCAGGGCCTCGTCGAGGCTCCGTGGGCTGAGGACGTCCATGGGGTGAAGCGTAATCCCGTAGGGTCGCACCGTGGCCGATCTCGCTCGCCGGCTCGCGGTTGCTCGCGGTGACGAGCGGGCGGACGTCGTCATCCGCGGTGGGCGTGTGCTCTCCGTGTTCACCCGCGAGTGGCTCGACGTCGACGTCGCGGTGGCGGACGGCTGGATCGCCGGGCTCGGCGAGTACGACGGTGAGGAGGTGGTGGACGCGAGCGGACGTTACGTCGTGCCCGGGTTCGTCGACGCGCACCTGCACCTCGAGTCTTCGAAGCTACTCCCGGACGAGTTCGCGCGACTCGTCCTGCCGCTCGGGACGACTGCGGTCGTCGCCGATCCGCACGAGATCGCCAACGTGCTCGGCACGGACGGTGTCCACTGGCTGCTCGACGCCTCGGCGGACATCCCACTCGATGTCTACTTCATGGCGTCGTCCTCGGTCCCCGCGTCGGACTACGAGTCGCCGCGCCGCGCCTTGAGTGAGGGGGACCTCGAAGCGCTGCTGCGCCGCCGCCGCGTGCTCGGCATCGCCGAGATGATGAACTTCCCCGGCGTCGTCTCGGGCGACACGGCAGAGCTTGCGAAGCTCGCGCTCGCAACCCATGTCGACGGCCACGCGCCGGGCGTCCGCGGCCGGGATCTCCAGGCTTACGCCGCGGCCGGAATTCGCTCCGACCACGAGGCGTCCACGCTCGACGAAGGACGCGAGCGGCTGCGCGCCGGCATGTGGCTGCTCATCCGCGAAGCATCGGCGGCGCGCAACCTGCGCACGCTGCTGCCGCTCGTCGCCGAGTACGGACCGGCTCGCATGGCGTTCTGCACCGACGACCG
>WNFU01023289.1_pt1 | contig 10099 bp, 6 predicted proteins | sample 5400121 | NCBI WGS metagenome assembly WNFU01 (sample SAMN13153360, study PRJNA577476) | soil metagenome | isolation source: 100 cm soil or saprolite under grassland replicate 1 | place: USA:California | collected 2016-06-15
TCGCAGCCGCCCAGCAGCCTCTCATCGGCTGCGCCAGTAGCCCACGGTCTGCCGCCGGTTCGTTCGCGGTTGCTGCCCGTTTGCTGCCCGACGACCTGGCGCCAGGCGACTGAACCAAGGGACCGGGTCCTCGGACCCGGCCTGAGCTGCGGAGATGGCTGGTGGGCGCGACAGGGTTTGAACCTGTGACCTCTTCCGTGTCAGGGATAATCTGGCTAATTCTGTAGCCGCGGCGGAGGGCTGTAACGGGTTATGACTTGGGAATTCGTTGACCGCTAGTGACCGGTAGCTACCTCTAGTTTCCGCTGGTCCACGGCCCGAATGCGGCCCAATCGTCCTCGTGCTCAGCAGAAAGACTCATCCGGATCGACCACTGTCCGTAACCAATCTGTCGACCATACCGTATGAGCAGTCCACCAGTCCGACACGTCACCAGCTCCTAACTACTCTTACCTCATAACGCATTACAACTCCATCTGCTCTCTTGCCCACTCTCCCACGCATCTCCGCACCGCTTTTCTGCCCTACCATCGTGCTATCCTCACCTCATTTCCAGTCGTTCTACACATCCGCATCTGCGATGCACGGCTGCCCGCGTGGCGCGGGCGGGAGGTCAGGCCAGGGTGGCGCTGCCGGTGAAGGCGCTGAAGGCGGGCCAGGAGGCCTACTGGCTGGACCAGATCGCCCGCAACCGCGAAGAGTACTTCTCCGGCCGCGGAGAGTCACCAGGCCGGTTCGTCGGCAGCGCCGCCCAGGCCAGCGGCCTTGAGGGGATCGCCAGTCCTGAGCAGGTGCGGGCGATGTTCCAGGGCCTGGACCCCGCCACCGGGGAGATCCGGTGTGGGCCGCTGTGGCGCGCTGATCCGCGATCCAAGCTGGCGGCCGGGCCGCTGCTGGAGGCCCTCAAGACCCGTGCCGCCGAGCAAGGGGTCGTGGAGCTGGAGCAGCTCGCCGGGTCGAAGGCGCTCAAGGGCGACGTGCGCTCGGTCCAAAGCGCCTGCAAGCTCGGCGGCTCCAGACGGGTCAAGGTGGAGACGGTCGAGCGGCTGTGCCGCAAGGTCCTCGGCACCGATCCCCGCGAGCTGTACGGGGAGGGGTTCGACAAGGCATGGCAGCACCGCGGCAAGCGGGTGGATGAGCGGGTGCGGGCGGTCGACCACTGCTTCTGCAGCCCCAAGAGCGTGTCGCTGCTGGCCGCCGGCGGCGGCGACCAGCTCCGCCGGCAGATGGCCGAAGCCCGCGATGAGGCGCTCCAGGTCGGCATCGGCTACCTGGAGCGGCACGGGATCGGGGTCCGCCGTGACCACAACGGCACCGACCGCCACCACGTCCAGACCGGCGTCCTGGCAGTGGCGTTCGAACACCGCCAAAGCCGCGCCGGCGATCCCCAGTTCCACACCCACGTGCTGGTGCAAAACGCCGCCCAAGGCCCCGACGGGCGCTGGACCGCCCTGGACTCCGACCGGTTGTACGCGCAGCTGATGGCGGCCGATCACCTGTACCTAGCGGCCGAGCGGGCCGCGCTCACCGAGCGCCTCTGCGTCCGCTGGGGACCGGTGGACGAGCGCTCCGGCGCCGCCGAGATCGTGGGGCTGGATGATCGGGCGCTGATCGAGCGGTTCAGCAAGCGCTCCGAGGCGATCCACGAGTGGCTGGCCGAGCAGGGCCTGAGCGGGATCAAGGCGTCCAGCGCGGCGGCGGTGGCGACCCGGGCGCCCAAGGACCACAGCGAGAGCGAGCAGAGCGTCTACCAGCGGTGGGCGCGGGAACTGGCGGAGCAGGGGGTGGGCGAGCGCCAGCTCGCCGAGGTCTGCTCGAGTGAGCGTGGCCGACCAGCGACCGCTCAGGAGGTCCGCCAGGTCCTGGACGAGCTGGCCAGCCCATCCGGGCTGACCGAGCAGGCGTCCACGTTCACCCGGACCGATGTGGTGGACGCGCTCGCCAAGCGGCTGCCGGTCGCCCGCTCAGCCACCGAAGCGCTCACCCAAGCCGAGGAAGCCGCCGACCGGTTCCTCGAAGAGCGGGCGGTCCGCGTCGTCCATGATCGGCGGCTGGGGGTCGACCGGTTCTCGACGCCGGAGCTGCTGGCGCTGGAGCAGCGGCTGGTGGACGGCGCCACCCAGCGGACGGGCGAGCGCTGTGCCGTCGTCGGCCCGGGGCCGGTCCGCCAGGTCCTGGACTGCCACACCACCGCCGGGGAGGACCAGGCGGCCATGGTCCGCGACCTCACCCAGGGCGGGGACGGCGTCGCCGTCGTCGTCGGCCGCGCCGGCACCGGCAAGACCTGGACGCTGGGCCTGACCCGGGAGGCATTCGAGCTGGCCGGCTACCAGGTCCACGGCACCGCCCCCACCGGGATCGCCACCGTCGGGCTGGCTGATGAGGGCTTCAGCGACGCCCGGACGGTGGACCGGCTGCTGCTGGACCTCCAGCATGGGCGGCTGGAGTTGGACGGGCGGACGGTGCTGGTGGTGGACGAGGCCGCCATGGTCGCCACCAGAAAACTCGCCCCCCTCCTTGATCATGCTCATCGGGCGGGGGCCAAGGTGGTGCTGGTCGGCGACGACCGCCAGTTCGCCTCCATCCAGGCCGGCGGCGGCTTCCGCGCCCTGCGCCTGCGCCTCGGCGCCTCGGAGCTGACCGTCAACCGCCGGCAGGTCGAAGCCTGGGAGCAGCGCGCCATCGACGACATCCGCGCCGGCAACCTGGAGCAGGCGATCGCCGCCTACGCCGAGCATGACCGCATCCGCGCGTTCGAGGCCCGCGACGACCGCGACCGGGCCCTGGTGGCCGACTGGTGGCAAGCGCATGAGGCCGGGGAGCAGCCGGTGATCTACGCCCACCGCCGCGCCCAGGTCGACCAGCTCAACGCCGTCTGCCAGCGGTTGCGCGCCGAGGCGGGCCAGCTTGGGCCCGAGCGGCTGGCGGTGGGCGACCGATCCTTTGCGGTCGGCGACCAGGTGGTGCTGGGCGCCAACGCCCGCGACCGCCTGGGCGTGGTGAACGGCACCACCGCCGTCATCCAGGAGCTGGACACGCGAAGCCGGGCGATGACCGTCCGCACCCTCGAAGACCAGCCGTCGCGGACGGTCCGGCTGCCCGGCTGGTACCTGGACGCCGCTGTCCGACCCGGCCAGTCGCGCCGGGTCGACTTCGCCTACGCCCGGACCGACATGCGCTCCCAGGGCCGCACCGAGCGGCGGGCGCTGCTGGCCTTGGACGGCGTGGAGGACATGCAGGGCGGCTACGTGCAGCTCACCAGAAGCACCGACCGGACAGACATGTACCTGACGGTCGGGCCCGAACCCCTCGGCCCCGACGAGGAACGCCCGTATCCGACCAGGGAGGCACGGGCGCCAGAGGAGCTGCTTGAGCGGGTGCTGACCCGCGACGGCAGCAAGACGCTTGCCACCGACACCCCCGACGTGCCGGATGTGCGACGGCTGTCGACTCGGGAGCTGCGCGGCGAACGCGACCGGCTCGCCGCGCTGCGGGCCGAGTGCCCGCCGGACCGCTCGCGGGAGCTGCGCCTGGCCGCCCAGCGTGCCGCCGACGCCGAGCAGGCCCGCCAGCAGGCCCTCAAGGACCATCAGGCGGCCGCCGACCAGGTCGACGCGCTCCAGGGCCGGCTGCTGCGCCGGCGAGACCTCCAAGCCGCCAGGGACCGGCTGACGCTGGCCGACCACGCGCTACAGACCACTACCGGGCAGGCCGACCAGGCCGCCGAGCGCCTGGGCATCCTGCGCCGCGCGCAGCAGCGACACCTGGGCTGGATGGAAGCCAACGACGCCGACCTGCGCGTCCAGGAGCGCGCAGTGCTGCGGGAGGATGCCTGGCGCGGCCGGGTCGACCAGCGCGCGCTGGTGCTGGACCCGCCGGGCTGGCTGCTGGCCGAACTCGGCCCCGTGCCCAGCGACCCCCAAGAGCGGGCAGTGTGGCGCACCGCCGCCGCGGAACTGGACGCCTATCGGCGCGCCTACGGCCTGGACCACGGCCGGCCGGCCGAGCATGTTCGGGGCAGGGTGGCCCGAGCCGGGCGGGCGGCCGCACCAGCCACGGCCCCCACCGTTTCGCGGGACGGCCCGGCGCGCGGGTCGGTGGGGCGCCGCAGCCGCGGCGAGCATGCCCAGTGGGGGCTCCAAGCGCGACGCGAACCCACGGTCGCCGAGGGAGGCCATCGGGTCGACCCCGGCCGGCTGCTGGGCGCCGAGCCCCGCCGCGACTCCCCCGGCCGCCGGCGCGACTGGCAGCAGGTTCGCGCCGCGCTGGAGCGCCTGGCCAACCACCGCTACCGCGACGACCGCCACCGCCCGCAGGAGCGCGCCGGCCGGCTACATGGCCGCGACCTCGGCCGCCACGAACGCGACAGCCGCTAAGCGCGCTGGCAGGAAGGAGCAGCAGATGCGCCAGCACCAAGACCCCGGCGACTTCCACGACGAGGACCTCGACCGCTACGACGATGAGGACGACGGGTTCGGCCGCCCGGTCTACCAGGGCACCGGGCTGACCGTGCGGGAGCTGAACGCCGAGGAGCTCCAGCGGTTCCTGGACGCCCACCCAGCCCGCCCGCCTGCTGGGCAGCGGCTGGGCCGCCCTGGACCCACCAGACCCTCCCCTCGGGGTTCCCCGGACCCCCCCGGCGCCGACCGGGGCGGTGCCGGCCGAGCCGGTCACCGGCAGCCACGGCGGCCCTGGCCGCTCCGCGCTGGCCGCCTACCGGCGCCGCCGCGCCGAGGAACTGGCCGGCTGGACCCGCAGCCTGGCCTGGCGGGCGCCGCTGGTCGCCGCCGCTGGCCTCGCCGGCGACGTGCTCGCCGCCCAGGTCGGCCTGCCACCCGCCGGGCTGGCCGGCCTGGCGGTCGCCGTCCTGGTCGGCTGGCGGCTGCGGTTCCGCCCCTCGGAGCAGGCCCGCACCTGGCAGCGCGGCGCCCACGGGGAGCGGCACACCGCCCGCCTCCTGGACCGGCTCACCCGCGACGGGTTCGTGGTCTTCCACGACCTTGCAGTGCCCGGGAATACCAGAGCGAACGCCGATCATCTGGCGATCGGCCCCACCGGCGTGTTCGTCATCGACAGCAAGCAGTGGACCGGCAGCGTCCACCAAAGCGCCGACGGGCTGGCCTGGCACAACCACTCCCCGCTGGACCGCACCCTGGCAACCGTCCGCTGGGAGGCCGACACCATCAGCCGCGTGCTTGGCAGCCGGGCCACCCCCCTGCTGTGCGTCCACGGCGCCCACGTCCAAGGCGGCGGCCTGCACGCCCACGGCGTGGCGATCGTGCCCGCCGCCCTGCTCCGCAGCGCGCTCGGGCAGGACCGGGTGCTGTCGGACACCGATGTGGCCGTGCTGGCCGCCACCGCCACCACTAGGCTGCACCCCGCCGGCTAACGCAACGCCGCCGTGGGCAGCCCGCCGGGGGACGGCGGCGTTGACCGCTTACAGGCCGTTGCGCAAAGCGCGGCGCCCGGGAGGCTACTCTCCGGCGGGCCTGCCACTCCTGCTCGATGGTTGGCGGTAAACCTCCACGGCAGCATTGGTCGAGACGTGACGGTAACGCGTGAGCACGTTCTGCGTTCTTGTACCGAACGCGGCATGTGACAGCATGGGAGGCGCGGGCGGTCCCCGCTCGGCCCCCCGGCGGGGGCCGCCCGCCTCGACGGTTGGCTCGGCTGGGAGGTTTGAGAGCAACCCAAGGCCAGGCTGCCAACACCAGCCGGGGATCGGAGCGCATGAGGCGACAGCGAGCGCTGCTGGCCGCGACCACGCTCGCGGTGGCGGTGGCCGCCTGCACACCTGCCAGGCAACCCGAGCCAGCGTCGACCACGACGACCAGCGCCGGCCCGGTGGTGGCCAGCTTCGTCGGCGAGATTCCAGGATCGAAGGCGGTGGTCGCGGTGGTCGCCAACCGCGACGGCGTCGCGGTTGCCTTTGTGTGCGACGGGCGTCGGCTGGCCGAGCGGTTCCGCGGGCGGCTGGCCGCCAACCACGCCGACCTGGCATCCGACCGGGGCGCGCGGCTCCAGGTCATGGTGACGCCTGCGGCCGCACGCGGGATGTTCACCTCTCCAGGGCAGCGACCGCTGGGGTTCGCGGCGGCGCTGGCGGTTGGGGCCGCCGGCTACTGGCAGGGGCAGGGGACCGTCGCCGGCCGGCGCTACCACGTGGGGCTGGTGGTGCTCAACGACGGCCGCCAGCGCGGCGCGGTCACCGACCTGGCCAGCGGCACGATACGACCGGCGCCGCCGGCCAACCCGGCCGACTTCAACCAGCAGATCTCGTTGCCCGTTCCCGTTGCGGGTGGGCACGTCATGGTGCGCTGGGTCGCGGCGTAGCCCAACCGCTGGGTGGTCTGCGGTGTCCGGAACCTGGACGGCAGGCTGGACGGTCGCGGCGGAAGTGTCCGGCCGAGTCCGCGGCAGGACCGCTCTTGTTCCGCGGGACCGCCGGGGTGGCCATGCCGACCGGACACCGACCATGCTCACCTGGCTTGGCCGGGGGCCGTGGCCTGCGGTAGCAGTGGTGCCGAGCGCCTATCCGGCTGCGCGCCGCATGAGTTGCCATGTCCGCAGTGGCTAGCGCAGGGACCACTACGTGTCCGTGCTGGTGGCCGGCGTGCGGGAGGCGGCCGGACACCTGTCCAAGGGTCCGACCGCCGCGGACACTAGCATGGCCACCGAGTCTTGCCTGTTCGCGTGCCGGACACCTGCCGTCCGGACGGCGGTAGTTCCGGAAGCAGCAGACGGTCAATCCGCTGATCGGCTCAAACTGTGGAGAATCACCTGTCCTGTCTGCGGTGAGGAGGCGTGATGCCCGAGCCGATGACCGACGACGAGCGCGCGCTGCTGGAGCACCGCTGGGCGGTCCGGGTCGACCTCCCCGGCCAGGCCAGCCACGCCGCCCAGGTCGCCCGGCGGCTGGTCGACGCCGCCGCCGACGCCCACCTGGACGCACCCGCGGTGGTGGTGCGGGCGGTTGCGGCGCTGGAGGGGTACGCAGTCGCCGTCCACGAGCGGGTGGAGGGGGAGCGGGCCGAGCTCCAGCGCCGCGGCGTGGACACGGCCACCTTCCAGCGGGATCTGGAACGCGGCACCCGCAGTCCACCATCCGACCAGGCCGGCCAGTGACCGCCACCGTTGCGCTCGGCCGACTCCGGCCTGCGGGTGCTGCACGGCCCCGGTCACCCGGCCGGTGCCGTCTGCATGCCCTCCAGGAGGCGCGAGCGTAGGGCAGATGCAGGGTGACGGACCGGCCGAACAGGCGGAGTTTTCCCAGTCTCAGACGGCTCTGCAGCAGAGGGGTGCGCATGTCTAACCGGTATCCGCCCCAGGCCGGCCCGTCCGCCTGGAGGCCACCACTGACGCCGTTCCCGCGGCCACGGCAGCCGATGACTGCCGGCCGGATGGCCCGCATCATGCTCGGCGGCCTGTTCGGTGGGCTGCTCGGCATCATCGTGCCGTTCCTGCCGGCGTTTGGGTTCGCCGTGGTGACCGGCGGTGATCTGGGCGTCTCAGGGCTGCTGATCCTGCTGCTGCTGCTTGTCACCGTGCCGTGCGGCGTTGTCCTGGGTGTGTTGTGGGCGCGCCAGAAGACGCGACCGTAAGCGCCGCAGCCTTCCCCGGTTTCGACCCCGCCCGGTCCGGCTCCTGGAGGCTCGGACAACGCGCCCTCCATGCTTGTCGGGCGTCCTGGACGATCGGGTAGTCGCCGGCGGTCGAGCTGGCCGGCGAGGCTTGGAGTTCGGCGGCCAGCTCGCGAGGGCCCGCGGCGACCTGCGGCCGCTTGTTGGCCCCCAACTCGCCGACCGGCAGCAGCGCCCAAGGGGTGGAGGTGCGGGCCATGAACAGGATCGCGCCATGCAGGCGCGGTCGGGCACGGTGCGGGGCGGCAGCAGGGGTTGGAGGCGCTGCCATAGCGGGTCAGGCAGCAGCCGGTCGGCCAGGGTGGTCATGGACGGGAGCATCCCATGACCGGCATGCACGCCGCCTGCGACGAAGGGCGATCCGCGGGCTGTTTGGGTGCGACCACCTGACGCTGTTGGGTCCGGCTGCGAGGATATCTGTGTGGCCGACGACCGGATCCTCGACCGCTACGAGCGCGCTGGCGTGCACCTGCCGGCGCTGCGCCGCGCCTGCGTGACCGGGGGTGGTCTGCCGGTGTGGACGCTCCAGCCGACCAGGGAGCCGTTGGCCTGCTGGCGGCGGCTGCGGGGCGTGCACCACCGGACCGGGCTGTGGCCGTTTGTCGCTGGTACCGAGCGGGTCGCCGAGTTGTGGCAGGACGCGGCCACCGGGCACGACCCGACGACGGTGGAGCGGGGCCTGGCCCTGGACGTGCGGGCCTTCTTCGCCCAACGGGCAGCAGAACTTGAGGCGCCCGACCCCGCCACGCTGCCCGTGGATCCGGTCGCGCTGGCGGCAGCCGACCACCAGCCGCAGTTCTCGTTTGCCTCCCGCGAGACCGTGATCGGCCTGATCCAGGCCCGCCACGGCTATGAGGTGCCCGGCCTGCTGTCCTGGAAGGGGGCGGCGAACTACGACTTCGACGCCGCCTTGCATGTTGGGGTGCTGCGCTCCTGGCAGGAGTGGTACGGGGCGGAGCTGGTCACGCTGACGGTTGACCAGATCGAGCTGCTGGTGGCGCGTCCACCCCGGGATCTGGCCACGGTCGCGCAGGTGGCTGTCGAGATGTACGGCTACTGCCCCGACCTCGTCGTGCAAGGCACCGACACGGTCGAGGCGCTGGCCAACCAATACGTCCCGCGTCGATGCTGGTCGTTCTGGTGGGACTGACCCAGACAGCCACACCGCAGCCGAAGCCCCGAGGGCGACGAGCTGCTCACGCGTGCCGACACAACGCTCCCCGCCTGACCAGCAAACCGGCTCAGGCTAGGTTCGGGAATGTCCTCTGAGCTAAGGTCCGCCGCATGGGATGACCCCCCTCTCGGTTCCCCCAAACCTGCCGAAGTATCACGGCGACGGGCTGTACCTCCCCTGTTGCTTGTTGCTCCCGCGCTCGTCTCCTTCCTTGCTCCAGGCGCTCGGCCGCGCCGGTGTACGCCAGTGGCCCTTGTGCATCTGCGAGTGGGCGAATATGAGTGGCCGAGGTGCCGTATTAATGCTAGTACCGATTAGCAGGAGAGCGGACTAGCGCACCACGAACTACCTCCTGGCGTATTAGCGTCGATGCTGGATGGATAATCCCGTCCGAATCAGCGAAAGCGCGTAGTGCCGTCGATTTTCGTATGCCGACCACAGGGTCCACGACGGTCGGTTCAGCGCCCAGCTCGTCGCTTCTCTAAAGCCTGGTGCCCCAAATGGGCGGCGCGGCCGTACGACGAACGCCTTGAGTGAAACCCGCTGCTCAGACGGCGCATGGATTGTCACGCAACGTGCTGTTCGCAAATAACCCTTCTTCGGGTGCTGACCGGTAACGCTGCGGACTGCTTGCCGTTCTTCTTTTACGGTCGGACAGCTGGCGAGGGGGGTGACGCGCGGGGTGGCTTCGCGGTTGATCGGCGCTGGCGACCCTGGCGTGCGGGGCCGTTCCGGCCTGAAGGAGCCGCCCGATGGGGCTGACCCACACCGTTGGCGGGGCGGTACCGCGGTTTGCTGTGCCCGCGCTCCCCCGGCGTTCCCGGCCCGACAGGCGTCAGCACGGGTGTGCGCCAAGGCGCGGGTGCGACGCGACGACGAGGGAAACGAACCTGAGCAACCTTGGGGGAACCATGGCACATCACCCGCGGAGGCGGCGAACTGGCCGGCTGCTGGCGGCGGTTCTGCTCGTTGGCGCCATGACGATGGTCATGAGCGGCACGGCGATCGCGGTCCACGACGAGGAGTTCCAGCTCGACACGGTGGTCGGTGGCGTCAACGTCGGCGCTAACACCGTCGATGACCCAGGCGCCGCCGAGGACTTCGACTGGCAGAGTTTCTTCAACGCCACCGGTCCGGGCGGCACCATCGCCAGGTCGGTGACCCTGCCGGACCCGGGGTTCCCGGGCTTCACCGCCTCGGGCGGCACCGCCGACTTCGCCCTGCCGGACGCGACCACCTACGCCACCGGCAGCAAGGACACCCTTGGCATCCAGGGCGGGTGGCA
>WNFU01010696.1_pt1 | contig 10097 bp, 7 predicted proteins | sample 5400121 | NCBI WGS metagenome assembly WNFU01 (sample SAMN13153360, study PRJNA577476) | soil metagenome | isolation source: 100 cm soil or saprolite under grassland replicate 1 | place: USA:California | collected 2016-06-15
AAGGCGAGAGCCTCGGCCTCGCGGGGGAGAGCGGCTGCGGCAAGACGACGGCCGCCCTGTCGATCATGCGCCTCCTGCCGTCGAACGGCCGCATCGTCGACGGGACGATCGACTACATGGGCTACGACCTCGCGCGGATCCGGGAGGGCCAACTCCGAGCGATCCGTTGGAAGCACATCTCGATCATCTTCCAGGGCGCGATGAACGCCCTGAACCCCGTCAAGCGGATCGGCGATCAGATCGCGGAGCCGATCATCCTCCACGAGAAGGTCGACAAGGAGGCCGCGATGAAGCGCGTCGGCGAGAGCCTCGAGCTCGTCGGGATCCACCGCGAGCGCGCGGCCGACTACCCGCACGAGTTCTCCGGCGGCATGCGGCAGCGCGTGATGATCGCGATGGCGCTGGCCTGCAACCCGCGGATCGTGATCGCGGACGAGCCGGTGACCGCGTTGGACGTCATGATCCAGGCGCAAATCCTGGAATTGCTCGAGCGGCTGAAGCGGGAACTCGACCTCTCGATGATCCTCATCTCCCACGACCTGTCCGTCATGGCGGAGACGTGCGACTCGATGGCGATCATGTACGCCGGGAAGATCGCCGAGACGGGGAGCGTGCGGGACGTGTACAAGAACCCGAAGCATCCGTACACGAAGGACCTCATCGGGGCGTTCCCCGACATCGAGGGGCCGCAGACCCTCCCGGCGTACATCCCCGGCCTCCTCCCGAGCCTCATCAGCCCTCCCGAAGGCTGCCGATTCCATCCCCGGTGCAAGTACGCATGGCAGCTGTGCATCGATCGGGAGCCGCCACTCGACGCGGTCGGGGAGGGCCACCGCGCGGCCTGCCATCTGAACACCACGAACCCGCCCCGGAAGGAGGCGGCGTGAGTGGCGCGGGAGCCGTACCTCGTCCTGCGGAACTTCCGGGTGTGGTTCGAGAAACGCCGCGGGTTCCTCGAGGCGTTGCGGAAGACGAAACCGGAGTACGTCCGCGCCGTGGACGGCGTCGACATGGACGTCGGGCGCGGGGAGATCTTCTGCCTCGTCGGCGAGAGCGGGTGCGGCAAGACGACGACGGGCAAGGGGATCCTGCGGCTCGTCGAGCCGACCGGGGGCGACGTCTTCGTCGGTGCTCCGCCGGCCGTCCTCGCGCGGTTCGAGGCCTCGCACGCGGCGGGCGACGAGCGGGCGCTCGAGGAGATTCGCCAGCGGCACTCGCTCTCGTGGAAGGAGCGCCGACCCTGGAGCCTCAAGGACCTGAGCCTCCTCACCGGCGTCGTCGCGGGCGCCGCCGTCCTCGCGACCCTCGTGCCGACGGTAGTGACCGCGGGGTTCTTCCACATGCCCTTCACGGACGGCTGGAGCCTCGTCGGGCTCGCGATCGTCACGGGCCTGCTGCTCGCGTTCTTCGGAAGCCTCCCTCCGACGCGGGCGAATCCGCGTACGGCGTCGATCCTCGGGGTGCTGAGCCTCGTCGCCTTCAACCTGGGCGCGTACCTCGGCATCGCAATCTCGGGATACCTGGACCCGGGCGCCGTCTACACGGCTGCGTACTGGGGCGGCGAGGCGACCGCGATGCTCGGCGGTTCCTTGTTCGGCTTCATCGCCGCGACGGCGGTGGCGCGGGTCTTCCTCTGGACGCGGCTACGGGAGGAGGGCCTCGAGGGCGTGAAGATCCGCAGCCTGCGGCGGAAGCTGCAGATCATCTTCCAGGACCCGTACGAGTCGCTGAACCCGAAACACTCCGTGTACGACATCGTGTCGGAGCCCCTCCTGGTGAACCGCATCAGCCGGAACCGCGCGGAGACCGAGGCGCGCGTCGAACAGGCGCTCCACGACGCGGGCCTGAGGCCGCCCCGCGACTTCCTGTTCCGTTTCCCCCACGAGCTTTCGGGCGGCCAGCGGCAGCGCGTCTCGATCGCGGGCGCCCTCGTGCTCGATCCGGAGTTCCTCGTCGCCGACGAGCCCGTGTCGATGCTCGACGTGTCGATCCGCACGGAGATCATCGAGCTGCTGCTCGAGCTCCGCGAGAAGAAAGGCCTCACGTACCTGTTCATCACCCACGACCTCTCCCTCGCGTGGGTCCTCGCCGACCGGATCGGCGTCCTGTACCTCGGAAAGATCGTCGAGCAGGGACCGACCTACGAGCTGATCAAGAACCCGCGGCACCCGTACACGAAGGCTCTCGTCTCCGTCGTGCCGGTGCCGGACCCGGACCGTCGGCGCGAGCGGATCATCCTGAAAGGCGAGCGGCCGGATCCGTCCGACATCCCGCCCGGGTGCCGGTTCCATCCGCGATGCCCGGTCGCCTTCGAACGATGCGGGTGGACGGCGGACGAGGTGCTCGCCGACGTCAAGGGCCTCGTGGCGGGCCTCCCGACGGAATCGCTGTTCGCGACGGCGACGTCGGACGGCGTGCTCGCATTCACGATGCCGGGGGCGCCTCCCGGGGCCGAGTCGACGCTCCGCGACCTCGTGGCGCACCGGTCGGAGGATGTCCGCGCCCTGAAGGCGATCCGGGCAATCGAACGGCTCGGGGACGGCGTGCGCGTGTCCCTCCACGACTTCACGGAACCGGAGCTGAAGGACGTAACGGCGGACACGAAGGTGTCGTGCCACCTCTTCACGTAGCGGGCGCGGCAAAACACTTACCTACCGAGGTCACCTAGCGGGGGCGGGCTGGGGACGATGGAGAAGCTCGTGATCACGGTCGCCCCGACGGGGTCCGTCCCGCGCAAGAAGGACACGCCTCACGTGCCGGTGACGCCGGACGAGATCGCGGAGACCGCCTACGCGTGCGAGCAGGAGGGCGCGTCAATCATCCACGTGCATTGCCGGGACGAGAACGAGCGGCCGACCTCCAAGTTCGAAATCTTCAAGGAGGCCGTCGACAAGATCCGCAAGCGCACGAAACTCATCGTGATGACGTCCACGAGCGGCATCGCCGGCGCGACGGACGCGGACCGCGCGACGCCGTTGCAAACGAATCCGGAGATGGGCAGCCTGACGACCGGCTCCTTGAATTTCGCAGGCCGCAAACCGTCGGTCGTCTACGTGAACTCGGTCGAGACCGTCCAGTTCCTCGCGAAGACGATGGCCGACAAGGGCATCAAGCCGGAAATCGAGGCGTTCGATGTCGGGTTCATCCAGCAGGGCAAGAGGCTGATCGACCTGGGCCTCGTGAAGGAGCCGGCGCACTTCCAGCTGGTGATGGGCGTCGACGGCGGCATCCCCGCGACCCCGGAGAACCTGTTCCACATGGCCAACCAGCTCCCGCCCCGAGCGACCTACGTCGTCGCGGGAATGTCGCGGATGCAGCTGCCCATGACGACCCTGGCCATCGTGATGGGCGGGCACGTCCGGGTCGGTCTCGAGGACAACCTCTATCTGAAGAAAGGCGTCCTCGCTCGAAACGAGGAACTCGTGGGGCGCGCGCGACATCTCGCCGAAGATCTGCAACGGGAGGTCGCGACGCCGGACGAGGCCCGGCGGCTCATGGGCCTCGCGCCGCGCGCATGATCATGCGGCCTGTAGGGCGTCGTCCAACGTTTCGATCGTCTGGCGGATCGCCGTCTCGTCGTGTGCCGTCGAGAGGTAGAACGGCTTCGCGGGCTTGACGAAGATTCCCCGTTCGAGCAGGGCGACGTCGAGCGCCCTTCGTTTGTTCCCGTCATCGCGAAGCGTGTCGCGATAGTTTCGGATGACGCCGTCCAGAAAGAGAATCGAGAAGACGGTGCCGACCCGTGGAACGCGAGCGCGAACACGATGTTGCTCGAAGGACCGCTCGAATCCGGCGGCCAGGTCCCGCGTGTTCGCGAGGAGGCCTTCGAACCTCCCTGACACCTCGAGTTCATCGAGCGTCGCCATCCCGGCCGCCATCGCGGGCGGATATCCGGCGAACGTGCTGCTGTGGAAGAAATCGTTCGATCGGGGATCGGCGAGGTCGAGGATGTCCGAGCGTCCGAGGAATGCGCCGCAAGGCAGGCCGCCGCCGATGACCTTCCCCAAGCACGTGAGGTCTGGCGTGACACCATAGGCATGCTGTGCACCGCCGAATGCCACGCGGAAGCCGCTCATCACCTCGTCGAAGATCAGCGGGATGTCGTTGCGAGCCGTGGTCTCCCGAACTCCTTTCAGGAACTCTGGATCGGGCGCGATGTATGATCGCTCGATGGGCTCCATGATGACGCAGGCGAGGCGATCCGCATGACCGCGGATCCGCGCCTCCGTTTCGGCGAGATCGTTGAAGGGGAGCACGAGCGTGTTCTCGAGCACGTGGGCCGGCGTGCCGCGCGATCCGGCTATGGCGCGAAGGCGGCGATCCGTCTCCGCTTTCGACGGCGCGTGGCTCACAAGGAATTCGTCGACGCCGCCGTGATAGTGCCCCTCGAACTTCGCGATCATCGGCCGCTGGCGGTACGCTCGCGCCGCGCGCACAGCGTGGACGGTCGCCTCCGTCCCGGAGACGGTGAAGCGCAGCTTGCCGTCCGGGCGGAAGATCCGCAGGAGGCGCTCTGCGTACGTCGCTTCGAGCTCGTGTGGCGTGCCGAACATCGTGGTGCCCGCGGACGACATCGCCTCATGAATCGCCTTCATCACGCGCGGGTGACCGTGGCCCAGGATGAGCGGCCCGAAGGATAGGCAGTAGTCGATGTACTCGTTCCCGTCAAGGTCCCAGAGGCGAGCGCCTCGGGCCCGCTTCATCGCAATCGGGTACGGGTCGAAGTACTTCACGTTCGCCGTGACGCCGCCGGGTAGCGATTTCCGCGCGCGGTCGGCGTAGGCCTTCGAGGCCTTCGTGCGCGCCTCGAAGCCGACGGACTTCGTGATGGCCTTCGCCATGGCGCTCGTCGTCGCGAACGCGGGGCGGCCGATATAGTTTTTCCGCGGGGGCGCGCCTTCAAATCGACGCCGGCATTCCGAGGAGCCGTGCCGGTCGTGCAGGGCGCTGCGAAGGCGCGTCGGTTCTTCGACTCCATCGCGCCGTGGTACAATCGGATCAACGCGAGAATCTACAAGCGGGAGTGGTTGGAGCGCGTGCGGTCCGAAATCCGGGGTCCGCGGGTCCTCGACGTCGGCGTGGGCACCGGGTTCACGACGGGCCACCTCCTCGACGCCGTCGGGATTGACTTGTCAATCGAGATGCTCCGTCGCGCGCGATACCGCGGGACGTTGGTCCGTGCCGACTTCATGCGGCCTCCATTCCGCGGAGCCGTCTTCGATACGATCGTCTTCGCGGGCTCGTTCTACTACATGCCGGATCCGGGAGACGCCGCCGGGATCGCCAAGGACCTTTTGCGGTCCGGGGGGCGAGTCATCCTCCTTTCTCCCGCGACGCGCCTCCTGGCGGGGTTCGTCCGTGTGTTTTCCCCGCGCGAGTATCGCGAAATCTTCGCGTCCACCGGGTTCCGAGACATCCGCTTCGAGCGCCTGAATTGGGCTGCGTGCCTCGTCACCGCGGAGCAGCCGTAGGCCCTTCCTTGTGGATCGGGCACGGCTTCCCTGCTTTGCAGAAGCGGCACTTCTCCGGCTTCGTGACGGGGGGGGTTTAATCATGCGGCCGTATTTGCGACGCGGCGTGTCGGCACCGTCCTCCGTCTCCGACCTCACACCGCTTCCACGAGCTCCATCTCCGCCTGCGCGTGCTTCAGGATCTCCGCGACGTCCTCGAACGCATCGAGGTGCGCGTCGACGTCCGCCTTCGTGTGCGCGACGGAGGTCGTCCACTGTTCGTCCGGGCCGGTCGCCATCGGGATGATCCCGCGGTTCAGCATCGCGGTGTAGTAGCCCCACCACCGACTGACGTCGACGTCCTGGAAGGTCCGCCAGTCCTTGACGGCGGATCGAGTGAAATGCACGGTGCCGCTGATTCCGCCGGACTGGACTTTCATCGTGAGCCGATGATCGCGCGCGATGTCGATGTAGCCTTTCGCGAGGGACGCCCCGATGCGCTGCGCATGCTGCATGCCCGCCTTCGTGAGGATCTTCGTGAGCGTGACGAGTCCGGCGGAGACGCTCAGCGGGTTCGCGTTGAAGGTGCCCGCATGGGCGATCTGGCCCGGAATCACCTGGTCCATGATCGACGCTTTCCCGCCGACCGCCGCGAGCGGGAAGCCGCCTCCGATCGCCTTGGCCAAGACCTTGATGTCCGGGGTAACGCCGAACGCCTCCTCGGCCCCGCCGTACCATTTGCCGCACGTCTTGACCTCGTCGAAGATCAGGACTGCGCCGATCCGGTCGGCGAGGGCCCGCAAGCCTTCGAGGAATCCCGGTTCCGGATGCACGTACCCCATGTTCATCGGCACGGGCTCGAGGATGATCCCCGCGATGTCGTCCGCGTGCTCGGTCGCAATCGCCTCGGTCGACGCGAGGTCGTTGAACGGCGCGACGACGGCGGTCTCAAGCAGTTCCTTCAGTAGGCCCTTCGATGACGGCACGGGGTTCGGACGCCGCGGATCCCCCGAGGCCTCCCGGCGTGGCTTGATCGAGACCATGAGGGCGTCGTGGGAGCCGTGGTAGCAGCCCTCGAACTTCAGAATCCGCCGGCGGCCGGTGACCGCGCGCGCGAGGCGGACCGAGAAAAGCGTCGCGTCGAGGCCGCTCATCGAGAACTTCAGCCGGTCCACGTGGAACCGCTTGCACATGTGCTCGGCGAGCGGGCCCGCATCGACGGACTCGTACCCGAAGATCGTGCCGTTCGACACGCGCTCCCGCATCGCCTTCGCGAGGATCGGATGGCTGTGGCCCGCGACGAGGGCGCCGAAGGCCATGTTGAAGTCGACGTACTCGTTGCCGTCCGCGTCCCAGAGGCGCGACCCTTTCGCCCGACGAACGTAGAGGGGATACGGGTCGACGAGGCGGTAGTTGCTGCTCACGCCAGAGGGGATGAACCGCTTCGCGGCCTCCCAAGCGCGCGCGGATTTCCTCGTCCGCCGCCGAAACGCCTGGAGCTCTTCCTCCCACATCTGCATGATATCGATATGTCTGTGCGTCCGAAGGCGCGCATACTATTAACCCGTTTCGCGAAGACATGCGAGGATCGTTCGAGGTCTCGCGAAAGGGCCGCGGATGCTTCCTCGGAAGGGAGAAAAAGTTAACCCTGTTTAGGGTTAACCGACCGTTCCAGAGCGCTCCATCCGGATGGTCGCGCGGAGATTAAAGGACCTTGTCGCGTTCCCAACTCGATGGCCTTCGAAGTCGTGATCCGCGGCGGCCGCGTGCTCGACGGAACGGGCGCGACCTGGCGGGTTGCCGATGTCGGCATCCGAAAAGGGACCATCGCCCGCGTGGGCCGTCTCGGGACGGCGAAGGCCGAGCACCTGATCGATGCAAGGGGATCGTACGTCGCACCGGGATTCATCGACATCCACACGCACAGCGACATCGGGATCCTCGTCGAGCCGACGGCGGAGTGCGCGGTTCGTCAGGGTGTGACGACCCACGTGATCGGCAACTGCGGCGACTCGCCCGCGCCGATTGGCGAGCGGTATCGCGACTTGGCGGTGCGTCGCTTCGAATCCTACGCGCAAGCGCGGGACTGGACGTGGTCGACGTACGGCGAGTACCTCGATTTCATGGAGCGCCACGGGGTCGGGATCAACGTCGCAGGCCTCGTCGGGCATGGGAGCGTTCGGCTGGCGGTGATGGGCTTCGAGGAGCGCCTACCGACCCGGGACGAGCTGAGGGCGATGAATGCCCACCTGGAGGAGGCGATGCGCGCGGGCGCGTTCGGCATGAGCACGGGCCTCGTCTACCCGCCGGGCTGCTTCGCCGACACCGACGAGATCGTCGATCTCGCGCGGGTGGTCGCCCGCTGCGGCGGCTTCTACGCCTCGCACATCCGCGGGGAACGGGAGACGATCGTCGATGCGGTGCGGGAATGCATCGAGATCGGCGAGCTCGCGGGCTGCCCGGTCCAGATCAGCCACAACAACCCGAAGTACGGCGGACTCGGGAAGTCGGACGAGATTCAGGCGCTGTGGGAAGCGGCTCGGACTCGAGGCGTTGACGTCTTGGCGGACAACGACGCGCACACAGACTTCGGACCGCCGCTCAGCCACGCGCTCCCGCAGTGGACGCAGAAGCTCCCGCCGGAGGAGCTCCTGACGTTGCTGGCCGATCCCGTACAGCGAGACGCCCTGAAGTCGGAGATCAAGGCGGACAAGCGGCCGGGCGCGGGGTACGTCGGGCTGCTCGTGCACGAGCGCTTCGACCGGATCTGGCTCCTCCGATGCCCGCGCGATTCGACGAAGGAAGGGCTGACGATCGCGGGACTCGCGGAGCGGCGCGGCGTCGACCCATGGACCGCGTTCTTCGATACGATCATCGAGGAACGCGATCAGGCCGTGGGCTTGTTCGACTACATGGATCTCGAGGAGATCAAGCGCACGCTGCGGCATCCGCTCGTCATGATCTGTTCCGACGGCTGGGTCGCGCCGAAGGAAGAGCGGACGTCGGCGACCGCCCCATACCAGCCGTGCACCTACGGCGAGTTCCCCGGGATCCTCGAGCGGTTCGTGCGCGACGAGCCGGTGTTGCGGCTCGAAGACGCGATCCACAAGATGACCGGGATGCCCGCCGCACGCCTCGGCCTCACGGAGCGCGGGCTGTTGCGGGAGGGTTTCGCGGCCGACGTCGTCGTGTTCGACCTTTCGCGGGTGCGGGACCGGGCGACGAACCTGTGGCCGCACGCCCATCCGTTCGAGAACTATCCGCACGGCTACCCGGAGGGGATCGACTGGGTGCTCGTCAACGGGTCCGTCGCGGTCGACGCGGGGCGGCCGACCGGGGTCCTCGCGGGCCGCGTCTTACGCCACCGGGCGTAATCCTCGCGGGGTCGCGCCTCCGCCCAGTTCGCTCTCTCAACCCCGATAACGAAGGCACAGCCTTCATACCCGAGGACGACCGACTCGCGCGCGCGTGGAGCTCAGCGGCATCCTCAAGGCGAAAATCTGCCTGATCGGCGAGGCCGCCGTCGGCAAGACCTCCCTCGTCCGCCGGTATGTCGAGGACGCCTTCGAGGACCGGTACATCTCGACGCTGGGCAGCAAGGTGAGCCTGAAGCGGATCTGGCTCACGCACAAGACGGATCCGGCGAAGCAGCTCGAGGTCCAGCTGAGCATCTGGGACCTGATCGGCGAGCGATCGTACCTGGAAACGCTCCATCAGGAGTACCTGCGAGGCGCGCAGGGCCTCATCGCGGTTTGCGACGTCACCCGCTACTCGACGTTCGAGGCGCTCGACGAGTGGATCCGGCGGTCGTTCGTGATCAGCGGCGAGGTCCCCCTCGCGCTCGTCGTCAACAAGGCGGATCTCAAGGACCAGGTCATGGTCCTGTACGACGACAACGAGCCGCAGCAGAAGGCGGAGCGGTACGGCGGGTTCGCGACGTGGGCCAGCGCCAAGACCGGGGAGAACGTCAATCCGATCTTCGGCCGGCTGGCGCTCGGCATCGTCCGCACGATCGCGAAGACGGACGCGGTTTGAGGCGTCCGCGACTCACTCCCAGCGGAAGAGCTTGACCGCGAGGCCGAACACCACTGCGGCGAAGAGCCCGAGGACTCCGAGGTCCACCGAAATCTCCGCGAAGCCGGCCCCACGGATCATGACCGCACGGAGGGCGTCGGAGAAGTACGTCAACGGCATCATGTAGGCCAGGATCTGGACTGCCTGGGGGAGCCGCTCGATCGGGATGAAGACGCCGCCGAGGAAGAACATCGGGAACGTCACGAGGCCTGTGAGGTTCTCCGCGCTGTCCGCGTTCCTGGAAACGGAGGAGACGAAGAAGCCGAGGGAGATGAACACGAACGCGCCGAACAATGCCGCCACGACCAGGACGAGGATGTTCCCCACGATATGCACGCCGAAGGCGAAGACGGCGAGGGACAGCAGCAGGCCCAGCTGGACGAGGCTGATCAGCAGCGCAGGGACGATGCGCCCGGCGCGGATGTACGCCGCGCCGGCCGGCGTCGCGTGAAGCCGCTTCAGGATGCGCTTCTCGCGGGACGACACGATGAAGAGGGCGAGGCCGTACACCCCGCTCTGCATGATCGCCATTGCGGTGATCCCGGGCGCGAGGAAGTCGATGTAGTCGAGCGA
>WNFU01012539.1_pt1 | contig 10097 bp, 12 predicted proteins | sample 5400121 | NCBI WGS metagenome assembly WNFU01 (sample SAMN13153360, study PRJNA577476) | soil metagenome | isolation source: 100 cm soil or saprolite under grassland replicate 1 | place: USA:California | collected 2016-06-15
TCCCGACCTGTGTCTGGCGTGTTGCCTCCGCGGCGCGCGCAATCCCGAAGTCGGCGACCTTGAGCACGCCGTCCTCGCGCAGGAGGAGGTTTCCCGGTTTCACGTCGCGATGGACGAGCCCGGCGTCATGTGCGTGCTGCAGGCCGGCACACGCCTGCACGCCGAGCTCGACGACGCGGTCTGGGGCAAGGCGACCGCACTCGGCGAGTGTCTTGCCGGCGACGTACTCCATGACGATGAACGGCCGGGCGTCGGTCTCGCCGGCGTCGTACACCTGCACGATGTTCGGATGCGACAGGCGGCCGGCAATACGTGCCTCGCGGAGGAAGCGCGCTCGGAAACTGTCGTCACCGGCCAGGTGCTCCGCGAGCACCTTGAGCGCGACGGGGCGATGCAGCTCTTCGTCCCGCGCGAGATACACGGTCGCCATGCCACCGTGGCCGAGCTCGCGCTCGACGCGGTAGCGGCCGGCTGAGAGCATCTCCGTCAATCGCCTTCCTTGTGCTTCTTGCCGTGGCCCTTGTGCTTGCCGCGGCCGTGCTCCTGCTCCTCTACGGGCGGCGAAGGCGGCGGGATGCACTTCACGCGCGCGACGAGATCGTTCACGGTCGCCGAGAGCGGCTCCTGCAAGGCGGGGGTAACCCGGCCGCCGTTGATCGCGGCGATCGTCTCGTCCTGAAGCTCCTTGGCGAGCGCGGACGCGCGGCAGGGATCGCTAGCCGCCAGCGCGGCTGCGACGGCGTCGCTGCGCGCCGCGAGCGCGGTCGCGAGCCCGTGCGGAAGCGTGGGCGGCGGCGCGGCGCGCTCTGTGCCGTCACCGCCGCAGCCGCCGAGGCAAAACGCGGCCGCGACGGCCGCACCCAGCTCAAGCGGTTTCGTTCGGATCTTCCTCCGGTGCAAGCTTCAACGACTTACCCCATTCGACGAGCTCCTGCACGCCGGCATTACTCGCCACGCTCGAGTCGAAGTGCGAGCGCAGGCGGAAGCCCACGCTCGCGCATCTCGCTCTGCGTCTCGTCAATCGAATATGGGACCCGATGGAAGGCAGCAAACCTTCTCTCGAGATCGAGCAGCAACCACGCGGCGCGCGGGTCGCCGTCGCGCGGCTGGCCGACCGAGCCTGGGTTCAGCAGCCACCGTCCGGTCAGCTCGACCTCTGTGCCCGCCGGCGCGAGCCCACCGGCGACGCCGTCGCCGTCGACCGTAAGCGCGAGCGCCACGTGACTGTGCCCGACGAGGATGAGCGGCGCATCCGACAGGTCGAGGGTTGCGCGCGCCGCCTCCTCGGTGAGCACGTACTCCCAGATCGGATCGCGCGCGCTCGCGTGAAACAGGTCGACCCCCTCCGCCTCGCCGAGCGGCTTCAGCCTCTCGAGAAACATGCGGGATGTCGGTGTCAGCACCTTCGCCGTCCACACGGCGGCGGCCGCCGCCTCGTCGTTGAAGTCGCTGACGGTCAGCTCGCCGAGCACGACGAGATCGTGGTTGCCGACGAGACAGCGGTCGGCCCGTCCTTCCACCGTGTCGCAACACTCGTTCGGGCGCGGCCCGTAACCGACCGTGTCGCCGAGACACCACACGGCGTCGACGCGCGCAGCGTCGATCTGCTCGAGCACCGCGTCGAGGGCGTGGTAGTTAGCGTGGACGTCCGAGATGACCGCGACGCGCATCAGACCCGCGACCTTAGCCGTCGCCGCCGCAGCCGTTTGGGCGCTCGCTGCCACGTTCCTGTGGCGGACGAAGGTCCCCGCCGGCTTGCAGCTCCCATCGCTCGACGCGCGCGAGGTCTTCGGAGCTCAGGCCGTCGGCGCAGGGACGCGCTTCGACCGCTTCTTCGAGATCGAGTGGGTGCTCGCGACCCTCGCGAGCCTGGCCGTGCTCGTCGTGATGACCCGGCGCGGGCCGAGGCTGGCGCGCTCGCTCGGCCTCGGTCCCGTAAACGCCGGGATCATCACGGCGGTGCTCGTCGGCGTCGTGCTGTGGGCCGTCAGCCTCCCGTTCGGTTTCGCGTCGGCGTGGTGGTCGCGCAGGCACGGGATCCTGCAAGAGAGCTGGGCGACGATCGTGTTCGCGCCGTGGGGCGGCTTGCTGGGCTCGACGTTCGTGACCGCGCTCGTGTTCGCCGTACTGCTTCTGCTCGCCAAGCGCTTCGCGCGTGGCTGGTGGATCGGCGCCGGTGTCGTGATCGCGGCGCTCGTCGTCTGCCTGCAGCTCGTGTTTCCGTACGCGCTGCGGATCGGCACGCATCCGGTTCGCTCGCCGAGGCTGGCCGCGCAGATCGAGACGCTCGAGCAGCGCGAGCACGTCGGCCGCCCGGCGATCCGGGTCGTGCCGATGCAGGACGACACGACAGCGGCAAACGCGTTTGCGACGGGAATCGGCCCCAGTCGCGGCGTTTTCATCTGGGACACGATGCTCGACGGCCGCTTCAGCCAGGCGGAGGTCAGGTTCGTGATCGGGCACGAGCTCGGCCACCTCGCGCGCTGGCACATCTGGAAAGGCATGGCGTGGGGGGCCCTGTTCGGGCTGCCGCTGCTCGCGCTCGTCGCCTTCGTCACCGGCCGGCGGGAAGGTCTGCGCAATCCGGGGACGGTGCCGCTCGCGCTGCTGACGCTCATGGTGGCGGGAATCGTCGTCACGCCGTTCGCGAATGCCGTCTCCCGCCGGTACGAGGCCGAGGCTGACTGGATGGCCCTGAACGCGACGCGTGATCCCGGGGCGGCGCGCGGCCTCTTCAAAGGGTTCGTGGTGACGGACCTACAGAACCCGGATCCACCGGGCTGGGTGCACGTCCTCCTCGAGGACCACCCAAGCGCGCTGGTGCGCGTCGAGCAGGCCGAGGCCTGGAGGCGGCTGAACCGCTAGGTCAGTTGTCGCGCGGCGGCGCTTCGGGGAGGTTGCGAATCCCTTCCTGCGTCGACCACTTCGACACGGAGTCCTGCATCGCCGCGAGCAGCTCCTGGAAGAACTGCTGTGACATGTTCACGCGCGAGACGACGACACCGGGGACGTCGCCCTCTTCGATCTCGTGGTCGATCCGCGCGAACGTGATCGTGAATTCGTACGCCGAGAAGGTGACGTTGGCGAAGTTCGCGTAGACCCCCGCCATCTGCTCCGGATCGAGGTGGATGTTGAGCTGGCGCTCCTGGGGCTCCTCGTCCACGGCCCAACGATACTACTGAGGTGGATCCGGTCTTCAGCTTCCGCCGCTTCGGCTACGCACTTGCCGCGATGGCTGCGGTCCTCGCGGCCGGGACGATCGGGTTTCGCGCAGCCCTGGACGAATCGTGGCTGCAGTCGTTCTATCGAGCCGTCGTCTCGAGCTCGCTGACGGGTCTCGATACCGTTCCGAGGAACGACTCCGCGCGCATCTTGACCATCTTTCTGGTCCTCGCCGGGATCACTATCTTTGCGTACATCGGCTCGCTCCTCGTCGAGGCGATCGCTCGAGGGGTGATCGGTGGAATGTGGGCAGAGCGGAGGAGGCGACGGGCGATCGAGGCGTTGCGCGACCACTACATCATCTGCGGTTTCGGCCGTGTCGGCCGCCGTGTCGGCGAGGAGTTTCGTCACGAAGGCGCGCCGTACGTCGTCCTCGACTTCAGCCCGGAGGCGAGAGCTGCGGCAGACGAGGCGGGCGTGCTGTTCATCGAAGGAAACGGAACCGACGACGAGGATCTCCGCGCAGCCGGGCTGGAGCGGGCGCGCGGGCTCGTCGCGGCCTCGGACGACGACGCCGACAACCTGTACATCGCGCTGTCGGCCCGAGCGGCGAACCCCGACCTGCTGATCGTGGCGCGCGCATCGAACGAGGAGGCGGCGAAGAAACTGCGATTGGCCGGCGCGGACCGGATCGTGCAGCCGTACCAGGCGGCGGGCCGCGTGATGGCCAACCTGCTCCTGCGCCCGCAGGTGACCGCCTTCGTCGACGTCGTCACGAGCGCCTCGGGCAACGACCTCCGCTTCGAGGAGATCGAGGTGACGAGCGCCTGCCGGCAGGGTGGGAAGTCGATCCGCGAGCTCGACATCCGCAAGGAGACGGGTGCCCTGATCGTCGCGCTGCGCAAGCGCGACGGCACCTTCGACACCACGCCGACGCCCGACGCGGTCCTGGATGTCGGGGACGTCCTCATCGCCGCCGGGACGGAAGACGAGCTGCGCGCGCTCGAGGGTGTCTTCGCGCCCCGCGAGACGGTTGTCGGAGGCGCCGACTAGGCGGCGCCGCAAGGAGGGTGGACGGGCTCGCCCGTTCACCCGTCTGACGCCGCTTATTGGTATCTCGAACCGTTGAAGAATGACTCCAATGGCCCCTAACGCGGTCGTGCGCCTCGCGGCGCGCCTGTCCGAGCTGGCGGACGCACCGGTCGAGCTGGAGCGCCCGCAGGATCCGGCGCACGGCGACTACGCGACCAACGTCGCGTTGCAGAGCGCGTCGAAGCACCGAAGGCCGCCGCGCGAATTCGCAGCCGAGCTCGCCGAGCGGGCCGCCGAGCTCGAGGAGGTCGAACGTGCGGAGGTGGCGGGCCCCGGCTTCGTCAACCTCTGGCTAACTCAAGCGTGGCTGGCGACGGCGCTTGCCGAGATCGGACCCGACTACGGCAAGGGCGAGCCCGAGCACGCACAGAAGATCCAGGTCGAGCTCGTCTCGGCGAATCCGGCCGGCCCGCTGACGGTCGGCTCGGCGCGAAACGGCGCGTACGGCGACTCGGTTGCGCGACTGCTGCAGTACGCCGGGCATGACGTGGAGCGCGAGTACTACTTCAATGACGGGGGCCGGCAGATCGAGCTGTTCCGCGCGTCGGTCGAGGCCCGCCGGCGCGGGGAGGAGCCGCCTGAAGGCGGCTATCAGGGTGAGTACGTGAACGAGCTCGCGCAAGGCGAGGGCGATCCGGTCGCGCACATGCTGGAGGAGATCGAGCGCGAGGTCGCGGAGTTCCGCATCCCGATCGACACATGGCGGCGGCAAGTGGAGGTCGAGGAGAAGGTGCCCGACGTTTTGCCCAGGCTCGACACGTACGAGGCGGAAGGGACGCTATGGGCGCGAACGAGTGCCTACGGCGACGACAAGGACCGTCCGCTCGTCCGCTCCGCCGACGGCTCGTTTCTCTATTTCGCCGCGGACGTCGCCTACGTGCAGGACAAGTTGGAGCGCGGCTTCGACCGCGCAATCTATGTGCTCGGTGCCGACCACCACGGCTACGTGCCTCGTCTGAAGGCCGCCGCCGCGATGCTGGGTTACGACCCGGACCGCATCGAGGCGCTCATCTACCAGCTCGTGCACATCGTCGAAGGCGGACAGATGAAGAAGATCTCGAAGCGCCGCGGCGACGTCGTCTTCCTGACCGAGCTCATAGAGAAGATCGGCGTCGACCCTGCGCGGTGGTATCTCGTCTCACGGGGACACGACCAGACGATCGACATCGACGTCGAGCTGGCGGCCGAGCGCACGCAGAAGAATCCCGTGTACTACGTGCAGTACGCGCACGCGCGCATCGCCGGGATCCTGCGCAACGCGGGGGACGCGAAGATCGATCCCGCTCCCCCATCGGAGCTCGAGCCCGAGGAGCGGGACCTGATCAAGCGGCTCACGGACTTTCCGGTCATTGCCGCCGAGTCGGCGGAACGGCGCGCGCCGCACGCGATTCCGATCTACGCGATCCGGGTCGCCGACGACTTTCACCGCTTCTACCACGAGCATCGCGTCGTGGGCTCCGAAGCCGAGGCCTTCCGGCTGGCGCTCTGCCACTCGACCCAGCACGTGATCGCGCGCTGCCTCGACTTGATCGGAGTCGAAGCGCCGGATCGCATGTAACTGCTAGCGCAGCGCGCGGAGGCTGCGCACGACGAAGCCGTTGAAGCTGAGTGCGGCACCGACGCCGTGCAGCGACGGCTCGGGGAGCGCGTGCGACAGAGACTCGGTCACTGTCACGCGCACGTGCGGTGCGATACGCGCGAGGCTGCGCGACTCCGAGACCGGGAAGTAGTCGTCGCGCGGGGAGGTCGCCAGCTCGACCGGCATCTGCAGACGCTGCGCACGTGAAAGAGGGGAGAGCCGCGCGGCCGCGTTGCGGACGCTCCGCGGCAGCTGCGCCCACAGCTCGTCGAACGCGATGGGGTCGTGGTTCCGCAGCAACCTGAAGAGTGCCACGCCTGCCGGGCCGACCTGCCGCGGAAGCGTGAGGCCGGCGAGCGGCGCGTCGCGCTCGTTCGGAATGGGTGCGAACAGGGCGACGAGGCGGCGGCGGTCGCGCGGCGCCGGCAGGCTCGCCGCCAGCGACCGCGCCACCGCGAGCTGCACAAAGTCGTCCGGGTCGTAGCCCGAGCCGGTCGTCGCGATCCGCGCCACCTCGCGCAGATCGGCGTACGGCGCGATCCCGGCAATCGCCGAGACGCGCCCGTCCAGCGCCGCCTCCTCGGCCGCCGCGAGTGCAAGGCTGGCTCCCACCGAGACGCCGACGAAGCCGACCTTCCGACCTTTTGCCCCGTCCGCCGTCGTCCTCGCGATCGCGACGAGCTTCGACAGCGTGTGGAGCGTGATCTCTCCGCGCCGCAGGCCGGGCAGCTCGGGCACCACGACCGTGAAGCCGGCTCGCGCCAGACCGCGCGCGAGCCGTTGCACCTCCGGATGGAGATGCCCCTGCTCCGTTGCGCCGTTCACGAACACGACGGCAGGCGTTCTGCCGTCCGAGCCCGGTCGCGCGATGGTTGTCTCCTGGCCGGCGATACGCGTTTCGGCGACGTGCGGGCGATCCGTCGAGGCGGCGGCGATCCAGTTCAGCACCGGCGTGTCAATCGTCGTCGAGAGGACGACGAAGGCCGCGGTCTGGGCGTCGATCCACGAGCGGAAGATCAGGACCGGGATCAGCGAGGCGAGCAAGACCAGAAACGCGGCCCACCGGCGAGCGAGTCTCAGAACACGCCTCAGCACGGGAGTAGGATGGCGCCGTGGGCGCCAGCCCGCCTGATCGGAACCTCGCTCTCGAGCTCGTCCGCGTGACGGAGGCGGCCGCGATGGGCGCCGCCCGCTGGATCGGACGAGGCGAAAAGGAGAGCGCCGACCAGGCCGCCGTCGACGCGATGCGGCTGATGCTCGACACGGTCTCGATGGACGGCGTCGTCGTGATCGGCGAGGGCGAGAAGGACGAGGCGCCGATGCTCTACAACGGCGAGGAGGTCGGCAGCGGCGACGGGCCACAGGTCGACGTCGCGGTGGATCCACTCGAGGGGACTCGGCTGACCGCGCTGGGGCAGCCGAACGCGATCGCGGTGATCGCGCTCGCCGAGCGCGGGACGATGTTCTTTCCGGGCGCCGCCGTGTACATGGACAAGATCGCGTGCGGACCCGACGCCGTCGATGCCATCGACATCAACGCCTCGCCGACGGAGAACGTCGAGGCCGTCGCCGAGGCGAAGCGACGCGACCCGACGGACGTCTCGGTCGTCGTGCTCGAGCGTGACAGGCACGACGACTTGATTCGTGAGCTGCGCGAAGCCGGCGCGAAGGTGAACCTGATCCGTGACGGCGACGTCGCGCCGGCGATCGCCGCGGCGCGCGGCGGGACCGGAGTCGACCTGTTGATGGGCATCGGCGGAACCCCGGAGGGCGTCATCTCCGCGGCGGCGATCAAGTGTCTGGGCGGCTCGCTGCAGGGGAAACTCTGGCCGCGGAACGAGGAGGAGCGGCAGCAGCTCGTCGACGCCGGCTTCGACGTCGACAAGGTGCTGACGACGGACGACCTCGTCGCGGGAGAAGACGTCTTCGTCGCGGCGACGGGGGTGACGAGCGGCGCTCTGCTCCGCGGAGTTCAGTACACCTCCGACGGCGCGATCACCGACTCGATCGTGATGCGCTCCCGCAGCGGTACGGTGCGCCGCATCGAGGCTCAGCACGCCTTCGCGAAGCTCGAGAAGCTCGTCGGCTCCTCGTTGCGCTGATTTAAGACGGCCGTAACGTCTGGCCGCCTACAGTGACTGCATGAACATGAGAATGCTCATCTTCTTCGCAGTCGCGTGCGTGGCGCTCGTCTCGGCCGCAGCGCCGATGGCCGCGGAGCAGGCGGCGCCGACGCTCACCGCCCGCTCGTCCAGCTTCGGCAAGGTCCTGTTCGACGGGCGCGGGTTCGTGCTCTACGCCTTCACGAAGGACCGTCAGCGGAGCGCCTGCGGCGGCGCGTGCGCGAAGGCGTGGCCGCCGTACGTCGTGCGCGGCGCCGTTCGTGCCGGCGCGGGTGTGAAGGCGTCGTTGCTCGGGACCGTGCGCCGCGCGAACGGCTCACGCCAGGTCACCTACGCGGGCCGGCCGCTCTACTTCTACGTGGGCGACAAGAAGGCGGGGCAGATCCTCTGCCAGAACGTCTCGGAGTTCGGCGGGCTCTGGTTGATCGTGCGCCCGAGCGGCAAGCTCGTCCGATAGCCGCGGAAAGTGCTGCGCACTTTCCGCGGGTTGGGTTACGCCGCTTTCGCGGGGAACGCGCGCGAGCTGAGCTCGCGCCCTTCTTGTTCGTCGGCGACTGTTCGCTGTCGTGCGGCATCAATCCGGCCTGCGCGTAGAGCGGCTTGCGCTCGCTCTACGCTCCGGCCTCGGGTTTGCAATGGCCGTCGCCTACGCTGGAACGGCCTCCCGCTCCATCTCCGGCGCGTACGTTCCTGTGCGCGCCGCGCTGTTCATCTTCGCGCGGTGGTAGTAGGCACGTTGCGCCGCCTCGACGTTCTCGCCACCCCAGGCCTTAAGTGCGGGCGCCTGCAACGCGCGGCCGTAGGAGAACGAGAGCTGCCAGGGATGCTCGCCCAGCGCGTTCATGGCGTTGAGGTTTGCCGTGGCGTCCTCGTCCGACTGTCCGCCTGAGAGAAAGACGATCCCCGGCACGGCGGCGGGGACGTGCCGCTTGAAGCAGCGGATCGTCTCTGCCGCGACCTCCTCGTGCGACGCCTGCTCCGGGCACTCGTATCCCGACAGGACCATGTTCGGCTTGAGCAGCATTCCCTCCAGATGCAGTACTCGCTCGGGATGCTCTTCCCGATCGTGATGACCGCGCGCCACTTCGTGAAGCGTGCGCCGAGCTCGCGGTACTCGTCGAGCCGTGCGCGCAGGCCGTCGAGGCCCTCGGTGACCGTTTCGTCTTCCGCGAGCGCAAGCGGCTTCGCGCCCTTGTCCACCTTGATTCCGGGGATGACGCCCTTGGACTCGAGCAGCTTCGGGAACGGCGTCCCGTCGGCGGAGCTCTGCCGGATCGTCTCGTCAAAGAGGATGACGCCGCTGATGTACTCCTCGGCTCCCTCGGTGGTGAAGAGCAGGTCGCGGTAGGCACGCCGGGTCTCCTCGGTCGACTCGACGCCGATCGAGTCGAAGCGCTTCTTGATCGTCCCGTCGCTCTCGTCCGCTGCGAGGATTCCCTTGCCCTCGGCGACGATCGCGGCGGCGGTTTCGTGCAGGTCGTGTGCAGCCATTTCTCGTCCTCCGTCCCTTCTATTTTCGGCCCAAGTATCTCCTAAGCTTGCGGCTCGGAGGGGCGGCGCTGCGGCGCTAGCCCCTCCGTCCGCATTCAGGTTTCCTCGTTGCGGCTTGGAGGAACCTTGGTTGCGGCCTTCACCGTAAGTACGATCACGCCACATGATTCGACGACTCGGCATCTCGGTTCTCGTGATCGCCGCGCTCGCGCCCGTTCTGAGCGGGGACGCGGCGCCGCCGGTGCTGATCCCGCAGGGCGTCACGCTGGCGGGGATTCCGGTCGGAGGGATGTCGAAGGGCGGCTGTCTCGCTCGTGCCGAGGATCGACGTGCAGGAGGTCCGGCGGTTCGTGCGCGCACTCGACAAGCGCGTGTCGTATCCGGCAACGGATGCTGAACTGACAGGGCTGAAGGGCCTGGTGCCGCAGTTCTCGAAAGAGGTGGCGGGAGTTCAGGTGCTGCGGCAGCTGACGACGCAGCGGATCGTGCGCGCGTTGCAGTCGCCGCAGATCCGGCGGATCCGTGCCGCCGCGAAGGTGCTGCAGCCGGAGCGAACGGTCGCGAAGTTCGGCCCCGTGATCGTCATCCGCCGCGGCTCGCACGAGCTGCGGTACTACCTCGCGGCGAAGCTTATGCGGAAGTTCGGCGTC
>WNFU01010703.1_pt1 | contig 10093 bp, 6 predicted proteins | sample 5400121 | NCBI WGS metagenome assembly WNFU01 (sample SAMN13153360, study PRJNA577476) | soil metagenome | isolation source: 100 cm soil or saprolite under grassland replicate 1 | place: USA:California | collected 2016-06-15
GCGGCGCTCGTGACCGTGGCCGCGAGTCCGCAACTTCTGGGGCCGAAGGTGGAAGACGCGATGTCGAGCCTTGCCGGCTCCGACCCGACCTGGCTCACCGCCGCCGCGGCCGGATTCGGGCTCGCGTTCGTCGCCTCGGTCGCAGCGTGGCGTGCTGCGCTCGTGGCGTGCGGCGGGCGCATCTCGCTCCAGGAGGTCGCGGCTCGCATCGGCGTCGGATGCCTCGTCAACACGCTCGCACCGGCGAAGCTCGGAGACGCGGTCAAGGTCGCTCTGTGCGCGAAGGCGATCGAGGGGCCGGACAGGATCTGGACGACCGGCGGCGTCTACGCCGGCATCGGCGCCGCGCACGCCCTCGCACTCGCCGCCCTCGTGGTCGCGGCATCGGCCACCGGCGCTGCGCCGCTGTGGCCCGTGTTCGTGCTCTGCGGAGCTGTGGCGGTCGTCGGCGCTGTCGCATTGTCCCCGGCGCGCTGGCGCGACCACCACCGGATCGCGCACCTCCTTGGGGGGTTCGCCGCGCTCGCACGGTCCCCGCGCGCCGCGGCGGCTGTGATCGGCTGGACGACGGTCGCGTCGCTGGCACGCGTCGCGGCCGCGGCCGCCGCCGCGGCGGCGCTCGGACTCCCGAGCCCGTTGCTCGCCGCACTGGTGATCCTGCCTGCGATGGACCTCGCCAGCACGATCCCGCTCACGCCCGGCAACGTCGGCGTCGGAAGCGGCGCGGCGGCGCTCGCACTCCAGAGCCGCGGCATCGGCGTCGGCGACGCGATCGGCGTCGGAATCGCAATTCAGGCGCTGCAGACGGTGATCGCGGTCACGGCCGGAACGGCGGGCGCGCTCTACCTCGCACAGCCGAGTGGCGCCGCTCGGCGGTGGACGGCGCGCGGCGCCGTCGCGCTCGGAGTATCTCTCGCGCTGGCGGCGGTCGTCGGCGCCGTCGTGCTCGACTGGGCCTGACCTTCGGTCGCGGCCTCCGCCGCGCTGGCGCTCTCTCTACGACTTCAGGAACGACGGCGGATCGAGCAGATCGTCGGCGGACCGCGGACTGCCTCGCCGTGAGTCGGGCGTCGCCGCGACGCCGCTGAACGTGCGCCTGCGGGCGGCGCCCAACCCGGTCGCGACGACGGTGACCCAGATCTGGCCGGTCAAGCGGTCGTCGATCGTCGCGCCGAAGATGATGTTCGTGTCGTCGGTCGCGGCCGCCCGCACCGCCTCGGCGGCCTCGTTCACCTCGTAGAGCGTGAGGTCGTCGCCGCCCGCGATCGAGAGCAGGATCCCGCGCGCTCCCGTCAGCTCCGTGTCGATCAGCGGGCTCCGCAGCGCGCGCTCCGCGGCCTCACGGGCGCGGTTCTCGCCCGTGGCGTAGCCGATCCCCATCAGCGCCGAGCCCGCGTCCTTCATCACGGTGCGCACGTCCGCGAAGTCGAGATTGATCAGGCCTGTGTTCGTGATCAGGTCGCAGATGCCCTGAACGCCCTGACGCAGGACGTCGTCGGCGATCCGGAACGCGTCTAGCATCGACGTCGATTTCTCGAGCACCTCGAGCAGGCGGTCGTTCGGGATCACGATCAGCGTGTCGCAGGCCTGGCGGAGCGATTCGACGCCCTCGTCGGCTTGCTTGCGCCGCCGCGTCCCCTCGAACGTGAAGGGCATCGTGACGATGCCCACGGTGAGCGCACCCAGCTCCCGCGCAATCCGCGCGACGACCGGCGCCGCGCCGGACCCGGTGCCGCCGCCCTCGCCGGCCGCGACGAAGACCATGTCGGAGCCGCGGAGCGCCCGCTTGAGGTGGTCGTACGCGTCCTCGGCGGCGCGCCGACCGATCTCGGCGTCGGCGCCCGAGCCGAGACCCTCGGTGAGGTCGCTGCCGATGTGGACCTTCGTCGGCGCGTCGCTCATCTGCAGCTGCTGGATGTCCGTGTTCACGGCGATGAAGTCGACGCCCGTGATGCCGGCGTCGATCATCCGGTCGAGCGCGTTCAGCCCGGCGCCGCCGACTCCCACCACGCGGATGACCGCGGCATACGTCGCGTCGTCGCGCGCACGCTCGAGCCGCGCCGGGTGATCGGGAAGCGGGTCGAGCCAGCTCGGCGTCCCGGGCTCCGGCGCCCCCGCCTCCGGCTCGGCCTCGCGCGCACGCGGCGCTTCCGAGTCGCCGTTCGGGGCGGCCGCGGGCGCCGCCCGGCGCTTGCGCCGCGCGTTGTCACGCGTCGTCTCGTCCGGCTGCTGCGCGCTCGCTCGCCGCTGCGCGGCCTCCGTCGCGCGAAACAACTCGGCCAGCGGGCCCTCACGCATGCTGGCGCGATTTCTGGCCACGGAGCACCTCCTTCGCGAGGTCGCGATACAGCGCCGCCGCTTCGCTCTCGGGGTCGTACGCCAGCACCGACGACCCCTGTACCGGCGCCTCGGCGAACCGGATCGTCTTGCGGATGCGCGTGTTGTAGACGAGATCGCCGAAGTTCTCGCGCAGGATCTCGTCCGCCTCCCGTGCGTGCGTGACGCGTCTGTCGAACATGGTCGGAAGGATGCCGATCACCTCGACGCGTGGGTTGAGGTTCTCCCGGACCATCTCGAGCGTGTTCTCGAGCTGCACGAGACCACGCAGGGACAGATACTCCGTCTGCACCGGGACGATCACCCCACCCGCCGCGACGAACGCGTTGATCGTCAACAGGCCGAGCGACGGCGGCGTGTCGATGAGGATGTAGTCGTAGCGTCCCTTGACAGGTGCGAGCGCCTTCTCGAGGGCGCGCTCTCTCCCGATCTGACTCGACAGCGCGAGCTCGGCGCCTGCGAGATCGAGCGACGAGACGGCGATGTCGACCTCCCGGCGCACGATCACCGACTCCAGCGGAAGGCGGTGCACCAGCACGTCGAACATCGACTGCTCGATCGCATCCGGGTTCATCCCCTGCGACATCGTCAGGTTTCCCTGCGGATCGAGGTCGACGACGAGGACGCGAAGTCGGTGCTCCGCGAGCGCGACGCCCAGATTCAGCGTCGTCGTCGTCTTCGCCACGCCGCCCTTCTGGTTGGCGAGCGCGATCACGTGAGTCGCGGCGGGCGTCTGCCCGTTCGGGGACGGCCACAGGTCCGGGCGCGGAAGAAGGCGCGCGATTGCCATGTGGAACGCCTCTTCTCGTTGGTCTAGATCATTCCTTCCGCCTCCTCTCGAAGTTTCGTCACGGCCGAGCAAGCCCGGCCGTCGCCCTCAAGCCGTGCCCACGCCTCCGCCTCCACGACGAGCGCGCGGAGCTCGTCGAGAAGGCATGACGGCGGATGAGCCGTCCGCCCGAGACTCTCGATCCGCTCGAGGCGCTGCATCACTCGAGTCGCTATCGCTCTGGTCGCTTCGTCCACGTCTCGACGGTACCCGTGAGCATGTGACGTGTCTGTGCCAAATGTGTGCCGAAAGTGTGTCGGCGAGCTCGCGCCGAACGAACCGGCCCCCGACTACTGCGCACGCTAGGCCGCTGCGGCGTTCGCTGCGAAGGTCGACGGCCGGGGGCGCAGCCCCAGCACGGTCTCGTCCAGCGCCCGGACGAGCTCCGCGCGGTTTCCGTGCAGGAGGGTCTCGACCAGCGCGCGCCTGACAGCGTCACCGGCGTCCCGCCGCAGCCGCTCCTCGCGCAGCGACGAGAGGAGCGCGGCCCGGTCCTTCGTCCGCTCGCCCAGCAGGACGGCGGCGCGGAGCGCCGCCGCCCATGCGCCGTCGCCCTCGCCGAGCAGCGCGTCCAGCGCCTCTCGGAGCTGACCCGTCCGGAACGGCTCGTCGGCGAACAACGACAGCTCCCAACGATCGAGCGCCTCACCGAGGTCGCGATCGCCGTCGGCGAGGGGAAGTCGCTCGCGGAGATCGGCTGCGATCCGCCCGCGGAGCGAGTCGAGGCGCGTCGCGTCGCCGCGAGGCTGCGTCGCGGCGATCGGGAGCAGCGGCGCGATCCGCAGAGGCCGGAAGTCCAGCCGCTCGAAGACGACGGGTCCGGCCGCCACGGCACCGGCGGTCGCGAGCCGGACCGCCGTCACCGCGTCGGCGAGCTCTCCGGCGGCGTCGGGCGGCTCGCCCTCCGTCGACTCGAGCTCGCGCCGCAACTCGAGCACGCAGAGCCGGTCGACGTCGCGGCCGAAATCGGACGGCAGAAGCCCTTGCGACTCGGGCCATAGCTTCGCCAGCTCGCCCGTGACGGAGCCGCGTACGCGCACGCCGCCTCCGAGCTCGATTGCGTTGCCTGCCGACAGGCCCACGAGCGGCGCGATCGCAACATACGCCCGGGCGCTGCCGAAGAGCGACCGCTCGAGGTCGTGATAGGCGGCATCGAACGCGTCGTCGTGCCAGTCGAAGCCGCCGCAGCCTTCGGCCGTCGCTGCGAGGAGTGGAAGCACGATCGATCGAAAGAGCGCGTCGTCGTCCGGCGAGCCGGTGCGACCGTGCGCACGCGCGAAGATCGCCGCCGCAGGCTCGCGCCGAAGGTCGGCGATCGCGTTGCGAGCATCGGGGAGCCGGCGCAGCGTCGGTGCTTGCTCGTCGAGGAAACCGCGAACGAGCGGCCGATACTCGTAGAGGGGCGGCCCGTGCCGTGTCGCGTGCTCCTCGAAGGCGAACGGCAACTCGGCACCACGCTCGGCGGCGAAGGCCGCGAGACAGAACGCGCGGAGGCACTCGTACAGGTGAGGCGCGCGAATCACGCCATGCATTACGCGCCGCGCGGGTCGTCTCCTACCTGGCAGCTCGCGCACCAGTACGCCGTGCGGTTGGCGTCGCCCTGCCCCCAGGACCGGATGGGCGAGCGGCAGCGCGGACAGGGCCGGCCTGTACGCGCATACACCTGGCGGCGCGGCTCGCGCGCGTCGACGGACGAGCGCATGAGCGACGCGATCGTCTCGAGCGCCTGCCGCCGGTCGGCCTCGATCACGTCTCGCAGCCGGCGCCACGGCGAGAGCATCGCGGTCCACAAGCCCTCGGCCATCCACATGTTGCCGATTCCAGCAACGACGGTCTGGTCGAGGAGGATCTCGCCCAGCCACCGAGCTCGATCGGCGCGACGGATGCGCGCGAGCATCGCGTCGAGGTCGGGTGGATCGGCGAGGATGTCCGGCCCCAGACGGTCGAGCCCGCGCGCGTGCAGCTCCAGGACGGGCCCATTCCACAGCACGCCCTCGGCGGAGTCGCCACGCAGGATCAGCCACGGCCGCCCGCGTCTCGGCTCACCGACCGGCCGCACGGTCCAGCGGCCGGACATCCGGAGATGCGAACGCAGAACGAAGCCGCCGGCGAATCGCAGGACGAGGTTCTTGCCGACCGCTTCCACCGACTCGAGCGTCCGGCCGTCGAGGCGCTCGGCGACTCGCTCGGCCTGCGCACGCGGATGAGGCGCCTCGACCGCGACCCGCTGGCCCACGAGTACCTGCAGTCGGCGGGCGGCGCGATGCAGGGTGTCACCCTCCGGCACGGATCCGAGCGTAGCGCGCGCGGCGAATCTGGCACGCTCCGAGGCGGGAAGATGATGCGATTGTGGCAGCGACGCTGAACATCGCGGCCCTCGCCCGCCGGACGGGAGTTCCGGCGGACACGATCCGCAAATGGGAGCAGCGCTACGGCGTCCTGCATCCCGACCGAACGAGCGGCGGTCAGCGCCGCTACTCGGACGAGGACGTCGCCCGCATCGAGTGGCTGAAGGCGCGGCTCGCGGACGGCTACCGGATCGGCGAGGCGGCGGCGCTGCTCGGAGACGCGACGCGGGCCGCGCCCTCGTCGACGAAGGAGCTGCAGACGGCGCTCGTCGCTGCGGTCGGCCGAGGCGACCTGCCGACGCTGATCGGTCTCGTGGAGCAGACGCTCGCTCTGAACCAGCTCGAGGACGCCCTGGCCGACGTGCTCGCGCCGGTGCTCACTGCCGTCGGCGAGGGCTGGGAGGCCGGCGAGATCACAGTCGCGCAGGAACATCTCGCGAGCACGGTCGTGCGCGCGCACCTCGAGCGGCTCCTTGCGGACCCGCGGGCGGACATCCGTGGACGAGCGGTTCTCGCCTGCGCGCCGGGCGAACGCCACGAGCTCGGGCTGCTCATGCTCGCGGTGCTGCTGCGTGCGGACGGCTGGCAGGTCGTCTATCTCGGCGCCGACACCCCGACGGGCGACGCAATCGCCTTGGCGGAGAAGGCCGGTGCCCGCCTCCTCTGCGTCAGCGCAACGATGACCGAGAGCGCCGAGCGTACCGGCCGCGACCTGGCGCACCACGCCGTCCCGGACGGGCTCGAGGTCGTGCTGGGCGGGCCCGCGGTGACGCGGGAGACCGCGACCGGCGCCGGGGCACGGTACGTGAGCGCGGACCTGCGGCGGGGTATCGGCGCACTCCGGAAGCTCTCGCGTTGACCCCACGGATGCGTGCTGCATTCAGCGGCGCGGCGGCGGCGTGCGCGTGGGCCGCCGCGGAACGGCTCGACCGGCGGGCCTTCCGCTACGACTACTCGGACGTGGCGCTGCTCGGGAAGTGGGTCACGCGCTCGCGCTGGTGGCCGCTCGCCGGGCTCGCGCTGCACGCGGCGAACGGCGCCACGTTCGGCCTCGCGTTCCACGAGGTGCAACGGCGCACCGGCGCTGCGCCACGCCGGCTCGCGCTCGCGCTCGCTCTCGCGGAGCACGTCGCGCTCTTCCCGCTCTCGTACTTCGTGGACAGGCGGCATCCGGCGCGCGGCGGCCCCGGCTTGCCCCCGCTGCTCACCGGCCGCGCCTTCGCGCAGGCCACGGCCCGCCACGCGCTCTTCGGGGTCGTACTCGGCCGCCTCGCGGCCTGAGCGTCGACCTCACCAGGTCGCGGCGATCACCTTGAACAGCTCGTCCGAGCCGCCGTTCCCTCTCGCCGAGACGTCGATCCCGTCGAGGTAGTCGAATACGCCGACGATGTACTCGAGCGAGCGGCTGAGCCGAGGCGCGCTCAGCCAGCGACGCGTGGGCACGGCTGACGTTTGACGATGCGGGTCGATGCGCCCGCGGGCGGCGCGTCTCTACGGGCGGAGGACCGCGCGACGCGGACCGGCGAGGAAGCCGGCTTCGAGCAGGAGCGGCATCGCGTCGCTCTCGCCGACTGGATCGCGGTCGAAGCGTTCGACGGCCAGACGCTTGGCACCGCCTCCACGCACGTGCTCCACGAGCGCCGCGAGCGCGGGCCGCAGCCACGCCTCGTCGGCGTCGCGAAGTGGCAGCAGCGACCGGCCACGGCGCTCCACGTAGAGCACAGGCTCACCGCCGAGCAGGACGACCTGCGCGCCGGCGACTCGGGCTGCGCGGCCGTTGGCACGCTTGGGCCAGGGCAATGCCGCGCCGTACGGTTGCGCCGGATCGGCGGCGGCGAGGACGAACGCGTCGGCCTCCTCCGGTCGGTCGCGGAGCTCGCGAAGGCGCTCGACCGCGCCGCCGAGCGCGAACTGCGCGCCGCCGAGTCCCTCGACGAAGTAGCCGCGGCGGCACAACCCGAGCGTCTCGAGCGCGCGCAGCTCGGCGTAGACCGCGCCGTAGCCGCCGGGAATGCCTTCCGCGCGAACACCGTCGCGGGTGACGATCCCGTGCCGCTCGAGCAGGAGCTCGGCGAGCGCGCGGCGGTCGACGCGGCCCGCGAACAGGCGCTCCGTCCGCGACCACCGTCCCTGGGTGGAGGTCGGCCCGGCGGCGCGGCGGCGGGAGAACCGCCGGGGACGGCGCTGTGGCTTTGGCACGCCGTAGCGGCGGCCGGCGCGGAGCGGCGTCCACGCGTCGTTCGTCACCTCGCCCGCCCACACGAGCTCCCATAACGCCGGCAGCGCCTCCGCGTCTTCGAGCCCGGTCTCGATGAGCAGGTCGAACCAGAAGAGCGCCGAGCGCTCGAGCGCCGACCGAATCGCATCGTGTGCATCGCCTTCGGGTCGCGGCGCGCCCGGGATCTGGCCGAGCGCCGGTGCGTCCTCGCGGAAATAGAGCGCGACGCGATCGGCCCCGGCGCCGACCCAGAGGAGCTCACCGCTCGCGCACAGCGCATCGAGATGCTCCGGCCGGTATCCGGGGACGCGGCGCGGGAGCAGGTCGCTCTCCCACAGCGCTACCGGAAGCGGCAGGGCTTGGAGCGGGACAAGCGCCTCGCGGAGCGATGCGCGCCGGTCGATGCCGTGCCAGCTCGGGAGGAAGCGCGCGAGCGCTTCCTGCTCGACCGGCTCGACCTCCTTGCGGAGCGCGGCGAGCGAAGCGCGGCGCAGGCGCCGGAGCACGTCGGGATCGCACCATTCGCGCTCCGTGCCGCCCGGCCGAAGCTCTCCCCGTACGAGCAATTCTTCGCCTTCGAGCGCTCGCAGGACATCCTCCACGTCACGGCCGAAGCGATCGTTCGCCTCGTCGCTCGTGAACGGACCGCGCCCGCGCGCGAAGCGGAGGACGAGCTGGCGGAGCGAGTCCGGCCCGCCCTCGAGGAAGACGTCCGGCAGCCCGGACGGCGGCATCGCGCCCAGCGCGTCGCGGTAACGGCCCGCGTCCTCCGCCGCGACCAGCCGCTCCTCGCCCGCGACCCGCACGAGGATCGCGCGGCGCTCGTCGAGGAGCGGGTGCGCGAGCTCCGGATCGAACTCGCCCTGTCGAAGGTCGCCGCGGAGCCGGAGCTTGTCGTGCAGCGCATCGGCCGTCGACGGCTCGCCCTGCAGCTGGCGCTCGACCTCGTCGACGGCGTCGCGGTCGAGCAGATCCCGGAGCTCCTCCTGGCCGAGGAGCTCGCGGAGCAGGTCGCGGTCGAGCGAGAGCGCCTGCGCACGGCGCTCGGCCGGCGGGGTGTCGTCCTCGTACATGTACGTCGCGATGTAGTCGAAGAGGAGCGAGGCGCTGTACGGGCTCGCCGACTGCGTCTCGACCTCGACGAGGTCGATCTGACGCGTCTTCAGCGCCTGCAGCAGCGAGCGCAGCGCCGGCAGGTCGAAGACGTCCTGCAGGCACTCGCGGTACGTCTCGAGGATCACCGGGAACGAGCCGTATTTGCGCGCGACCTGCAGCAGGCTCTGCGCCTTCAGCCGCTGCTGCCAGAGCGGCGTCCGCTCGCCCGGGCGCCGCCGCGGGATCAGCAGCGCGCGGCCGGCGTTCTCGCGGAAGCGCGCGCCGAAGAGCGCCGTCTCGCCGAGCTCCGACACGACGAGGTCCTCGACCTCGCCGGGGTCGACGAGGAGCTCTTCCGTCGCGGGCGGCGTATCGGCGTCCGGGAAGTGGAGCGCGATCCCGTCGTCCGACCAGATCGCCTGCGTCTCGAGCCCGAGCGACTCGCGCAGCCGCGCCCCGAGCGCGAGCGCCCAGGGCGCGTGGACGCGGCCGCCGAACGGGCTGAGGATGCACACGCGCCAGTCGCCGATCTCGTCGCGGAAGCGCTCGACGACGATCGTGCGGTCGCTGGGGACGGCGCCCGTCGCGTCGGCCTGCTCGCGCAGGAACGTGAGCAGGTTCTTCGCCGCGCGCTTCTCGAGCAGGTAGTCGTCCCGCAAACGCTCGACCGCCTTCTGCTCCGGGAGCGCCGACAGCTCGCGCGAGGCGACGCCGATCTTCTGCCCGAGCTCGTAGGGCCGGCCAATTCCTTCGCCTTTCCAGAACGGGACGGCGCCCGGGAGACCCGGTGCCGGCGACACGAGCACGCGGTCGCGGGTGATCTCCTCGATCCGCCAGGTGGACGCGCCGAGCAGGAACGTCTGGCCCGCCCGCGCCTCGTAGACCATCTCCTCGTCGAGCTCGCCCACGCGGCCGCCCCCGTCGACGAGGAAGACGCCGAAGAGGCCGCGGTCGGGAATGGTGCCCGCGTTCGTGACGGCGAGCCGGCGCGCGCCGTCGCGGGCGCGGATGGTGCCACCGGTGCGGTCCCAGACGATGCGCGGGCGCAGCTCCGCGAACTCGTCGGACGGATAGCGTCCCGCGAGCATGTCGAGCACGTTCTCGAGTTGCGGCCGCGAGAGGTCGGCGAACGGGTACGCGCGGCGTACGAGCGCGTGCAGGTCGTCGACGCGCACCTCGTCGTCGGCCGCGATCGCGACGATCTGCTGCGCGAGCACGTCGAGCGGGTTGCGCGGGATGCGGGTCTCCTCGATCTCGCCCCCGCGC
>WNFU01010704.1_pt1 | contig 10091 bp, 9 predicted proteins | sample 5400121 | NCBI WGS metagenome assembly WNFU01 (sample SAMN13153360, study PRJNA577476) | soil metagenome | isolation source: 100 cm soil or saprolite under grassland replicate 1 | place: USA:California | collected 2016-06-15
CTGCGCAAGCTCGCCGACGACGACAAGGTGCTGGCCATCATCGGGCCGCTGAGCTCCAGCGAATGCCGAGTGGTGTTCCCGGCCGGCGACCGGGCCGGAATCGTGTCGATGTCGATGGCCTCGTCGGCGCCGCGGCTGGCCGAGCCGTTCCAATATGCGTTCCGCAACACCTCGGACGAGGGCTATATGTTCGAACGCGTCATGCGCGCGCTCAAGCAGAAGAACTTTCCGATCGCCACCGGGGCGGTCGCCTACGCCACCGACGACGTGATCTCGAAAGTGATGGGGGAGAACGTCCTGCCGGGCATCATGAAGAAGTCCGGCACCGACGTGAAGCTCAGCGTCACCTTCCAGACCCAGGCGTTCGACTTCTCGGCCCAGGCCTCACAGCTCGTCGGCCAGCCGACCGACCTGATCGGGGTTGGCTCGGGTCCGGAACCGGCGACGCGGCTGGTGCAGGAGTTGCGGCGCCAAGGTCACAAGGGGCGGCTCGTGGCCGGCTCGACCATCGCCGATCCCGAGCTCGGGCGGCAGATGGGCAAGGCCGGGGACGGCACCACCATCCCCACCACGTTCTACGCCGACCTCAACGACCGTGCCAAAGCCTTCCAGGCCGAGTTCGCCAATCGCGCCAAGGCGGCGGGGCTCGACCGCACCACCGCGGCGCAATTCGACGCCGCGACCTACGACATCGTGCTGTTCTACGCGCATGCGATGAAGCAGGCCAAGGTCACGGGCGATCCTTCGAAGCTCGCGGCGGAGCGTACCGCCATCAAGGACGAGCTGCGCAAGATGAAGAATTTTCCGGCGCTCGAAGGCGCCATCTCGTTCGGATCGAACGGCGACGCGCTCAAGCCGGTCTACGCGATCCAGTTGCAGGACAGCAAGTGGACGCTGCTCGGTCAATTCGCGCCGGAATAGCGAGGCTAGGCTTGCAGGGTTTGAGCCGACGACTGAGCCGCGAACTCGGTCTGCTCCCTCCCCCCTTGGGGGGGCTGGGGAGGGGGGTAGTTGTTGTTGCGCAAAAAGCGCCCACCGACGCAGACCCCCACCCCCAACCCCTCCCCACAAGGGGGAGGGGAGCACACCGAATTCGTTGGAAGAGGGAACGCGAGGCAAGAGCCCGATCAATGTTCCAGCAGCAGCGAGCCGAATCCGTCGATCTTGTCGTCGATGCCGTTCTGCCGCAGCGACCACCAATAGATGCAGGTGTTGATGGCGAGCACGGGCTTGTCGAGCCAGAACTCGGCGATGCCGGCGAGCCGGGCCATCGCCAGGTTGGTGCCGACCTGCATGATCGCGTCGACGTCCGGGCCATCGAGCTCGACGAGGGCGTCGCGCAGCTCGCGTTCCGAGACGTGCGCGATCAGCACCGGGCTCGCGCATTTGAGGCCCTTCAGGCGCACCACCTCGATCCCGCAATCGGCGAAGAAGCGGCGCACCTGCGCGTCGGCGACCGGCATATAGGGCGTGATCACCGCGACCCGCCGAACGCCGTAACGGGAGAGCGCCGCCTGCGCGGCGTCGGAGCCCATCGCGACCTTGACCCCGGCGCGGGCCTCGACCCGCTCGCGCAGCCGGATGCTGCCCTCGAGCCCATCCCAGAACGTCTCCGAGGACATGCCCATGATCAGGTAGTCGGGCTCGCAGGTCATCACCCGATCGACCGCCTGCAGCATCTCGCTGCGGATACTGTCCATGAGCCGGTTGAAGTCGTCGTCGCCGTGAATCGGGTCGTTGGGGATATGGATGCGGCCGAAATGATTGGTGACGCCGCGCGGCCGCATCGCTTCGAATTCGGGCTGCACCGAGGTGTTGGTCGACGGCGCGATGACGGCGAACTTTTTGCGGAAACCCAGGGAGTCGGCCATGGGGGCGAGCTTGCCGCAGGTTGCGGCAGAAAGACAATGCCTTGTCGTGCTAGGATGGAATTCTGACAAGACACAGGGAGCCGGCGATGTTGCGAACGGGCCAGGAGCATCTCGAGTCGCTGCGCGACGGCCGCGTCGTCTATATCGGCAGCGAGAAGGTCGATGACGTCACGAAGCATCCCGCCTTCTGCAACGCCGCCGCGACCGTGGCCGCCATCTACGACATGAAGGCGGATCCGGCCAACCGCGAAACCATGACCTACGAGGAGGACGGCTCCCGCCACTCGATCTATTTCCTGCGCCCGCGTAGCCGCGACGACCTGCAGCGGCGCATGGAGGGGCACCGCAAGATCGCCGACCTCACCTTCGGCATGTTCGGGCGCTCGCCCGATCACGTGGCCTCGTTCGTCACCGGCATGGCGATGAAGCCCGACGCGCTGCCGGCGCCGTGTGCGCGCGCCGACAACCTCACCGGCTACTACCGCCACATCCGCGACCACGACAGCTATGTGGTTTACGCGGTGGTGCCGCCGCAGGCCGCGCGCAACCCGGAATTCTATCACAAGCAGAGCATCCCGGTGCCGACGCTGCGGGTGGTGCGCGAGGACGACGACGGCGTCGTGATCTCGGGCATGAAGATGCTGGCGACCGGCGCGCTCTACGCCAACGAGATCTGGATCGGCAACGTCCTTCCGCTGGCGCCCGACCAGAAGAAGGAGGCGATCACCTGCGCGGTGCCGTGCAACGTGACGGGCCTGACCTTGTGGTCGCGCAAGCCGGCTGCGCTCGGCCTGACCTCGGAATTCGACTCGCCGCTGGCTTGGCGCTACGACGAGAGCGACAGCATGCTGATGTGCGACAACGTCAAGGTGCCGTGGGAGCGGGTGTTCGTGCACGACGATGCGCTGCTGTCGCGCGACATCTACATCAAGACGCCGAGCCATTGCTTCGGCAACCACCAGTCGAACGTGCGCTACTGGTCGAAGATGCGCCTGCTGCTCGGGCTGTGCAGCCGGATCGCGCATGCGACCGGCGCCGACCAGGTTCCTGCCGTACGCGAAACCCTCGGCAAGATGGCGGCGGTCGAAAGCACCATCGGCGGGCTGGTGCACGGCCAGATCAACGCCTGTGAAAGCTGGCCGGAGGGTTATGTCTGCTTCAACCGCCGCTTCATGTATGCGGGGCTCGACTGGTGCACGCAGAACTACAGCAAGTTCATCGACGAGCTGCGCGAGCTCTGCGGCGGCGGCGTGTTCCAGATGCCGGCCGACATCTCGGTCATGGACGACCCGGATATGGCCAAGCAGTTCTCGACCTTCTGGCAGACGCCGCAGGCCGACGCCGTCACCCGCATGAAGCTGTTCAAGCTCGCCTGGGACATGGTCGGCTCCGAGTTCGCCGGCCGTCACCTGCAATACGAGAAATTCTACGCCGGCGCGTCGTTCATCATCCGCAATCATTCCTACCGGGAAACCGACTGGGGCGAGTTCAACAAACTGGTCGAGGACCTGATGGCGAGCTACGACATCCCGGCCAGCAAGAAGACGTCAGGCAAGACGATCGCCGCTTAGAACAACTCTAGGCCGGCTGGCCGCGGCTGCCGACCAGCGTCTTGCGCAGATTCTCGCTGCGCGAGTTGTGGGCCAGCAGCACGTCGTTGATATCCCGGTGCAGCTCCGCCGCGGTGCGCTGCTCGCGCGGCTTGAGCTGGGCGCTGAGGTAAGCGCCCTCCTGGCGTCCAAGCGCGACCAGCCCGCTGCCGAACGGCTGCTGCGCCCGTTGATAGCGCATCAGGCCAGCGACGAGATCGTCATCCTGGGCGGCCTCGGCCAGATTTGCGGCATCGAGCGCCGCCTTGGTGACGCCGGCGCCGACATGCGGCCGCGCCACGAAGGCGGCATCGCCCAGCAGCGCCACGCGTCCGAACACGGTCTGCGGCGATTCGAGGTCGAAGATCGGCTGAAAGAACGGCTGCGGCGTGCGGGCGAAAATCTCGGCGACCTGCGGCGCCACCAGCGCGCGGGCGGTCGCCTTGATGCCGGCCGTGACCTCGGGCCGGATCAGCGGCGGCGGAATCGATGTGCCGTGACAGTGGCCGGTCGCGTCGGTGCACAGGTCGACCAGCGCCTTGTCGGGATCGGTGGGCCGGTACCAGACGATGTTGTAGGCGCGGCGGCCGGGCTGCGTCTCGTTGTTGCGGCCGGGGACCGGATAGGCCAGGCACAACTCGCCCTCCGGCAGACAGAAAGTGTAGCGCTCGAAGATCTCGGCGCGGATGTCGGGCGGCACCTCGCGCTCGTCCAGCATGGCGCGCTAGGCGACGTAGCCGGCGTAATTGGGTTGCAGGTCGGGCAGGAACTGCTCGCGCACTGTCGAGCGCAGGCCGTCGGCGCCGACGAGCAGGTCGCCGGTGACGCGGGTGCCGTCGGCGAAGACGGCGGTGACGCTGTCGGCGTCCTGCTCGACTTGGCTGAGCGACATGCCGAGACGATAGCTCTCGGACGGCAGCGGATCCCGCAGCGAGCGGTAGAGCCGCCCCCAGGAGCTCATGGTCCGCGCCGTCGGCGTTTCCAGATAGGTGTGGCCGCTGCGATCGAGGCAGATGACGGTGTCGACCTTGATCCCCATCGATTGATCGAAGGCGATGCCGACACGCCGCAGGATATCGACCAGCTGCGGATGCGTGCTGATGCCGGCGCCGCGGCCGGTGAGATCCTCGGCGTTGCGCTCGAACACCACGACGTCGAGGCCGGCGCTGCGCAACAGATGCGCCGCCAGCAATCCGCCGAGCGAACCGCCGATGACCAGCGCACGCCGCTTCGCCATGGGCCTATCCAGCGGGCGCCGCGTTGCCGCTCATGCCATGGCCCACGACAGGATGTCGTGGCCCGGCCGGTAGTCGCGGTTGGTCTGCGCCGGGTTGCGGTTGACCAGCGGCCGGCCGTAGAGCGGATGGGTCTGGCTGCGCACCTCGTGCTCGACCGTGAACAGAACCTCGCGGGTGTCGAGGTCGATGATGTCCTTGAAGCGATACTCGTGGTCGTCGACCTCCGAGGTGAGGAGGCCGAGCTCCTTCAGCCGCCGGTAGGGCCCAGAGAAATCGGTGATGTAGATTTGCGCGTGATGGCGGTCATAAGGTTTCTCCGGCGCATCGGTCTCGCGGAAATACCAGTATTGCTTCTCGCCCACCTGCACGCGCGCCTTGCGGCCGCCGCCGTTGTCGATCACCGTCGACAGCGCCCCGATGACCTCGCGATAGAACCGGGCGATGCGCTCGGCCGTGCCCGGGCGGACGTCGAACTCGATATAAGGCATTCCCAGCACGATGCGGCCGAAGCGGCTCGCGTCCGGCGCATGGACGTTGATGCGATTGCCCCACGGGCAGACGGTTTCGACGCAATCGTTGCTTTCGCGGAAGTCGAATTTGGTGCCTTCGAGCGGTTTGCGGACCTGCGTGAGACGATCGAGCAGCGCGGCGCGGTCGGGAACGACCAACCCGGTGACGCCGCGCAGCACGTCGGGCTGCCCCATCGGCAGGTGGAACTGGCTCACGCCGACATTGACCCACATGTTGCCGGCCCCGGTATTGAGGAAGGGGTCGCGGGTCAGGCCCAGGCCGGTGACGTAATAGTGCGTCGCCAGGTGCTGGTCGGTAATGCAGACGTTGACGTGCCCGAGATTGACGATGTTGCCGAGGTCCTGGGTCGAGCGGTCGTATTGCTTTTCTGCCATGGCGCTTTTTCCTTATCGATCGATGGATATTAAGCCAATGCCCTCTCGATTGTCATCGTCCGCGAAAGCGGACGATCCAGTAATCGCCAAACGATCTGCAAGGGATGGTGTGTGGCACCCTGCACGTCCAGTGATTACTGGATGCCCCGCTTTCGCGGGGCATGACACACCATTGGTTTACTGCTGCGGCACACCGGCGGCCTCGATCACCCTGCCCCACAGGCGGCGCTGGTCCTCGACGAACTTTCTGGTCGCGGCCGCGTCGCCGCCGCCGACCAGGACTTGCAGCTCGCGGAAGCGGGCCAAGACCTCCGGCTCGCGCAGCGTCTCGTTGATCGCCTGGTTGAGCCTGACGATGATTGGCGTGGCGGTCTTCGGCGGCGCGCTGATCGCGTGCTTCTTGTAGAGCCAGCCGTTGATCGCGAGCGGCGAGGGCGAGGAGGAAAGGAGCGTGTAGCCGTCCGGCTCCGACTGGAACACGACCTCGGCGCCGATATTGCCGCCGGCGCCCGGACGGTTCTCGACCACGAACGGCTGGCCGAGCCGCGCGCGCAGCCGTTCGCCGACGATCCGCGTCGCCGTATCGACGCCGCCGCCGGGCGCGACATTGACGATGATCTTCACCGGCTTGGTCGGATGGTCGGCGCCCGGTTGGGCGCCCGCCGGTCCCGCCGCCAGCAACGCAGCGGCGGCCGTCATCAGGGTCAGGAGCAGGCCCATTCGTTCCTCCTAGCGCGTGATGCGATCGACTTCGGCCATGTCCGCGGTTGACAGTGTCCATCCGGCGGCGCGGACGTTCTGCTCGACCTGCTCTGGCGTGCTGGCGCCCGCCGGGATGCTTGCGACCACCGGCTGGCCGATGAGCCAGCCGAACGCGAGCTCGAGCAAGGTGCGGCCGCGGCGACTCGCGAAGGCATCGAGCTCCTCGAGCAGCCGCCAGTTGCGATCGTTCACGAACCGGTCCGAGTAGCGCCGCTGCGACATCCGCGTGTTCTGCGGCAACGGCGCACCGCGCTTGAACTTGCCGCTCAGAAAGCCGCCGGCGAGCGGGAAATACGGCAGCAGGCCGATGCCGTTGTCCTTCATCGCCGGGATCAGCTCCCGCTCGATGCCGCGCGCCAGCAGGCTGTATTGATCCTGGGCGGAGATGAAAGGCGCAAGCCCCTGCCGCTGTGCGGTGCGCTGCGCCTCGCCGACCTGCGCCCCGCTCAGGTTCGAGCAGCCGATATGGCGGACCTTGCCTTGCCGCACCAGGTCATCGAGCGCGCGCAGCGTCTCCTCGATCGGCGTCGCCGGGTCCGGCCGGTGCAGCTGGTAGAGATCGATCCAATCGGTGCGCAGCCGCTTCAGGCTGCCTTCGATCGATTGCGCGATGTAGCCGCGCGAGGCGCCGGCGAGCGAGCGCGAACCGTCCGTCACCATCCCGAATTTGGTGGCGAGCACGACGTGCTTGCGCCGCTCGCCGAGCACCTGGCCGAGCAAGTCCTCCGAGCCGCCCGAATTGTAGGCGTCAGCGGTGTCGATCAAGGTGACGCCGAGATCGAGCGCCTTGTGCACGACCCGGCGCGTGGCCTCGAGATCCATGCGGCCGCCGAAATTGTTGGCGCCGAGCCCGACGAGGGACACCTCGAGCTCCGAATTCCCGAGCTTGCGCTTTTCCACGGAGTGCCCCTTGTGTCCCTCATTGCGAGCGCGTGAGCCCCAAAATTTTCCGCGCCTCGTCGGGGGTGGCGACATCGCGGCCGAGGCCCTGCGCGATCCCCACCATGCGCTCGACCAGCACGGCGTTGTTCTTGGCGAACTCGCCCGGCGCCATGAAGGGATTGTCTTCGTAGCCGACGCGGACGTGCCCGCCGAGCGCGACCGCGAGGGAGAGGATCGGCCACTGCTTCTCCGGGTTCATCACGCTCACGTTCCAGATGCAGTTCGGCGGCAGATTGTCGACCATGAACTGCAGCGCGCGCTCGGTCGGCGGCGTCCAGGTGCCGCCCGGCCAGCCGATGAACAAGGTCGTGTAGGTCTTGTCCTTCAGGTAGCCCTGCCTGCGCACGAACTCCAAGTGCCAGAACGCGCCGGTGGTGAAGCATTCGCATTCAAGCTTCACCTTGTGCTCGTCGGCGGCCTTGGCATAGGCCATCAGCTCCTCGACCGGATGGATCGCCATCATGCGCTTGGGCGGCAGCGACGGCACCGGCTGGAAATATTCGTCATGGGCGTTGAAGCAGACCGCCATCATGTCGGGGCCAAGCTCCATCAGCTTGATCTTCTCCTCGATGCGGGCCGAGGCGACGCCGAATTGCATGATAGGATCGACCTTGCTCATGATCGCGTCTTGCAGCTTCTTCCAGTCATCGTGGTGGATGCGCGACACCTGCCGGCCGTCCGCCTGGATGGATTCCTCCAATGTTCGCCGCCCGTGGATGTGCGCGATCGCGGCGCCCGCCTTGACGGCGTCGATGTATTGCTGCGCGACGCCCGGAATGTCTTCCTGCGGCGGGCAGAGATGGTTGTGCGGATAGGACGTGCGCGAGTCGCCGGCAACCGTGATGATCAGCTTTTCCATAAAAACTCCTGGGCGTGATCTTAGTTGACGTTCTCGATGTTGTGGGTGCGCGACGATCGGACCACGGCGTCGAACACCGACATGCCGTGCAGCACGTCGTCGATCGGCACCGGATAGGCCCGGTGGTCGCGGATGCAGCGGGCGAACTCGGTCATCTCGGCGTTGAGCATGTCGAAGCTCGGATGCTCCGCGACCTGGTCGGGCGGCGCGGTCACCGGGCCGGTCGGCGCCACGTCCGAGGTCGGCACGAAGCGGAACCGCTGCAGGTTGGGCTTCGAGATCTCCGCCAGGCCCTTCGAGCCGTAGAGCGTGAAGCAGAAATTCGTCGCGGTGGCGACCGAGCAGAAGATCAGGCCGGTGGCGCCGCTGTCGAAGCGCAGCATGACGGTGGTGGTGTCGTCCGACGGACCTTCGATGTAACGGGCGGTCGCGCACTGGACGTCGCGCACCCGGCCGCCGAACTCGATCATGTGATCGAGCGAATGCACCCCGACGGCGGTCAAGGCTCCGCCCGGCGCTTCTTCGGGAGCGGCGCGCCAATTGTCGGGCGGAATGAACTGTCCGGTGCTGGTCGTGTGCTGCGCCACAATCGAGACGACGGCGCCGAGCCGACCGTCCTCGAGGCGCTTTCGCACCTCGACCACCGAAGGATGGAAGCGCCGGCAATAGCCGACCGCCAGCACCACGCCGGCCTTGCGTGCGGCTGCGACCGCGGCGTCCGCGCTTCGGCGGTCGAGCGTGATCGGCTTCTCGACGTGGATGTGCTTTCCGGCCTCGGCGGCGGCGAGGATCTGTCGTTCGTGCAGGCTGTGCGGCGTCGCCAGCACGACTGCGTCAATGGCCGGATCGGACAGAATCTGGTCATAGCCATCGACCAGCTTGATGCCTTTCTCGCGGCAGAAATCTTCCGCGGTCTCGCGCGTGCGCGTGTGCGCCAGCACGAAGCGGATGTCGTCGCTCTTGCCCTGCACCGAATTGACCAGCGAGCGGCCCCAGCGCCCCAATCCCACGATCGCGGCACGAACCATGCGCTACCTCGCCGGAATGATCGGAAGCAGCAGGTAGGGCGCGCGGCTGGCGCCGAAGTGCAGCGTATTCGCGCCGCCGAAAATCTCCGGCGGGCGGTCACGCGGGTCGGTATGGGTGAACGGGCCGACGCCTTTCATCGGATAGACCGCGTGCAGTAGCGCCGCGTCGGTGCCGTCATACTCGTAATCCTTGCCGCGCACGGTGAGGCCGAGGCGGTAGCCCGGTGGCGCCACGATGCAAGTCGGCCAGATCTCGATGTCGAGCTCGACCGGCTCGCCGGGCGTGAGCGGCCATGCCTCGTCGTGCGTGTGCCACGGCCGGTAGGGCAGGGTGCGTCGCGGATCGAGCTTGCGGTGCGAGGCCCGCAGCCAGCCCAGCCCCACCGGCGTGCGCGGGTCGTTGGCGCCGATAAATACGACTTCTTTGCCCTGCGGATCGAACAGGCGCAGCGCGAGAAAAATATCGGCGTCGGCGGTGTCCGACGACACGAACAGCTTGGCGGCGACCGGGCCGGTGACCTCCATCTCCTCCGTCATCGGCGGCGTGAGAAACGTCGGGCCGTCGCCGGCCGTCTGGTAGGACAGCGTCGTTTCGGTCTTCGCCGGCTCTCTGCTCAGGCTCCTATCCGCGGGCTGCAGATAGAACTTGGTCCATTGCGTGCGCTTAAGCGGCCATTCGGTCTCGGCCCGCAGCGTGAATTTTTCGCCCGGCCGGCGGATATTGAGCGCGACCTTCGGCTGCTTGTCCCAGCCGGTATTCTCGCCCTTGAGGAAGTGGCCGAAGAAGCGCTTCTGCAGACCGGCGCCGTACTTCGTATAGAAATGGGAGAAGTGGGTGTCGCCGTGCACTTCGAGCCATTTCTCTTTGGAGCCCGCCGCCAGATAGCCTTCGAAATT
>WNFU01010705.1_pt1 | contig 10091 bp, 7 predicted proteins | sample 5400121 | NCBI WGS metagenome assembly WNFU01 (sample SAMN13153360, study PRJNA577476) | soil metagenome | isolation source: 100 cm soil or saprolite under grassland replicate 1 | place: USA:California | collected 2016-06-15
CCTCTCCCTCCCCAACCTCCCACGTGCGTTCGCTGTTCAGTAGTGCGTCCAGGCTGCCACCGCGCTCCACCACGACCTCCCGTTCGTACGGGGTCGCTGGGTTGCAATAGAGCACACCCATGGCCGCTGGGAAGGGGGGCTCCAGGGAGGCCAAGAGCTGAGCCAGGGGGCGGCTTGTTTCGTCATGGACGAGGGCATCGGGTCCGGCCGGCACGACTTCCAACTCCAGCTTGCCCGATTTCAGGCGCAGGGCTTTTTCCTTGTTCTTGCCGAACAGCAGCGGCTTGCCGTGCTCCACCAGGACTTGGGCATCGGCCGCGACTTCCTTCCCGGTAATGTTCTCGAACACCGCGTCGTTGAAGACGACACAATTCTGCAGAATTTCGACGAATGATGCCCCGCGGTGCGCGTGCGCCCGTTTCAGCGTGGCGATGAGGTGTGCCTGCAGCGTGTCGATCGAGCGGGCGACGAAACGCGCCCCGGCACCGAGGGCAAACGCGCAGGCCGAGACGGGATTCTCGATGGAGCCCAGCGGCGTGGAGGGCGAGCGTGTGCCGCGGCGCGATGTCGGCGAGTACTGGCCCTTGGTGAGGCCGTAGATCTCGTTGTTGAACAGGATGATTTTCAGACCCACGTTGCGGCGCAGCACGTGCAGCATGTGGTTGCCGCCGATGGACAGCCCGTCGCCGTCGCCCGTCATCACCCAGACGTCGAGATCCGGATTCGCCAGCTTGATCCCGGTGGCAATTGCCGGCGCCCGTCCATGGACGGTGTGGAAGCCGTACGTGGACATATAGTAAGGAAAGCGCGCCGCGCAGCCGATGCCGCTGACGAACACCGTGCGCTCGCGTTGCACCCCCATGTCGGCGCATGCCTTCTGCACCGCCTTGAGGATCGCGTAGTCGCCGCAGCCCGGACACCAGCGGACCTCCTGATCCGACGCGTAGTCTTTGGGAGCGAGTTGGGTGTCGGTGATCGTGGTAACGGTCATCCGGCGTCGCCTCCGAATCCCTTCCCCTCAGGGGGAGGGGGGGCGCCCCCTCGAATTCTTTGCACGATGTCGGTCACGCGGAACGGCTTTCCGGTGACTTTGCTGAAGCCTTCCGCGTCAATCAGATACTCGGCTCTGAGCAGTTTTACGAGTTGCCCGTTGTTCATCTCCGGCACGAGCACGCGATCGTAGCGCTTGAGCAAGTCGCCCAAATTGCGAGGGAACGGACTCAGGTAGCGCACATGGATGTGCGCGACGTCCCGGCCTTCATCGCGCGCGATCCCCACGGCGCGATGAATCGCGCCGAACGTCGAACCCCAGCCGACAACCGCGAGCTTCGCGTGGTCGTCTCCGAGCGATACGGTCTGCAGCGGGATGTCGCGCGCGATCCCCGCGATCTTGTCCGCCCGCGCCTTGGTCATGCGGGCGTGGTTGTCGGGATCGTAGGAGATGTGCCCCGAGTCGTAGTCGCGCTCGAGCCCGCCGATCCGGTGCTCCATGTTCGGCGTGCCGGGCTTCACCCAGGGGCGCGCGAGCGTCTCCGGATCGCGTAAAAAGGGATGGAATCCTTCCGGGTCCGTGCGATAGCTGATGGGGAACCGCGGCAGATCCGCTTCCTTCGGAATGAGCCACGGCTCGGCCGCGTGCGCTAGGTAGCCGTCGCTCAAGACGATCACCGGCGTCATGTACTTCGTGGCCAGGCGCACCGCTTCGATCGCGATGTCGAAGCAATCCGCCGTTGACACGGGTGCGAGTACCGCGAGCGGCGCGTCGGCATTGCGGCCGTGGACCGCCTGAAACAGATCTGACTGCTCGGCCTTGGTCGGCATGCCGGTGGATGGACCCGCACGCTGCGAATCGATGACGATCAGCGGCAGCTCGGTGGCGATCGCCAGCCCCAGCATTTCGGTCTTGAGGGCGATCCCCGGTCCCGAGCTCGACGTCACGCCAAGCGCGCCGGCATACGACGCGCCCAACGCCGCGCCACTCGCCGCGATTTCATCCTCGGCCTGGAAGGTGACGACGCCGTAGGCCCGCAGATTGGCGAGCGTGTGGAGCAGCGCGGATGCCGGCGTGATGGGATAGCCCGCGAACACCATCTTCTCGATCCCGGCGGCCCGCATCCCCGCGACGAGCCCCCAGGCCAACCCCTCCGTTCCGGTGACGGTCCGGTAGCGTCCCGCCTTCACGGCTGCCTTGGGGACGACATACCCGACCATGTGCTCCGCCATCTCCGCCGTCTCGCCGAACGCATGCCCGGCGTTGAGGGCGGCGACGTTTGCCTCCGCGATCACGGGCTTCTTCGCAAACTTGCGCTTGAGCCACTCGATCGTCGCGGTGCGCTCGTGGCCGTACATCCACAGCAGCAGCCCCAAGGACCACATGTTGCGGCAGAGATGTGCTTCTCGCGAGGAGAGACCGTGCGGTTTTACGGCATCGGCCGTGAGTTTCGTGATATCGAACTTGAGGACCTGATATTTGGCGAGCGAATCGTCCTCGAGCGGATTGCGCGCATATCCCGCCTTCCCGAGGTTGCGCTCGTTGAATGCGGCGGTATCCACGATGACCGTCCCGCCGACCTTCAGGTCGTGCAGCTCGACGGTCAGCGCCGCGGGATTCATCGCGACGAGCACGTCCACGGCGTCGCCCGGCGTCATCACGTCGGTGCCGCCGAAATGGATCTGGAACGCCGACACCCCGAAGGTCGTGCCGGTGGGGGCCCGAATCTCCGCCGGGAAGTCGGGGAACGTGGAGAAGTCGCTGCCGGCGAGCGCGGTCTCGAGGGTGAACTGACTGCCGGTCACCTGCATCCCGTCGCCGGAGTCGCCGGCGAATCGGATGACAACCGAGTCGCGGGTTTCGCGTTGGCGGTGGGAAATGGCGGAAGTGACCATGCCTGTAATCTATACGACGTTTCTCAGCACGAACCACACGTTGGCGGGTCGCTCCGCGAGGCGACGCATGTACCAGGCGAACCAGGCGCTGCCGTAGCTGATCAGGACACGAACCTCCGCGCTCATCGACGCGAGTTTACGCTGCTCCGCCGCCCGAATCCCATAGAGCATGTGGAATTCGTATGCCGAGGGATCGAGGCGCTGCGCCACGGCCTCCTTGCGGATCGTCTCGATGAGCTGGAGGTCGTGGGTGCCGAACACGGGTTTCGCCCGCTGGCGCGTGGCTTCGGCGAGGAGGCGCTTGGCGAGTTGCCGGTAGTTCTCGTCGACATCGCGCTTCTTCGGAAACGCGACGTCCGGCGGCTCGTTGTACGCGCCTTTGACCAAGCGGATGGCCGGGGCAAGCGCCAACAAACCTTCGAGGTCCTTGGCGGTGCGGTGCAGGTACGCCTGTAAGCACACCCCGACATTCGGCCACTCGGCCTTGGCGCGCCGGTACACTTCGAGGGTCGCATCGACGTAGCGTGACTCTTCCATGTCGATCCACAGGACGGAGCGCGCCTGCTCGGCACGCGCGGCGAGCTTCAGCACATCCTGGACGCAGCCCTCGCGGCTCGCCTCGAGGCCGAGGTGCGTCAGCTTGACCGAAACGTGCGCCGGCAGCTTGCGCCGCTGAATCTTTTCGAACACTCCGAGGTAATGGTCGCGGACCGCGGCGGCTTCAGCGCGATTCGTGACTTGCTCGCCCAATGCGGTGAGGACGGTTCCGAGACCGGCTTTCGCGAATTGGCCCGCCGCTTCGAGTGCGGCCTCGAGCGTTTCGCCGGGCATGAAGCGCTTGACCGCGCGCTGGAAGAAACGGCGCTCGCGCAGCTGACGGGCAAGCCATTGGCTGCGGGATGCCTTCAGGAGGAGACTGCGTGCGAATCCCATGGAGAGATAGTGTAGTGTATCGTTATTTCATGCCAGCGCATCGTGTCTCACGAATTGTCGTCCTCGCCTTGCTTGCCGCCTGTGCGCACCCGCGTACCGGCACAGGGACCGGTGGGGGCGAGGGGGAGACGCGCGCGACGCCCGACGAGAGCTGCCTGCTCTCGACCGGCTCAGTCTCTGTTCGGTCTCCTACAATCACCATCGGACTCAATGACGCGGTCGACCCGCGCCATGCACCCTTCGCGCGCAACGACGCCGAACGAATCGTGTTCCGGCACTTGTACGAGACACCGGTTCGGATCGACTGCGAAGGCCACGTCCTTCCCGAGCTCGCGGACCAGTGGGCGAAGGATGACGGCGGCCGGCGCTGGACGTTCCGCCTGCGTGACGGGGCGCAATTCTGGGACGGCGCCCCGGTCACGGCGCAGGAGATCGTCTTCGGCAAAGGCGGGGCCGGCTACACCCTCGGCGCGCTCGAGACCCGCGTCGTCGCGGTGACCCTGGCGAAGGGAAACGACGACGTGCCGGCGGTCCTCGGCGACCCAGGCCTGGCGGTCATCAAGCCGGCCCCCGATTCGAGCTGGCCGATCGGCACCGGGGCCTACTGGGCAACGAGCGCCACGACGACGCCGCAGGAAATCCGTGCCCACAGCCAGCGTGGCGACACGATCGTGTTCAAGCTGGCGGCTGGCGGTGACGCGCGCGACCTGCTCGATGCGGGCGTCGATCTGCTCGTGACGCGCGACCGCGCGCTGCGCGACTACGCGGCGACGCTCCAGAATCGCACCGTGGTCGCGTTGCCCTGGGACCGCACCTATGTCTTCGTCACTGGCGACGCGGGTGCCACGCGGTTCGACGCTGGTGGTCTGGAGCAAGCGGTGCATGCGGAGGCGCGGCACGCCGGAGGGGACTTCTGGTGGCGCGATCTACGAGCCTGTGGGATAGCGCGAGACACCGCACCGCCTGCACCCACGAGTAAGCGCATTCTGTACTCGCGCGGCGATCAGACCGCGCGTGAGCTCGCCGGTCGCCTGGCGGCGCTGACCCAGGCCGTGGCGACGGGGCGGGCGGCTGACAACTTCAGGGAGGCGCTCGCGGGGGGCAAGGACTGGGGCTACGTCGTCGCGCTCCCGCGGGTGACCGTGGATCTATGCCGGGTTGCCAAGGACCTCTTGCCGTCGTGGCCCGCTACGGTCACCGCGCTCGTCGACACGCGTCCCACCGCGATCGTGCGCCGCGGCGTCGCCCGCTGGACGGTCGATCAGGACGGGACGGTCCACCTCGCCCCATGAAATTCCGCACCCGCCTCCTCATCTCGTTCGGGGTGGTGGTGCTGATTCCGCTGCTCGTTTTCGGTCTCGGCATCCGCCGCGAGATGTCGCGCAGCGTGATCGGCCAATACGACCAGCGTGTGAAGGCGTTGGTGAACGTGATCAACGCGGATATTGCGCGTGAGAGCGACCGCATCCGTTCGCGGCTGGGCGCGCTGAAAACCTCCATCGCCAATGACAACAGCTTCCGCGGTGCGATCGTGCGCGGCGAGAATCGCGCTTACCTGCTGGATTACGCTGGCGAGGCGATGCGGCTGGCGGGCCTCGACTTCCTGCAGATCCAGGACGACGAAGGGCGAGTCCTTTCCTCGGGCCATTTCCGCAATGAATTCGACCGGCTGGGACCCGCCGTCGCGGAAACGACCTTGGTTCGCGCGAACACCGCGGAAGGTCCCTTTCTCGCCCTCGTGAGCGGTGATTCGCTGCTGATTCTCGGCCACCGCCTGCGGCTCATCGGCGGCATCGCGGCGGATTCCGAGTTCATCGCCCGGCTGGCCCGTGATCCCGAGCTGGGCGTCGGGCTCGTGTTGCCGCGCGACACCACCAACGCCGACTCGGGTAAGCTCGTCGTACGTGAGATCACGCTGCCGTATATCGACGCAGCGGATGGGCCTGGACGGGTCGAGCAGGCGCATATCGTGATCACGCGATCGTCCGCGCTCCTGACCGCGCTGCAGCGAAACGTGAATCTCTGGTTCGCTGCCGCCGTGCTCGTCGCCGCCCTCGCCGCGCTTTTGCTGGCCGGTTGGCTCTCCACGCGCATCAGCGAGCCGGTCGAAGCAGGCTTCCGCGACATGGAGCGTCGCATCGCGATCGGGGAACTCGCGCGACAGGTCAATCACGACGTCAAGAACGGTCTCGCGCCGCTGCGCAATGTGTTACGCCATCTCACGCAGGTGGCGCGCGACACACCCGCCGAGTTGCCGCAGGTCTTCGCCGAACGCCAGGGGACGGTAGAATCGAGTATCAGCTACCTCGAGACGCTCGCCGCGAACTACGCGAAATTGTCGCCGCAATCCGAGCGAAGGGCCACAGACGTGAACGCCGTCGTGCGTGAGACGATTGGCGCTTCCGGCTCCGTACGCACCAAGCTTGCCGAGGGGCTGCCGCCGGTCTCGGCCGACGCGCTGGTGCTGCGGCGCGTGATCGAGAACCTGCTGAGCAATGCCGTCGATAGCCTCGAGGGAAAGACCGGGACCGTAATGGTCACGACCGAACGCGGCAACGGCATGGTGCGCATTGCGGTGAGCGATACCGGCCGCGGCATGAGCAAATCCGAGCTGGATCATGCCTTCAACGATTTCTACACGACTAAACCTGGTGGGACGGGGCTTGGCCTCTCGATTGTGCGGCGCTTGGTGCTCGATTCGAATGGCTCGATGAAGGTGGAGACGGAGCCTGGGAAAGGGTCGAAGTTCATCGTGGAAATCCCAGTCCTTGGTTCCCCCTCTCCGCAACGCGGAGAGGGGGGGCAGGGGGTGAGGACATGACTCTCGTCCTCATCGTCGATGACGTCCCGGCCATGGCCGAGCAGTACGCCTACGATCTCAAGCGCCTGCGCGGATACGAAACGCTCGTGGCGAAGAGCGGCCGCACCGCGCTCGAGAGCCTGACTCGCGATTCCGTGGATTGCGTCATCCTCGACCTGGAAATGCCCGGCATGGACGGTTTCGAGGTCCTGCGCGCCGTAGAACGATTGGGGCTGCGCGTTCCAATCATCGTGTATACCGGCACCGGAGACTACGACCGCTGTGCGGAGGCGATTCGTCTCGGGGCCTACAGCTTCATCGACAAGGCCGAGCCGATGGAGCGGGTGGCGCAGGAGGTCGAGAACGCGCTGGAACGGCGCCGGCTGACGGAGCAGGTCACGTTGCTGCGGCGCGATTTCGGGCTCGAGTCGCCGCTGGTCGGTACCAGCCCCGCGCTCGCGAAGCTCAAGGAAGCGATCGTCCGCGTCGCGCCCGTGCCCAGTCCAGTGCTCGTGGTCGGCGAGAGTGGCACGGGGAAGGAATTAGTCGCGCGCGAGCTGCACCGGCTCGGTGCGAATCTCAAAGGTCCGTTCGTCGCGCTCAACAGCGCGGCGCTGCCGCACGAGCTGGTGGAGAGCGAGCTGTTCGGCCACGAGCGGGGCGCGTTCACGGGCGCCAACGCCACCCGCAAAGGCGCGTTCGAGGCGGCCAGCGGCGGGACGTTGTTCTTAGACGAAATCGGCGATCTGCCGCCCGCCGCACAGGCCAAGCTGCTGCGCGTGCTCGAGGACCGGAAAGTCACCCGGCTCGGCGGGAACAAGACGATCGATGTGAACACCCGCGTCGTTGCCGCGACGCACCGCGATCTCGAGAAGGAAGTCGCCGAGGGACGCTTCCGCGAGGATCTGTTCTATCGGCTCAACGTGCATGTGCTGCGGGTGCCGCCGCTACGTGATCGTCTGTCCGACGTTCCTGCTTTGGTGGAGCACCTGGTCGCGGCGACCTGTGCGCGGTTCGGCATGAAAACGAAAACAGTCGCACCCGACGCGGTCGAGGCTCTGATGTCCTACGATTGGCGGCGCAACAACATTCGCGAGCTGCGCAACGTGGTTGAGCGGATGCTGATTGCGACGGATGCGGAGCAGCTAACCGCGGTCAACGTTCCTCCCGAAATCCGAAACACGAAGCACGCCGTTCCACGCAGTTCCCACGCCACTCCACGTAGTTTTGAAGAGCAAAAACTCGAGGCAGAGCGACAGATCATCGTCCAGGCGCTCGAGCGGAATGGGTGGCACGTCACCAAGACCGCGAAAGAGCTGGGGCTGTCTGATCACGCCAGCCTGCTGAAAATCATGCGCCGGCTCGGTGTCCAGAAAGACACGAAGCGCGACGAATAGAAGTGTCCTCAGGTACTCACGAGATCCACTCCGAATTCGTAAGCTATTGACCCGATAGCCGATAGCTGATAGCCGATAGCCGGTACTGCGCTTGCCTTTCCTCCGGGCGAACCCCCGCTCCCGGAGGAGCCATGTCGTATCAATTCGAGCTGAACCGGTCCAATCGTTCGCTGCGATTCCCGGTCATTCTGATGGCCGCCATCGTGTGCACCGTGATCGCCGCCTACGCCTTTGCCGCCTGCGGCGACCGCAGCCCCGACCAGGCGCGCGCCAGTCAGCCTGTTGGATCGACGTCGTCCACGACCGTCCCGGTCAACAGCGCCAGCACCGCCAAGCCGGCGCTCGTCATCAGCGGCCCCGTCACCTTTGCGATCGCAGACTCGGCGTATCGCGAGCGCCGCTACGATGATGCCACGGTCCTTTTCAAGACCTACACCGACGGCCGGCCCACGAATCCGTGGGGCTTTTACATGCTCGGCCTGTCGGCGTGGAAGTCGGGTAATCGCGAGCAGGCGGAAAGCGCGTTCGTTCAGGCGCTCACGCTCGACTCAACGCACGTGAAGAGTCATCTCAACCTGAGCCGCGTGTTGCTCGAGTCCGGCCAGCCCGACAGCGCCTTGGTGCACATCGAAGCCGCCATCGCGCTCGACACCACGTCGAGCGAGCCGCTGCGGCTGCAGGGACGGGCATTCGAAGCGCAGGGCAAAACCGATGACGCGATCGTCGCCTACCAGCGCGCCGTCGTGAAGAACGACAGCGACACGTGGGCGATGAACAACCTGGGCGCGCTCTACATCCGGCTCGAGCGGTTCGAGGATGCCATCGGTCCGCTGGCCCGCGCCAACGAAATCGAAGACAAGGTCGCGACGTTCCACAACAACCTCGGTATGGCACTCGAGCTGACGGGCCGCTACGAGCAGTCAGTCGAACAGTACCGCGCAGCGCTGGCGATCGAGGGGACCTACGGCAAGGCAGTGGCGAACCTGCAGCGTGTCGAGCTGGTAAAGCAGGATCCGTCAGTCACGCCGGTCGATCTGACGGAGCGGTCGAAACAATTTCAGGAGGAAATCAGCCGTTGGTAAACGTGGCTGGTAAACGTGTAGGGGGCGCAGCATGCTGCGCCCCTACTCGTTTCCTGGCTAGTTGTCGGCGAGCCGCCTCAAGAATCGGTTGAGGCGGCTGTCGCTGCTGTGCGGATCTTCGCCGATGTAGTCGACGCGAGCGTCGATGAGTGCGGCATGCAGCTCGGTGCGCGCTTCGGCGGCGCGGGCGCACAGCGACGCTTCTTCGGGGGCGGACGCTTCGAGCAGATCGGCGGCGAGCGCGAGCATGCGGCCGGCGAACGTGACGTACGCGCGCACCATCCCTTGGCCCGAGCCGCCCCGCTCCACCCACTCGGGGAAGCAACCGGCCCACCAGAGCGCGAGCGCCGCGGCGTCGGCCGCGGCTTCGGCTTGAGCGACCGTCCCCTGCGGCAGCGCGGCCACGAAGCGCCACCACTCCGCCATGCCGTTTTCGCCGTGCGCGATCGCGCGCTGCGACTGCGACGTCGCAAAGACGACGGGGAGCGTCGCGGCGTAGTCGGCCAGCACAATGTCGGTGACGCCACGGAGGCGCAGCTGAGCGCGAATGGGCACGTACCAGAGCAGCGTCAGGGGAAGCGGAGCAGGCGCGCCGCCGCGGCCGAGGACCGCCTCGAGGGCCGCGGGGGAATCGAGAACGGTGTCGACGGCGCCGGCTTGCAGCGCCTGGTCGGCCTCGCGTCCTTCCGAGACATCCATCCGGGCGATCTCGTCTACCAGGCAGGCGAGGTCGCCGCGGGTCAGCTGCCGATGGATGATAGGCCTGATCATGCTTCCCTCCCTTACGGCGACTTTAGAGGCAAGCTTGGTGCCGCTCATCTATCCAACTATTGCGTAATGCCTTACGCTAGAAACCGTGCCACAACTTTGTGGACACTGCGCTGCGGAAAGCTGCGATCCGACACGGGAATCGGGTGTGAGGCTGCTCACGCTAGTAAACGGCGGCTTGTCGGGCAAGCAGATAGCACTCGGGGGCTTGGAGTGCTAAGGCCG
>WNFU01010706.1_pt1 | contig 10090 bp, 10 predicted proteins | sample 5400121 | NCBI WGS metagenome assembly WNFU01 (sample SAMN13153360, study PRJNA577476) | soil metagenome | isolation source: 100 cm soil or saprolite under grassland replicate 1 | place: USA:California | collected 2016-06-15
ACGGCCGTCATCAGGAGTGCCGCGGCCAGGAGCAGCCTCGACGTCTTGCTAGCTCTCACTTTTCGTCCTCCTTACCGTCAACGCGGGACTGCGGAGCGGGGCAGTGTTAACCCACCCGGTTCGACCCGGAATCCGAATTTTGACACCCTTCAGCTTCCAGATCGTTCACTCGGTGCCACCGTCACGGGACGAATTCGGCTAGCGCGCTATTCGATCCAACCGAGATCCTTCATCGCCAGGCCGGCGTTCCAGATCTTGGTCATGTGGCGGATCTTCCCGTCCTCGAACTCCATCACGTAGACGTAGTCCGTGCTCGTGCTCTTTCCGGTCGGCGGGATCGGCCCGCCGGGCCCGCTGTGCGTGCCTGAGAAGACACCATAGGCGCACACACTGCTCCGCTCCTGATCGGTCGCGAACGACTTGACCTCATAGCGCCCGTCGGGGATGAAGACGAGAAGCGCCTTCATCCACTCGGTGTACTCCTGCAGCGTGCGCACGTCCGCGAGCGGTTCGGCCTGCGCCGAGAAGCTCCCGTTCGGGTGGCAATAGGCGCTGCAGGCTTCCCAGCCCTTCCCTGTCTCGCACGCCTCGAAGAACGCTTTCGCCGTTTCGGTGATCGTCGGCGTTTCGGTGACCGTAGACATGGCGGCCTCCTCTTTTTCTCGGAGTCGATCCGACTATCCCACCGGCCCGTGACGACTGCAACCGAAGCCGGTGGACCCGTAGGGTTCGCAGACTCAGGCGGCCTCGTATTCGTGGATGAGTTCGCCGAGCAGATCGCGACGGCGGAAACGGTCGGGCGTCGTGTTCAGCGGTGCCGGCGTGTGGTGCCAAAACGCGGCCGACGCGGCTGAATCCGTCGGCCTGCAGAGAGGATCGAATTCTGAGACCGCTCGCCGGCGCGGACGCTCGCAGAATGCGGAGCCGACGCCCGTCTACCTGAATACCAGTTTCAACTCAGGATCGTAAGCGAATGAGACTCGGCCAGAGTTTAGAGCGCACGCCTGGTCGTGCGTCATCGGAGACCACCCAGCCTCGGCAGCATGCGCGACGCGCCAGATCCGCACTGCTTCAAAAGGCCTCGATTTGCAGCGGGATCGAATTTACGCACCCTACGGCCGGCGGGCAGGTGCCGGGGTCGTGCACGCACCACGGAGCTCCGGGGCGCGGTCGTGCGAGCACGAATCGCAGGCGTGTCGTCCAGAGTGTGGCGCCGGGCTCGGGGGAGCGCCCCGTGGGTGCGCTCCCCGAGCCGAGTCTTTGGCGAGTGCTAGTCGACGGGTTGGAAGGCGTGGTCGAGGTCGTATTTGCCGACGTTGCGGCCGAGGACGACGCCGGCGACGCCTGAGAAGTGGTAGTGCAGCCCTGCCCAGAGTCGGGCGTTGATGATCTCGTGGCGGAGGTCGTTGGGCATGTCGAAGTGCCGCACCGCGTTCAGGTTCCCGGCCGGTCCGGCGGAGTCGAAGCCGTGGACGTCGAGGCCGATCTGGTTGGTAGTGAGGAAGGTGCCGAATACCTCGGCCATCGCCGACGTGATGACGCCGTGCGCGGCAGGGTATTCGGGGTGGTTGGGCGTGGTCAAGAGCGGCCGCCAGCCCGTCTGCTCGACGGTCGTCGGGTTCCCGTCGTCGTAGCCCGGCACGGGGCCGAAGCCGTCGACGGTCACGGCGGTGGGATCGATCGCGGTGACCGGCCGCCAGAACAAGTAGTGGTACTTGGCATACAGGGCGGACATCAGCGCATCGGCGCCGACGAGATTGATCATCGCCAGCAGCCGCGCCGTCTCGAGCAGGCCGAGGCCGCGCGCGGTGGCAATGTCGCGCCCGGCCCGGTTGTACTGGCGGATCACGTTCGCCGACCAGAACCTCGCTATCGCGGTCTGGTCGTCGCTACGCACGCTGCTGGTCGCCGCACCGTAGGCCTTGATCTCGTTGAACGCCTCGACCCACTTGCTGCTCTGAAGCGAGGGCGGCGGGTCGGGCAGGAACTGGTCCACGCTCTGGAGGACAAATCGGCGCACGTTCCCCACCCACGGCGTTTGCGGCGCGGCGAACGGCGGCGTCAACCGCCACACGCCCGGGCCCGGCGCCAGCGTCGGGAAAGGCGTGCTCACACCGATTGGGGTCATGCGCCCATCGGGGTTGGGACCGGTCGTGCGGTTGTAGATCACCTCGTTGGCAGCCGCCAGGCCGACACCAGTGCCCGCGCCGGCGTCGGCAGTGCACCCGTCCAGGTTCAAGGGCGAGAGCGCCTCGGCGTAGTTCGCATCGAGGCTCGCCACGAGAACCGGCAGCGACGAGAAGTAGAAGCGAAGCGTGCGGTAAGCAGCCTCGACTACTGCGCAATCGACCGAGGCTCCCGCCGGCGCGGTGACCGTCGAGTCCACGGGCTCGTACCCGCCCTCGATCGCCACCACGGCGTTGTAGACGGCGGTCGACGCATAGGCCATGTAGATCAAGCCCTCGCCCTGGAAGGCGCCCGAGCCCACAACCGTGTCCTCGGCGATCTTGTTCCACTGTGCGACCGTGTTCCCGGGCGGCAACGCAGCCGCCGCGTCACGGGTCGTGCCTGCTGACGCAGCGACCGCCAGCGCCATAGCGACGAGCGGCACGACCCGGAGAACCCGAGCACGAAAACGCAGGCGGATCACTATGGTTCTCATGAATCCCTCCTTCCGCGCTGACGAGAGCGCTTGATGGCTTCTGCGGATGCGCCCACGCCGGGGTCCGCCCTGAGCCTTTTCATTTCTCCTCCTCTTCTGACGAGACCGCCTCGACGACGCGAATGGGATCGAGACCGGCGCGCTGCGCGACAAGCGCCGCCTCGGGGCCCGAGGGGGCGTCGAAGACGAAGAAGCAGATCTCGTCCTCCGGAACGTAGATCGAATGTTCGAAGCGGACACGCGTCGTTTTCTGCGTCAGCTCCTCCGCTGCTGAGCGTGCCCGCCGGTCGCGTGTCGCGCGCGCCTCTCCGTCGCCACGGGCGAGGTATGTCTCGACGAGGTAGCTCGGCACCCGATCGACGCTACGTCGAGGGCAGCCTGTTGAAATCTAGGGAACCCCTGAACTTTGCGCCAGCTAGAACTCTGAGCCGTGCACCCGCGCCAGCTCGGTTCGCGAGCGCACCCCGAGCTTGGTGTAGATGTGGGAGAGGTGGGTCTCCACCGTGCCCTCGCTGAGGAAGAGCGCGGTGGCGACTTCGCGGTTCGTACGCCCTTCAGCGACCAGGGCTGCCACACGCTTTTCGGCGGGAGTCAATCCCTCCTCCCGTCGGCGCCCGCCGATTCGCCCCAGCTCCGCGCGCGCCTTCTCGGCCCAGCCCTCTGCACCGCACTCGTCGAAGATCGCGACGGCCTCGGTTATCGCCCCGCGGGCGGCACGCTTCTGTCGCGCGCGCCGTCTCACGACGCCGAGGGCTAGGAGCGCACGCGCGTGGGCGAGCCGATCCGCAATCGCGTCCGCCTCGTCGACCGCCTGTTCGAGCGTGGCAAGCGCGAGATCGACGTCGCCGCGTGCCGCCGCCACCAGCCCGCGGCAGCGGGTCACCTGCGCCAGGATGCGGTCGCGGCCGAGTCGTCTTGCGTTCGGCTCCCAGGCGTCGAGCAGCTCGACCGCGTCGTCCACGCGGCCGAGCTCCAGCAACGCCTCGGCGTAGTCGGCCCGCCACCAGAAGTGGACCGGCTCGCGCCAGCCACACGCTTCGGCGCCGGCATCAGCGGCAGCGAAGTGCCCCAAGGCTGCGAGGGGATCACCGCCCGCGCAGTCCACGAGACCGAGCGTTGCCTCGACGTCTTCCATGTTGCTGCCCAGCTGTGCAACGGCGAGTTCGCGTGCGTGGGCGGCGAACTCACGGGCATGGGCGAGCTCGCCCCGGTGCAACGCGAGCTCCGCGTAAGTGACGAACAGGCCCGGCGACTCCGCCCTCTCGTACAGGACGGCGATGTCGCGTTCCCGCTTGACGAGATCGTGCGCGAGACTCCAGCGCCCGGCGTGGAGCTCGAGCATCATGCGGAACCAGAGCAACTTCGTCTGCAATAGCTCGTCCCGTCGAGCCAACTCCTGCTCAAGGCCGTCGAGCAGCTCGCGTGCCCTGTCGAAGTGGCCGATCTGTATCAGGACGGCGGCCAGTAGGAAGCTCGCCAGCAGGTCAAGGCGGTCGTAGGTCCTCCACGCAAGCAGGTGCGCCACCTCCGTGCTTTGCTGCCCTTCCTCGTCGCGATTTCGCTGCGACGTTGCCAACGCGTGTGCCTGCTCGGCGAGCGCAAGGGCGTCAGGCTCGCCGGCTCCGAAGCGAAGCATGGCGAGCGTCGCGAGCGCGCCGGCGCGCAAGAGGTCGTCGTCGAGCTGCTCTGCGAGGGCCAGGGATGCACGCGCGTGACCTTCTTTTACTTGGGCGCCGTGCAAATAGGGAAGGTTGGCCGCGAGCCACTGGCGGATAGCCGCCTGCAAGGCAGGGTGCGTCGCTGCTTCGGAAAGCGCCTCGCGGCGCAGGGCTATCGCACGGTGGAGGTTCCCCGACGCGGCTTCGACGGCGCTAAGGAGGACGAGGGCCTCGGAGCGGAAACCGTCATCTGGAGCTTCGGCCAACGTCTCCTCTGCGCTAGCGCGTGCGCCTTGTACGTCCCCCGCCCTGAGATGGGCCGTGGCCACCAGGAGCGAGCGTCGGTGCCGCCCTTCGCGATCGTCGTCCGGCGTCAGGCGGCGGGCGAGCTCGGCCAGCTCCGCGGCGGCGTTGGGAGTGCCCCGGACGCTCGCGATCGCGGCAGCCTGATCGAGTGACGCGGCGATGTTCGCGTCCGGACCCTCCGCCGCGAGCGCAAGATGGCGCGCGCTCTGCAGAGGATCGCGCACGATGCCGGCGAGGACCGCATGGGAAGAGCGCCGTGTCGCATCGTCGGCACCCTGATAGACACTCGAGGCGAGCAGCGGGTGCGTGAACCGAAGGCGGTCCGCGACTCGCTCGACGATTCCGTGCGAGACCGCTGCCTCGAGAGCTTCCCCGGCCCTTGCCTTTCGTATCGATTCCACATCTCCCTCCCCCATCGCGGACAGGAGCACGAGCGCCTCTCGCGAGGTTTCCGGCAGGGCATCGATTCTTGTCCGGACGAGCTCCTCGAGCGTCTCCGGAACGGGCAGCGGTTGCGTCGGATCGAGCTGGTGGGGCAGGGCGCGCGCGATCTCGAGCGCGTAGAATGGATTACCGACCGACATGTCGTGGATCCGGACCAGCGTCGGTCGCGCGAAGGCGCGCTCGAGTCGTTGGCGGAAGACCGCCTGCAGCGCGCCGGGGCTCAATGGGCCGATGTTCAGATGCTCGACGGACGGTGCGGGGAGAGAAGACTCGACCGTCGTCGGCTCGAAGCGTCGGGCGAGCATGACGCGCAGTGGGGCGCGCGTGCGTCGCAAGGCGAAACCCAGTGCGTCTGCAGAAGGGCGGTCGAACCACTGCACGTCATCGACGGCTAGGACGAGCGGCTGCGTCTCGGCGAGCAACTCGAGCGAGCTTCGTACAGCAACTCCGAGGGCGCGGGGATCGAGGGGATCCTTCCCTTCGTCCACGACCAGCAACGCAACCTCGAGCGCGCGCTTCCGGGGCGGGGGCAGGGCGGGCAGGACATCGTCCAGGATGTCTTCGAAGAGGTCACCAAGGCCGGCGAAGGTGAGCGATTGCTCGGCCTCGGCCGGCCGGCTTGAGAGCACGCGGAACCCTCCTTTCTGGGCCAGCTCCAGACCTCTGAGCCAGATCGTCGACTTGCCGATCCCGGCATCGCCCTCGAGGACGAGCGCTCGCGGTCCGTCGAGTACGGAACCGTCGAGAAACGCCTGAAGTCGTTCGATCTCGTCGACGCGCCCGATCACATCGCTCGCCATGTCTCATAACCATCGCTGCAAGCCGTGATCGCGACAAGAGCCCAGCTGCTCGAGCCGCGCGCTCCAGAAATCGATCACGCGGACAAGATCGCGCGAGCCGAGTCGCATCAAGTCCGATCGCGATAACGACAGGAGGTCATTCGTTGCCTTCAGAGGCGTCGTATCTCGGCAGTCAAGCGTCCGGGGTTCATTCGCACGGTGCCGCCAACAGCGAGTCACCGAGTCACCTTATTTGCAGGCCTTTTGTCGACAGGCCTCAGTGTCGGGCCCGAGTATGTGCTGCCCGTTTGCTGCCCGAACTTGCTTGACTCGCGCCTGATAAGGCAACGCAAACTGCATGTTTTGCCGGCACTTCGAGAGACGGGAGCGACGGGACTCGAACCCGCGACCTCCGGCGTGACAGGCCGGTACGGCGCAACCGGCTACAAGCGGCTACGACCCGGAATTACCGGCTGCAGCAGGCATTTCCTTGAGTAGCGAACCGGCTGTGACCGGCTGTGACCGGCTAGCACCCGGCACAGCCTGTGTGGAAGGTGTGTGGTCGGTGTGGTGCCTGCTGTGGCAACGGGCTTAGTGAGTCGAAGTCGGCTGCGTTACGGAGCGGTGGGTTGGATGTCGTGAGGTGGGGCCTCTGGTCCGGTCGTGGAGGCTGGTGCAGTTTCTCTAGGCCAGGCCCAGGCGTAGTAGACGATGCCCGCGAGCAGTGCGACCTCGATGGCGCCGCCGAGGATGTAGTAGTTCCACTCCCCGATCGCGCCAGCAATGATGGTGAGCGCATACGCGATGGCCAGCGCGATGTTGGCGATTCGGTTGACTCGTGGTCGCAGGATGAGTGCGCAGAACACCATGAGACTGGGGATGACGACATAGGCGGTGGTCCCTAAGAGGAAGGACTGGTTGACGGTGAACCCGCCGATTTCGCCGGCCTCGAGGTCGGCCCGGACGTCGCGTCGGTAGAGGCTGAAGAGGTCGACGTAGGCGAAGACGAACAGCATGGACGTCCAGAGCGCCGAGATCTTGATCCTCACGTTCACGTTGGACGATTCGAACCTCGTTTCGGCGGTCACGTGTGCCCCTCTCGGTTGGTTCATCGGCGGCTGACGTCGTCAGGACCCAAACGGCGGGGCCTCGATCATGCCCTCGAACGATCGGGACCTGTGGGTCTTCCTCGGGTTCGCATGTCTCGGCGGCGTCTGCTCGCGTTGTCGAACCACAGGCGTGCCCGCGAGATCTGCCTGCGGAGCTCTGACTCGTGGCACCAATCACGGCGTCGTGCGTCCCGTCTGGAACCGCTCGCGGGCACTCGACAGCTGCCAAGCGCAGCGGCATCCGAGATCGTCAAGCGGCTCAGCGTCGCACGGGGCTGACGCGCGATTCGGCGAGAATCCGCGCCTGCCCGCCTACACGCTGAACCAGGACGCGCTCAGGCACGCGAAGCGGCTGATCGACGCACGCCGGTACGTGCTCCGCTCGCGCTGGCAGGACGTGCAGCCGCGCGCACGGGAGCAGAACGCGTTCCTGAAGACCCACTCGTGGGAAGAGTACGCCGCCTGGCATCTCGGCCTCACCGAGGGCGCGGCCGAGGAGACGAAGGCGCGCTACGCGTTCGTCTACGGCGACTTCCGCCGTCTGCACCGGATGGGGCTGGTCGCCTGCCACTACCGTGCCGCCGAGTGGCGGCACAAGGAGATCGAGCTTGCAGCACATGAGCTCCTGCAGTACCTCGACCGAAAGACCGCCTGACGACGCGGCGGCGCCGCGCGCCTCGGCGCCTCTTAAACAAGCTGTGTAGCCTCGTCTGCTAGCCGTGCCTGTCCGATGCGCGGCTGAGAGTGCGAGGCGGCGGCGCGATGACCGGCAAAGAAGCTGGCGGGTTTCGACCCTGCCTTCCTTTGGACCTGTCTCCCGCCGTCGCTTCGCTCGACTGGCCGGTGATCTGATAGAGGCCTGCGTCCTTCGCCCGATACAGCACTGTCCAGGCCGGTCGACCCGTGGCGTGCACAAATGCGATCCCGCTGCAAATCGCGGGATTCGAGCGCACGACCGAGTTTGTGCGCCCCACGCGAGTCGAAATCGCGGAAAGAGCGGCGAGCGCTTAGATCGCTTCTGCTTCCGGCTCGACCTCGAGCCAGTCCTCGGCGGCGCAGAGGGTGACACGAAAGAAGCGCAGGAACCCTTTCTGGCCGAGCAGGTTGAAGGCGAGCGGCCAGGGATCGCAGAAGCTGACTGGCGCGTCGTAACGGACAGTGGCGATCGTCAGGTCGCACCGGGCGTGGTAGGCGGTCGTGAGCACGCCGCCGACTGCGACATCCGTCTGCGGGGCGGCCGTCAGGTCGATCCCGACCGCCTCCGCGAGCCACAGCCCGAATCGGTTCCCGCTCGAGCCGGAGTCGACCAGGCAGAGCTGGGGCGCGTTCTCGAGATCTTCGACCTGTACTGGGATCACGGGGCGCGTGAGCGCCGGCTCCTGGTCGGGTAGCTCGAGAAAGTCGAATCTCACTCGGGCGCGGCGCCTTCGGCTTCTGCTACCGAGGCAGGCACCCGGAACATCCCGTAATCGGCACGCCGTTCGTGCCGGTTGAGCCAGGCAAGAACCTCCTGCGGGCTGCCGGCAGCGACCAGGAGCTCGGTCGGTCCCGCGAGCGCGACCCACTGGCCGACGTAGGGAGCGAGCATCTCTGCTTGTTTCCCACCGTGGGGACCTCGGCCCGACCAGGGCGCCCGCTGGTCCTCCTCATGCCCGACGCGGGCGGCGAGAAAGCCGAGCCGGCGCAGGACCCTGCGCGCCTGATGGGTGGTGAAGTCGGCGCGGTCGAGACCGGTTACGCATGAGATCACCTGCTTGGGTGGGAACCGGCGCCCACCGACGACGACGTAGTGCTCGTGCAACGGGTCGGGGAGCAGGTCGCCCATGCAGTGCTCGACGGAGTCACCCTCGAGCTGGAAATCCCGACCGGCGATCGTGAACTCCGGCATCCTCCAATTGTATTCTCCGGTCTGTACTTACGCAACCGTTCCTACTGCGTGTGGGGTGCGGAAATCCGGTTCTCATGCTGCGAGGCGATATTCGTGGATGAGTCCTCCGAGCCGATCTTGACGTTCGACATGGCGCGGGGTTCGCAAACTCGTCCGCGGCTCGTTGGGCTCTCGGGGTGGTTAGGTTCGCCGCTCTTCGTCCTCGTCGAGGGAGGGCTGCTTGCTCTGGTCGTTCATGTATCTCGTCATGCGGAACCTGTTCGCGCTCGTGTGGTTGCTGGCGCGGCCGCGTCGCTCGAAGGAGTTGGAGATCCTCGTCCTCCGCCACGAGCTGGCGGTCCTGCGCCGGCAGGCAAGGCCGACGCTGACACGGGCTGACCGCGCGCTGCTGGCGGCGTTAAGCCGCTTGCTGCCGCGCCCGGCCTGGACAGGCTTCCCGGTCAAGCCGGAGACGCTGCTGCGCTGGCACCGCCAGCTCGTTGCTCGTCGCTGGACCTATCCGCCCAGGAAGCCCGGCCGGCCGCCGCTCGAGTCGTCGCTCCGAACGCTGATCCTGCGGCTCGCCCACGAGAACCCGCACTGGGGATACCGCCGGATCGTTGGCGAGCTCAAGGGCGTCGGGATCGCCGTCTCAGCGTGTGGGTCCCAGAAACTCGCGCGCAGCTTCTGTGGGGCCGCGCGCGGACGGAGGGGGAGGAGTAACTCGGGGTCGTTCGAGCGGGTAGCGTCGGCAGATGCGTAGTCGACGTCTGCTGCTTGAGGGCTTGTCCTTCACTTTACTGGGTTGTTCGCCGTCTGTTCGAGCTGTTGATTCTGTTTGGCCGTTCGGAGCGGGCGAAGGAGCTTGAGATTTTGGTGTTGCGGCATGAGCTGCAGGTGCTGCGGCGCCAGGTTGGGCGGCCGCGCCTGCGGTCTGCCGATCGTGTCTTGCTGGCGGCGCTCGGCCAGCTGTTGCCCCGGCCGCGCTCGTTCTTGGTCCAGCCGGCGAGCTGCTGCGCTGGCATCGCGAGCTCGTCCGTCGCCGCTGGACGTATGCGGGCCGGCGCCCGGGCCGACCGCCACTGGCCACGCAGACGCAACAGCTGATCCTGCGCCTGGCGGCGGAGTGATCCACCCTGGGTTCGTTGGAGGCTTTGTTAGGTGGCGGCCACCAATAGGGTGTTGTCTCTTCTGTAATTGATCATCTCGTACTCGGCCGGCGGCAAGTCACCGAGTGCTTCGTGGAGTCTCTCTTCGTTATAGAA
>WNFU01010708.1_pt1 | contig 10090 bp, 8 predicted proteins | sample 5400121 | NCBI WGS metagenome assembly WNFU01 (sample SAMN13153360, study PRJNA577476) | soil metagenome | isolation source: 100 cm soil or saprolite under grassland replicate 1 | place: USA:California | collected 2016-06-15
GTTCCCATCGGGGCGACTTCATACTTAAAAAAGCCAAAGTTAGGTACTTTGGCAGTCCCGATAATATTCACTGTTCCACTCACCTCATCGCTTGGCTCCGGTGAAGTAATCATAATCTGATCTGGGATACAACCACTCATGCCGCTTGGAACAGATTGAGTAACTGGCGAAAGCGCGGCTTGTGTCGCTTCGGCAGGAGAGAGCGTCGCAGCAGGTGTGAGAAGCAGATCCAGCGTAGGAGTCGCCAGGATATCGGAAGCAGGCAGGGATGGCGCGATGAAGGTTGCCACAAAGAATTCCACAAATACAAGAGCAAGGATCAGGAATGCCGCGGCCGTCGCTTGTCCCAATCGCCGTAAAGCAAATTCACGTTCCAGCCCATAAACAGAGTCCCGCCATTCGCGCCAGGATCGCCACATCCTTCGAAAAGCAAACATACCTCCAATTGCCAGCGCGATATAAATCAGCGGCTCATAGCTCGCCAAAGTACGATAAACAGGACCCATACCAACGACGCTTTAGAGGGAACGCAATACGCCACGGATAATTTTTTCCATCTTCGGTGCGATGACCTTGCCAGCTTCAATCACCTCCTCATGAGTGGTTACCGTGGAGCCATCCAGGTTGGCTTTATTGCTGATCCCAGAAAGGCCCAGCACGCGCATCCCTCCATGCCGGGCGACAATGACTTCAGGCACGGTGGACATCCCCACCGCGTCTGCACCGACCCCACGCAGGAAACGAAGGTCGGCCGGACCTTCGAAGGAGGGACCGCTCAAAGCACAGTAGACACCTTCGCGCAGCGGAATATTTTCATTCGAGGCAACCTGCCGGGCCAGGTCCATTAATTTTCGATCATAGGCCTGACTCATATCCGGGAAGCGAGGACCTAACTCATCAATGTTCGGACCCATAAGAGGATTAGCACCCATCATACCGATCAGGTTTAGGTTATCGGTAATCAACATTACATCACCCGGCGAAAAATCAGGATGTACCCCTCCAGCGGCATTGGTCACAAACATCATTTCCAGTCCAAGCCGCAGCATCACCCGCACGGGCAATGTGATCTGTGACATGCTATAACCCTCATAAAAATGGATCCGCCCTTGCATCACAAGGGCAGTCTGTCCCTCCAGTTCGCCAATCACAAGACGTCCCGCATGTCCCTGCACTGTCGAAACGGGCCAGTTGGGCAATTCTCCGTAAGGGATGATGTCCGCCTTCTGCACAGAATCAGCCAGGCTATTCAAGCCTGAGCCGAGAATGAGACCTACACGTGGACGATAAGAAGTTCGCTTTCGTATGGCATCTGCCGCTTCGTCAATTTGTTCAAGGGTTACAAATATGCTCATATCATTTCTTCTTGAAATCAGAGATAAGGGTCACTTCCCCTCAGTGTTGTCCCTTCCGCGCAAAAAATTATATCAGATATTAATTTACCGCTTATTTTATTGAGTACAAGGTTTGTGAAGTGATTTTCAGGCGAAAATTCAAAACTCCAGCCTAAATATCCGTTTTCAGCATGCCCGTGCCACACTTTAAATACTTTCAAAGCTGAAAGTAACCTAAAAGTAAGCCGCTGGTCATGTATAGTATGACGGCTCGGTAGAAAAAATTTCTCTTTTGTGCTATGCTTTTGAATACGATGTCGCGGCTTTCCTTTAAGAAAACGCTTCTGCTTACAGCGGGCGTATTATCTCTCCTTGCGCAAGGTATGTTACTCCTCCCAAAAGTGCTGGACGCAACTTTACAATCCTTTCTTCCCTGGGGGAGTATTGCGATTGGAGCGGCATTTTTTGGGTTTTCCATATTTATGTTTATTGTCCTCATCAGCAGGCAGTTTGCAAAAAAACGATTGGAATGGCGCGCAAACAGCATTTTGCTGCTGACACAGGCCTTGACGGCGATCGGAATTTATCTCTTATTGGATGGCTTCGTTACGGGGGAGCGAGGCGCCGCCTTCCTTTTAAGCGGCCTGGTCACTGTCTTGACAACGTATGGCATTTTCACCCATACTATCCATTTGGAAGCGTCTCAGTCTCAATTTATTGAGAAAGAAGGAAACTTTCCATCAGATTTACCATTTGATCCAAGTACAAACGTAAATGCACTTAGGGAGCAAATCGAATCTCTTACCCGCCAGCTCAATGCTGAAAAACATCGTAACACCCAATTGACATTGCTTAATGAATTGAGTCAGCAATTGGAAGCGGAGCTGGATCCTCCGGTCGCGGCACAATTGGCTGTGAATACGCTTGAGCGTGCTATAGATTGTTCATTTGTGGCTCTCATGACACCAGAAGATGGAGAGCAGGAATACGTGGTTTTAGCCGCGGCAGGAAGAGCTGCAAGTGTGATTCCACCCGGCTATCGACAGAATGTAAATAGCGGCCTGGTGGGGCGCACAAACAGGCTGAAGAAAACACAAATGGTGAATGATACAGAGTTGGATGCGGATTTTATTTCTCTGGATCATGAAAAGACACTTTCGGTCATTAGCGTACCCATTCTTCAGCATGGACACGCAAAGGGCATTTTGGAAATCTGCTCTGATAAAAAATATGCCTTTAGTAGTCCGGATGTCGCCATTGCAGAGGGCATCGCTTTAGAATTAATGCGGGCTTGGGAACGCTCCAGTTACCGCCAGCGATTGACAGAACTGATTCAGGCAGGTATTTCACTCACGACTCTGCTTGACCCCCAAGCCGCGGTACAGGAGGTGGCAGTCATCGCCCGCAAGACTCTCGAGGCTCGCTTTGTCTTTGTCAATTTGCTCGATCAACAAGGAAATTTCTCACGTACAGCATTTGCAGGGGAAGCCCCAAAGTTACTCGCGTTACTTAATGCAAATCCCGCTGATGCCCCCATCATGCATGCAGCTCTCAATGCGACTAAACCCTTCCGCGTGCGTGATTTGAGAAAATATTCTCCCAAAAAGAAAATCGACATTGACCATCCTAGCTTGCGCAGTGTGCTTGCCATCCCCATCCGTTTGCATCGCTTAAGCATTGGAACTATTCTTGCCTTTGGCAAACAGGAGGGAGTTTTCTTTTCAGAGAATGATGAGTCGCTGGCTGATTTGATGTCTTCACAAGCGGCTGCCTCCATTGAGAGTTCCTGGCTGTATCAGGAATTGAGGAATACATTGACAATCACATCAATGCTATATCAATTAAGCGTAGATGTGATCCAAACGGAAGAGTTGAGTCTGGCGGCGGAATTGATTGCCCAGGTTGCCCACAAAGTAACCAACTCAAAACAGACCGGCATTGTCCTCATGACTCGCGATGGGCGAAAAGAAGCAGAAGTAGAGATCGATGCAAAAGGCTTGCATACACGTCCCGAACATCCGATGGAAACCATTGATCAGGCAATGCAGACCGGGCAAAGCATTATCGTTTCGATGGAAAATGGATCACTGGTATGTTACCCCCTCCTCACGCGAGGCCGTACCTATGGTGCGTTATGGATGAATATTCCTGAGAGCCGCGGTCAAAATTATGCCAACCTGCAAACATTGGCAAACCAAGCTGCCATTGCGCTGGAACGCTCTATCCTCTTGTCTGAGTCACGTCAGCAGGCAAAACAACTCGAAGCGGCTTATGCAGAACTCGAAATTACTTACGATCAAACATTGATATCCCTCATGTCCGCGTTGGACGCCCGGGACCGGGAAACAGAAGGTCACAGTACAAGAGTGAGTCGTCTCACGTGTTTATTGGCAGATGAAATTGGATTAAACGGTCAGCAACTCAAGGCTTTGGAAAGAGGCGCCTTACTTCACGACATAGGCAAGATTGGCATCATCGATTCGATCCTGCACAAACCCGGTAAACTCACCGATGAAGAGTGGAAGACGATGAGAATCCATCCGGATATCGGCGCACGGATTGTAGAAGGCATTCCCTTTTTGCAAGAGTCTTTGTCTGTGATCCGTTATCATCATGAACGTTGGGATGGGAGCGGGTATCCCGTTGGGTTGAAAAAAGAGGATATCCCCATTCAAGCGCGTATTTTTGCCGTCGCAGATGTATTCGATGCGCTGACCAGCAAACGAAGTTATCGAAAAAAGTCCAGCGCCGAGGAAGCGATCCAATACATAAAAGAACAATCGGGTATTTTATTTGATCCGCTGATTGTTGAAGCGTTAACAAGACTACCTTATAAGGAATTCACCGAAGGGGAAAGAATCACCGCATGAAGTCAAGAAAACCTGCAGGTTCCTTCGCACCGCATGAACTTCAACGATTTATCCTGCCAATCACAATTTCATCCATCCTCATCATGGCGATCTTAATAATGCAGGATTTATTAAGTGGCTCACCCATAAGCTTCAATCTAACGATTTATGGAGTGGTTGTCATTATCTGCACGTTGATCAATAACACCGTTATCATTGGTACGGAAGATTTTCAAAAGTCTTTCGGGTGGTTAAATGCCATTCTAACTGGGATTGGCCTCGGAGTGCTCCCTTATCTTTTGCCCAAACAGTTAGATGAGGTCTCTCATATCCTAATCCCATTAGGCGTTATCGCTGTAGCGATTGTTTCAGGGCGTTCCTATGCATACATTACCCTTTTGGAAATATTGATTATTAATCTGTTGCATGTATTCAGCACCGCAGGGCAACAGGTTATCACACTGGATTTTGGAATGCCTTTCATCATTTCAATCGTTTTTACGGAGGCAATCTTGAATGTAAAAAACACAACCCAGGAGCAAATCCATCGCCTTGAAATTATCAATAACTTCAGCCGCCAGGTTATGCTATCTCTTGAGACAGAGAAAACCATTTCTCTTTTAGATAAAACCATCCATGAGGCTCTCGAAGCGGATACTTATTTCATAGGTATTCTTAGGGACAATGAAATTCATCTCGATCTATTTCATGATGAAGGGGAATATTACAATGGAGCAAAAGCTCCCATAGAAGGGACATTATCCGGCTGGGTAATCAAGAATCAAAAAGAACTGTTTCTGCCCGATCTTCGCCGGGAAACAGAATTGGAAGGTGTAGAGGTTTTTGTCATAGGGCAGGAAAAGATCAGCCTGTCGTGGATGGGTGTGCCACTCACAGCACCGAATGTCACAGGGGTTATCGCGCTTGGTTCCTACCAGCCTAATGCGTTTGATAGTGGAGATATGCAGCTTCTTTCAAATCTCGCACAGCATATTACGCGGGCCTTAGATAACACCATCCGTCACGCGCAAGTGGAGGAGCAAGCCCGGCTCGACAGCATGACCGGTGTGTATAACCATGGCTATTTTCTCAAAAAATTGGCTGAGCAAGCTACCGAGTCATCGAGGACCAATTTGCCGCTCAGCCTGATCATGTTAGATATTGATTTTTTTAAGCAATATAACGATACATATGGACACCTTGTCGGTGATCGCATCCTCAAAACGTTGTGTACAGCTATTAAGCATCACATCAAACAATCCGATGCAGTGGGACGATGGGGCGGTGAAGAATTTGTTATTTCCCTCACAGGAGCCACCGGGTTGCAAGCTATGCAGGTCGCAGAGCGGGTCAGTCAAACGATGGCGGCACTACGCGTGGAAGACCGTGAGCAAAGGACAATTCAGGTGCCGACCGTCAGCCAGGGAATCGCTATTTATCCCATGGAGGCGGATGAGATCTATCGTCTCATTGACCTTGCAGATCGGCGACTTTATGTTGCCAAAGCACGCGGTCGCAATCAGATCGAACCCAATGATTTACATTGGGAGAAATTTCAAAACTAAAAAGGGCAGGTAACAAACCTGCTCTTTTTTTACCTAATTCAATGCTTGTTGAAATGCAGAGATTGTCTTCTCCACTGCCGCAGCATCTATCAAATAATGTGTAACTAGACGAAATCGCCGCGCATTTTCCGGATCGACCAACACGCCGAGGTCTTTCATTTTCTGAGTGACTTGTTGCGCATTCACGGAAACGTCTTCGGACAGATTGAGATAAATCATGTTGGTATAGGGAGAGTTTGAATCAACTGCCAGTCCTTGAACCTGTCTCAAACCATCAGCTAACTTCTTTGCCCGAGCATGATCCTCACCCAATCGCTTCGTCATCTTCTCCAAAGAAATGATTCCCGCTGCGGCAACCACGCCAACTTGACGCATCCCTCCGCCCAGCATCTTGCGGATGTGACGGGCGCGTGCAATGAAGTGTTTGGTTCCGACTACCATAGAACCGATTGGTGCAGCCAATCCCTTGCTTAAGCAGAACATGACCGAATCTGCCGGCTCGACCAATTCTTTGACAGATACATTTTGCGCGGCAGCGGAATTGAAAATCCGCGCACCGTCAACGTGCAAAAAGAGGTCGTTGCGATGAGCCAGATCTCCGACCTGACAAATATATGCAGTAGTGAGCGGCACACCCCCACAGATGTTTTGTGTATTCTCCAGGCATATTAGACGCGTGATAGGATGATGCACGTCTTCTGTCCGAATGGAGGCAAGGATGTCATCCAAAGCAAGCGTTCCATCGGGTTGGTTTCGGATCGGGCATGGCTGAATCCCACCCAAGGCAGACATCCCACCGGCTTCGTTCAGATAGATGTGAGACAGATTTCCAACAATTACTTCATGTCCACGCTGGCAATGGACGAGCAAAGCAATGAGATTTCCCATCGTGCCCGAAGGAACAAACAACGCGGCTTCCTTGCCTAACATATCGGCGGCTAGTTCTTCCAAATGATTGACAGTCGGGTCATCACGATAGACGTCATCTCCCACTTCCGCTTCCGCCATGGCTTCGCGCATTTCCGGCGTAGGTTTGGTCACGGTATCAGAACGAAGGTCAATGTATTCCATGACATCCTCCTCAAACGATATTTTCTCTTTCAATTAGTGTATTTGATTCCAGATCAAGTACGACAAAAGTTGGCAAACTCAACTTATTCCAAAGCAATAGGTCAGATGTTCCTGTTAGGCGTGAGATAAACAATGAAATGACTGTGCCATGTGTAACGATGACAACTGTTTTGTTTGCGTGAAACCGCATATAGGCCTGGTTCGCTGTTTCTCTTCCAAAAACGAGCACATCTGGCTTTTGAAAAAATTCCCAAATTGAGGCTTGAAATTCGTCTTGAGACAAATAAGAAACATTACTACGATCATGTTCATGTAAATCATCGACAATATGGAGTTCCAATTGCTGTTTTCTGGCAATGATCTCTGCAGTCTCTTTTGCTTTTGGTTCGTTACTGGAAACGATTACCTCCGGTTGATAGTAATTTCATCGTTCTGCCAATCGATGAGAAAGCGCTTGGCCTTCCCTTGAAAGTTTCCAGTGGTTCGCAGGAAGCCCTTCCACAATTTCTGGCAGAGAATGTTTCACCAGAATTAAGAACTTCTTCATTGTTGAGCACGTAAAGTCATTAATACACTTTGCAATTCCTCAGGCAAAGGAGCCTCAAAAGTTCTCTGTTCTTCTTCTCCGGGAAGAATAATCTTCAAACGATACGCATGCAGAAAATGACGATTAATTTCGACAGTGGGCTTCTTTCTTCCATATACTTCATCCCCTACAATAGGACATCCCAAAAAGGCACAATGTAATCGGATTTGATGGGTACGTCCTGTAAGAGGATGGAATTCCAGTAATGTATGATTTGCAAAACTTTCTGCTGTTTTATATTCTGAAATGGCTTCGCGCCCGCGGCTCTCCGGCACAATCGCCATCCGTTTGCGATGACTTGGGTCACGCCCGATATAGGTTTCGACGCGACCCGAAGGTGTAGGTGGTTTTCCGTCGACGAGCGCCAGATACGTTTTTTCCACTTTTCTTAAGCGGAATTGATCCTGCAACCAACGATGAGCACGCTCATTTTTCGCAAGAAGAATGAGTCCTGATGTCTCCTTATCAAGCCGATGAACAACGCCCGGTCTTTCTTCACCGCCAATTCCTTCGATATCGGGGTCATATCCCAGCATGGCATTCACCAGCGTTCCTGAAGGATGTCCGGCAGCGGGATGAACCACCATTCCGGCAGGTTTATTGACGACGATCAGATCATCGTTCTCGAAAACGATGTCCAGCGGAATATCTTCAGCGATCAAGTCTGTGGGGGCGGGTGGCGGAATCCGAACCGTCACATTGAATCCGCTTTCCAGTGTTTGACCCGCTTTTTTTGCCGCGTGACCGTTCACGTCCACAAAACCATCCGCAATCAATCCCTGGATGCGTGAACGCGAAAACTCCTGCAACAACTCGACCAGAAATTTATCGAGTCGCTCAGGAGTCTTTTTGTCAAAATGAAAATTTAGAACGCGGTCATTCACTTGTCGCTTCGCTTGGTTTATCGGTTGAGGCAGCCCGCATTTTTTCTTTTTTCGCCACGCGTTCCTGCCACCATACACCCAGCAATAAAACCACACAACCAACACTAATACTTGCATCCGCGATATTGAACACAGGGAAGGTGCCCACGGAAATGAAATCCGTCACATACCCAATGGTTAGACGGTCCACCAGGTTACCAATAGCACCGCCCATCTGCATACTCATGGCGAGGCGCAGGGGCCAATCCACACTCGAAATTTGGGGATAATAATAAATGATTGCGGCGACTACAATGAAAGCCAGTACCGTAAAAACCATATTGCCCTGCTGGAACATGCCGAAGGCTGCTCCGCGGTTGTACCAATGTACAATGCGCGCATACGGACCCAGCCACTGCAGCGACTCAGGTAACCAGCTTGCGCCCGCCGGAATGTTGGTACGCACCAGCCATTTCGTCCATTGATCGAGCCCAACGATGATCGCCGCGATCATTAATATAGCCCAATAATTCTTAACTGCTTTCTTCACATTTCACCTCAAAAAGAAATCGCCCCATTCTACCATCAGTCGTTCACATAAATGCGTGGTACACGCGCGCTGATGTTGGTCATTACTTCATATTCGTTCGTACCTGCCCACTGGGCGAGTTCTTCCGCCAGGATGCCATCTCCGAGCAAGATTACATCATCTCCAACTTTTACATCGTCATCGCCCACATTGACCATAAATTGATCCATGCAAATCCTGCCAACTTGCGGGTACTTCTTTTGATGGATGATAACCTGCGCGTGATTCGTCATGCGGCGGAAATAGCCATCGGCGTATCCACATGGGATGGTGACAATCCCTGTCTCCGCTTCCGCCTGCCACAGCGACCCATAGCTGATCGGCCGCCTCGGTCGCGTCCGCTTTGAGAATACAATATGTGAACGCCATGTCAACGCGGGCCTCACTTCGATCACGCGATCTACTTCATCGCCTGGATATACACCGTAAAACAGAACACCCGGACGAACCATATCGAAATATGCCTCAGGTAAATTTAGAATACCACCCGAATTACACACATGCCGCAGAGATGGGACAGGCAAGCTATGTCTACTATATATATCGAGGACTTGCTGAAAACGTTCCAATTGCATCAACGAATACGTTTTATCTGCTAATTCAGAATTCGCAAGGTGAGTATAAATCCCTTCGATATATAAGTGCCTATACGCAGAAGTTTGAAGGATGAAAGGTTCTGCCTCATACTCACGCACTCCCACCCTTTCCATGCCCGTATCAATTTTAAGGTGCGTCTTGATGTGCGTCCCTGTAGAACGGGATACTTCTTCCGCAATATCAAGCAGATCGGAGGATGAGCCTGTCAATGTCAAGTCATATTCTGCAAACAATGGGACCTGTTCCGGCAGCGTGGCACCGGCAACCAGGATTGGTTTTCGCAGTCCCAGCTCGCGAAGATGAATGCCTTCCTCCACGAGGGCAACACCGATGTAATCGACATAGGGCTCGATGAACGGCGCGACACCCTCCACGCCATGGCCATAGGCATTGGCTTTGACCATCGGCATAACCTTCGCCGGAGCAATCTGGGCGCGGATGGCATCAAGATTTTTTCTAAGTTGAGATAGATTGACTTCAAGATGTGTGGGTCTCATAAATTATTCTACAATGTGTTGTGGTTTTCTCCAATGATATTCCACATCCGGCTCGCCTTCGGGCGGAGGGCTGATCCCAAATTTTTCAGCAATGAATCCATTCTTTTCATAAAATGCACGCGCATCGACATTAATTTGT
>WNFU01018213.1_pt1 | contig 10087 bp, 10 predicted proteins | sample 5400121 | NCBI WGS metagenome assembly WNFU01 (sample SAMN13153360, study PRJNA577476) | soil metagenome | isolation source: 100 cm soil or saprolite under grassland replicate 1 | place: USA:California | collected 2016-06-15
CGGATAGCGCTTCGCCGCCCCGGCGCAATTGACGAGCACGTCTATCGGGCCGAGGCGCCCCTCGACGTCGGCGACCAGCTGCTGCGCCGACGCGGGATCGATGAGATCGGCGGCGAAGCCGGCGAGTTCTCGCGCTTTGCCCTTCAGCGTACGCTCGGCCGCGGCAAGGTTGTCGCGACTGCGCGAGGAGATCGCGAGGCGCGCGCCTTCCGCGGCGAAAGCTTCGGCGCACGCGAGCCCGATGCCTTTGCTTCCGCCGGTGACGAGGACGATTCGTCCCGAGAGATTCAGATCCATGGGATTCCCTGCCTGATCGCGAAGTCGGCGAAAAGTCCCGCGAAAACCGCACCGCCGACCCAGTTGTTGTGATTGAACGCCTTGAAACAGTCCTCCCGGCCGCGGCCGCGGATGAGGCGGTAGTGGTACGCCATGAGACCTGCCGCAACGGCAAGCCCCAGATAGTAAGCCAAGCCCAGCTCATGGTGCACGCCGATGCCGGCGAGCAGCGCGAGCATTGCGCCGTAGCAGATCAGCACTGCCAGCACCTCATACCGGCCGAAAGTGATCGCCGCGGTCTTGATGCCGATGCGCAGATCGTCGTTGCGGTCCACCATCGCATATTCGGTGTCGTACGCGATCGCCCAGAAGATATTGGCAAGGAGCAGCCCCCAGCCCTCGGCCGGGATGGTCCCGAGGATCGCCGCGTAGCCCATCGGGATGCCGAAACCGAAGGCGATGCCGAGATAGGCCTGCGGGATCGCGAGAAAGCGTTTGGTCAGGGGATAAGTCGCCGCGAGGCCGAGCGCGGCGAACGAAAGCAGCACGGTGAGCCGGTTCAGCGACAGCACCAGCGCGAATGACGCCAGGGTCAGCACCGCGGCGAGAATGAGCGCCTCGAGTCGGCTGACCGCCCCGGTGACAAGAGGGCGATCGCGTGTGCGCTCGACCTCGGCATCGAAGCGCCAGTCGGCAAGATCGTTCATCACGCAGCCCGCCGAGCGCATGAGCAGCGTCCCCAGGGCGAAAATCCAGAGGATCCGCCCATCGGGGCGGCCATTCCCGGCGAGCCACAATGCCCACAGCGTAGGCCAAAGCAGGAGCAGCGTGCCGATCGGCTTGTCGAGCCGCATCAGGCGCTCGTACAGCGTGAGCCGGGCGGCGAGTGCAGCGAGGTTCAATGGGGCGCGCATTGTATCCCGGGGTTTCAGGCCCTGAGAAAATCGGCGCGCCCGCCGAGCCAGCGCCCCAGGTGCCGCTCCGCCGACTCGGGATGCCGGGTGAGGAGCGCTTCGGCGACCGTGCGCGCCGATTCGACTAGGTCGGCGTCCTCGTCGAGATCGGCAAAGCGCAGGAGCGGCACCCCGCTCTGTCGAGCGCCGAGGTACTCGCCGGGGCCGCGCAGCAGGAGATCTTCGCGCGCGACGACGAAGCCGTCCGAATTTTCGAAAATCACGCGCAGGCGCTTGCGTGCGGCCTCGCCGAGCGGATTCTGATAGAGCAGGACGCACACCGATTCGGCCGCGCCGCGCCCGACGCGTCCACGCAGCTGATGGAGCTGCGCGAGCCCGAATCGCTCCGCGTGCTCGATCACCATGAGCGAGGCATTGGGAACGTCCACGCCCACCTCTATCACGGTCGTCCCCACCAGCAGCTTGATCCTGCCCGCCAGGAAAGCGGCCATCGTCCGCGCCTTTTCGGCGGGCTTCAGGCGCCCGTGGATCAATCCTACCATGAGCTCGGGAAATTCCCGGGTGAGCGCCGCGTGGGTATCGAGAGCCGTCTGCAGCTGCAGTTGCTCGGACTCCTCGATCAGCGGGCACACCCAGTAAGCCTGGCCCCCGGCGCCGCAGGCCTCGCGGATGCGGCGCACGACTTCCGGGCGGCGCGAATCGGCGACGAGCTTCGTCACCACGGGCCTTCTGCCCGGCGGCAGCTCGTCGATCACCGATACGTCGAGGTCGGCGTAGTAGCTCATCGAAAGCGTTCTTGGAATCGGCGTGGCGCTCATCATCAGCTGGTGCGGCTCCTCTCCCTTGGTGCGAAGCGCCAGCCTTTGCGCGACGCCGAAACGGTGCTGTTCGTCTACAACGGCAAGCCCGAGCGAGCGGAATTGCACCTGCTCCTGGAACAGCGCGTGCGTGCCGATCGCCACGGGCGCCTTCCCCGATGCAATGACGGCAAGCGCCGCATCGCGCTCCCTTCTTGTCTGGCCGCCCGTGAGCCAGGCGATCTCGAGACCGAGCGGACCGAGCCACTCGCCGAACTTGCGAAAGTGCTGCTCGGCGAGGATCTCGGTGGGCGCCATGACCGCGGCCTGCAAGCCGTTTTCGACCGCGCGCAAAGCGGCGAGCACGGCAATCACGGTCTTGCCGCTGCCGACGTCGCCCTGAAGCAGCCGATGCATGGGATGCGGCTGCGCCAGATCGCGCCCGATCTCGGCCCACGCGCGCTGCTGCGCCCGCGTCAGCTGGAACGGCAACCGTTCGATCAGCGCGGCGGCATAGCGGCGCGCCTTTTCGGGCGGCTGCGCGAGAGCCGGAGCCTTGCGTGCCTTGCGCTCGCGGTAGTGCTTGCGCATCGAGAGCTGTTGCGCGAGCAGCTCGTCGAACTTCACGCGCCGCCAGGCCGGAAGTCTGCGTCCGCTTAAAGCCGCCGGGTCCGCCCCGGGGCGGGGGTGATGCAGCGTATCGACCGCCTCGCGGAAATCGCACAGCCCGAGCCGCCTGCGCACGTCTTCGGGCAGCGTGTCATCGAGCGAAGCGCGCGCGAGCGCGCTTTCGATCAGGCGCCGCAGCCGCGCCTGCGCAAGGCCCGCGGTGGTCGGATAAATCGGCGTCAGCGCGCTCGGCAGCGGCGCCGCCCCGTGCAGCACGCAATAGCGCGGATGGATCATCTCTCCGCCGAAAAACCCCGTGCGAGCCTCGCCGAAGGCGCGCACCGTCGCGCCGGGGGCGAGCGCCTTCGCCTGGCTCGCATAGAAGTTGAAGAAGCGAAGCACGATCTCGCCCGTCGGATCCTCGATCCGCGAGATCAGCTGGCGCCGCGGCCGGTAGACGATCTCGGTCGAACGCACCGTGCCTTCCACCTGCACGGGCAAGCCGGGCGGGGCGCTCGCGATCGGGGTGATGCGTGTCTCGTCCTCGTAGCGCAGGGGCAAATGAAGAACGAGATCGAGATCGCGGTGAATTCCGAGGCGCGCGAGCTTCGCTTGAACCGCCGGGTTGAGAGTCGAGAGCCGGGTGTCGAGGGCGCGGGCATCGCCGCGGCGACCGAAGGAAGCTTCGCGCTCGTCCCGATTCTTTGCTCTCAACGCCGGACTTTCAACTGCCGAGCACGAGGATCGCATCCGCCTCGACCAGGGCGCCGCGCGGGAGCGCCGCGACACCGACCGCGGCGCGCGCCGGATACGGCTTGTCGAAATAGCGGGCCATGATCTCGTTGACGCGGGCGAAATGCGAGAGATCGGTCAGATAGACGGTGAGCTTCACCGAATCGGCGAGCGATCCGCCCGCCGCCTCGGCGACAGCCTCGAGATTTCGAAAGACGCGGTCGATCTGGTTGTCGATCCCATTGACGAGCTGCCCGGTTTGCGGGTCCAGGCCGATCTGGCCGGAGAGATAGAGCGTGTCGCCCGCGCGCACCGCCTGGGAGTAGGTGCCGATCGCAGCCGGCGCATTCGAGGTGAAAATGATCGATCGTGCCATGTCGGCGTGAAGTCCGTGTGGGGGCGAGCGTTTATAATATCCGCGCTGGGCTGGGAGGCGCCAGCGTCCCGGTATTCCGATGACTCCTCAGATTGCCAATCTTCTGAAGCTCGTGGGCACCCCAAGGGACGGCTCGCTGCTGCGCTTCTCCCTGGGAAGCGAATACCTGAAGAGCGCCGATTTCGAAGCAGCCGTCGCGCAGCTCCGGGCGGCGGTCGAAAAAGACCCCGGGTATTCCGCGGCGTGGAAGCTGCTCGGACGCGCGCTCGCCGAGAGCGGGCGCGCCGACGAGGCGCTCGCGGCCTATCGCAGGGGCATCGAAGTGGCCGAAAAGAAGGGCGACAAGCAAGCCGCCAAGGAAATGACCGTGTTCGCGCGTCGCCTCGAAAAGGGCCTCGCTTCAGGCGGGACAGGTGGCGGCCGTCCATGAGCGCGCTTGCGAATGTGCGCCAGAAGCTATTCGGCAAGCCGCTCGATCCCCTGGACAAGAAGACGCGACGGCATATTGCGCTCGTCGCCTTTTTCGCCTGGGTGGGCCTGGGCGCGGACGGGATCTCGTCGTCCTGCTACGGCCCCGAGGAGGCGTTTCGGGCCCTGGGCGAGCACACGCAGCTCGGCCTATACCTCGCGCTCGCCACCGCGGTGACGGTGTTCATCATCGCGCTCGCCTACAACCAGGTGATCGAGCTGTTCCCTACGGGCGGAGGCGGCTATCGGGTCGCCACGCGTCTGATCGGCCCGTACGCGGGCCTGACTTCGGGCGCGGCGCTGATTCTCGATTACGTGCTCACCATTTCGATCTCGATCGCGAGCGGCGTCGATGCGCTGTTCTCGTTGTTTCCGCTAGGCTTCCAGCCTTACAAGCTTGCGACCGAGGCCGTGCTCATCGCCGCGCTCGTGCTGCTTAACCTGCGCGGGATGAAGGAAGCGATCGCCGTGCTGTTGCCGGTCTTTCTGGGCTTCATTCTCACCCACGCGTTCCTTATCGTCTACGGCGTGCTCTCCCACGCGACGGCGCTGCCGACCCTCGCGCCGGACACTTGGCGCGAAACCTCGGCGCTTTCGACGCAGCTCGGCTGGACGGGGGTCGCGGCGCTGCTTCTGCTCGCCTATTCCCAAGGAGGCGGCACTTACACGGGGATCGAAGCGGTGTCGAACAACGTCAACGTCCTCGCCGAGCCGCGGGTGCATACCGGCAAGGTCACCATGCTCTACATGGCGCTGTCGCTCGCCTTCACCGCAGGCGGGATCATTCTGCTTTATCTGCTGTGGGGCGCCCGCCCGGTGGAAGGGCAGACGCTCAACGCGGTCGCGTTCGGCGCGATCATCGACAGCCTCGGGTGGGACGCACGGGTCGGCCAGGCCGCGTTGCTGGTGGTGCTCGCGCTCGAAGCGGGGCTCCTCTTCGTTGCCGCCAACACCGGCTTCCTGGGCGGTCCCGCTGTGCTCTCCAACATGGCCGCCGATTCCTGGGTACCGCACCAGTTCCGCTACCTCTCGACGCGCCTGGTCACCGAGAACGGGATTCTCGTCATGGGGGTCGGGTCGCTCCTCATCCTCTTGTGGACGGCGGGGAGCGTCTCGACGCTCGTGGTCCTGTACAGCGTCAGCGTGTTCCTGACTTTCGCGGTGTCGCTCTTCGGGCTGTGCCTGTACTGGGCCGGGCGCCGCGCCGGACGCAACTGGCTCGGAAGGCTGGCCTTGTCGGCTGCGGGCTTCGTCGTATGCGCGGGCATTCTGCTCATGCTGCTCGCCGAGAAGTTCCTCGAGGGCGGATGGCTCGCGGTGCTCATCATCGCAGCGATCATCGCCGCATGCGTCACGGTCCGCAACCACTACGACTGGACTCGGCGCCAGCTGAAGAAAATCGACGCCGATTTCTCCGGCATTGCGTTCGGCAGCGCGGTCAATCCGCCCAAGCCCGATCCCGCCCGTCCCACCGCGGCGTTTCTGGTGGGTTCGTCGCGCGGCGGCGGGCTGCACGCACTGCTGTGGGTCCAGCGCATGTTTCCGGACCACTTCAGGAACTTCATCTTCGTCAACGCCCGCGCGGTGGATTCCCAGAGCTTCGGCGGGCGCGAAGACCTCGACGCGATGAAGGTGGAGGCGAACGCGTCGCTCTCCTACTTCGTCAACTTCTGCAACAGCAAGGGCTGGGCGGCAAAGTCCTACCTCGCCTTCGGCACCGACCCGATCGACGAATTCACGCGGCTCGCCGAGCGCGTTCAGGCCGAGTTCCCCAACGCGATCTTTTTCACCAGCAAGCTGATCTTCGACCGCGACAACTGGTTCACCCAGCTGCTGCACAACCAGGCGGCGATGGCGCTGCAGCGGCGCTTTCACCTGCGCGGCATGCAGATGATCATCCTGCCAATGAAACTGAGCGTTTAGACCGTCTACTCACCCGGTTCACTCGCCCATCCCCTGCAGAACGCCGCGCCGAACAGTGTTTCAACCACGTTACGCAGCTCACGAGCGAAATCGATCTTAGGCAAGAAAGCATCGGCGCCCGCGGCGATCGCACCGAGCCGGTTCTCCATGCAGTCCTCGAGTGTCATCATCACCACCTTGGGAGGAGCCCGCAGCGCCTTGATCGAGGAAGCCACCGCCAATCCGCTCACACCGGGCATGCTGATGTCGATGAGCATGAGGTCGGGCTGCTCGGTGGCTGCGCGCGTCAGCGCCTCGCCCCCGGAATGCGCGCTCGCCAGCACCTCGAAGCCGCCGCTGCAAGCGAGGAACTGCGCGACCGCGCTCGCGAATTGCAGGCTGTCGTCGACCACCATGACCTTGATGCGCTTCAACGCTGACCCTCCCAGACCCGGGCAAACGGCGTTCCGCTCCAGCGCCGTGCCGGCGGGCGCCGCTCCTCACGCTACACGATAGAGGTATTGGGAAGGCAAGCCAATCGGGCCCGCCCCGAGCAAGGTCAGCCAAATACCTTAGAAGCAGGCCGGCACCACAGGAAAACCCCCTGATGCTACTTCGCAGCGCTGATTAAGCCGCTGCGGATCGCGTACCTCACCAGGCCGGCGATGTCGTGAATCTGAAGGCGCTCCATGAGCTGGGCGCGATGGGTCTCGACGGTTTTGACGGAAAGCTCCAGCCGAAAGGCGATTTGCTGCCGCGGCGTCAGGTTGTCGGGCGCGGGCTGCTCGGCTCCGACCCGCTGGACGTAGCCTTCCACGACCTGCTTCGAGATCGGCGGGCTGAGATAGGTCTCGCCCTGCATCACGGCTTTCAAGGCGATTTCCAGCTCGGCGGTCGCGGAGTCCTTGAGCATGTAGCCGGCGGCTCCCGCACGCAGCGCCTGAAGCACGTATTCCTCGTTCGCGTGCATCGACAGCATCACCACGTGCACCTCGGGAAGCTCCTGCTTGAGCTGAGCGCTCGCCTCAAGCCCCCCCAGGCCCGGCATGGAAATGTCGAGCAACACGACATCGGGGCGATGGGTGCGCGCCAGCTCCAGCACTTCGCCGCCGTTGCCCGCTTCGGCCACGACGGTGACGCCTTCCAGACCTTCCAGCAGCGCGCGTATCCCGGCCCGCACCAGGATGTGGTCATCCGCAAGAAGTATTCGCACCGGGTTCATGCGGGTCCCGCGCCGGCGCGGATCAAGGGAAGCGCGAGGCTCAACCGGGTCTCCCGCCCGGGCGCCGAGTCGAGCGCGAGCCGCCCGCCGGCGAGCGCGGCGCGCTCTTCCATGCTGAGCAGGCCCATGCTCCGGCCGGCCGCCGCGTCCAGACGCGCCGCCGCGACGTCGAAACCCCGCCCGTTATCGCGCACCTCCAGACGCAATTCGGCCTCCGTGCCGGCGAGCGTAACCCAAACTTCGCTCGCTTGCGCGTGGCGCGCGATGTTGGTCAGCGCCTCCTGGGCGATGCGAAAGCAGGTGGTCTCGATCTCCGGGGCGAGGCGCGGGGGCACCCCCTCGTGCATGAAGTTCGGCTTGAACCCGGCCCCGCCCGCCTGCCGATCGAGGTGCGAGCGCAGCGCCGCGACCAGCCCGAGGTCATCGAGCTGCGACGGCCTCAGGTCGCGCGACATGCGACGCACCTGCTCCAGCGCCTCGTCGATCGCCGCGACGCACTCGCTTCGGCGCGGCGCGTAATCGGCCAAAGAGGGATTGAGGCCGGCGAGGCGCAATTTCACCGCGGTGAGCAGCTGCCCGACGCCGTCGTGCAGCTCGCGCGCGACGCGACGACGCTCGGTTTCCTCGACCTGGAGCAGGCGCGCCGAAAGCGCCTGCAGTCTGCGATGGGCTTCCCGGAGCGCCTGTTGCGCGGCCCTGCCCTTGACGAGCTCCAGGCGATCGTTCAGGGCGCGGGCCACCACCGGCGCGAGGCGCTCGAGCCTTTCCTTCATCACGTAATCGGTGGCGCCCGCCTTGACGCTCTCGATGGCGCGCTCCTCGCCGAGCGTGCCGGAGATCAGGACAAAAGGGATTTCCAGGCCGCGCTCCTTCATCAGACCGAGCGCGCTCAGGCCGTCGAAACTCGGAAGATTGTAGTCGGCGAGGATCAGCTCGAAATCCGGCCGATCCAGACAGGCCTCGAAGTCCTCGCGAGTTTGCACCCGCAGCCAGTCGCAATCGTAGCCGGCGGCCTGTAGCTGACCCACCTCGAGTTCCGCGTCGAAGGCGTTGTCCTCGAGGATCAGGAGCTTGAGCGGCGTGGGCATGGGTCGATCAAGGCGGGGGCTCGTTCAGCAGCATCCAGAACAGCCCCAGCTGCCTCACCGCGTTGATGAATTTTTCGAACTCGACGGGCTTGACGACGTAGGCGTTCACCCCCCGCTCATAGCTCTCGGCGAGGTCGCGCTGCTCCCGCGACAAAGTCAGCACCACGACCGGGATCCGCTTGAGCGCGGGGTCCGCCTTGATGGTGCGCAGCACTTCCAGCCCGTCGACCTTGGGCATCTTCAAATCCAGCATCACGAGAACCGGGACCCCGCTTGCGCGACCGACGAAGGCGCCGCGCCGATAGAGATAGTCGAGCGCCTCCGCGCCGTCGCGTGCGACGTCCACTTCGTTGGCGACGTGCTTGGCGAGGGCCGCGAGCGTCAGCTCGATGTCGTTCTCGCTGTCTTCCACCAGCAGAATACGCCCATCCGACATCGGTTCACTCCATCTCGGGCCAAACAATACGTCAAATCGGGAAAGCCTGCGTGGAAAAGCCGAAGGCCCGGCAAGACCGGGCCTTCATGGGATGCTGGTGGAGTTGAGGAGGATCGAACTCCCGACCTTCGCATTGCGAACGCGACGCTCTCCCAGCTGAGCTACAACCCCACGTGACGGCGATTTTAGCGGCAATCCTCTGCCCCGGCAACGCGCTATGATGCGGGCAGAATCGCCCCGGGCGGAATTCCATGCAGATCAATCAGCCGTTCGGCTACAGTGAAATCGTCCCCCTCTACAAGAACCAGAAGGTGCGGCTGCCCGCTCCCGGAGCGCTTCCGGAATTCTGCCGCAAGGTCAACGCCGTGCCGATCTCGTATTCCGAATTCGCCGTGGCGTGCCGCGATTACCCGCTCGCGTTCATCACGACCGACCAGAGCAAGACTTTCCTGCCGGTCGCGGTGCTCGGGGTGACCGGCGGAGAGAATCTTTTTCTGCGCGCCGGGCAATGGGACGGCTCGGTCTACCTTCCGGCGTACGTGCGCCGCTACCCGTTTTGCATGGCGCGGGTCACGCTCGACTCGGTGGAGCAGGCCGACCGGCTGATCTGCGTCGAGAAGGCGTTCGTCTCGGAGGAGGGCGAGCGCATGTTCGACGACTCGGGCCTCGCGCTTGCGCGCTGGCAACCGATAGAAAAGCTGCTGCAGGAGTACGAGGCCGACCTCGAGCGCAGCCGCGAGCTGTGCGCGATCCTCGCCGATTACGCCTTGCTCGAGCCGTTCACCCTGCAGACATCGCTCAAGGGGAGCGAGGCCGTGAATCTGGGCGGCATGTACCGCGTCGAGGAAAGAAAACTCGAGTTCCTCAACGCCGCGCAGCACAAGAACCTGATCCGCAAGGGCGTCATGGGACGCATCTACGCCCACCTGATATCGCTTGAGAACTTCGCGAGGCTGCTGGCGCGGAAGAACAGTGCTAGCGCGCCGGCGTGAGCGACATTCGGCGCAGGCGTTAGGTGTCGATTAGCGTTTGCGAGCGGTAACGTCGTGGGCGATGATGGCGAGACCCACTACGAACACCGCCAACGCGGCTACCACAAACCAGACCATTACTCTTTCTCCAATTGCTCGAAGCCAAAGCGCAACGATTGCGGAGTCCGTGTACAAGGAGGTGAACCCGTCAATCTCGGCGAAATCATCGATGAACCGATCATCGAGGCCATCGGAGCTCGGCAGTCTTTCAAGGTATCGCCGACGCGCGCGCCTTT
>WNFU01010713.1_pt1 | contig 10086 bp, 10 predicted proteins | sample 5400121 | NCBI WGS metagenome assembly WNFU01 (sample SAMN13153360, study PRJNA577476) | soil metagenome | isolation source: 100 cm soil or saprolite under grassland replicate 1 | place: USA:California | collected 2016-06-15
ACCGCCGATCCAGCGGGCTGAGTCCCTCGATTCCCAGCGCAAAAAACGCCTGTCTTTTGACAAGAGCTGCATGGCGCAGCTCGGCCGGAAAGTTCCTTATGAAGGCAAGAGCAAATCGACGGCTCTCAAAACGTCATGAAGAAAGGCAACAGCTATGTTAACCAACCTCATTTCACACAAAAGAACGCCCGCGCATTGCTGGGTAGGGTCGGCGCGCTGCGTCGGGAGGACGCCATAGCGCTGCGTCCCTACCCAGCAATGCGCGCGTATTCTTCCATCAAATAGCGGTCGGTCATTCCCGCGACGTAATCGCAAACTGTGCGGTGCAATCCCTCCTTCTCAATCCGTCTCGTCGCTCCATCGCCTAGCCTGTCGGGATCGACAAGGTACGCCTCGAAAACGCGCCGCAGCATCTCGCACGCGCGCCGGTTCACTTCGGAGACGCGCGGATGATAATAAACATTTTGATACAAAAATTTCCGCAGCGCGCGATTCGCTTCGGCTAATTCATCGCTATAGCGAATCAGCGGCGTCATCTGCCGGCGCACGTCATCTGCGCTTTGTACGCCCGATTCGGCAATGGATTTTGCGCTGGCCGCAACGAGGTCGTGCACCTCATTGTCGATGATGCCGCGAATGATTAACTTGTGCAGGTCGGGTTGCCTGGCACCCACGTAGTTCACGAACACAGCATGATGGCTCCTGCGCCAGACCTCGTTTTCTTCCAATTGCGTCGCGCTTAGAATTTCAAAATCGACCGCGTCATCGAGGTCGTGGCTATAATACGTGATCTCGTCCGCAAGATCCGCGACCTGCGCCTCCAATGACGGGCAATGATATTTCTCGTCTTCCGGCGTGGGAAACTCATAGGAGGCCGCATGTTTCCGCAGACCTTCGCGCACTTCGAACGTCAGATTGAGGCCCGGAAAATTCGGATACGGAGTTTCGAGCAGCTCCACCACACGCAAACTCTGGCGGTTGTGATCAAACCCGCCGTGATCGCTCATACATTCAGCCAGCATTTCTTCCCCCGAGTGCCCAAAAGGCGCGTGGCCCAGATCGTGCGCGAGCGCGATCGCTTCGGCGAGATCTTCGTTCAGGCGCAATGCGCGGGCGATCGTGCGGCTGATCGACGCCACCTCGATGGAATGCGTGAGGCGCGTGCGCAAATGGTCGCCTGCGCCATTCAAAAAAACCTGCGTCTTGTATTCCATGCGTCGAAACGCGCGCGAATGGATGATGCGTGCGCGATCGCGTTGAAATTCTGTGCGATAGGCGTGACTCGGCTCGGAGTATTTGCGACCGCGCGATTCGCCGGATTTTTCTGCAAACGGCGCGAGCACGGCGCGCTCCGTACCTTCCATTTCTTCGCGCGTTTTGCAGTTCGTGACGCTCACTTCTTAGATGAATTGTTGGACATGACAAAGTTGATTTGCCAGCGCTCGCGCGCTTGCTAGTTATCGATCTATAATTCCAGGTATCCAAAGTAAATATGCCTAAGAAAAGTCGCCCGAAAAAACAAATCACTTCCCAACGTCTGCAGGAACTTGGTTTTGCATATGCGCCGCCGCTGATCATCAGCGCAGCAGTCTCGAACAAAGTTTTTGACACGCTGGAAAATGGCGCGAAATCCGTCGAGCAACTCAGCAGGGAAACTGGCGCTTCGGTGCGCGGTCTGCGCGCGATCATGGATGCGCTCGCTGGCCTCGAACTGCTGAAGAAAGATCGACAATCCAGATATTCCCTCACGCCGGAGAGCGAGGCATTTCTCATCAGCAACAAGCCGGGCACGGTCGCCGGATTTTACAGCTCGATTCTGCCGCAGCTTCTTTCGCGATGGCTGCAGTTGACTGACGCCGTGCGCGACGGGCGACCGGTAGTTGCCGTGAACCAGGAGACCGAGGGCACCGGATTCTTCACTCAACTCGTGGAGAATATCATTCCAATGAGCTACCCCGGCGCGCAGAAGCTTGGCGATCACTTGAAGCTGGCGAAGGCGAAAAACGACGTCCGCGTTCTCGACCTCGCAGCCGGCTCTGGGATTTGGGGAATCGCGCTCGCCCAGAAGTCGCCACGAGTGCGCGTGACCGCGGTCGATTGGGCGGGAATGATTCCAACCACAAAACGCGTCACGGAAAAATTTGGTGTGCACGATCGTTTCGATTTTGTGGAGGGCGATTTGTTGGAAGCGGAGTTTGGCAACGGCTACGATGTCGCCACGCTCGGCCATATTTTGCACAGCGAAGGCGAACAACGCAGTCGCGAGTTGCTCAAAAAAACCTTTAGCGCATTGAAACCCGGCGGCACAATCGTCATCGCTGAATGGCTCGTGAACGACCGGCGCACCGAGCCAACGCATTCGCTCATGTTCGCCGTGCAGATGCTCGTCAACACGGAGCGCGGCGACACTTTCAGCTTTAACGAAATCAAAAGCTGGTTAGGAGACGCCGGCTTCAAGAGAGTTCGCAAGCTGGAAGCGCCCGGGCCATCACCACTCGTTCTTGCGACAAAACCGTAGCTGACGAATTGGCTTCTCATCGGCTCATCGAAGTGTTTTCATAGCGCCGGATGAAAAAAGCGAAAACGAAATCGCCCATCAAAGGAAAGACGCGCTCGGCTCCGAAAAATCTCGAGGTGAACGTCCCCTACCAAAAACCCGCGCTTCGCAGCGACGCGTTCGTCAAGGCACTCAGCGATGCAAAGTCCTGTGTGAATGATCGCGAAAGTTTAAGGGCGCTTGTCGACGAAGCAGCGAGCAAGGCGGCGGCAGTCCCCAGGGAGCCGTTCAAAGAAAGCTGGCCGTATCTTCAGACCATGCTGCGTTTGGTCCGCGCGCACCATCGCGGCGAATACAATCAGGTTCCGAATGACGCGCTCTTGTGGATCGTTGCTGCTCTCAATTACCTAGTCGATCCATTCGATTTGATCCCCGACAAGACGCCATTTCTCGGTTTCGTGGATGACGCGACGGTTATCGAATTTGTAACCGATAAAAACCGCCAGGCGCTGGACGACTTCATGACATGGGAAACGACGGCGCGTCAGTGAGAAGCTGATCAGACCATCAGCAGCGCTGGATTTTCCAGCAGGTGGCGGAGTTCCTTCAAATACTCTGCGCCGAGCGCGCCGTCGATAACGCGGTGATCGCAGCTCATCGTGAGCGACATGCGATGGCCGACTACTATCTGGTCGCAATCATCAATCACCGGAACTTTCGTGATCTTGCCAACGGCAAGAATGAAGCCCTGGGGTGGATTGATGACGGCCGAGAAACTGTCGATCCCCATTCCGCCGAGATTTGAGACGGTGAACGTGCCGCCTTGAAATTCCTCAGGCTTCATTCGCTTATTGCGCGCGCGATGCGCCAAATCCTTGGCCAGCTCGCTGATCTCGCGGAGCGATTTGTTTTGCGCAGCGCGAATGACTGGCGTCAACAGCCCGTCTTCAATCGCCACCGCAATCCCGAGATCGACATCGGGATATTGGACCATGGCGTCGCCATCGAACGAGGCATTGACTCGCGGCACTTTGACGGCGGCTTGCACCGCGGCTTTTAGAACGAAGTCGTTCACCGTTATCTTCGAAGCCTCCGCGCTTTCGCCCGCGGATTTCAACTCCTCACGCGCTTCCATAAGCGGCCCGGCATTAACCTCGATGGTGAGATAAAAATGCGGAACCGGACCAAGGCTTTCGACCAGCCGTTGCGCAATGATTTTGCGCATCCCGGAAAGTTGAATACGGGCGCTTTCGCCAGCCTTAACGGCAGCCGGGACGGAAGGTTTTGGAGCGGCGGCTTTTGATTTCGCCGCGGCGCGCACGTCGGTTTCCGTGACACGACCTTCCGGGCCTGTGCCTTTCACGTTCGACAGATCAACACCGAATTCAGCCGCGATTCGCCGCGCCACGGGCGACGCTTTTACTCGCGCTTCCTCGGGCTTTTCAGCGGCTGGCGGTCGCTCTTCAGCTTCAGGTTCTTTCTTTTCCGCCTTCGGTAGCGCGGCCTTTTTCTTTTCTTTCTCTTCCGCTTTCGGCGCCTCCGGCTTTTCTTCCTCTTCCTTCGGTTTCTCTTTTTCCGTTTCCTCTTCTTTCGCTTCGAGCTTTTTCTCCTTTTCTTCCTTTTTTTTCGGCTTAGGCGCTTCTTCGCCCTCACCGCCAATGAACGCGATTCTGTCGCCGACATTTACCTTGCCACCTTCTTCGACGTAAATCTCGGTGAGCGTTCCTTCCTCGGGTGATTCCCATTCCATCGTCGCCTTGTCGGTCTCGATTTCGGCGATCACTTCGCCAGCAGAAACTTGATCGCCCTTCTTTTTCTTCCACACGACGAGAGTGCCCTCGGTCATCGTGTCGCTCAGCTTGGGCATTTGGATTTCAGGCATGGGATTCGTTAACGCGCTAAAGCGTTGAAGCGGAGATCGAGCATCATGCGTAGCAAACCTGTTTCACGGCAGCGATGAGTTTTTCCGCGTTCGGGAGCACAGCGTGCTCGAGCCGCTCGTTGTAGGGCATTGGAACATCTTCCTGTGATATGCGGATGATCGGCGCGTCGAGCGCATCGAAAATGTTTTTTTGAATCCGGTAACAAACTTCCGCGCCCACGCCGCAAAACGGATGATCTTGTTCGACTATCACGACGCGATGCGTCTTTGTAACCGAATCGAAAATCGCCTTCTCATCCAGCGGTTTGATCGAACGAAGATCGACAATTTCCGCGGAGATGTCCTCCTCTTCGAGTTGTGCCGCGACCTTGAGCGCGAGCGGAACGGTCTGCGCGTAACAAATAATCGAGACGTCGCTGCCTTCGCGTTTCACGTCGGCTTTGCCAAGCGGAATGAGCAATTCTTCATCCGGCGGCTCGACCATTCCCTTCGAGCTGTAGAGCAACTCGGCTTCCAGAACCAGCACCGGATTGTCGTCGCGCACGGCTGTTTTGAGCAGCCCTTTTGCGTCGCGCGGCGTGGCCGGGGTGCAAACTTTGAGGCCGGGCACGCTGGCGTAAAAGTTTTCCGTCGCGTGCGAATGCGTGGCGCCAAGCTGGTGCGCCGGTCCGTTCGGGCCGCGAAACGTGATGGGAATATTGAATTGGCCGCCTGACATCGTGAACATGTTCGGGGCGTTGTTCACGACCTGATCGAAGGCTACGAGCGAAAAGCTGAACGTCATGAACTCAATAATCGGCCGCAATCCGACCATCGCCGCGCCGACTCCGAGGCCGGCAAACCCGTTCTCGCTGATTGGAGTGTCAATGATCCGCCGTGCCCCGAAGCGCTGAAGCAAGCCTTGGCTGACCTTGTATGCGCCCTGGTATTCGGCGACCTCTTCGCCCATCAAGAAAACATTGGGGTCTCGCTCGAGTTCTTCCGCGAGCGCTTCATTGAGCGCCTGACGATAAGTGATTTCTCTCACGGCTTTGCTCCGTCGGCATATGTGTAATCGTAAAGTTTTTCGAGCGGCGGCTGCGGACTTTGCTCAGCGAATTTCACGGCGGCCAGAACCGTTTCCTTCGCCTGCTTGTCGAGCCGGTCAAATTGTTCGTTAGTCAATTTCCCTTCGCGCGTGAGCTGAGCGCGCAGACGCGTGATTGGATCGTCGAGGCGATATTTTTCCAGCTCCTCCTTCGTTCGATAACTTGCCGGGTCCGACATCGAGTGGCCGCGGTAGCGATAAGTTCGTGCTTCCAGAAACGCCGGATGCGGCTCTTTGCGAATGGAATCGATGACCTCGGCAATCTTGTCGCGCACCTCGCGAAAATTCATTCCATCGACGATTTCTCCCGGGATGTCGTAGCCTTCCGTGCGATCGACAATTTGTTTCAGTGAGGTCGATCTCTTCACGGAGGTGCCCATGGCGAAAAGATTGTTCTCGCAAATGAAAATGATCGGCAATCTATACAGCGCGGCCAGATTTAACGCTTCGTGGAACGCTCCCTGATTGATTGCGCCATCGCCAAAGAAGCAAAGCGTGACGCGATCTTCGCCTCGGTACTTGATGGCAAAAGCCATCCCAACCGCCAATGGAACATGCGCAGCGACAATGGCGTGGCCGCCGTACATGTGATTTTTCCGGTCGAAAAAATGCATTGAACCACCAAGTCCACGCGAGCAGCCGGTCTCTTTTCCGAAAAGCTCCGCCATGCACGCGTCCGCGCGGGTACCGCGGGCCAGCGCATGAGCATGATCGCGGTAAGCGGTGATGATGTAATCGTCGTCCCGCACCGCGGCCACCGCGCCGGTCACCACTGCTTCCTGACCGATGTAAAGATGACAAAACCCGCCGATCTTCTGCGCTTGATACTGCTGGCTGGCACGTTCCTCGAAACGCCGGATCAACAGCATCAGCGAGAGCATCTCGACTTCGTCGCGCTGCTCTCCCGGCTGCATGGCGGTCACCCCGCAGCGACGGGGCGGAACCGCGCGGCGTGACCTCGCGATCTCTCCATGCTTCGCCCCAAATTCATACAAATGACAAACAGCAAAGTGAACAGAAGATCACTGATGATCGAGTTGCGGAAAAACATCCAGCTCGGCGTCGCGCTGTATTGAGGCAATCCCACCGTGAGCGCTTGAACGAGTCCTGCGAAATTTTTCGCGTAACCAGGATCGCTCAACCAGGAGAATGCGTTCGTGATCGCGTAGAAAATTGTCGATCCAACAATGGAAGCCGGCAAAAGTGTCTTCAGCGATGCGCGATTCTGAAGCAGAACTCCGAGCCACCCGACCAGCGCGAGCGCTGCATAGCGAACAAGAATCTGGGGATCGAACAGCGGCGCGCCGTACCGAAAATTAATTACGACATCGGAAATAAAAAGCGTAACAAGCGGCACCGAGAATTTGTATTTCTTTGGAAGGTATGCGGCGCTGCAGAGCGCGATTGCCGCGAGCGGCGCGAAGTTGGAAAGCCAGCTCGCGCCGGAATGAATCAAGAGGCCCGTCGTGACCCGATAAGCGACGGCCGAAAAAACGAGAAGAAGAGCGGGGATCATTCCACAGAATCTATCCGGCCGGTGCGATATGCAAAGAGCATTTACTGTAGCCGCGTCTCTGTGAGACGCGCGGAGAGCGCGCGTTGCAAACACACCGGCGCGTCGCCTCGCACAGCGAGGCGGCTACAGCTACCTACTTCGCCGCGGCGAGCGCTTTGTTGAGCCGCGCTTTGCGACGATGGGCTGCGTTTTCGTGAATGATACCGCGCTTGGCCGCTTTATCGATTGCCGAGATTAACGCGCGGATTTGATCCGCGCTGGGCGCTTGGGTGGAACCCACCTGCCTCTGGATGGTCCGCAGACGTGTGACAACACTGCGATTGCGAAGCATGCGCTTTATCCTTTGCCGGGCGCGTTTGGCAGCTGATCTGGTATTAGCCATTGTCGATCAAAAATTTTGTGGACCAGGCCCGCGCGCCGCGCCGGAGGCCGAAGGTTACAAGCGTTTGCCCAATGCGAGCTTCGCTTTTTGTCGCTCGGCAGCGAGCGCTCCACCCATTCGCATTTGCTCGGTGCTGAGTGTGCCTGAAGCAGATGTTGGTTCAGGCTGCTGGTTGTTCGGTTTTTCGTTCTGCACAACCAACGTAGTACTGGCCGGCGTCGGCTGCGCCTTTGGCACTTTGGGCAAACGGTCGGGAGTGATTTGCACCAGCGCCCCCAGCGGAACTTGATTATAGAGCACCGCGACGTCGGCGGCTTTCATTCTGACGCAACCATAGCTGGCTGGGCGGCCGAGTGTCTTTTCTTCCGGCGTGCCGTGGATGTAGATGCAGCGGTGAAAGGCCTGCGCGTTTTGGGCTTCAAGTCCGCTTAGCCAAATGATCCGCGTCGTCACCGGGTCCCGCCCAGGAGCATTGGGCTGGAGAATTTCGCCGGTGAACCGCCGATTGTGAAAGACGGCGCCGACTGGCGCGTTATCGCCGATCTTTTTCGCGACCATCAGGTAACCGAGCGGTGTGGTCATTCTTCCTCGAAAATCACCGACTCCGTACTTGGACGTCGAGACCGGATAAATTGCCACTCTCCCGCCATTCTCGAGAAGCATCAGCTTCTGATCGCGGATACTGATTACCACACGATGGGACGTATCGAGCTGTGTGAGCTGTGTGGCAGAAAATGCCGGCGCGATCGAAACCAGACTAAAAATTACAGCCAACGGCCGAAACATGCGCAACCTCTTACCCGATAATTCGGGTTTTGTCACGCGGGAATTGCAGCGCTTGTGCGTGAGCTGTCCAAATTGATTTTTGACGAGCGACTGCCGAATGAAGAAAGGCAAACGTAAAGGAAACCGCCCTGGAACATCAGCAGGAATGGCACTGAGAGGAACTGGCCGTGCACAATGGCGAACACCACGAAGTAACTGAAATAGATGGCGAAGGCCAGTTCCAGCAGGGGAAGTGTTGACTTGAGCGGCCGGTACTTGCAGGTGCGCCAGTGCTGCGATTTGCGTTCAATGCCGTACTTCGGCGTACGCGTGAAATCGGATTTGTGATTGATGAGCGCTTCCAGCACCGCTCGCGCGTTATTGAGCGAGAGACCAATTCCCAAGGCGAGCAGGCATGGCAGAAAAAGAATCTCTCTCATCCACGTCCGTGGATACAACTCGCGCTGGGCGCAAATATAGAAAGCGGCGACTGATGCCGACGCTGCAAGAAAGATGGGAATGTCGATAAGCACCGTGCGCACCCAGCCGCCCTGAGGCCCTCCCGTCGAGGGATGTAAAAGAACACACAGAAAGGCAAGGAGAAGGTAAGCGAAGTTGGACATCAAATGCCCCGTGGCCTCGAGCTTGATTGGAAACGGGAGCTGGCTGCGCCAGATCGTGGGCAACAATTTCTTGCACGTTTGGACCGAACCCTTGGTCCAGCGATGCTGCTGAGACTTGAAACCATTCATGTCCACCGGCAACTCCGCAGGAGTGACCACATCTGAAAGATAAATGAATTTCCAGCCTGCCAGCTGGGCGCGATAGCTCAGGTCGAGGTCCTCGCATAGCGTATCATATTGCCAACCCCCACTTTGTTCGATGCAGGAACGCCGCCAGAGACCGGCGGTTCCATTGAAATTAAAAAAACGGCCGCTGCGGCTACGTGCAGTTTGCTCAAGCAAGAGGTGTCCATCCAAAAAAATCGCCTGCATGCGCGTGAGCAATGAATACCCACGGTTCAAATGGCCCCAGCGAGTCTGGATCATTCCCACTTTAGGATCGGTGAAGAAATGGATCGTGCGTTTTAGTAAGTCTCTTTGCGGGACAAAATCGGCGTCCAGAATACAAACGAACTCGCCTTCTGCAGCTTCAAGCCCTACCGCCAGTGCGCCGGCTTTGAAACCGGTGCGATCAACCCGATGAATACGCTGAACATTGAACCCACGCTGACGCAGTTCCTCTACGCAGGAGGCGGTGATTTCACGGGTCTCATCGGTTGAATCGTCCAGCACCTGAATTTGCAAAAGCTCTCGCGGATAATCCAGTTCGCTCACCGAACGGAGCAACCGCTCGGCCACATACACTTCGTTGAAGATCGGCAACTGCATCGTCACCTTCGGCAGTTGTTCAAAATAATGGGCAGGCGCCGGGGCCCGCTTCCGGTTTTTCAGGTAGAGGTAAATGATGAAGTAGCGATGGACGCCATAAGCGGAAAGCCCGATGAGCACACTCAGGTAGCAAACCGTCCAAATGATATGTCCGACACTTCCTTGCATAGGAGTTTCTATGGCCACCAATCGTTGAGCCAGTAAGGGCGTCATGATGCCGTTTCCAGCGGTTGCGTCAATCCAAAAATCGCATGTTTGCCTGTGAAAAGCGCGGTCATATTGTATTGATACGCAGTAGTCTCCAATCGATCTTCGTAATTGCGGGAGTAATCGGTTTGGGCAATCTCTTTGGCCGCTGGCCAGCCTACCGCTGTTTTAAAAAAATACGCTACTAAAGCCGTTCAACGTCTCCCGACATTCGCCCTTGCCTGAGAGGGTCAGCAAGGTAACCGTGATAGGCCAATTTGTTTTCGCAAAAGGCAGGAATGCAGCTGGGAGATACAATAACGAAACGAAGGCGCGACCGTTTCGAGCGTTTCACGATCATCTTTCCTATTCTTCTGGCG
>WNFU01012706.1_pt1 | contig 10085 bp, 13 predicted proteins | sample 5400121 | NCBI WGS metagenome assembly WNFU01 (sample SAMN13153360, study PRJNA577476) | soil metagenome | isolation source: 100 cm soil or saprolite under grassland replicate 1 | place: USA:California | collected 2016-06-15
AGGGCGAAGAGGACTTCGACGCTCGGTCGACCGCCGAGCTCGGGGCGTCGAAGCCCGGCGCGCCCGATGAAGCCTCCCCTTCGGGCCTCGACGAACACCCACGGGCCGAAGCCCACCCGATCCCAGTGATCGATGTCCCCCGCCAACAACCTGCCCGCCTGCTCGCGGGTCCGAGGGCCGCCAAGCGGCGGCGGCCATAGCGTCGCCGCCACATCGGCGTCCCCGAACAACTCGGCGTACAGCGGAGCGTGCTCCCCTTGGGTTCGCTCACCCCGCAGTCGGCTGGTCTCGATCACATCCAGGATCACAGCCGAGAACGTATCTGGGGGGCGGGTCAAGGACAGTCGTTGCCACCCACAATTTGGTCCTTGGGCCAGTCGGCTTCCCGTCCGCGAGCCCGCCGCGCTGCCAGAATCGCGGCGTGGAGGTCGTCACCCTGGCCGAGCGTTTGCGCTCGACCGATGATCACGCCCATGAGTGGACCGGCGTCTGGCGATCCGTGGGCTGAGTGGCTGCGCCGTCGCCGCCACGGTGACGACGAAGTTGCCCTGGAGCAAACCCTCGCCCATCTGGCCCCGATTCGCGACGCCGTGCTCGACAACGTCGACCTTAAGGATGGCCATACGTTGCTCGACGTCGGCTGCGGCGATGGCCTGATCGCCTTCGGAGCCCTCGAGCGACTCGGCTCGCGCGGCAAGGTGATCTTCAGCGACGTCTCCTCCGAGCTGCTTTCAGGCTGTCGCGAGCTGGCTCGGGAGCTCGGCGTCCTGGAGCGCTGCCAGTTCGTCGAGGCCTCCGCCGACGATCTTTCGACAATCGAGACCGACTCGGTCGACGCCCTGACCACGCGGTCCGTGCTCCTTGGGAGCGCCCTCCGCGAAGAGACGTGCTCCGCTGCCGAGAACCAGGGGATGGATCCAGATTCGATATCGGTCGACGAGGTTGTTCTCCATGAGTGTGCGCATCAGCCCGACGCTGCTGTACATAAGGATGTCCTGACCCGACTCTTCCTTCAGCTTGCCGATTTCCTGGGCGACGTCGCCTTTGATGAGGTGGGAGTTGTTCCACGCAAGTGGCTCCTCGAGAGTGTTTGAGGCCACATACTTCGGATAGCTGTTCATCCTCTCTGCGAATTCTCCCTCGGCCTCGATGTGTTCCTCAGTCGGCCAGGCCGACGCAAACTCCTCGTACGTGGTCCGCCCCAGCAGAAGAGCATCGCTCTCCCAGAGCTGATCGCGCGCAAACTTCTGCGCCTCGTCGCTCCAGTAGGGCGCCGACCAAGCCGGCTCCTCGAAGACCCCGTCAAGGGTCACGTAGGTCGAGACCACAATGCCAATGCGCCTCATCTCCACCTCCTTCTTTGGATCTGGATTTTCATACGGGTGCCTCAATCAGTTGACCACCGCGATGACCGCGCCGGCCTCCCCGCCAACGCCTCGCCTGGTCTTACATCCCCAATGACTGGATCACCATCCAGGCGACCTTGGTCCCTGAGTACTGCTGCTGGCCTGTGATCAGGTTGCCGTCGCGCACCGCGAAGGCGCGCAAGAGCCCGCCGACGACGAAGTTCGCACCGCGGGCACGGGCCTCGTCCTCGATACGAAACGGCATCACCTTCTGACCCACGGCCTCGTCCGCGTAGTCTTCCTCGACGTTCGAGAAGCCGGTGATCGTCTTGCCGTCGATCAGCTGCTTGCCCTCGGAGGTCAGGAGGTCGAGCAGCACACAGGTCCCGTGGCAAAGAACCGCGGTCGGCTTCTCGGCCTCGTAAAAGGAGAGCACCGCGACCTTCAGTCCCTCGTGGTCGCGGAAAGTGAACATCGGAGACTGACCGCCGCAGACGACGATCGCGTCGAACGCGCCAAGATCGAGATCGGCGAGCTTCGGGGTCTTGGCGAGCAGTTCCACCAGCTCGGCGGTGTTGAGAAAGCCCATCGAGATCAGGTCGTCCGCTGACCAGCGACTCTCGTCCCTGGGATCCGAAAGCGCATCGATCTCCACCTCGCCGCCGTCGGGGCTGGCGATCGTCACCTCGTAGCGCGCTCGCATGAACTCGAAGTACGGGTGGGTCAGCTCAGCCGCCCAAAACCCGACCGGCCACCCGGTGGTGCTCGATTTGGATGGGTTGGCGACGACCATCAGGACGTGCGGGCGGCGGGTCCCGGTGACGTCGATGACCTCGTGATGCTCGAGGCTCTTAGCGAGCGTCATGGTCTGCTCCTTTCCTTACTGCGCGCATCCGGCTCTGATCCAGCGCTCCAGCACTGCCACCCGAGCCTCGGGCCAGGCGCCGTCGCAGGGCAGGCTTTGGAGTGCGTGTACGCGAGTAAACAGGAGGCCCGGCTGCTCACTCATCAGTGCTCGCGATGGAGGTGCGCCGGTAGTGGCGCATCTCCCGAATCTGGTCGAAGAACGGCCGCACAGCCTGGAAGAACTCGTTGAATTCCGCGCTCTCGCGAAAACCTTGCTGGTGTCCCTCGAGCGAGTCCCACTCGATGCGGACCGTGTAGTGGTTCGGCTCCTCCACCCCATGACTGACCTCATAGGCAAGGCAGTGGGATGAGCCGTCCAGGACCGAGCGCGCCCGCTCCCATGCAGCCTCGAACTCCTCCTGGCGATCGGATGGGACGTCGTACCGGATGTGCTCGATGACCATGTCCCAATCCCTGATTGATCCTCAGATCCCGTCGCCGCGCGGCTCTTCGCGCCGATCGCGGGGACGCAGCCCATCGATCGCGATCCGACAGATCTCACGGACGGCGTCACGAAGCGGAAATCGCGAGTGCCCCTCATCGCCGAGCCAACGCACCAGCACACCGACGTATGCGTCGATGAGCAAGGCGGCAACGGCCGCGGAATCAGTGTCAGAACGAAACTCGCCTGCCCGCTGACCGGCGTCGACGATCCCTTCGAGAATCTGGCTCGGACCGGGCTCGCTCGGGCGCCGGCATCTAGCTCGCCGTGAGGCACGCACCAGCATGCGGGCCTCCTCCAGGTCCCCCTCGGCAAGCCGAGCAAGCAAGTCCATGACCTCGCGGAGCCGACTCTCTGCGCTTCGACCTTCAGCGGCCTGCTGGCCGAGGAGCACTCGGACGAGTCCGGCCCCCCACTGAGGACCGGGGCGACGTCTCGTCGGAGCTTGTGAGGTCATCGCACCTCTCGTGCGCCGGAGGGAGCCGCGACGGTCGATCGCTGGTACATTGAAAACAATGTTTTTGGACGATAGCAATGTTCTCCCTGGCAACGAGCGGTAAGTGCCCGCGCCGGGCGGGCGTCCACTGAGAGGAGATCGACCGGTTCGCTCGACCCCGACCCGACCGGAGCCGTGAGCGCATCGTGGGCGGTTGCCGGCGGGCGTTCAGTGACCCTCCCCGAGGCCCGAGCACAGTGATTGAAAGGCATCAGCACGTCCAGAAGGCCGTTTGCATCTGCGCTCCTCGTCTCGGCCTTGCCAAGGTACTCTCGCGCGAATACTATCGCTGCGGTAGCAATGCTGATTCCGACAAGGGCTGCGGGGTGCAGCGGTTGGCCAACCCGACCGAAGGGACACGCTTCTGAATGTCAAATGGACCGAACAAGCGGCCCGGACGCGTTCGGGGACGGTACGAGGGCCAGCAGATCCGCGAGGACCGTCGCGACTATGGCCGCTGAACGCGGACTCGTAAGCGCAGAGGGGTGGTTCTCGGCCGGCGAACGCTTGCCCCACGATCCCGAGCGCGCGAGCTTCGATGACAGCTCCCCGTTGCGCGTGTTCGTTAGGCACGCTTCCGGCGGCGGCACGACACTGACGTTCCTCCCGGGTGGCCAGATGGGTCCTTCGGCTGGGCAAAGGTGGATGCGGAGCTCGCCGAGTGAAGTGACGCCGACCGGCCTTCCTCGATTATGTCGGGCACGGCGATTCCGACAAACCGCTTGAATACCCGGTTTCGACGTACGAGCGGGCCGACCTCGTCGAGGCGCTGTGGCGCGCAAGGTCGGTCGATGCGAGCGTCGTCGTTGCCTTCGACTACTCGTGCATCGTCAGCCTGGAACTCCTTGCGAGGCGGATCGAGCGACAGCGAGCGGGCGAGGATCCTGAAACGGTGATCCGCACCTGCCTGCTGGCAAACGGTGGCATCTTCGCCGACGGCCACACACACCCGTGGTTCACGACGTCGCTGTTTAAGGCGCGCGTTCGCTCCCTTCTTCCGGCCGGTGTTCTCGCGCTCTTATCGCGTGACCGCGGCCGAGATCGCGCCGGCTTATCAGGCGATCAGCCGGCGCGACGGAGTCCGCGCACTGCATGCCACGGCCGGCTTCGTCGACGAGCACCGCGAGCACGCCGCACGCTGGGATCTGGCGCGCATCGTCGCGGAGCTTCGGGGAGCAGTGCGTTTCCACGTCGTCGGCAGCAGCGAGGACCAATTCGAGGCACGGCAACTGCGCCTGGCTCGGGCGCAGCTCGGCGATGCGGTCGAGTGCATCGAGCTTCCGGGTGGCCATCTCGCCACGGCGGAGCAGCCCAGCCGCCTCGCCGAGTTGATCGAGGGCCTTCGCTGATGGTCGAGCGAAGTCATTCCCGATACCACAGGGCTGCGGGTGGCGCGGTTTGTAGCCCGATCCGAAGGGACACCCTTTCTCGATGTCGAATGAACCGCACAAGCCGCTGATCCTTGCCTCACTGCTCCTGGCGGCGTTCGCGATCAACCTCGATACGACGATCGTCAATGTCGCCTTGCCGACGCTGGTCCGCGAGCTCGACGCCTCGACGATCCAGCTCGAGTGGATCGTTGATGCCTACAACCTGATGTTCGCGGCGCTGGTGTTGGCGGCGGGAAACCTTGGAGACCGCGTGGGGCGAAAAGGGGTGCTGCTCGCCGGGCTAGGTGTCTTCGGCGCCGGCACCCTCGCGGGCGGCTTCGGATCGAATCCGGGCGAGTTAATCGCGGCTCGCGCGGTCATGGGCCTCGGCGCGGCGCTGATCTTCCCCGCCACGCTCTCCCTGCTCACCAACGTCTTCACGGAGCGGCGCGAACGGGCCCGGGCGATCGGCCTGTGGGGCGCCACGACCGGCGTTGGAATTGCCGTGGGCCCGATTGCCGGCGGCTGGCTGCTCGAGCACTTCTCCTGGCAGAGTGTCTTCTTTGCCCTGGCCCCCCTGGCCGCGCTCGCGGCCGTGCTTGTCAGTCGCAGCGTTCCGACCTCGCGCGACCCCGACGCTCCTCCCGCGGACCGGGTCGGGCTTGTCCTCTCGACGATCGCAATGGCGGCTCTCATCTACACGATCATCGAGGCCCCCAACCAGGGCTGGGGCGCTGCGCGAAGCCTCGCCGGCTTCGCGCTGGCGGCGGTGCTCTTCATCGCCTTCATCGTCTGGGAGCGGCGAGTCCAGGTGCCGATGCTCGACGTGGGGCTGTTTCGCAACCTGCGATTCAGCGCCGCGAGCGGCTCGGTGACGATCACCTTCTTCTCGCTGATGGGCTTCATCTTCCTCGTCACCCTGTACTTCCAGTTCCTCAAGGGCTACGGGCCCCTGTCAACCGGGGTGCGGCTCTTGCCCGTCGCGACCATGGTCGGCATCACCTCTGTCGTCGGCACCGCGCTGGCCGTGCGAGCCGGAACGAAGCTAGTGGTCGCCGGGGGCCTCGTCTGCCTTGCCTGGGGCCTGGCGTGGACATCCTCCGCGTCGACAAGCACCAGCTACTTGACGATCGCCGGGCAGATGGTCTTCATCGGCTCGGGCATCGGACTGACCAGTGCACCCGCCACCGAGTCAATCATGGGCGCGGTTTCAAAAACCAAGGCGGGCGTGGGCTCGGCAGTCAATGACGCAACCCGGATTCTCGGCGGGACGTTGGGGGTGGCCGTGATCGGCAGCATCTACGCCTCGCTTTACGGGAGCAGCCTGAGCGAGGATCTCCCCTTCCAGCTCCCGGCCACTGCCTCAGACACCGCGCATCGCTCCATCGGCGAGGCGTTTGGGGTGTCATCGCAGCTCGGCGCCTCGGGCTACGCCGGACTCGCCCAATCAGTTCATCGGGCCGCATCGAGCGCCTTCTTTGACGGCTTTCAGACGGCGTGCCTGGTCGCCGCTGGCGTGGCCCTCCTCGGCGCTCTTTTCGCGGTGACCCTCATTCCGGCGCAGCCTCCCCGTTCGATCGCCAGCGATGAGTAGCTGACGTGATCACTGTCCCCACTAACGCCAGCGAGTCGCAGCCTCGCGAGTATCGACGAACCACGAACGAGTAAAGGAGGTCATCGTGACCGAACCGCAGGAGCTCGCTGAGCAATACGCCGCACTCTGGAACGAACCCCACCCAGCTCAGCGTCGTCAAGCCATCGCCGAACTGTGGACCGAAGACGCCGTTCACACTCTTCAGCCGCCTCAGGAGGTCTATGAGACTGCCCAAGGGCTCGGGATGCGCGCGATGCTTCAGTCGCGTGGCCACGCTGAGCTTGAGAGCAGGGTCACCCTGGCGTACGAGCAATTTGTCGCCGGTGGCGAATATTCATTCCGGGCACGCGCGAACGCAGCCCGTGTCGGTGACGTGGTCAAGTTCGGCTGGGAGATGGTTTCCAGGAGCGGCGAGGTGGCCGCGGTAGGCCTCGAGTTCGCGACTCTGGATGCCGAGGGACGGATCCGCCTTGACTACCAGTTCATCGAGAGCTAACCGCCGGTCGATGATTCGAGCAGCCCCGGGCGTAGCTTGAGTCTCACACTCCGGGAAGTGCGTCAATCAGAAACAGCTGGGCCGAATCCGGCCCTCGGTTGGCGCCCCTGTGCCGCGGCGCCGGAGGCAGCGCGAAGGCGTCGCCACGACGAAGGGCGAGAGGTTCACGGCCGTCCTCAAACGTGTAGGTGAGCGCGCCGCTGACCACGTACCCGGCATGCGGTACGTCGCACCAGTCTCGCCGCCCGGCTCCTGGCGAATACTCGACAAGGGCCCAGCGCCTGCCGTCTATATAGGCCTCGCGGTCAAAGACCTCCGGGTCGTGAGACACCGCCGGAGCCGCCGACAGCTTCACGATCGCTGGGCTTGTCGTATCCACCACCCTCCTCCGTTGAACCTTGTGTCGGTTAACCCTCTTCGGACGGCCGCTGGACAGCTCCGGGCTCAAGTTCAGCGTCGAAGCTGCGGGCGAACGCCCGCGCGGCCGCTGGCTTTGCCCTGAGCTGGATGTCGCCGGTGGGCAGCCGCCGGGTTCCACGCTCCGTCAAGAACCGAGCCCAGGCCTCCGGGGTCGTCGTCGCGGTCACGGCGGCGTCTAGCGTCCGCCCGCGGTCCAGGACCCATTGGCCACCTTCAAGGCGAAGGGTGTAATCGCCTTGATCATCAAAATCCCAAGCCCAGACCGGGCTGCCGCTCGGCCGCTGTCCGTGAAGTTCAAGCCAAATTCGGGTCGGGTGCATCACATGATCGGGATGGACCGGCTCGCCCGGGCGCGGCGGGTCGAAGGCGTGTGCGACTGCCCATACCGAGAGTGCCTCGAGGACCGGCCCGAGGTCCCGGCCGGCCTCGGTAAGCCGGTACCAGACTTCACGCCCCGATTCAGCCGGCTCGCGGACAACGATACCGGCGCTCTCGAGGCTCCGCAGGCGCTCGGTCAGTCGGGTCGGAGTGATGCCGCCGAGGCTCTGCGTCAGATCGGTGAACCGCCGTGGTCCGAGCAGGAGATCACGCACGATGAGCAACGACCATCGCTCGCCGACCTCCTCGAGAGCTCGAGCCATCATGCAGAAGTGGGGATAGATGCGACCGGAGTTCATGGCGTCCCGTCGCTATCGTCGCGATACTATCGCAGTGATAGCCAGGGATTGCTAGACAAGCGTCTGAAGGCCATTATCGGCCAGCAGCAAGATGGCGGGTCAGCCGAACGCAAATGCTGATCGGGATATAGCCGCCTGCGCGTACACGATGATTCCTGGAAAAGGCCAGAAGCGACTGTCTCAGTGGTGCGATCCGACCTCCTAGCCGACCAACGTGCGGCATTCAACGTGCCGGCCGACATCGCCTACTTCAACACGGCGAGCCTTGCTCCTCAGCTGCGCGCCGTTCGCACCGCGGGAGAGGCCGCCCTTGACCGTCGCAGCCGGCCGTGGACGATCTCGGCGGCGGACTGGTTCGTCGACGTCGAGCGTCTGCGCTCGCTGTACGCGCAGATCGTGGGCGCGAGCGCCGAGGGCGTGGCGCTCGTGCCGGCGACGAGCTACGGCTTGGCAGTCGCCGCTCGCAACCTGCCGCTCCGTGCCGGCCAACGGGTGCTCGTGCTCGCGGAAGAGTACCCGTCGGGCATCTACACGTGGCGGACCACCGCACGCCGATCGGGTGCCGAGATTCTCACCGTGGCCCGCGAGCCGGGGCAGACGTGGACGGGCGCCGTGCTCGCCGCCCTCGATGAGCGTGTGGCAATCGTCAGCGTGCCGAACGTCCACTGGACGGACGGCGCCTTGGTCGACCTAGGCCCGATCGCAGCCAGGAGCCGCGAGCTGGGCGCGCGGTTGGTAATCGACGGCAGCCAGTCGGTGGGCGCGATGCCGCTCGACATCGACGCGCTGCGGCCCGACTTCCTCGTCACCGTCGGCTACAAGTGGCTGTTGGGGCCGTTCAGCTTGGGCTACCTGTACGTGGCTGAGGAGCACCGCGAGGGCGACCCCCTCGAGGAGAACTGGATCCTGCGCGCGGGCTCCGAAGACTTCGCACGGCTCGTCGACTACCGCGACGAGTACCAGCCGGGCGCGCGGCGCTTCGACGTCGGGGGCCGCACAAAGTTCGAGCTTGTTCCGATGGCGATCGCAGCGCTCGAACGAATCCTCGATTGGCAGATCCCGCGCGTGGCCGCGACCCTAGCCGCGCGAACTTCCGACATCGCCCGCCAAGCGACGGAGCTCGGGCTGGACCCCATGCCCGACGAGGGACGCGGACCTCACATGCTCGGCGTGCGCCTCCCGGCGGCGGCCCGCGAACGCGCGAACGCGGCGCTCGCCGAGTTCAACTGCTTCGCTGCCCTTCGGGGGGCGTCGCTGCGCATCTCGCCGCATCTGCACACGACCGACGAAGACGTCGCCCGTCTATTCCACGGGCTTGCACGCGCGATCAAGCCGAAGACGTCAAGGGATCACGCGTGAGCCTCGGTCGACGCCACCGAGGAGGCCCGTTTCCGGACCGCTTGCCACGGTCCGAGTGAGCGATTACTTGGGCACCGAGTTCCCGATCTACGAGAAGGTCGGACGATCGAACCAACTCGTCATATCCGACTACGCCGAGGGCATGAGGGCGACAGTTCCGAGGACGGCCTGAACTGAGGCGCTGCCGCGCAACACGAAACGTCTAACGCGAGGCGGACGATGCTTCAGCGGCACCGGCGAGGGGGCTGGCGTAGAAGACGGCGACGGCTGCGCAGAGCGCCAGCGTGACGTATGGGGAAACGACTGCGAGGACAGTCGCCAACAGGTACGGCAGGAGTCCGACGACGCCCCGCCCAAGGATCATGCGACGGCGTTGCGGATCCATCGGCTCCTTCAATCGGTACGTCTTGCGGAACAGAATGTGCCGGTTCATCCCCGCGAAGGCAAGTGACATCACCAAGAACGAGCCACCGTAGACCGCGGCGGCAAGGTGGTCGCCCTCGCCCTCTCTCAGGTAGGCCGCCATTAGTCCGGTCGTGAACGGCAGCAGGGCGACGAATAGGAGCAGCGTCAGGTTCCAGATCATCACCCCGTGGTCCACGGTCTGCAGCCGGCGGACCATCGCATGGTGGTTGATCCAGATGATCCCGATCGTGAGAAAGGAGACCGCATAGGCTGCGTAACTGGGCCACTGGGCGCCGAGAGCCTCGGCCAGGTTGGCGGTCGAGGTGGGGTCGGGAACGTGGATGCGCAGCACGAGCAGCGTGACCGCGATCGAGAAGACACCGTCGGAGAATGCCTCGAGACGAGCCGGGCTCATGTCGCCTGTTTCGCCGAGCTCCGCGCCGCTCCTGTCCGCACGACTAGAGGCTTGATGTGGGTTCAACGCCCGTCATAGGCGACGAGCGCCCTCGCCGACCGGCCGGCGAGCAGGTTGCAGTAGATGCCGAGGGTGAGCGCCAGCAGTCGCTGGGCAATT
>WNFU01010718.1_pt1 | contig 10084 bp, 11 predicted proteins | sample 5400121 | NCBI WGS metagenome assembly WNFU01 (sample SAMN13153360, study PRJNA577476) | soil metagenome | isolation source: 100 cm soil or saprolite under grassland replicate 1 | place: USA:California | collected 2016-06-15
CGGGCGCGCTGGGCGTGACCCGGGCGCCGCAGCGCAACGTCGAGGGGTGGACTGCCCGCAGGCGCGCCGGCACGGTATCGCACGAGGCCGCCAAGCGCGCGCAAGCCAAGGAGGCGGCCGTCGAGCCAGAGAACGGCGACCAGGGGTGAGCCATCCCACCCCAGGAACTCGGCACGTGGCATGAGCTTGGCCGCGGGGGATACTGCAAGCGAATGACCCCTCGACCCACACGGGAGCAGACGAGCCGATGGGCAGCATCGTCGCGGAGAACCGCAAGAGTTTGATGCTTTTCTCCGGGCGGGGCTTCCCGGAGCTGGCTGAGGAGATCGGCCAGGTGCTGGGCGTCGCGCCGACGCCCTCGGACAACTACGAGTTCGCGAACGGGGAGATCTTCGTCCGGTACAAGGACTCGGTCCGCGGCTCGGACGCGTTCGTGGTCCAGTCGGTCACCGAGGGTGTGAATCGCTGGGTCATGGAGACCCTGATCATGATCGACGCGCTCAAGCGTGGGTCGGCGAAGCGGATCACCGTGGTGCTGCCGTTCTACCCGTACTCGCGGCAGGACAAGAAGCACCGCGGTCGGGAGCCGATCTCGGCGCGCCTGGTCGCGGACCTGCTGAAGACCGCGGGCGCGAACCGGATCCTGACCGTCGACCTGCACACTGCGCAGATCCAGGGCTTCTTCGACGGTCCGGTGGACCACCTTTTCGCGATGGACATCCTCGCGGAGCACGTGCAGAAGAAGTTCGAGGGCCGGCCGATGACGGTGGTGGCTCCGGATTCGGGCCGGGTGCGGGTGGCGGAACGGTGGACGGATCGGCTGGGCGGCTGCCCGCTGGCGTTCATCCACAAGACGCGGGACCCGTTGCAGCCGAACCAGGTGGTGGCGAACCGGGTGGTCGGCGAGGTCGAGGACCGGGTGTGCCTGATCGTGGACGACATGATCGACACCGGTGGCACGATCACCAAGGCGGCCGACATCCTGTTCGACGCGGGCGCGGCCGATGTGATCGTCGCCGCGACGCACGCGCTGCTGTCGGATCCGGCGACCGAGCGGCTGAAGAACAGCCGGATCAGCGAGTTGATCGTGACGAACACGCTGCCGCTGTCGCCGGAGAAGCGGCTCGACAAGATCACCGTGTTGTCCATCGCGCCCCTGCTGGCCCGCGCGATCCGCGAGGTTTTCGACGACGGCTCGGTGACCACGCTGTTCGGTGGGCTGAGCTGACGACGGTAGGTGCACGTTGCACCTAGCGGGTGATTTTTGGCAGAGAACGCGTGCGGAGAGGGCCCACTGGGGTGGGCGTGAGCGCGGAAGGTAAGCTGGTGCGGTTGCCACGGCGAGGGTGCTCCGCGGTCTGCTGAGGTTCGCAGTCCGCTCGGAGGCACCGTGATCGACGCGGTGCTCCGGGCTTGTGCCCAGCGCGCCCCCTTCGCCCGGCACCGCCGACGCCCGCAGCCCCGCCGACATAACGCAGTCCGCCGACTTTGACGCAGCCCGATCGAAGAGTTTCAGGAGTTTCTCCCGTGTCCGAGGTAAAGATCAGCGCCGAGCTTCGCACCGAGTTCGGCAAGGGTGGTGCCCGCCGCACGCGCCGGGCCGGCAAGGTGCCAGCCGTGCTGTATGGCCACGGCGAGAAGCCGCAGCACATCGCGCTGCCGGCGCGTGAGTTCGCGGCCGCGATCCGGCACGGCGGTCTCAACCAGGTGTTCACGATCGACATCGTGGGCGGCTCGGGCACGACGCTGGCCCTGCCGAAGGCGATCCAGCGCGACCCGATCAAGGACACGTACGAGCACGTGGATCTGATCATCGTGCGGCGCGGCGAGAAGGTCCAGGTCGACGTCCCGGTGACGCTGACCGGCGAGGCGACCCGTAACACGCTGGTCGTGACCGAGTCCACGACGCTCGCCGTGGTCGCCGAGGCGATGCACCTGCCGAGCGGTTTCGAGGTGTCGATCGACGGTCTGGAGGCGGGTTCGCAGATCACCGCGGCCGACGTGCCGCTGCCGTCGGGTGTCGACCTGGCCGTCGACCCCGACTTCGTGCTCGCGGTCGTGACCGTGGCGCAGACCGCCGAGCAGCTCGAGGGCGAGACCGGCGAGGCCGCCGAGGAAGCCGCCGAGCCGACCGAGGCTGAGGCGCCCGAGGACGCTTCCTGACGCAACGCGGAACCAGTCGATCAGGGAAAGTGCCGCCGGGCACTTTCCCTGATTCGTGTGAGAGGCAGAGATGACCGACACCGCGCCCTGGCTGGTGGTCGGCCTGGGTAATCCGGGTAAGCAGTACGCGGGCAACCGGCACAACGTGGGGTTCCTGGTGGCCGACCTGCTGGCGTCTCGGCTGGGCGCGAAGTTCGGCCGGCACAAGCGGGCGCACGCCGAGGTGGCGGAGGGTCGGCTCGGTTTCGGCGGCCCGAAGCTGATCCTGGCCAAGCCGCTGACCTACATGAACCTGTCGGGTGCGCCGGTGGCGGCGCTGGCTCAGTTCTTCAAGGTGCCCGTCGACAACATCCTGGCCGTGCACGACGAGCTTGATCTTCCGTACGGGCAGGTCCGCGCGAAGCGCGGCGGCGGCGAGGGTGGTCACAACGGGCTGCGTTCGATGTCGAAGTCGCTGGGCACCAAGGAGTACGCGCGGGTCCGGTTCGGCATCGGGCGCCCGCCGGGCCGGCAGGACCCGGCCGACTATGTGCTGTCCGACTTCAGCAGCGCGGAGCGCAAGGAGCTGGAGTTTCTCGTGGACCGAGCGGCGGATGTCGCCGAGGCCGTCGTGCTCGAGGGCGTGGAGTGGGCCCAGAACAAGTACCACGGCGGCTGATCGGCGACGAGCTGTCGTCGGTCGGGATCACCCGGCGCGGCCGACTTGCCCGTGTATGGCACCTTCGACGACGTGGCCAGCACGGTGGACAGCGCCAGGCGTCGGTCAAGCCTGGCATGACGGGCCTATGGCAAGTTTCCGGACGTTCGGACTTGTCATGGAGGATGCGGTCAGGCTCGACCCGCGCTATGTGGAGAACTGGTCCGTCAATTTGGACCTGGTGATCCTCCTGCGGACCATGACCGCGGTGATGCGGTCATCGAGAGCGTATTGACGGGGCTGCACTGACATGAGGAGCGAGAGAATGAGCGAGCGGACGCAGTCCCGTATCGCGGCCCAGCGCGAGCCGCTCGGCGAGGGCGGCACGCCGCCGGTCATCGACGCGGCGTTCGCGCGCTGGCTCGCGGACCGCGCCGGGCAGTTGCTGCTCCAGGTGCGTGCGGACATGGGGTACGAGGACGGCGCCGCGCTCAAGGCGGCCGGTGACAAGGCCGCCCACGACCTGATCCGTACGGAGCTGGCCCGCTGGCGGCCGGCCGACGGGGTGCTGTCCGAGGAGGACGACCACGCTCGTACCGCCTGGCAGGACGGCGAGCACAGCCCGGTACGACCTGAGCGGCTCGACGCGTCCCGGGTGTGGATCGTCGACCCGCTGGACGGCACCCGGGAGTTCTCCGAGCAGGGCCGCACCGACTGGGCTGTGCATGTGGCGCTGTGGACCGCGGACAGCTCCAGCCCGAGCTGCCTGTCCGCGGGCGCGGTGGCGATGCCGGCGCAACACCGGACCATCGCGACCGACCACCCACCGGCGTACCCGCCGCTGCCGCTGTCCGCGGCCACCGGCGGCCCGATCCGTATCGCGGCGAGCCGGACCCGTCCGCCCGCGTTCGTCACGGCGCTCGCCGAGGACATCGGCGCCGAACTCATACCGATGGGCTCGGCCGGCGTGAAGATCGCGGCAGTGATCAGCGGAGATGCGGACGCGTACGTGCACGCTGGCGGCCAGTACGAGTGGGACTCCGCCGCACCGGTCGCTGTGGCCACTGCCACGGGTCTACACGCTTCCCGAATCGATGGATCTGCGTTGAAATACAACCAGGCCGATCCGAAGTTGCCGGATCTGGTGGTGTGCCGCAAGGATCTTGCTCCCCGGTTGCTCGCAGCGTTGCAGCGTCACGTCCCGTAGCCTGTTCACGCACAGGTCGGCCGACATCGAAAGGTCTGGAAACAGCTCCCATGAGCCAGACGAAGCCCTACCGGGTCTCGCATCTCGATGCTCTCGAAGCCGAGAGCATCTTCGTCATGCGCGAGGTCATGGCCGCGTTCGAGCGGCCCGTGCTGCTCTTCTCCGGCGGCAAGGACTCGATCGTGATGCTGCGGCTGGCCGAGAAGGCGTTCGCCCCGGCCCGCATCCCGTTCCCGGTGATGCACGTCGACACCGGCCACAACTTTCCCGAGGTGCTCGAGTACCGCGACACCCGGGTCGCGACGCTGGGCCTCAACCTGGTGGTGGCGAGCGTGCAGGAGGCCATCGATACGGGCCTGGTCCGCGAGCTGCCCGACGGCACCCGCAACCGGATCCAGACGCCGGTGCTGCTGGCCGCCGTGGAGAAGTACCGCTTCGACGCGCTGTTCGGCGGCGCCCGCCGTGACGAGGAGAAGGCCCGGGCCAAGGAGCGGATGTTCAGCTTCCGCGACGAGTTCGGCCAGTGGGACCCGAAGAACCAGCGCCCCGAGCTGTGGGCGCTGTACAACGGCCGGCACCACCCGGGCGAGTCGATCCGCGTCTTCCCGCTGTCCAACTGGACCGAGCTCGACGTGTGGCACTACATCGCGAAGGAGCGGATCCCGCTGCCGAGCATCTACTACGCCCACGAGCGGGAGATGATCGAGCGCGACGGGATGTTCTACGCGGTCAATGAGTTCTTCCAGCCCAAGGAGGGCGAGACGCCGAGCGTCATGCGGGTGCGCTACCGGACCGTCGGCGACGCGTCGCAGACCGCCGCGGTGCGGTCCGATGCCGACACGGTGGAGAAGGTCATCGAGGAGGTCGCCGCTACCCGGATCACCGAGCGCGGCGCGACCCGAGGCGACGACAAGGTCAGCGAGGCCGCGATGGAAGACCGCAAGCGGGAAGGCTACTTCTAGAGATGACCCAGCCAGTCCTCGAGGCGGACACCGTCTCGTCCCGCGGCATGGACCTGTTGCGGTTCGCCACCGCCGGCAGCGTCGACGACGGCAAGTCGACCCTGATCGGCCGGCTGCTGTACGACACGAAGTCGCTGTTCGAAGACCAGCTCGAGTCGGTGGAGGCGGTCAGCGCCGCCCGCGGCGACGAGTACACGAACCTCGCGCTGCTCACCGACGGCCTGCGCGCCGAGCGGGAGCAGGGCATCACGATCGACGTGGCGTACCGGTACTTCGCGACGCCCCGGCGCAAGTTCATCATCGCGGACACGCCGGGGCACATCCAGTACACCCGGAACATGGTGACCGGGGCGTCCACGGCCGATCTGGCGCTGATCCTGGTCGACGCCCGTAAGGGCCTGGTCGAGCAGTCCCGCCGGCACGCGTTCCTGACCTCGCTGCTGCGGGTGCCGCACCTGGTGCTGTGTGTCAACAAGATGGACCTGGTCGACTGGGACCAGCAGGTGTACGAGAGGATTGCCGACGAGTTCACGTCGTTCGCGGCGAAGCTGGACGCGCCCGACCTGACCGTCATACCGATCTCGGCGCTCAACGGCGACAACATCGCGTCGCGCTCGGACAACAGCCCCTGGTACGAAGGTCCATCGCTGCTGCACCACCTGGAGCATGTGCACATCGCCTCCGACCGCAACCTGGTCGACGTGCGCTTCCCGGTGCAGTACGTGATCCGCCCGCAATCCACGACGGTCACCGACTACCGCGGCTACGCCGGCCAGGTGGCGTCCGGCGTGCTCAAGCCGGGCGACGAGGTGATGGTCCTGCCGTCCGGGCTGACCAGCACGATCGCCGGCATCGACACCGCCGACGGCCCGGTCGACGAGGCATTCCCGCCGATGTCGGTGACGGTCCGGCTGACCGACGAGATCGACATCTCGCGCGGCGACATGCTGTGCCGCCCCCACAACGCGCCGACGGTGGCCCAGGACATCGAGGCGATGATCTGCTGGATGGACGAGACGGCCCCACTGCGCGTCGGCACCAAGTACGCGATCAAGCACACCACCCGGTCCGCGCGCACGGTGGTCCGTGGGCTGCAGTACCGGCTGGACGTCAACACGCTGCACCGCGACGAGTCCGCGATGGAGTTGGGGCTCAACGAGATCGGCCGGGTGCGGCTGCGTACGACCGTGCCGCTGCTCGCGGACGAGTACCGCCGCAACCGGACGACCGGCGGCTTCATCCTGATCGACGAGTCGACGAACCGCACGGTCGGCGCTGGCATGATCATCGAGGCGGCCTGACGGCTCCAGCGACAGCCGGCCAGGTGATCACTTGTGGTCGTCGTTGTGCTCGGTCAGCTCGTCGATCGCCTCGGTGATCGCACCGGTGATATCGCTCGCAGGTACGGCGATGCTCTCGCCCTCGACCTCCTCGATCGACTCCCGCGTCGGCTTCGGCTGCGGGGCCGTTGCACCACCGGCGAACCCGAACTCGTTCGGCTGGTCGGACTCGGACTCGACAGTCATCACTCGCCTCCAGATGTGGTCCTGACCCCCGCTTACCCCCGCCGGGTTGGGCCCACACCGTGCCAGGTCTGCTCAGAGACGTGTGGCGCCCCCGCTCGGGACCGCCACGAACGGGGTGGGCGGCGTGAAGCCGTGCTTCGCGTACGCGGCGGCGACCGCGTCCGTCGTCGTCTCGGCACGGTCGGCGTCGATCAGGGCGAGGACGCAGCCGCCGAAGCCGCCGCCGGTCATCCGGGCGCCGTACGCGCCGGCCATCAGCGCCGCTTCGACCGCCACGTCGACCTGCGCCACGGTGATCTCGAAGTCGTCGCGCATCGAGGCGTGCGACGCGGTCAGCAGTGGCCCGATCTCGCGGATCCGCCCCGAGCGCAGCAGCGCCACCGTGTCCAGGACGCGCTGGTCCTCGGTGACCACGTGCTGGACCCGGCGGCGCATCACCTCGTCGTCGAGCTGCTTGAGCGTCGCCTCCAAGCCGTCCGCGGGAACGTCGCGCAGCGCCCGTACGCCGAGGATCCGGGCCGCGTCCTCGCACGACTTGCGGCGGGCGCCGTACTCGCCGTCGGTGTGCTGGTGCGGGGCGTTGCTGTTCAGCACCAGCACGGCGAGACCCTCGGCGGCCACGTCGAACGGGATGTGCTCGACCTCGAGCGAGCGGCAGTCGAGGAACAACGCGTGGCCGGCCCGGCAGCGGATCGACGCGGACTGGTCCATGATCCCGGTGGGCGCGCCGACATAGGCGTTCTCGCTGCGCTGCACGAGCCTCGGCCGGTCCTCGATGGGCAGATCCAGGTCGCCGAGGTCGGCGAGCGCGGTGAGCACCGCACACTCCAGCGCGTGCGACGACGACAGCCCGGCGCCGACCGGCACGTCCGAGGCGATCGCGATCCGGGCCGGGGGTACGTCGAATCCGGCGTCGCGCAGGGCCCAGACGACGCCGGCCACGTACGCGGCCCAGCCCTGGACGACCCCGGGATCGGTGACCTCCGCCTCGCCGAGCGTGACCGACTCGTGGGCGAAGTCGGAGCAGACCGTCCATCCGGAGCCGGCCCGCGACGCGGCCGCGACGACCCGTTCCGGCAGTGCGAACGGCAGGACGAAGCCGTCGTTGTAGTCGGTGTGCTCGCCGATCAGGTTGACCCGCCCGGGCGCGGCCCACAGCCCTTCGGGCCGGCCGCCGTACTCTGCGGAGAAGGCGGCGGTCGCCCGGGCGGCCACATCGTTGTCCGTCGTCATGTCGTGATCAGATCATGCGACGTGGGTGCGATAGAACGCCCAGGCATCGCCGATCATGTCGGACAGCGTGTCCTTCTCCGGCACCCAGCCCAGCTCGGCGCGCGCCAGCTGCGACGACGCGACCAGGGCGGCCGGGTCGCCCTCGCGTCGCGGTGCGATCTCCACGGGCAGCTCGGCGCCGGTGACCTCGCGGACGACCTCGACGACCCGCCTGTTGGAGAAACCGTTGCCGTTGCCGAGGTTGTAGATGCGGTGCTCGCCGGCGGCCGCGGCGCCCAGCGCCAGCAGGTGTGCCCGGGCCAGGTCCTCGACGTGGATGTAGTCACGCACGCACGTGCCGTCCGGGGTCGGGTAGTCGTCGCCGAAGAGCTGCAGCTTGTCCCGCTTACCGGCGGCGACCTGCAGCGCGATCGGGATGAGGTGGGTCTCCGGGTCGTGCCGCTCGCCGATCGCCGTGCCGTCCGGCCGGATGTACGCGCCGGCCACGTTGAAGTAGCGCAGCGAGACCGCGGCCAGCCCGTACGCGTGCACCGCCGAGGTCAGCGCGTAGTCGAACGCCAGCTTGGTAGCGCCGTACGTGTTGGTGGGCGCCTTGACCGCCGACTCCGGGATCGGCAGCTCGGCCGGGTTGCCGTAGACGGCCGCGGTGGAGGAGAAGACGAAGCGCGGCACGCCGGCGGCGCGGACGGCGTCCAGCAGTGCGAGCGAGCCCACCACGTTGGTGTCCCAGTAGATCTCCGGCTTGACCATCGACTCGCCGGCCGCGATGAGTCCGGCGAAATGCAGCACCGCGTCGAAGCCGGAGTCCGGGGTCAGCACGCTGGCGGCGTCGTGGATGTCGGCCCGCACGAGGGTGGCGTCCGGTGCGACGGCGTCTTGGAAACCTGTGCTCAGGTTGTCCAGCACGACGACCTCGTGCCCGGCGTCCAGCAGCAGCCGGCTGGTGACGCTGCCGATGTAGCCGGCGCCTCCGGTGACGAGCAGTTTCACGATGTGGCCCCTTCGATCGGTCCGATTCCAGCGTAGGCATCCGGATGGCCTGCCGTTAGGTTCCACCACTAACGCTCATAAGTCAACACGTTCAAACATCAGATGAACCAGGTACGGGGGTTAACAAAGACTGTGCCGAGACTGACACAATGGCGCTCATGTCCGACCGCGCCGCCCGCCCCCGCGTGCTTTCCGGCATCCAGCCGACCGCCGATTCGTTCCACCTCGGCAACTATCTTGGGGCTATACGCAACTGGGTCGCCCTGCAAGACACCCATGACGCGTTCTACTGCGTGGTCGATATGCACGCGATCACGATGGGGCACGACCCGGTGGCGCTGCGCCAGCGTACGAAGCTGTCGGTCGCCCAGCTACTGGCTATGGGCCTCGACCCGGAGCGCTGCACCCTGTTCGTGCAGTCGCACGTGCCCGAGCATGCTCAGCTGTCCTGGGTGCTCAGCTGCATCACCGGCTTCGGCGAGGCGGGCCGCATGGTCCAGTTCAAGGACAAGTCGGCGAAGTCGGGCCAGGACTCGACCTCCGTGGGCCTCTTCACGTACCCGATCCTGCAGGCCGCGGACATCCTTCTTTACCAGGCCGACCAGGTGCCGGTCGGCGAGGACCAGCGCCAGCATCTCGAGCTGACCCGCGACCTGGCCCAGCGGTTCAACACCCGGTTCGGCAAGACGTTCACCGTGCCGTCCCCGTACATCGTGCGAGACACCGCGAAGATCACCGATCTGCAGGATCCGACCGCGAAGATGAGCAAGTCGGCATCCTCGCCCAATGGCATCATCGAGCTGCTCGAGGAGCCGTCCCGCTCGGCCAAGAAGATCAAGTCGGCGGTCACGGACACCGGCCGGGAGATCCTCTACGACGAGGAGAACAAGCCCGGCATCAGCAACCTGCTCACGATCTACGCGGCGCTCACCGGCCGCACCATCGACGAGCTGCTCGAGCGGTACGACGGCCGCGGCTACGGCGACCTCAAGAAGGACCTGGCCGTGATCGTGGTCGACTTCGTCAAGCCGATCCAGGAGCGCACCCGCGCGTACCTGGAAGACCCGGGCTACCTCGACAAGGTGCTGGCTGTCGGCGCCGACAAGGCTCGGGCGGTCTCGGCGGTCACGCTCGCCCAGGCGTACCAGAACGTGGGGTTCCTGGCCCCGGCCCGCGGAGTCTGACCCAAGTGGGGGAGGGCACGACTCGTATCGGGGTGGCGATCGACATACCAGAGCCGTGGGGCAGCGAGCTGACCCGCCGGCGCGCGGCGGCGGGTGACCCGCAGGCGGCGTACACGCCGGCGCACGTCACGCTGCTGGGCCCGACCGAGGTCGCCACGGATCTGCTTCCGGCGGTCGAGAAG